>Ga0116157_10001836_pt1 | contig 21113 bp, 12 predicted proteins | sample AD_UKC048_MetaG_FD_89882 | JGI IMG/M metagenome (GOLD analysis project Ga0116157, IMG submission 89882) | Active sludge microbial communities of municipal wastewater-treating anaerobic digesters from USA - AD_UKC048_MetaG | ecosystem: Engineered > Bioreactor > Anaerobic > Digestate | place: USA...
AAAGGTGAGGGGATCAAATCTACGCTACTGGATCTTGTCCAAAGGGCGAGCCCGGATTCACCCTCACCTTCCTGATCGATGCTAATCAATTATCATGCTTTTCTGTGTCTTAATATACAAGGGCGAGCTTGAGGGCACTGCAAACAATATTATGGACGAACGTGTCGTGCCCTCAATCCGCCGTTGATTGTGATCTGGCTCGCGTTCCTTTTTTACATACCAACAATGGAGTCATGGTGGGCTGGCGTCACAGAATCTCGCCCTGTCTCAACTTCGAAATAGCCAACCCATCTTACACATCAGCCCTTATATCATCGCAAGGACTGAAGCCCCTGCTGTCATCCTGAGCGAAGAGACTGCTTGCGTCCCCTTGCGGGAAGGATCTGTCTGTCAATAATCAGATTCTTCGCAAGAGAGGCTCAGAATGACTCGAGTCGTTGCGAGGAGCGAAGTTCCTGCTGTCATCCTGCGCGAAGAGACTGCTTGCGTCCCCTTGCGGGAAGGATCTGTCTGTCAATAATCAGATTCTTCGCAAGAGAGGCTCAGAATGACTCGAGTCGTTGCGAGGAGCGAAGCCCTTGCTGTCATCCTGAGCGAAGGGACTGCTTGCGTCCCCTTGCGGGAAGGATCTGTCTGTCAAAAATTAGATTCTTCACAAATGAAGCTCAGAATGACTTGAGTCGTTGCGAGGAGCGAAGCCCTTGCTGTCATCCTGAGCGAAGAGACTGCTTGCGTCCCCTTGCGGGAAGGATCTGTCTGTCAAAAATTAGATTCTTCACAAATGAAGCTCAGAATGACTTGAGTCGCTAAGTGGGTTGGCTAAAGCGGGGAAATAAAGGGGGTGGAGGTTGACGTAGGCTGGGTTGCGGTTCTCAACCCGGCATTACTATTCTATGACCATTAGCGTAATAATTATTAAAACGTTTTCTTGGTAGGGTGGGTTGGCGTCACAAAAATCTCACCCTGTCTTAGCATCGAAATAGCCAACCCACCAAAAACAGCAGGGAATTAAAGAGGTTGCGAGGCTGATGCGGGTTGTATAGGCTTCCCTTGGGGGAAGCTGGCTCCCGCCGCAAAGCGGATGGGAGACTGATGAGGGATGTGTTTATTACTAACTTAACCAGGCCTTGAGTGAATAGACCCTGAAAGGAGAAAACTCTTGGTATGAAACTGTTGAGATAATGGTAAAATACTGCACACACGGGGCGGTGGCGGAATAGGCAGACGCAACGGACTTAAAATCCGTCGGTGGTGACACTATGTGGGTTCGACCCCCACCCGCCCTATAAGAGACCTTCACCGGTCTCTTTTTTTTACAAGGTCCTCTTCAGTTTCCTGTCCGCCACGTAGCAGGATCCAGCTTCCCTCTCAGCAAGCCCTGCTCGTGCCGGTCTCTTGCGAAGCACCCCAACGATGAAAGCGCGTGTGGGCAGACCGCGCACGGGGTTTGACCGTCAGGTTTCCAATCAATCCATTAGAAGGCAGATCGCCGCGCAAAAGAGCTCGCGATGACGAGCGAAGCAACGTGGTAATGTGCGGTTGAAAAGAGCCGGGTTCAACAACGGAACCTGGCCTACAAAGAGAGAGCAAAGTCTTTGCGAGGAACAAAGCAATCCAGACTGTTTGCCCGAATGCAAGTGAGAGGTTCACAACCACTGTGTGAATTTTGACCGTGATTTTGTCACCTCAAACGTATTAGTCTTCCAGGTGTTTATATTGCTTCACGACCCTTGAAAAAAGACACAAGGGCAGGAGAGGTTCGCGATGACAAGATTCCACGTAGGCACAGGCCGCACGATCAAGGAACCTCAACCCTTTGTTGAGTCCCAATATTCGTCGATTTTGGTTCTGAAACTTGTCCGCTTTTCTGTATAATCTACTTATCCAAAAAAATTGCGAGGTGAATATGGCGCCGATACTCGAAGTGCGCGATCTGGTCAAAAAGTATGGTGATTTCACGGCTGTCAATGGGATCTCTTTCAGCATAGATGAAGGCGAGATCTTCAGCCTGCTGGGTCCCAACGGCGCGGGCAAAACCACCACCATCTCGGTCATCTCCACCCTTTTTACCCCCACCAGCGGGGATGCCAGCGTCTGCGGTTTTTCCGTCCTCAAAGACCCGATGGCGGTCAAAGGCTGCATCGGCGTCGTCCCGCAGGAACTGGCACTCTACGAAGACCTCACTGCCCTTGAGAATCTGCAGTTCTGGGGGCAGATGTACGGATTGAGCGGTAAAGCGCTCTCTGACCGCATCTCCGAGGTTCTGGACCAGATCGATCTGAAAGACAAAGCCAAACAGCGCGTTAAGACTTATTCCGGTGGCATGAAAAGGCGCGTGAACATCGGCATCGGGTTATTACACAAACCCAAACTGCTCTTTATGGACGAGCCCACGGTCGGCATCGATCCGCAATCGCGCCGGGCCATCCTCGATTCGGTCAAAGAACTCAACCGGCAGGGCATGTCCATCCTCTACACCACCCATTACATGGAAGAAGCCCAGGAACTCTCCGACCGGGTTGGGATCATCGACCACGGCGAGCTGATCGCCCTCGGCACCCAGGAGGAACTCACCCGGCAGGTGGGCGAAACCGACACGCTGGTGCTGCACATCGCCGAAAACGAGGACCCACAGCCCCTGGTGGACCGCCTGCAGACCCTCGAAGGCGTGCGCCGCGCAAACGTCATCGATCACGAGATTTCCATCATAACCCAATCAGCGCAGGAATTGATTGCCCCGGCCATTCGCACTGCCGAAGCGATGGGGATAAAAATCTTCTCGATGGACATCCGCGAACCAAACCTCGAAGCGGTCTTTCTGCACCTGACCGGGCGCGCCCTGCGCGACTGAGAGGTAAACGATGCGAAAATTGCTCATCCTCGCGCTCAAAGACCTCAAACTGATTTTTCGCGACCCGGCAGCCCTGATCCTGATGCTGCTGGCGCCTTTCCTGATCACCCTGGGCATGGGCTTGATCACCGGACGTTTTTCGGGGAGCGCCACCTCGGGGATCAGCAATATTTCGGTGGCGATCGTCAACCAGGACGAAGGCGAACTGGGAGAAACGCTGGTGGCTGTCTTTGAGTCTGAGGATCTTGCCGACCTGGTTGAACCCACCATTCTCCTCACGCCTGGTGATGCCCGCCAATTGGTCGAAGCGGATCAGGCTTCGGCTGCCATCCTAATCCCGCAAGGTTTCAGCGCGTCCATCATTCCGGATGAACGCAGCGGCACCAGCGGGGAAGTAGTGCTAATTGACTTTATTGCCAACCCGAATGCCCCCACCAATGCCGGCGTTTTACGTTCCATCCTGGACGCGTTCCTGACCCAGGTGGAAGTCGGCAGAATCGGCGCTGAAGTGACTCTGAGCCAGTTCGCCCAAACAGGCAAGCTCACCCCAGAGCTGGCAGCCCGGCTGGGTGAGGCTTTAGGTGCGCAGCTCGCTCTGCAATCCGCCCAGGCACAGCCCATCCAACTGGAGGACACCACCAGCGGGGCAGCGGTGAAGTTTGACCTGCTGATGTACTTTGCCCCCGGCATGGCGCTGATGTTCCTGATGTTTGCGGTGACTTACGGCGGACGCTCGCTTTTGCTGGAGAACCGCACGGGCACCCTGCCGCGCATGCTGCAGACCCCTACCGCTCCAGCACATATCCTGGGGGGCAAGGTGCTCGGCATTTTCCTGACCGCCGTTGCCCAGCTTACCATCCTGATCGGCGGCACCAGCCTGCTCTTTCGCCTGGATTGGGGGCAACCCCTGGGCGTAGTCTTGCTGATCCTGGCGGCCGCCTTTGCAGCCAGCGGCTGGGGTTCTTTCATTGCCACCCTTTTCAAAACCCCGGCGCAGGTCGCCAACTTTGGCTCGATCGTCATGTTGGTCTTTGGTTTATTGGGGGGCAGCTTCTTCGATTTGAGCCTGCTGCCGGAGTGGGTCTCCACCCTCAGCAAGATCACGCCCAACGCCTGGGGCTTGCAGGGCTTCACCACCCTGGCAGGTGGTGGAACGCTGAGCAGCATTGGCGAACCGCTCCTGGCACTGGTGCTGATGGGAATCATCCTTTTTGGTGTGGCATCCATCTGGATGCGCCGGCGCGGATTAGCGGGAAAGTGAGGGCTTCAACATGCAAAAAATACTTGCAATCATTTTGAAAGACCTCCGCATCCGTTTTGGCAACCCGGTGGAATGGCTCTTTTTCCTGATCCTGCCCATCTTTTTCAGCTTCATCATCGGCGGTGGCACTGGCGGACCTTCAGACAGCCGCGTGGGTTTCTATGTGGTCGACGAAGCCCAAACCAGTCTTTCGGCCAGCCTGATCGACGCCCTGAACGCGTCTACATCGGTGCGTCCTGTGCTCAAGGAAAGGCAGAAGGCGCTGGAGGACCTGGACGAGCGTGACGTTGCCGCTGTGCTGCTGCTGCCTGCCGGCTTGGATTGGAATGACCTTGGCGAAGGTACGCAAGGCATAGAACTGCGCCAACTCCCTGGCAGCACCAACGCGATCGTAGTGCAGCAGGGCGTGCAGGCTGCCCTCGGAGAGGTAAGCAGCGCGGTTCAAATCGCCAGCTTCAGTACTCAACAGGCTGAGGGTTTGGTCGGTTTTGAGGGTGAGGCCGAACGCAGTGCGTGGTTTGCGCAAGCCCTTGCAGCAGCCCAAACCGCGATGCAATCCGCGCCTGACCGTGTGCAGGCATCGGTGGCGGACGTGCCTGACCCGGTGGAATACGACCCGAACACCAATAGCTCCATCGGGCAGATGATCACCTGGGTCTTCATCCCGCTGATTGGGCTTTCTGCCATGCTGGCTTACGAGCGCCAGATTGGCACGCTGCGGCGCTTGCTCACCAGCCCCACCAGCCGGGCAGTCTACTTGGGCGGCACGATCATTGGCCAGGTGCTCACCGCCCTTCTGCAAATGACAATCCTGGTGGCTTTTGGGAAATATGTGCTGCACGTCAACTGGGGTAATTCCGTCCTGGCAATCGCCATGATGCTCGTTTCGTCCACGCTGGCAGCCGCGGCTCTGGGCACCATGCTTGGAACCCTGGTGAAATCTGAATCACAGGCCAACGGGCTGAGCATTATGGTGGGAATGGTGATGGCCATGCTGGGCGGCTGTTGGTATCCGCTCGAGCTGTTTCCACAGGCCGTGCAGAGTGCGGTGCGCGTGCTGCCCACCACCTGGACGATGCAGGGCATGCTGGATATCGCCCTGCGCGGGCAGGGTCCTGAGGGCGTGGTGTTGGAGATGCTGATGCTGTTTGGCTTTGCGCTGGTCTTTTTTCTGGTGGGCATCTGGCGTTTTAAGTACGAATAGCGATTAATTTTTTGTTGGCTGGATTGAAGTGCGCAATCCGGTAAAAAATCGGATGTTTTTTGTTTGCGGATTCCTCAGCCTGTCCCGTCTCTTTTTGCGGGGTTGAATTCGGCGTGACATTTACCTGGAAGGTTTTTTTGCTGTCATTTGTGATGTCAGGTTCAACTGCGGAACCTGACCTACACAAGTATCTCTTTTTTACAATAAACTGAAATGTCTGACCTATCCGGTTTTCCCCTCACTCTAAATAAGCATTAGCGTAGGTCAGGTTGCGTTTCTCAACCTGACATCACGAACTCAGCATGTATCTTTTTTTAATTTTGCTGCGCTCATCTACGGCAGGATCCAGCTTCCCTCCCTTTGCTTCGTTTACCCTCCGCTTCGCTGCGCGCACAGGCCACTGATCTTCGACCAGGGGAAGCCCAACTCAAGTTCTTTCATGGTCTCCGGACCATGAAAGGCATCTGACCGTCAGGTCTCCGGTTTTGATCGATTCAAAGCCTTGGAGACCTTTCCACACGCATTTTGTGCTGGGATCTTCGACGGTCAAGGACTGTGCTCGGACTGAGACCGGCACAGGCATGAGTTTCTAGTTTTTTCTCTTCACAGCCAGCAGCGTGATATCATCGAACTGTTCAACCCCTCCGGCGAAATGCTGCCCCTCATCGACCAGTAGTTTCAAGAGCCCTGCACTAGTTCCAGTATACTCACGAACCAGTGCCTCCAGGCGCTGCCTGCCAAAGGTGGTGTTATCACAATTCATGGTGTCGGTAATCCCGTCGGAAAAGGCCAACAGCATGTCATCCTTCTCCAACAAGGTCTCTCCGACTGCAAAATCAATATCCTTGAAGATCCCAATCGCTGGTCCGGTTGGTTTGAGCTCTTTAAGTGATCCGTTTTTCCGAAGCAGGAGTGGTGATTCATTCCCACAGTTGATATACGTCAGTCTGCCAGTTTTGAGCTCGACCAATCCAATGAACAGTGTCGAAAATTTTGCTTCTTCATGTGTGTCCATTACATAGTTGTTTGCACACGTGACTGCCTGTTTCAAACGCTCAGCATCTGGGTCCAGCTGCGAATCGCCGAGCGGAGCAAAGTTGTCGGTTGTTGCCGCCGCGCGGATCAAGCTGCGGTACAAGGTCATAAAAAGCGCTGCGCCTATTCCCTTACCGCAAACATCCCCCACATCGAAGATCAACTGGTCATTGGGGAGCATAAATGCATCATAGAAATCTCCTGCGACCTCTCGCGCAGCCTTGAAATACGCTGCGATTTCCCAACCTTCCAGAGTAGGCAGTTGCGGTGGAAGAAAGCTCATTTGTATTTCTCTGGCTATTTCCATCTCGCGTTCAAGACTGCGCAAGTAAAGGGTGCGCAGATCATGCAGACGCTTTTTCTCAAGGCTGGAGGAAACGCGCGCATGCAGCAGGGTGGGCTCGAAGGGTTTTGGCAGGTAGTCCTCCGCCCCCATCTGAATGCCCCTTACCACGCTTTTCAGATCGTTACTTGCCGAGATGATCACCACGGGAATATCTCTGGTCGAGGCATCCGCTTTGAGTTGGCTGAGCACCGCATAGCCATCCATCACGGGCATCATAATGTCCAGTAAAACCAAGTCAGGGGCTGCACCCCGCACTTTCTCAAGCGCTTCCTGTCCGTTACTGGCGCTGATGATCTCACAGTCCATCCCTTCAAGTTCCTGTTCCAGGTAATCCACATTGAAAGGTTCGTCGTCCACAATCAGGATTTTCGACAAGGTTTTCATCAACTCACCCAAGGTATTCCTGTAACTTTTTCATCAAGATGTCCTCGTCGATTGGTTTTGTGAGGTAGTCTGTGCACCCGGCAGCAATCGCTTTATCTTGATCGCTCTTCATGGCGTTGGAAGAAATTCCGATGATTGGCAGAGTCTCAAACCGCTGGTGGATCTGACGTGCGGCTTCATATCCGTCCATGACTGGCAAAGAGATATCCATCAATATTAAATCAGGCTTATTCTTCTCTGTGACTAATAGGCTCTCAGCCCCGTCTCTTGCCACAAGCAGCTGGTATTTTTCTTCCAAAAGCTGGGTTAGCAAGTCGATATTGAATTCTGTATCTTCAACGATCAGGATGGTTTTCATGTTCACCTCTCCAATTCCCGTCTACCCACTACCTGTTACCTCATCACTCAGGACAATGATGTAATGATCGTGGACTTCATGGTCTTGTGGTTCATTGGCACGACCAAACTGAAAGTGGATCCCTTTCCTGGCTCAGAAACGACACTGATATCGCCGCCGAGCAGTCTTGCCAGGTTGCGGCTGATGCTCAAGCCGAGCCCGGTGCCCCCGTACTGCCTCGTCGTGCTGTTATCCGCTTGTTGGAATTCCTTGAAAATTCGCGGCATGGCTTCCGGGCTGATCCCAATGCCAGTATCCTTCACGTCGATGCGCAGTTGGTCTTCTCCCTCATGGCTGGCTGAAACCAATATGTACCCCTCAGGGGTGAACTTTGCCGCGTTGCTCAACAGGTTGAGCACAATTTGCCGGATCTTATCCTGGTCTGAGAAGATCAGATCGAGGTCCGGATCGATCTGTTTTTCCAATTTGACCTTTGGTTTGACCATGGGAGCGGTCGTGTTGATGCACAGATCAATCAGCGGCGCGATCCTGAAATTGGATGACAACACGTCCATCCGCCCGGCTTCGATCTTGGCAATATCCAGGGTGGTATTGATCAACCCAAGCAAATGTTCGGCACTGACGAGTACCTTCTCCAGGTTTTCGATCTGCTTTTCTGGCAGCAGCCCTTCGGCTTTGCGGTGCACGATACGCGTGAAACCGATGATCGCATTGAGCGGTGTGCGCAGTTCATGGCTCATATTTGCCAGGAAAGCGCTCTTGGCTTTATTTGCTTTTTCCGCCTCGGCCCGGGCAAGCATGGCTTCACCGTAAAGCTGCGCGTTGTGCATCACAGTGCCAACATTGGTGGCAATCGTGCTCAAAAGATGCGCGTCCGCCTCTGTGAACAATCCCTCCTGAGTGGTGCTCTGCACGCTGATCACGCCCATCGGTTTTCCGCTGACAAAGATGGGCACGCCCAGGTAAGATTGCGACTGCCTGCCGACTTGCGTTGCACCAATTTCAATCCTTTTCTGACTCAAATCTTTGTTGATCAGCAGCACTTTCCCGGATTCGATCACTTTACTGGTGAAACCTTCACCAATCTTGATTGGAGGCTGAAGTTCGCCATACACATATGGGAAATTGATCATTCCAGCTGCCTCATCCACCACCGCCACATAAGCGATATCCCCCTTAAAGACCGACACAATCTGCTCCCCCACAAGTTGTATCAGTCCATTCAGGTCAAGTTCTTTTACGAGCGCGGAGCTGACGGCATTCAAAGCTGCCAACTCCGTTGCCCGCTGTTCTGTCTCGCTGAGCAACCTCTGAGTCTCATCAAATAGACGGGCGCTTTCCAGTGCCAGGCTCATGCTGTTCGCCAGGGTCGTGAGCAGGCGGAGGTCGTTGTCGGTAAATGCGTCGTGATATTCCACGTTCTGCAGGCTCACATAGCCTGTCACAGTTGAGCCGGAAATCAATGGAACGAACATGACAGACATGGGCACTTCAGTTCCTCGCAGAACTTCACTGCTGGTTTGCTTCATTTTGTCATCTGTAACATGGTTATCGAAGTAAGGCTTGCCAGTATCAACCAAATACTGTCGAATTTTGTCGTAAGGTCTGAGCGGCAGATTTTCTATATAATTGCCCTTCTCGAACGCATACCACATTTTTTCCATCTGAATTTCCGGATCAAACGAACCGAGGATCACACATTGGGCGTTAAATTTTTGACGCACATTTTCACCAACCAGCCGGTAAATCCCTTCGATATCCAGATGATGCGAAAGACCTTCCTGTACGCTGCCGATGATCGTGAGTTCCATTGCGCGCTGCTCCGTCTCCTTGAGCAGCCGTTGAGTCTCGTCAAATAAACGCGCGTTCTCGATAGCGGTGCTGATCGTGGAGGAAAGCGTTTGCAGGAAACGCTTATTACCTTCATTAAACGCTCGCGGTTCGTACGATGCCAGGAAGACAACCCCAATCGGTCGGTCGTTGTTGATGATCGGTACCCCCAACCAGGATTGGGAGGATGTGCCGGAGCTCACCTCCACCACTTCCGGGGGGAAGTAAGCTCCGCTCGCAATCTCTTCCTCCAGGGTGTTCAATAGCAGCGGCTCGCCTGTGGTGATGACCTTGGAAGAAAGCCCGACTCCCAGGGGGAATGGCTCCACATTCTCGATCAATCCGCCTTCATTTTTGTCAAATTCATAGTAGGTTGTGATGAGATTTTGCTTCACGTCAAGCAGCAGGACGCCCGTCGCGTCTGGATTAAAAATTCTTTGCAGGTTTTCACCGGCAACCCGGGTTACCGTTTTCAAGTCCAAACTTTTACTGATCGCCTCAGCTACTTCATAAAGAATGGCTTGTTCGTTGGCTCTTTGTCTTTCCGATTCCGCTGCTCTGAAGCGAGAAAGCGCGGTTGAGATGTGCTGCGCCACAAATGCCAGGACTTCATCGTCTTTTTCTGTGTAGTGAACGCTCTTGTCGTAGCTTTGGATGTAGATCGCGCCGATCACTTTGCCTTGGTCCAGAAGCGGAGCCCCAATGCCATCTTCGTTTGGGGTGCCCTTCAGAACATAATCACCTCTGGCTAGTGCAGCCAGAAACTCTTCCTGACCGTGCTTAATTGTTTTCCCAGTGCGGATGATGAAGCTGGTCAGGTTGCGCTCATTACCCATCGGACGCGTTGGAAATGTGTCGCCGGACTCATCAACGTGGTAAGGGTAGCTCAGAAGATCTGTTGTCTCGTCGTACAGCCCGATAAATAAATTGTTCGCGTACATTAACTTGCCCACAATCGAATGGATGCGCGTAAAAAATTCATCTATGCTGTGGGAACTATTGGTGGCTTCTGCAATTTCATAAAGAGCGGTTTGGATTTTGTTGCTCTGGACGAGTTCGCTGGTTCTGTCTTTCACTTGCTGGTCTAGTAATAGGTTCTGTTCTTCCAGTTGACCTTGAGCGCGCACCAGCTCCGCGTGTTTTTCGCGTTCGCTGATGATCACCGACTCCTGGAAACGGAAAAACAGCAGCAGTAGGGTTTCTGCAATCACGATGATCATCAACACCGAAGCCAATGCCAGCCAAGTCGAAAGACTTCCTGCTCCTACTGGGTCTATCTTTGGCACGAGGATTCCCTGGATTATGAGAACTGAGAAAGTTGATAAAACCAACGTGGTAATGATGGTAACAATGAGGCTGGCGCGTTTGCCAACCAACATGAGTGCCATAATCGAGATCAACAAGAAGTAAAGCGGACCAATTGCCCGAATCCCCGTTTGAGCCACATTAACGATTGCTGCCACATACCCTATCCCCAAAAGTACCCATACTCGGACCCAGTAGTTGATCTTTCGAAAAACAGCCAGGAAGACCAGCACCACCCATACCGCAGCCAGGACAAACGATAACGGGTTGCTGCTCGGGGCTTTGCTTTCGCCGATCAGGATGGCAATTACAGCTGGTGTTGAGGCAATTACCATCACCGCCAGGAAAATGTTCAGGATCCTTGTGCGCCATTCGTGCAGCACACCAGTGACAGCTTGAAATCTCGTTTTGTCCCTATTCAATTCCTAGAAAGGTGTCGAGAAGAGGAGTTAATTTATTATACGGCATCCGCCAAATTGTTTTACATTTTGTGAGACGAATCTTGTCCAGGCAGGGCGGTTAGCCTGGCACGCTTGCAGCTCTCGGGGGAAACCCAATCAATGATCGCACCGGTGGCCGCACCGAGTGCGCGATTTGACCTTTAGGTCTCCGGTTTTCTAGACATTGAAGACGCCGAGACCTTCGGTCACAGGCTGTGCTCAGCAGTGAAGCCGGCACAATCAAGATCCTTAGCCCTCCCTCGAGGGAGGGCCCGTGTAACGGGGGAGAGTGTCAATGAATTGTGTGTCCAGCACAAAACATCAAGGGGTCTCTTCAGTCTCCCATCCGTTTCACGGCGGGAGCCAGCTCTCCTCCCTTTCGCTTCGCTTACCCTCCGTTTCACTGCGCGCACAGGTCACGGATCTTTGACCAAGGGAAGCCATCCTTAGCCCTCCCTTGGGGGAGGATCGGCGTAGCCGGGGTGAAGGTAAATTCCGTCCGCGCCGGTCTCTTGCGAAGCACCCCAGCGCTGAAAGCGCGTGTAGGCGGACCGCGCGGGCGTTGTGACCTCTAGGTCTCCATTTCAGATAAAGGAAATATTCGAGACCCGCGGTCAACTGGACGTGCTATGCCAGCAGACTAGCATAATCAAATAATTCAATAAGTTTTACAATTAACTCAATCACCACAATACGCAATTTTGCCGAACTTTTCTCGCCAAACTTAGGCAGAAAGGATTGCCATGACCACACAATATCGCGAATTGGATCCAGACAACGATTTCGCACTCCTTGCCCGGCTGTTCACAACCGAAATGCAAGACCCAACCACCGAAGAAGGCCTGCGGGAGGATTACGAAAAGCACAAAGAAAGAATCCTGTGCCTGCGGATTGCAACCTCTGAGCAAGGGGATGTGCAGGGCTTTAACTGGCTCAAGCGCGACAGGAACGAGGAGCAGCGGGCGTACTTCTACGTGGTGGTTTCCCCTGAGCATCGTCATCTGGGCATCGGGAGCTGGCTCTACCAGGAGGTCGAAGCGGTCTCCCTTGCATCAGCTATTCGTGAGCTGCGGGCGAGCTTCCCTGACACGCTGCCCGAATCGCGCGCGTTCGCCGACAAGCGCGGCTTTACCCCGATTTCTCACAGCATCGGCATGCAATTGGAGCTCGAGGGTATTGATCTGCAGCCTTACCTGGACCTTGCGACCGAGCTCGAGAGGCAAGGGTTTGAATTCACCACCATGGAAGCCCTTGGGAACACCGAAGCCGACCAACACAAGCTCTACCAGCTCAACGACATCACCTCCAGCCAGACCATGGGGTCTGAGGGCGAACACTCCTGGAGTTCGTTCGAGGATTTCCAGCAGACGGTCTGCCAGTCGGACTGGTATAACCCAGCCGGGCAGATGATAGTGATCGAAAAATGCACGGGCAAATGGGTGGCGATGAGCGCCATCGCCCGCTTTGAAGGCCAGGAGGAAGCCTACAACCTGTTCACGGGTGTGGATGAGGCTTATCGAGGGCGCAAGTTAGCCCAGGCAGTCAAGGCTAAAGCGCTACTTTTTGCAAGGGAGGTTTTGGGCGTCAAAGTGGTCCGCACCAATCACAACGCGCTGAACGAGCCCATGATAGCGATCGACCGCAAGTTCGGGTATGTTCAAAGCCCCGGCTTATTCTATATGCGCAAGCATCTCGTGGAATAAAAACACCCACAACCTGAATTATCCGGGTCACCATCCAGACAATCCATGGCTGTGAGTGTTTATCGATGCAATAAGATAGTTATTCCAGTAACGGTTTAGAGTTCATCCTCGTCGATGAAGGGCATCAGTTTCTTGAGGATTTTCAGTTTTCCAGTTTTCATCAGATCCCGGGCGATATCCGTCAACACCTTTTCGTCGATGAATGGCGCTAAACCGACCAGGTAGCGTTCCTTCTGTTCGGTGGTCATCAACTTAGCAATCTTCCCGAGACTTTTTTCATCCATAAATGGAGCCAAAGCGTTCAGGAACTGCGCGTCTTTTTCTGAGTTGAAGATTCTTTCAGCGAAGTTTCCCAGGTCACCCTCATCCAGGAAGGGAGCAAGCGCAACCAGTTTGTCGAAACTGCTGGTCATGTCGTGCTGGCGGTCGATGAGACTCGCCAATTGGGAGCTTTCCAGGAAGGGAGCCAGCGGGATGATCTGAGCCAGATCTTTAACCCGGGTTTTTTCGATCATCTGAGACAGGCGTTTTGAGTTGAGATGGGGTGCAAGCGCGATCAAGGTTTCCAATTGATATTCCTCGTCGGAAGCTTTTTCGACGGCTTCTTCAACCTGCGAGGGCTTCATCAGTTCGGCCACTTCCGCGACCTCTTCCAACTTGATATCTTCGCTCTTGTCAATGATCTTATTGACAATGGTGGTCTCTTTTTCGGAGCCCAACAGTTCCTGTACATCCACGCCCAGGATTTGGGAGAGCTCCAGGAGCTTGGAAATATCGGGCATGGTGTTGCCTCGCTCCCAGTTGCTGACCGCCTGGTAGCTGACGAACATCTTATCCGCCAGTTCCATTTGGGTCATATCTTTGGCTTTGCGAAGCGCTGCGATTTTCTTTCCGATAAGTTTTGTGTCAAACATGGTTACCTCTTCTTCTACGATTATAGTTCAGTAGAGCCTGGGAAGGTCTCTTTTTGATACTTCCCTCGGCTCTGCTGATTGGATGTGATGGATTTATCTGTTGAATTGGCTCAAAGGATTGATCACATTGAGTGCGTGAGTCTTAAAGAGATCTTCACTTCTGGTGATGCTGATCCTTTTGTCAAGCTCGTCGAATATTGTGTAGTTAAGGTTCTGAGCTTTTGAAGCGCTGTTGGCATTTGTGGCTTGTGGCTTTCCGAAAACGAAAGAGAAGATATTGATTTTCCTGGTGACTAACATTTCAAACTCCTTTTTTGATCTGCCCAGATTGTAGGGGAAAATGGTTCAGAATCCTATCAACCAGCGCTTGAATCTGCCCATTTCAAGCGTTAATTGAGTTTTTTTGTGGAGGAAAAGTGGAGACCTAAAGGTCAAGAATTATCGCACGACCTGTGCCCGCAATGAAACGGATAGGGAGGAGGACACCAGCGTGAACAGCGTATGAACTTATGTTCCAATCTTTTGTTTGAAATTCTACAACGCAGAGAAATATGTTTTCTCATTTGTTTAATTAGTTTTATCTTTAATTGCGTTGTTATGTAAACGAAATGAGGTTAAAATTAGTAGTAATAAGCCATAATCATCATCCTTCAGGGTGGTAAAATAGATAGAACTATCACCTACTGATTTCTAGCTATAGGATTATTGTTTCTCAGGATCAGATAGAAAGGGTTGAAATGAAAAAGATCTTCATATTGTTAATTGTTTTTATTATCATGTTTTCGATCGTAGTTTCCAATACAAACGCCACGGCTTCCTCGAGAATCACAACACTTCTGCCTGAGACCGAAGAATTGTTTCATCTTGCTGAATTACATGAATTGGATATCCTTTGGCAGAAACGTCTACAGTCAGTGAGTGAATATAGTATTAGATACCCTGATGAATTCATGTCACCCATAAACGAATTTACCGATGAATTCAGGGTTCAGCAGATGGTAATCAAAGGAGAGTCAGAAGGGCAAGAAAAACCGCAGCCCCACTCTGAACGATCTTTACCGACACAGGCAACACCCCAATATTTTGAGTGTTCTACTATTGAGGATGTGCCACCAATTGAATGTGAAGCATTGGTTGCTTTTTACAACAGTACCAATGGTGCTGATTGGACGGACAACTCAAACTGGTTGATCACAAAAACTGTGGGTAACTGGTATGGAGTCACGGTTACCACAGGGAAGGTGACAAACATCTCCTTACAATTAAATGGACTAAACGGTAGCATCTCACCTCAATTGAGTAACCTGAGTAGTCTGAAGTACTTATTCCTAGGAGGTAACCAACTTAGTGGCAGCATCCCTCCTGAATTGGGGAGCCTTAGCAGTCTAGTAGATTTCCATGCTTGGGGCAACCAACTTACTGGAACGTTACCAGCTGAATTGGGTAGTTTAGGAAATTTGGAGTGGCTCATACTTTCAGAAAATCATATTAGTGGCAGAATCCCGACCCAGTTTGGTAACCTTAGTAGCTTGACGACCCTAGGTTTAAATGATAATCAACTGACTGGCAGCATTCCACCCGAATTCGGCAATTTCTCCAATATGCAGCTCCTTGATTTGAGTAATAACCTACTTAACGGTACTATACCACCTGGACTTGGAAATCTTAGTAATCTTTGGGCATTGATTCTTAGGAATAACCAACTGATTGGCAGCATCCCCTTGTCATTTGTAAACCTAATTAACCTGGATGGTTTCTCTTATGAAAATACGGGACTTTGCGAGCCAAATGACGCGTCATTCCAAGCATGGAAAAGCACCGTTAGTTCTTGGTCAGGTACTGGATTCCGTTGTGAATTGTCTGTTTTTTTACCAATTTCACTCCGATGATCTGTCTACTAGACTGAAATATTTTAAAGCTTGTTATTTTTTTCTTTTTTTTGTGGAGTGTGGAAATGCCAACAGTCCTTCTGATTATGAGGGATTTTAAGGTGTAGATACAGTAAACTATCAAGATCTAATTGCGAGTATCGTAATGAGGAGAGAATCTGGTCAATGGCAAAATCTATTTGATCTTATTTTTCTTCTTATGGACGCGTATTAAAAATCTAGCTGGTGAAAAAACTGTTTTTATTGAAAGTATTCCAAAGTAATTGCTGTGAGAGAAGGAAATCATACTCTTAAAATTTGAAATTGTCGACTCACTTTTACCTTCCATTAAGATGATGAGGTTATTGGAAAAGTTCAAAATTCAATTAATGCGTACAATCCCTGAAGGTTTCTTCAGTCGAAGTCCAAACAATGAAGGCGCCGGTCTTCAGACCGGCGCTGGATTTGACCTACAAGTCTCAAATTATTATTAGGTTTGTGTTCTATCATGCGATTCCTAACGGAGACCTACGGTCAACAGACTGTGCTCGGTCCGGAGACTACTCATCCGTTTCACGGTGGGCACAGGCGGCACAATCAAGTTTTCTTACCCTCTTCAGTCTCACGTCCACTCTGCGCGAGAGCCAGGTTTCTTCAGGGGAAGCCCAATCATCCGTTAGCGCCGGTCCCGTGACTGTACCCGCATAGTGACCGATAAGTCACAATTAATTGCGTGCTACATAATGCGTTGAAAACCTTCGATTAAGCACTGTACTTTGGCTGGCTGTGCTTTGAGAGCGCCTCAACTACCAGCGGTAATAAGGAAGTTTCATGCGCATTTAACCCATTCATAGTATTGACAATTTCCCCTGACAGGCAGATAATTTTAATATCCATAAGCTATAAAAGGGGTAAAGATTGCCCAGAATACTGCCTGTCAGATTTTCTAAGTTGCTAACACGTCCGCAGGACGGCGGATCTTGTGGCCGTGGTAACTAGTTTTCCGAAGATTGGGGGTCATATTAACATTTTTTTAGCTGTTTTTTGCAAGTTATTCAAAAAAGGAGATTATCGTGACTAAAAGGATCCAAAAATTATTGACCTTCCTCTTTATTGGTTGTCTGCTGACTGTCTCGTTTAGCAGCTCACCTCATACTGCTTCTGCAAATAATCCAACCTTTGTCCCTAACAATCAATTCATCTCAGCAGTAATTGAGTTAGGTGGTGACACGCTGGACCCAGCCTTGGCCTATAATTCGGCATCAAACCACGTTATTTCCCAAATATATGAGACGCTGATCACCTATAATCGTGAAAGAACGGACGAATTTATCCCTCAGCTTGCCACCTCGTGGGAAATTTCAGGAGAAGGCGATGTCTACACCTTTTACATTCGTCCGGGGGTTACTTTTCACGGGGGTCAAAGCCTGACTGCTGAAGATGTGGCGTATACATTTCAGCGCGGTATTCTTCAGGGAGGGTATGCTTCCCCACAGTGGTTGATAACAGAGCCGTTTTTGGGAAGGGGTATTGATGACATCACTGGCATCGTAGATGGTTTTGCTTCGGCTGATGACCGTGACTTGCTCAAAACGAACCCACCAGAGGTTCTATTGGCTGCCTGTGAGACTGTGAAATCCAAAATTGTTGCTGATGAAGGGGCGGGAACGGTCACGATGCATCTTGCCCAGCCCTGGTCACCTTTCCTGGTGACATTAGCTGGAAGCTGGGGATCCATACTTGATGAGGATTGGGTCGCGGCACAAGGTGGCTGGGATGGCAGCTGTGAAACCTGGCAGAACTATTATGCCATGACCAGCGCTGAAGACCCGCTTTCGATGGTCACCAATGGAACCGGACCATTCAGTCTTTCTAACTGGACCCCAGATGTTGAGATCCGGTTGGCAAAAAACACGAGCTATTGGCGAACAACACCAATGTGGACGGATGGACCCAGCGGAACGGCTTTTTTTGACGAAGTGATAATCAATCAAGTAGATCTCGTGGCTGACAGGTTGGCAATGTTGACCGGGGGCAGCGTGGATTATGCACAGATTTCTGTAATTTATCAACAAGAATTGGATGCTGTCACGCGAATTCGATACAACGCGGATGGAAGTTTCAAGAGCATGGGAGTGGAAGATGGCATTTTAGCTGCCTATGATGATAGAGTAGGAACTTCAGCAGATGTGGGTCTTCTAAACTTCTCAATTGCTGCTGATTCGCCCTTCATCGGCACGGGAACCTGGGAAACAGGCATCCCGGTAGATTTCTTCAGCGACATCCACATACGCAAGGCGATCAACTATGCATTTGATTGGGAAGCACTTATCCAACAGGTTTATTCTGGCAAGGCAATTCAGACCTACGGTCCTATCATCAAAGGAATACCAGGCTACCGGGACGATCAGCCTCACTTTTCACACGATTTGAACAGGGCAGCTGAGGAGATGGCTCTAGCTTTTGATGGGGCTGCTGCAGCCAATGGCTTTAGCTTTGGGTGCGCCTACAACGAAGGGAATACTACTCGCCAAGTGTACTGTGAATTGTTAAAATCTGGCTTTGAGTCGTTGGACCCAAAGTATCACGTTGATGTTATCCCGCTGCCGTGGGCTGATTACCTTGCTGCTCAACGTGCATATAAATTACCGATAACTACTGGTGGATGGAGCAACGACATCCCGCATCCGCACAACTGGGTGGTTCCATATCTGATTGGAACCTATGCATCCCGTTCGCAATTACCACAAGAGATAAAAGACAAATATCAAGGGAAAATTGACACATGTTTAGTTCTGGTCGATGATGCGGCGGTGCGTGCTTGCTATGAAGACATCCAGGTCAACACTTACCAGGATGCCCTGGCTATCTACATGACGCAAGGGTTGAGCAGCCAGTATCTCAACGCGACTGTCAAAGGTTATTATTACAACCCGGGACATTATGGATTATATTACTACGCGCTCTCAAAAGACCCTGTCGTCATGCCGGACGAATCTTTGCCGGTAACGATTGTTGACGACCAGGAGAACCAGGTGGATTTCACTATCCCTGCTGGGACAGTGAGCGAAAACGTTCAACTTGTCATTTTGCCTGATGTTTCCGGACAGCCCTTGGATGGCGGTCTATATAGCTCGAGCGTAGGCTTTGACATCCAGGGATACCTTGAAAGTGATGGCAGTCCAGTTGACCTGACCTTTGATCCGCCAATCCAGATGACCATCACATACACAAACCTTCCAATTATAGAAAGTACGTTGATGCTTTATTATTGGAATGGAACTGATTGGGAAGATGCTGCCTGTGGAGCATACGTTCGTGACCCGGATCTAAATACGATCACTGTGCCTGTCTGCCATTTCAGTCAATTTCAATTGGGTGGTGCGACTCTTCGCAGTTACCTGCCCGCGATTACCAGGTAAGGCTTCACTGCAACCTAGGAACCAACCCGAACGTGTAAACAGACCGGAGATTGATCTACTCCGGTCTGGTTTGATAAACGCGATTTGTCAATCACGAACTTCGGAAGGATTTCAGGATTAGTAGCAAAGTTAGGGAATTGTAGCCACCTCAACTACCCAAAACATCCGCAAACAGATAAAATAGAATAGCTGGCATGTGATCACATGGCGGCGGAGACAATGTGAAACAAAAACACACCCTCATCCTGCTCGGTTTGGTGTTCCTGCTCGGCCTAAGCGCCTGCGGGGGTTTTGCGGCTGGCGACCCGACCGCCACGCCCGTACCCCCTACTGCGACGCTCATCCAGCCAACGGTGATCCTGGTGGATGGCACACCGCAGGTAGTGGTGGAACCGGTCAATCCGACCCCCACGCCCGACCTGGTCAACCCCAATCCGGTCCGAATTACCGAACTGGAATACCTCCAGACTGGCGCCGAACTTCACATTACAGCCAAACTCTTCAACACCCTCTCCGACGCCATTCTGCGGGATGTGCAGGTGGAGGTACTGGCGCTGGACGCCAGCGGCACTCGCATCGCCCACGAGGTACGCACCGTGCGCTACATCTTCCCTCGCGAGACCACCGGCCTGGTCCAGGATTTCGAACTCCTCCCGGGTCTGCTAACCAATATTGTTGAGGTGCGGGTCAATGAAGGAATCAAGGACCGCCAGCTGCGCTATTCCCAGCCCCTGGTCATCGACAACACGAGTTGGGTTGAAACCGAGGGTGGCATCAGGCTGACTGGCTGGATCAATAATTCCGATCCCTATACCTATACTAACGTCGAATTGAACGCGATTGCTTACAACGCGAGCGGCTTGATCATCGGCGGCGGACGCGGCATGATCGATTTCGTGCCCCAGGAAGACCGCACCGGTGTTTCCGTTTTGGCAGATATCGAGGCAGACCAGGAGATCGCCCTAGTGGAGATCTACCCCTGGATCACGGCGCAGTCAGCCTCCCTGGAGGGCGGCACTTGGTGGGAAAACATCGAAGTCAAGCAGTGGAACTTCATCGCCGATGATTATCACCACGTTTCCGGCGGCGCTTTGCTCAAGAACCTGACTGATCGCTTGCTGACCGAGACCTATTACCTGCTGACGGTTACTGACGTGGCAGACAAGGTCTGCCTGGCGGAGCAGGGCTACATTGACCTGATCTGGCCGGAACAAGAGCTGGTGTTCTCGCCGGGGGTGCTCGACCTGCCAGTGGATTGCGTCGCGCAGCAGGTGGATATGATCATTGTGCCGGGCGAGTTCGGGCAGTTCCAACTTGGCTATGATCCCCTGGAAACCGGTACACCGATTTTGAATGAGGGCGGGGAGACTGCCAGCGTGAACGTCATCAACAACCTCAACGCAGATATCTCAAACGCAGTCGTGTACGTGGTTATCACCGACGCGGATGGAAAGATCGTTGGCGGCGGTTCGGTCCAGAGTGGAAACGTTCGCGCCAACAGCTCGATCACGGTGCAAGTCCCCGTCATTTATATCGGAACAGTAGAAAATCTTAAATTTAACGCTTCGGTCAGCATCCCGTTGGATGTGACCGTTGGACCATGAACCAAGGAGAATAGAATGACGCAACATCCTGAACGGCGTAAGTTTGTCCCGACCCCACTAAACCCCAAGACCCCCGTGCCTGCGGATATTGACATTGCCCAGGCCGCAACACTCAAACCAATCCGCCAGGTGGCGGAAGAAATGGGCTTGGAGGAAAGTGAGCTGGAACTCTATGGTGACTACAAGGCGAAGATCAAGCTCGAAGTGCTGGACCGCCTGGCAGACGCGCCTGATGGCAAGTACATCGACGTGACCGCCATCACCCCCACGCCGCTCGGAGAAGGCAAAACCACCACCACGGTCGGGTTGAGCCAGGCGCTCGGAGCCCACCTGGGCAAACGCGTAATCACCTGCATCCGCCAACCCAGCCAGGGACCAACCTTTGGAATCAAGGGCGGCGCTGCCGGCGGTGGTTATTCCCAGGTGATCCCCATGGAGGATTTCAACCTGCATCTGACCGGCGACATCCACGCCATCACCGCCGCGAACAACCTGCTGGCGGCAGCCATTGACACGCGTATGTTCCACGAATCAAGCCAGACCGATATGGGTCTGTTCAACCGGCTTTGCCCGAAGGACAAGAAGGGT
>Ga0116157_10001850_pt1 | contig 21044 bp, 23 predicted proteins | sample AD_UKC048_MetaG_FD_89882 | JGI IMG/M metagenome (GOLD analysis project Ga0116157, IMG submission 89882) | Active sludge microbial communities of municipal wastewater-treating anaerobic digesters from USA - AD_UKC048_MetaG | ecosystem: Engineered > Bioreactor > Anaerobic > Digestate | place: USA...
TCAACCCATTTGATTGGGTAGAAGCATTTTTAATTTTTAGTTGCTTGAAATATAATTACACGCGAAGAGCATATATATTTTTCTCAAATAATGAACTGAGTTGATACTTGAAGCCTGACGTATTGCCCTTTCATTTGTAGGTGGAAAGACAAAGAAAGCTTCGTCTGCAACAAGGTCTCTCAACTCCACTTTAAACTCAATGAATGGTTTGGGAGAAATCTCTTCGGTTATTCGAAATTCCATTCCAGATACATTAAATAGATTATAAACTAAAAGCCACCACCTGTATTCGGACCCATGAAGCTACCCCAGTATGCACCAGAAAGATCATACTCGTGAGAATTGGTTTTTGGCCAATGATCTTTGTCAAAACCAGGAGCGGCTTCAAGTGCGTCCTTTGTTTGGTCCAATACCCATGCATGTTCATTCGTGTTAATCGCTAACAGGCGAAAAGGAATGGCAAAGAATTTTTCGCCAATGCCCAGGAATCCACCGAACTCGATTATTACATATTCAATTTTACCTGTGGTGATATCGATCATAATGTCTTTAACACCACCAAGATTTTCTCCTTCCTTATTGATGACTTTATTCGACATCACGGAAGTTGCTGTTAAATATTTCAGGGGCATATTGGGTTTATTCCCTTCGTGATTAACGCCTGTTAAATTTTCTGATGTTAAGGTTGTCATAATTTGTTGTGTTTAGTGTATTGTTATTTTTTAATTCAATTGTCTTTTTTGATTTTATTCACGTTACCATCATTGGGGTTAACCGGAATGGGTTTAATTTTATCGGCTGGTAGTATGCGCTTCGCATATTTCCGAGTAACACAACTTGTCAGTAATACCAACGAACAAATTAGAAATGCGAAGCGCAGTATTGCTGTCTTGAATTTCATACTATGTTCTAGTTTTTACATTCTATAACTTCTTTTGTGTTACCAATTCCAAAAAATCCTCAAGGTTTTTATTAAAATCAGTAGCATTATCCATCATGGATAAGTGCGCTGCCTTTCCTAATTTAAAAAGCGTTGATCCTGAAATTTTTGAGTGCATGAACTCTGCAGCCGAAGGAGGTGTAACGTTATCCTCATTACCTACCAGAATAAGAACAGGTATATCAATTTTTTCGAGATTGCTACACGTTTCTGATCGGTCGGCTAAGGCTAAAAGCGTATTGCACACTACTTCCGGTGAACTGCTTTCAATCATTCGCCTCACTTCTATCATTTCCTTTGATTTTTTATTCACAGGATCGTTAAAGAAAAAGCCAGATAGAATCTGATCTGCATAAAGTTCAATTCCCCCCAACCGAATGGCTTGTATCGACTTCATTCTTTTGTCCTTTGACTCCGGTGTATCCGCTGAGCATTGTGTATCACAGAGAATGAGAGAATCAAATCGCTCTGGGAATTTTTCAATAGCACGAAGAGCAATGTAACCTCCCATTGAAAAGCCGCAAAGAATTACTTTCTCCAAATTGAGTGCATCCAATAATCGCTTGAGATCCAATGCAAAAAGATCGATTGTTAACTCTTCATCACCCGGTTCTGAGTTTCCATAACCACGAACATCATAGGTAATGACTCGATATCTATTTCTTAGTATTTCCACCTGATGATTCCACATGGCTTTATTAAGTGGAAATCCATGGATAAAAACAATAGCCGGAGCCTTTTCATCACCATCATCTGTATGACTAACAAAAAGGCCGTTAATCGTAATATCAATTTCCTTTGCAACTCGCATACTGTTCACTTTTATAGTCTTGTTTACCTTGCTAAATACCCTCCATCTATTTCCAACGATGTTCCAGTTATGAATGAGCTCTCATCCGAAGCCAGGAAAACAAACGCATTTGCAATTTCTGTCGCCTTGCCAAAACGATTCATTGGATGCAAGGCCATGATCTCTTGCTTAACAGTTTCGTTGTCATTGATACCACCCTTCGTTAAAAGTGGTGTATCAACAAAGCCTGGGCAAAGTGCGTTGATACGAATACCTTGAGCAGCATATTCCAAAGCTGCTGTTTGAGTGAGACCAATCACACCATGCTTCGCAGCCACATAAGCAGCTGATCCTGAAAAACCTACCTTTCCTAAAATGGACGACATATTAATGATGGTGCCTGACTTCTGCTTCGTCATTTGAATCAATTCATGCTTCAAACAATTAAAAACTCCGGTGAGATTAATTCGAATTGTTTGATTCCAAATTTCCTCTGTCATTTCAGCAATGGGAGTTGATTCACCACCAATGCCCGCATCATTCAGTGCAACATCCAGTGTTTTAAACTTTGCTATTGTTTCGGCAATAGCATGTTCAACACTTGCCATTGAGGCAACGTCACATTCAATAAAAGTAGCCGTATCATTTTCACCTTCAATTTCTTTCATTGCAGAATCAATAGTAACCGAACGTAAATCAGCAACTACAACATTAGCTCCTTCTTTAGCCGCTGCTACTGCACAAGCTTTTCCAATCCCTGATAATCCTCCTGTTATAAAAACAGTTTTATCTTTAAGCCTTTTCATCTCCATACATTAGTGTGATAGAATACGTGTGGTGTAAAATCTAAAAACGATTTAGTTATCTCCGGCCGAATGCAGATGCCTTCGCTTTGCGAATAGCATTTTGTATTTGGTCTACATACTCTTTACTTTTTGAAATAACCGCATTCTTCATTCCTTCCGCTGTTTCAATTCGTAAAGCATATCGTTTGTGAAGTAAAAGCATTAATGCAATTCCAATACATACAATAGCAGCTCCAACAAGAATTTGAATATTCGAGGTAGCATACTGAGTTGGAATTTTAAGAAACTCGAAAAATGATGTTGGAATGAAATAAAACAATCCATTCGCTACAATTGTAACCCCAATAAGAAGTACAATAAATCCCGGAAGGCGATTTGGTTTTAATACCGTCAATCCAAAATCAGTGATTCCCTTCAGACTATACAAGGCCTTTTTTGTTTGAAATGTAGATTGTGTTACCACTACATCTCTTCCATCTGTGTATAAAAACTTTTTATGTTCCATTACTATAGTGTTTACTTTTTACGACCTGCAACCAAAACCAATCCGCCAATACCGATTAAAACCAAACCTGTAATAGGCGACCAATAGATTGGTGTCTTTTCTGTTGAATTGATTTCTACTGAACCAAGATCTACTACCTTCTTTTTGGTGAAGACATTAAATCCTGTGAAGACCGTCATTAAAATTCCGATCACGATAATTACGATACCTATGTTTTTCATAATGGTTTAGTTTGTTTGCAAAATGAATTGCAATTCCTATCCCACTTTCTTAGATGGAGGAATCAGAGCCTAAACAGGCTTTTAGAAAAAAACAGATGTGGAATTAATTACACAGGGTGGCCATTAGAAGCACACTTTACTGGTTATCAGTAATCGGTATTCAGTAACCGGTCACTGATTACTGAATACCGATTGCTAACTTCATCCTGCTAGTTTAAAAAGAACATTAAACGTAGTGCCCTTTCCTTGTTCACTCATAACAAGAATCTCAGCATTGTGGCTATCAAGAATATTTTTTGTTGAAGTAAGTCCAAGACCAAGTCCACTGGGTTTTGCTGTAAAAAAAGGTTCGAACAGCTTATCCAATTCATCAGCAGAAATACCTTTACCATTGTCGATGATGGAAATAACAATAATGTTATCCTGCTGATTTGTTCGGATAAAAAGAACACCCTCTTTTTCTGTCATTGCTTCAACAGCATTTATGATAATGTTGAGCAACGCAATTTTTACCTTTTCCTTATCAACTAAAATTCGGTGCAGGTTCTCTGCAAAATTTCTCTCTAAGGTAATTTCTTTCAAGTTAATACGATCAATCGCCAATGCGATCGTTTCATCTACCACTGCATTAACTGATTCCAAATTTAATTGAAGTTCCTTTGGCTTTGAAGAGTTCAGCATCTCGCCTACCAAATGTTCAATTCGATTGGCATTGCGTTGAATAATATCGGAGTACAATCGAATACCTTCCGTAGCCGGAAGCATCTCGTCTTTCAAATGCTCAAGCGCAAGGTTTAAATTCGTCAACGGATTTCTTATTTCGTGCGCAACAATCCTGGCCATTTTTCCAGTCATTGAAAGCCGCTCCGCTTCAATCATGCTCTTCTCTGCTTTTTTTCGTAAGGTGATATCATGAATGATACCTTGATAACAACAGAAGTCTGACGACTGATCAGGAATAAATACACAGTTTAACTGGCACCACCTTTTTAATCCATCTTTGTTAATAAGCTCAACTTCAAAATCTTTTATTTGCTCTTTTGTCTTCAGCGTTGTATAGAAATGACTATAGTCTTCTTCCTCTGCAAATATTTCACGAATGGTAAAATTTTTGGAATCATCACGGGTATAGCCAAAAAACTGAAAGAACGAATTATTTAAGTCGATGAGTGTAAAATCAAATCGGGCCAGGAATATCGGATCAATAGATCGTTCAAATAATGAACTGTACTTTTTTTCTTTCTCGTCCAGTTCGCGGACTACCTTTGATTGTGTGACAGCATACCGGATGCTTCTTTCTAAAATGGAGGCATTTAATTCACTCTTAATAAGATAATCAGCTGCACCATATCGACTGGCATCTAAGTCAACTTTTAAATCTCCCTGGCCGGTTAATAAAATAGAAGGTTTTAATACACCCTTATCGTGCGCGTATTTCACAAGATCCAAACCATTCTCACTACCTAACCTATAGTCAATCAGAAAAACATCAAAGTCACCCTTCACCATTTGCTCCTGTGCTTTTTTCGTGTCGGGCTCCCACGATACTTCAAACTTGTAATGTTCGCTACGAGAAAGGTATTCGCGCGCTAAGAGAACGTCATCTTCATCGTCTTCTACAATCAAAACTTTTACTAATGATCCTTTCATTTTAAGTTATGTACTTTAAGTTCTTGGAAGTGCCACTGTTCCAAACCAGTAATTACTTATTTCGCGTGTTACATCCACTAATTCATGGAAACGAACAGGCTTACAGATAAAAGAGTTAACTCCTAAGTCGTAGGTCTGAAAAATATCTTCCTCTGCTTTCGAAGTAGTTAACACGATAACGGGTATTCTCCTCAAGTCAGGATCAGATTTTATTAACTTCAGCGCTTCCCTTCCATCCATCTTTGGCATATTCAAATCAAGTAGTATTAACCCCGGACGAAACGTTTTCTCTACAGAAAACTTTCCTCTCTTGTGCAAATAGTCCATTAAGTCTGCTCCATTCTCGACAAACTCGATAACATTGGGTAATTCATTCTCAGCCAATGCTTGTTTCATCAGCATCCTATCATCCGGATCATCATCTGCCATCAGTATCGATATAGGTTTCAAAGTGTGTTTCATTCAATTACAATTTTCAGTCAACCGGTAAGATAATGATAAATTTAGAGCCCATACCTTCTTTACTTTCAGCAGTAATGATACCATGGTGATTTGTTACAATCTTTCTGCAAATGGCAAGACCGATACCGGTTCCTTCATAATCCATTCGACCATTCAAACGTTGGAAGATATTGAATATTTTATCCGTGTACTGCTGATCAAACCCGATACCATTGTCTTCAACAGTGAACATGATATATTTTGTATCCGGTTGAGCTGAAGGGAAATACTTGGCCTGATTCTCCATTGTCAATGGAATTGAGTTCATTTTAATGGTTGGCTTTTCGTTGGCCTTGTGGAATTTAATGGCGTTACTTATTAAATTCTGAAAAAGTCTTTTCAATTGAACCTTATCTCCTTTAACCGAAAGTAATTCGCCTACCTGAATGATTGCGCCTTCTCTTTGAATTTGATTTTCCAAATCATCCACCACTTCTTCTATTATCGAATTCACATCAAGAAATTGATTATTTATTGAACTTCGTGACACACGGGAGAAGGATAACAAATCCTGAATCAAAATCTGCATGCGCGAAGCTGCTCCCTGCATACGATCAATGTAATCAGCACCTGTCGCTTCTACTTTTGCTGCGTATTTTGTCACTAATAAATCACCAAAGGCTCTGATCTTTCGTAGTGGCTCTTGCAAATCATGTGAAGCAACGTAGGCAAATTGTTCCAGATCCTGGTTCGAGCGTGTTAAATCAATATTGATTTGCTCAAGTTGCTTTTCTTTCAGCTTCAGATCGGTAATATCAACCACCACACCCAATATATTTCCTTTTTCAATTTCGGTTTCAGCCGTTACCGATATGTAGAAATGCCGAACCGAATCATTCACAATACATCGGTATTCCATTCGAAATCCTTCCTGTTTATTCATCGCATTAGTAATAAAGATTTGAAGCATTTCTTTATCTTCTTTATGCGCACATTCGATAAACGTGTCCCACGAGCGTTTCTCTTCACTTACATTTCCCAATATTCTACTCAAACCATCAGACCATACCATTTGATTGCCCTTGGCTGTCCATTTCCAACTCCCCATATTCGCCAACACTTCAGCCTCTTTAAGCAAGAGTTCGCGTTCTTTTACCAAAACAATTTGTTGCTTTTGTTCAGTAACATCTGAAAACGTAACAACAAAACCATCATCCAGTTTTATTGCTGATATGTAAAACCAGGTATCCAATCCTTCACCCGTATAATACACCTCTGTGGTTTGTGGCAATCCTTTCTCCACAACATTTTTATACAAGTCAAAAATACCTTGCTCCCTATTTCCAGGCATAATATCGAGGAGCCTTTTTCCAATAATATCTTTCTCAAACGTATTTGATGCTTTGAGGCTTGTTACGTTGGCGAGTATCCATTCAAAGTCAATTATTTCATTGTCAGCATTCCGTACTGATCTGAATGCCATAATGCCATTGATGGAGTTGTCCAATACATTTCGAAGAAGAGTCTGTGTAAACTCCCGCACCTTAACTTCATCTTTAAGCGCTTCATTACTTGTTGCCAACTCTCGTTCCGTTTGTTCACGCCTTCGCAAAGCATCAATCATTCTATAAAACAATACTATAGCACCACCAATGGCAACGAGCGTATATATTAGAATAGCAATTGGCGCAATGTTTCGAAAATCATTTTCCTTCCTGGTACGATTAATCAAAATTTGGTTTTCAGCTTCACGAATATCGTGTATTTGATTTCGTATTGCATCCATATTATCTTTCTCAAGCTTCAATAAATTTGATTCGTATGTATCCATATACAAACTTGAACGGTTTGCATTTGCCAATATTCTGGCAATCAAAAGAAACTGATAGTTAATGAGTCCCTGAAGGCTATCCACTTTTTTCTTCTGATCAGGATCGCCAGACACCAGACTATCAAGTGTACTAACAAGCGGTGGAATCGTTATCGTGGCCGAATGGTAAGGAAGCAAGAAAACAGTGTCACGAGATAACTGATAACCGCGATGTCCTGTCTCTGCATCAGTTAATGAAGACAGTGTCATCTCGAGTGTTCTTAGAATTCGATTTGAATGACGAATCCATTTTGCCTCTTCTGTATAATTGCTCAGGTTGCGGTAGGTCAAAAAACTAACCGCAATCAATACTGTTATTATAAAGAAAAAGGTTATTTGTGAGTAGTATTTCTTCATGGTGTGGTTTTCAATCTACACATGTGAAATTTTATCAATGTTAAAAATATCATCATCTGCTAAATTCGTTTAAAATCAACCGTTATTCAATCTTTTATTGCTGGCTCAATTATTACACTACAATAATCAACCAAATAAAAATGATTGATTATGAAAACGAAAAACAAATTTTTAGGTAAGATCATGATCGTAGGAATTGTAACCCTGCTTTCAACAACACTTTCCTTCGCACAAACGAATAGAAGAGCAGGTATTAAAGGAGGGCTGAATGTAAGTAATCTATACATTGATGATGTTTCTGATGAAAATGCACGATACGGATTCAATGTTGGTCTTTATGGACAAGTATTGTCGAGTGTAGCCGCAGCACTTCAATTGGAATTGCTCTACTCTACCAAAGGCAGTCGTGCTTTTTATGACGGTGCATTTGATCAAGAAGTAAAATACAATCTCAATTACCTTGATCTGCCCGTGTTGGCAGTAATTAAACTGGGAGAATCTGCTGAGATTCATCTGGGAGGTTATGCGAGTTACTTGTTAAATGCAAACATTTCATATTCGGGAGATTTTGCTAATGGCAGTGACGAAATCGATAAAGATAATTTGAAATCATACGACTACGGATTAGTTGGTGGCGTTGGGTTTAATTTTGGCGAAGTGCAGATAGGTGCCCGTTACAATTATGGTTTGGTTAAGATTGCTGATAGTGATGCTGCAGATGCAATGATCGGTGATTCTAAAAACTCCTTCGGTCAAGTGTACATCGCTTTTAACCTCGCAGGCAGTAATTAATCCCTGAAGGTTCTTTCTTGAATTGAAGTCCCTGTTATAAAAACAGGGACTTCTTTTACTTTAAATCGGAATGTTATAAAGTTTCAGCTTATTGTATAATGTCTTGCGATCAATATTTAGAAGCTCTGCTGCTTTTGATTTGTTGTATGAAACCTTTTCCAGAATTTCAACAATAGCCTGGCGTTCTGCAGAACCTGCAATGGATTTCAATACACCTTTACTTTCATCAAGTTGAGTTCCCCCATTGGCATCCTCTCCATGTATTATTTCGTGAGGTAAACTATCGGGAAGTACTTCATCACCCATGGTTAACAATACCGATCGCTTCACTACATTGGCTAACTCGCGCAAGTTTCCATGCCAATAGTAGTTGCGCAAATATTTTTCAACATCACTTGAAAATGTTTTTACATCCTTACTTAAGGAAGCGTTAGCTTTCTTTAAAAAATAGTGAGCAAACACCATGATATCCTCTTTGCGCTCACGCAATGGAAATAATTGAATTTTAAATTCATTTAATCGGTGGTAGAGATCTTCGCGGAATCTACCTTCCTTCACAGCCTTGTTTAAATCTTCATTCGTTGCTGCAATAATGCGAACATCGATAGCAGTATCCTTTGTTGCACCGATTCGTTTTATTTTCCGCTCCTGGATTACGCGTAATAACTTAACTTGATTTTCATACGATAAATTACCGATCTCATCCAGAAAAATAGTTCCGCCATCTGCCACTTCAAAACTTCCTTGCTTATCGTTTATGGCACCCGTAAAAGATCCTTTCACATGGCCGAACAATTCACTGCCCGCAAGTTCCTTTGGCAATGCTCCACAATCAATGGCAATAAAAGGTTTATCACTTCGCTTACTGAATTTATGAACAGACTGTGCCACAAACTCTTTACCTGTACCTGTATCACCATGAATTATAACCGACATATCAGAAGGTGCAATCAATTCAACATGACGTTGTACCGTTTGAGATTGAACACTGGTACCTACAATAAAATCAGCAGTTGAAAGTGTTTCTCCCCTACCACTCTTTACTTTTGACTTACCTTCCTCGGCAGTATCTGCACCTGTGCTTCGTGTCTTGCTCTTTTCTAAGGTCTCACGAATGGTCACCAATAGTTCATCGGGAAACAAAGGTTTGGTTACATAATCATTTGCACCATACTTAAATGTTTCCACTGCTGTACGCACATCCGAATATCCTGTAATAATTATCACTGCTACAGAGGGAGAAAGAACTTTCATTTTCTGTAACAATTCAACGCCTGTGTAATCCGGAAGACGATAATCACACAACACAAGATCAAAATGATTGTTTTTCAACAACCGCAATCCATCTTCACCTTTGTGCGCTACCTCTGTTGGGTAATTGTTCTTTGCTAGAAACTTAGAAAGGGTAAGACAAATGTCTTTATCATCGTCAATGACTAATATGTTGGGCATGTTTACGAAGTTTATTAATGAATTTGGTTATACAAAGTTTACTGCATGAAGCGCATCGTTTATTGTTTTCTTTGAGAGTGGCTTTGCAACAAAAAGATCAGCGCCATTGCTTATCGCTCTTTTGGATTCGTTATCATATGCACTAATCATAATGATTCTTGAAGTTGGTTGTGTTTCCTTTAATTTTTTCACCAGAGTAAAACCAGAACCATCTGTAAGATTCAAATCAATGATATATAAATCAAAAGGATTAAAAGCCGTTTTCGATAATGCTTCCTTAATACTCAATGCATACTCCGCCTCGATGCCAATGCTCCTAATCTGTCTTGTTACAAGCGTGCAAATATCGATCTCATCATCCACTACCAATACACTTCCCATACTAAAATTTTATGCAAGCTGTTAAAAATTAACCTTATAATGTGGTATGCGATTCTTTTGCTTTCTTAGCTCCTCCTTTGTAAAGAAGGGGAAGAACACTTTAATGAGGATTACGATTAATCCCATAAAGACGGCATATCCAACTAGTAGAGCTGCCATTATTTTTACTAAGTCTACCATACCTATTTTGTTTAGTTGGTAAACGTAAAGGGAATAGTGTGCCACAATCCAGCTTCTAAATTACAGTGTTTTTGGCGATTCACGAGACGTTGAGCAACAGTTAAGGGGAAAAAATTCCACACTATGTGAATCATTCATCCTACACTAGCCATATTTAAAGCGTTTACCCACTGTTTTTAGGTTGGCATCAATATTACAAGCAGTAAGGAAATCAAATTCAAAATCAATATGGGAAACTTACTTTACCTTATCGCTGTCATCCTTATTATAGGCTGGTTGCTTGGCTTCTTCTACTTCAGTGCTGGTGCCGTAATACACGTGTTATTAGTAATAGCTGTTATCGCGATTTTGTTTCGCGTTATACGCGGTGACCGGCTCTAAAAAATTTATCCCCACAAAACCAAGTGGGGATATTTTTTCGAAACGTTCATTAGCCAATAGAGTTATTAGATGGGTATTAATTACATCAATTAGTTTGGCCGTATTGCTGGTTCTTACGGGAAGCATACTTTCATATGTTGTTCAAAATAAGGCTGAGGAAGAATTTCGAAAAGTAAATGGAACATTTTCTTCATTAAGCATAAACCTATTTACACGATCCGTCACGGTTCGTAATGTAAATAAAGGATCAGGGATCGATTCATCCCAAACCAGTGCAACTATTAAGTACATTAAACTCAGAGGCATTCGTCTGTTCGACCTTCTGGTTTATAAACGAATTCATGCAAAAGAATTACAAATCGATAGTGGAAGTATTTCAATCGATCAATCTCAGAAAAAAGACACGACAAAATCACCTGGGTCTCAAAAAATATTTCCATTTGAAATAGAGAATATCATTATTCATAATGTATTTATTGAATTACAGCAAAATTCTACAACTCAAATTGAAGCACTGATTGATCTCCAATATGGAGCACTGAAGATTGACTCTATAAGTACAATTCAATCCACTGTAAAGTCTTCTTTCCATCATCTGATAGGTAATCTTTCCAAAATAAAAATTAAAAAGAAGAATGGTCTTTATACTTCGCAAGTTGATAAAATAGAATTCAACAGTAATGATCAATCCCTGTTCATCGATTCATTAAAGCTTATTCCAAATTACGGCAAGTATGAATTTGCTCACGTGCATGAAAAACAAGTTAGCCGATTGGATCTGAGTGTTCACAATATTGGAATTATGGGATTGAATTATCACAAGCTATTTGATAGTTTAATTTCAATTCAAAAAATTGCTATTCATGGAGCTAATCTTCATTCCTTTCGGGACAAAAGAGTTGCTTTCAAAAATGGATACATCAATATGCCCATGAGGAGTCTTGAAGAACTCGAATTTGCATTGGAGATTGATAGTATATTAATCGATAGTACAAAAATCATTGTTGAAGAATTTGCTGAACAGGCCATTCGTCCAGGCAGGATAAGCTTCTTGAATTTAAGCGCAACCATGACCCGGCTTAGCAACCGGTATTATGAGAACAAGCCTACGTATTCTCAACTCGATGCAAAAGCAAACATTATGGGCAATGGACGAATCTCTGCATCCTTTCGTTTTCCATTGGATGGCTCGCCTCTTTATTCAGCTAAGGGAAGTGTTTCTAATATGCCCTTAACAGATCTTAATCCCATCCTCGAAAACTCCGCTCAAATACGAATTGAATCAGGCATTTTAAATGAGTTGTACTTTAATTTTAACTATACAGACTACAAATCAGTTGGAACAATAGAAATTAATTACAATGATCTGCAACTAACAAAACTTAATTCTGACAAAGAGAAATCGGTCGATCGGCTAAATACAGTTTTGATCAATGCGTTTCTGAAAAAGACAAAAGATGAAACAACTGAACAGCGGAAAAGGATGGGCATCATTGATCAGGACCGCGATCGCCATCGATTTGTATTCAACCTGTGGTGGAAATCTATTCAGTCCGGTCTTAAGTCAAGTGTTTTAGGTAACGATAAAAAATAGATCTGCCTATTCTCTGATCGAATAGGTATCGATATCCATTATCTCAACACAAATTAAACCTTACCTTCAGAATGACGTCTAATTAAGACTTTATCAAAGTCTATATGAAACATAAACGTGGAAAATAATGCTCGCTTTAAGCCGAATTCCACAGTCCATCAAATACACAATGCCCTAAATAATCGAATTAAACAGCATATGCCAAGATACAATTTGGCATTATTGTTCGCTTATATGTTATACACAAATTAATAATCCTTATATGCAAAACATGATTATGGATGTAAAAGACAATGTAGGTAGACAAGGTAAGACTTCAATTCATCCTGATGTATATTCAATAACACACGATTTGCGTGCGCCACTGATGTCTATAAAAGGACTGATTAATTTATTAAGATCAGATTTAACAAAAGAACATTTTGATGCATACCTGATGTTTCTCGAAGCAAGTGTAGATAAGATGAATGATTCTATTTCTGAAATCATTGATCACTCAAAAAATAACAGAGACACGGAAATCCCTAAACAAGAAATTGATTTTTACGAAATCATAAAAGAATCACTGCAGTCGTTTAAGTATATGGAAGATATGGAAAGCGTACATATTACCATTTCAACCGAGGAATCAGGACTTTTTATTTCCGATCGTAAACGAATACTTAGTTTCTTTAACAACATGATTTCAAATGCTATTCGCTATCGCGATAGTTCAAAAAATTCCTATCTGCACATTGACATTTCATTTAATAAAGGAAATGCTATCATTACCTTTAAAGACAACGGAATTGGAATTGCTGAAGAATTTCAATCTAAAATATTCAATAAGCTATTTCGTGTAACGAATGATAATCGGGGCTCCGGTATAGGTCTTCACATTGTTCAAAAGAGTATTAAAACATTAGGAGGTAAAATTAAACTACAATCCATTTTGGGTGAAGGAAGCACCTTTACAATTGAAATCCCAAACCTTCTCAGCAGTAACTTAAGTGTGCATTGTGATTAGGAAGCCATTCCTTATGTTGTGTTAGGCTTAATCTCCTTCCTCCTTCTTTTCTGAACGCTCTCGTTGACGTTTCTCTTTTCTGGTTTCCTCTATTTTACGTGGTGTAAATTTTATGTTATTGTCAGTATTCATTTCAAAGGCCTTTACGAAAGCATTTTTATAAACATTCCATACCGTAGGCCATACTTTTGTCTCTGGATTATTCAGATCACCTTCTATTTCTACCTTAGTGGCAAATTGATCTTTCTTTTGATTTGAAAATACTTCTACAAAAAATCCAACAATAGATTGCCAAATTAAATTAAGTGGCTTCTGTTTGTCATTTTCCCAACTTACTATTTTAACATCCAGAGCAAGTGGTTTTACATATCCTGCTATCATTCCATCGTCAATTGCCAACTCGGAGTACACATTGAATACTCCTTTCTCAACATCTACTTTTGCATAGGCCAAAAAGAAATCATTCAATGCTGGCATATTAATAGACTCAAACTTCATATCAAGATCCAAATCAGGAATTTCTTTCAATACATTAATATCCATGTCAATAGTGAGTTGACCGTTACCTATTGAAATTGCAGTTGCTGTTATCTTAGAAGGCAATGCATCACTTTGCTCATCCACATTGTTTAAGTTTGTTGCTAGTAAATGAAGCTGCTTCAAATGAATATCAACTTGCGGTTTAGTAGTAAAGTCAAAAAAGAAAACAGAACCATTTTCAATTTCGAGTCTGTTGATTTGCAATGGCATAAGTCGCTTGATCGGCACAGTCCAATCCACATCTTCACCTGTCTGGTTAGTCGTGTTTCCTTCTCCATCCTTTTTATCACCACCGATAAAATTCACTTTGGGATTACTAAAAATTACCTCTCCAACAACTGATCCTTTAAAGATTGCATCCCATTCTATTGAAAGATCAGTCGATGGAATGTCGATAAACGGAATTTTCTCAACACCATCAACTTTAAAAAGTTTAAGTTCCTTGATAACATAAGCCCCTCGAATCAAATGAATATCAACATCCGATATTGAACCGGTATAACCCGGAATATCAGCCAATACCTTGTTTACAAATCGCGTTACAAAATAGGGCAGCATTAACCGAGCGATGACAAGGACCACCACAATACTTCCGATAATAATATACTTTCTCATTATTCCTTGAATTTTCATGATGCTTTGTTTCTATTTTAAAAGTGATTTTTCATTTGGTATCTCCACAACCTTAAATCGAACAGCATGAGCATACGGTTCAATGGGTCTTCCTGATTCTGTAGCATATACCGATGTTACCTCCGCACCTAATAAAAAAATAACCGTGGAGTAATAAACCCAGATAAGAATAACAACCAGTGACCCCGCAGCACCATACGCAGAATTAATTGGACTATTACCGATATAGAATCCGATAAGGTATTTACCTAAAGTAAAAAGAATCGTTGTAATGGTAGCCCCAACCCATACATCGCGCCAGCGAATCTTTGCATCAGGCAGAACTTTAAACATGAGCCCAAAAATAGCAATGATAATGAGGAGCGAAACAATAAAATTTACACCCGAAAGAATGTAGGTCGTTATTCCATCAAAGAACCTGGCTACTATATTTTGGAAAATGACCAAAAGGGTATCAATCAGTAACGAGACCAATAACACAAAACCAAGACTAATCACCATTGCAAATGATAAAAGTCTGTTGAAGATAAACTTTAGCCAACTTTTTTGCGGCTTGGATTTTATTCCCCACATACTATTTAAACTTGATTGAAGTGCCATGAATACAGTAGTAGCACTAAAGAGTAGTGTTCCAATTCCAATAACACGTGCAAGAAAACTATTCATATCAAATGTAGCGTTCTGAATAATTTTCTCAATTTGAATCGTACTTTCTTTTCCAATCAACGCACCGACTTGATTAAGCACTTCTGTTTTCACAGTGTCTCGTTCGTAAAATGTAGCACCAATAGAGATCGCTATAATAAGAATAGCGGGAAGTGAAAATATGGTTGAAAAAGCAATGGAGGATGCATGCGAAAATGAATCGCCATTAAAAAAATTGAGAACTGTTTTTTTTGTTATGGACCATGAAATGGAAAGAAATTTTTGCATGCCTGTTTTTTTTCAGTGAGTTTACAATAAGCATACCCACTAATACTAAGTGTTTCAAGAATACTGACTGGGGTTGGGGTATTTAGATGAGTGGTGGTTGTGGAAAAAAATACACGTTCTAAATCCACATACTGCTTTTAAAACACTCAAAAACCTCCCTATTCAATTGGCACGATAATGACCAATATGATACGAAACCAAAGCAGATGAAAGCTGAAGACCAACCTTTCTATAAAAAACTAACATTCAATCTTCTCTCAATAGGAATACTCTGTGTTGCACTAATCTATGGTAGTGATTTAATAATGCCTTTACTGTTTGCCATTCTATTGGCTACATTATTACTACCCATCACAAGATTTTTAGTCAGAAAGAAATTTCCAAAATTCTTGTCGATCATACTACCTATTCTATTGGCTATGGTAGTAGGTGGTGGAATAATCTATTTACTTTCTTCACAAATTATTCATTTCATGGATGATCTTCCTGCTTTAAAGGCAAGATTCGATGAAGTGGGGTATTCCATTCAGAAATGGTTTAGAGCAAGTACAGATATGACCATACGAAAGCAAAATGTATATGTTAAACAAGCCGTAGATAACTTGAAAGAAAAGGCTCCGCAAATAGCAGGCGTTACGGTGGGCTCCATTACTGGAATTGTGGTCTATTTATTTTTGGTACCCATCTATACCTTTCTCGTTTTATACTATCGAGGTGTTATCAAGAAATTTTTAGTAAAAGTATTTAAGAATGGTTCGGAGGAAAATGTGAGAGAAATTTTAACACAATCAACAACCATATCACAACAATTCGTTAGTGGTTTAATGATTGAAACAACAATTGTTTTTGTTCTGAATACGGCTGGCTTCTTAATACTCGGTATTAAGTACGCAGTATTTTTAGCATTGCTAGCAGCATTGCTCAACCTCATCCCGTATGTTGGCATGTTAACCGCCAACATCCTATGCATGGTCATTACGCTGGTTACTTCAAATAGTACAAGTGAAGTTTTATGGGTAGGAGCAATCTTGGCACTTGTTCAGGTAATCGATAATAATATTACGATGCCACTCATTGTTGGAAACAGGGTTCGTATCAATGCATTGGCAACCATTATTGGTGTACTGATTGGTGGGGCGCTTTGTGGAATACCCGGAATGTTTTTAGCTATACCAGCACTTGCGGTTTGTAAAGTGATTTGCGACAGAGTTACGGAGCTAAAGCCGTGGGGAGAATTACTGGGAGACAGTACAGATATGGAACAATCAAATGGAAATAAGAAAAAAATAAAACAGGTAAACAATTAAATGATAATGATATGAACAATACAACCAAAATAGTCTTAGGTATGGCTGCAGCAGCCGCAGCAGGAGCCGCAATCGGAATGTTACTCGCTCCTGAAAAAGGTACAGATCTTCAAAAGAAAATTAAAGAAGGAGCAGAAGAGTGGCTGAAGGATTTTAATGGCTTGATCTCTACCGGTAAAGAAGTTATGAATCGGGCTAAGTCTTCAACAGAAGATGAAATTTACAATATGAGAAAAGGACTTGCTGAGTTAAAGGATTAAGAATCGTTAATACGTTAAGCAACAATTATGGAAGAAGAAAAAAATGATGGAGAGAAGTGGGTTGATGATCTAGGTAATCTTGTAGAAACCTATCGCAATCTTATTACTATCCGTGTTGTAGAGCATACTTCGCTTGGCGCTTCCTTGAGTGCACTGGGAATTTTATCACTAATCTTCCTCTTATGCATTCTACTTTTCTTTGGTTTAGGTGCGGCATGGTGGATAGGAGAACTGATGCAAAACAGAACCGCAGGATTTTTTATTGTTGGAGGGATATATTTTTTCCTGCTGGGTGGAATACTATTAATGGCGCGAAAATTTATAGTACCTCTTATTCGTAATCTTATAATCAAAAAAATATATGACCAGGATTAGTAATTATACTGAGTTGGTTGCCGAACGGATTAGACTTGAGGCTGAACTTCAAAGTCAAAAGTCTGTTCTGAAAACAGAAATGAAATTGGTTAAGGAAAAATTTGATCCGCTAATTGATATCATTTCTGCATTAGGCATATTCAAGCGAAAAGATAGCCGAACTTCATCATTGCTTAAAACGGGATTGTCTGTTGGCATTGATCTTCTTGTGCGCGATAATTTACTATCAAAGGCGAGTTGGATTGCGAGAACATTATTACCTGTCGTGTTGAAAGGTGTATCCAATCAATTGCTAAAGAAGAAAGCAACCTAGTTAACGTTCAGGGATTATCAGAAGTGTGACTTCCTTCAGTGGACAAATTTCTACGCCCGAAGAAAATCTTCTACAAGCATTCGTAATAGAACCTTCAAAACGGAACGAAAACATGGAAAATTGAATTGGCACAGTTGTGTAAATTATGTTCAAAAGAAAAGAAGTCTCACTATAAATCAATGGAACTCATGAGTCCCAAAGCAAAACAAGACAAGCCGAGAGTTAAAAAACCAAAGCCCAATCTTTACGGTCCTAATTCACCATCTCGAAAAAAGAGAGTTACCGTTAATCCGCTGGATGAAGATGGTGAGCCGATAGGAAGCTTCTATACAAAGAATGATGACAATGCTTTGGAAAATTGAATCTGCATGTTACATGTTAAACTAAACTCAATGATTATGAAAAAAAGAATTCTTATAGCAATTTTTATAGCCACCAGTGTAATTGCCCAAACATCTATAAGTTCTGCTCAGGCTGTAATGGCCAGTGCAAAAACTGACAGTTGGACTCTTATTGGATCGCGCACCGTAGACTATTTGATCGACAGGGATGAAATTTCGATTGAACCAAGTGTTTTTAATGAATTAAAATTCACGATAAAAAATGGTACGCTCAGTATGCACAAATGCACCCTTCACTTTGCTGACGGTTCAACAAAGGACATTGAATTTCCAGATGACGTTAAAGCCAGCACTGAACGCACTGTTGATATGAAGGGAAGTAACTTAAAATTAGATAAAGTTATTTTCTGGTACGACACCGATCACAAATCAGATGTGAAGGCTGTCGTTGAGGTATGGGGAAAGAAATAGGGATAATGGTTTTATAGGGCTATTATTTCCCCACGGAAGGCTTCTCAAAGAGAAGCCTTCTTTATTTTGTTGATCGAGAAATGATCACTATAGAAATCTAAGGTAAATTGAAATCATAAGCTGCACGGTTGAATCTTAAAAACACAGCCAACCCCAAGAGCAATTATACTGTGTTGTGAATCGATGGTTGTTTTTTTTCTGCCTTATCAAACCGTTTAATAAAAGAACAATGTTGACAAAACTCTTCAACCAGCACACCCTTTAAAAAACCATCTCTCATTTTTACAAACCGCTCACTGCTAACAATATCTTTTATTGATTGTTCTTTAACATTTCCTAAGTTAATAGCTGCGTTTTTGTCTAAGCAACACGGAACAACAGTACCATCGGCATGTATGCCAATATGATTGACCGCACCGTGGCAGCGACCTTGTGTACCTTGGTGTGGCAATGAAAAAGAAGGCCATTCAAAGCGAGAATCAAAATGCAAGTAAAGTCTGTTCCAAATGTTTTTGGATTTGATTGCTCCTGTCTCAATGTTTCTATTAATGCTGATATTGAAGTATGATTCTATCTTTACAAAAATATCTTCGTTATCAGAATCGTTGCTTTGCTGATTCCACAATCTGAAATTAGTATAGAGAGTTGGTCGTAGTGCGTGTGCTGATTTTGCAAATTCAAATATGGGTAACAGATAGGGATCTATATCCTTACCAGGAAAATTATCTTTAAAGGCTTGCAAAGAAAAATTGACTTGTCTTACGCAGCTTGAGTTTAAGATGCGCGCTGCATGTTTCTTAATCAGAATTCCGTTTGTAGTCAGATCGATTTGAGTATTATACTTTTCGCAAACATCCAGAATCTCTGAAAACTTAGGATGCGCAAGTGGTTCACCCAGCAAATGCAAACAGACAATCTCCGCCAATGGAGCAACCTCTTTCAGTATGGCCTCAAATTCATTAAGATCCATTACCTTCTTGTCTTTTTCCACCACAGGGCAAAAGGAACACTGCACATTACAAATATTGGAGATCTCCAGGTAGATTTTTTTGAACATGCTTCTTTATAATCTGAATTTCGTGTTGTGCCAAAGTTGAACGATCGCATTCACTTGCGGAACCGAAGCACAAAACTACAGGTATTTTTATTAATACTAATCTTCGAAATCGTGGCAATGTCTGGTGCTGAAAGAGGTTTACACATTACCAAACCTAATTTGTGCAAGATGTAATTTGACACAATTGACGATCCCAGGATTCATTTATTTCCAATCAAGGTAAACTCAGCGATTACTTTTGCAGCATCGAAATTAAAATAGAGCAGCTTTACGAGACCACGGTTATCCATATCCAGTGCGATATCAAAAGCCAAGTGATTTTTATTGCGATCACGGGATTACACATTTTGCAAACTTACACTCAGGCTTAGCAGTTACTTACCACTAAAGGTTATGATGATCCGTTGATATCGTGTAAGTGGCAAAGAGTTATTGTCGGTTGCTTCCAGAATCACGTGAATGGTTTGTCCATTTTTAGCATCTGCCGGTATAACAAACTCTGTTGAAGTCGATGATGGATTCTGAATTGCAATATCACCTTGATAGGTACCTGTTTTAAATTGCCACCATTTTAATGACACGGCATCGCCATCCGGATCGGATACAATTCCTTTGAGCAGAACCTTCTGCCCCGCGCGGGCCGAAACATTCAGAGGTCCTTCAATGCTTACTTTTGGCTCATGATTAGCATCTTGATATCGCGGTGTCACTGACCATTTAAGTCGTGATGCAAAATCAAGCTGTGCTGATGGCCAGAAGTTTGGAAAAGGGGGATCATTGTTAGTTTTTGTTGCATCCGGAAAAGTCATACCTACGCCTGGAGCAACTTGCTTTCCGCCCCATCCACCGTAAGAACCATTTTCATAGGCACGTAATCCATTGTCGAGCATGTTCATAAAGGTTGGATTGTCCCCTTCGCCCAGCCACGATCCTTTTTCCTGAACGGGCATCCAAACAATGTATCCCATCTTCTTCAGTTCTTCACTGGTATAACCTGACAACCCGAAGTAGTCGAAGATATCCCCCTTCACCATTTGCTTGCCATCTCCCCATACCCGGTAATATGATCCCAATGGTCCGCGACTGGTTATGTTCGCTGTCATCCAAGAAGCGGTTGTATAAACAAGATTCTCTGGTGTTGTCCTGAGTTGTAGGCCATACGAATAATTAGGTCCGCCTCCCATTTGCCGGTAATCAATTTCCGGCCAATGGATTTTGATGTACTTCGCATAGGTATCGTCCTGATCTAAAGATGGAAGCAGAATAACTTTATTCAGAACTTTAGCGCGGACAGCAGACCACTCCGTTGTTTTTTCATACTGATCCTGAATAGACTTGAGTGCTCGTGCGATTGTACTTTGCCCGCCCCATGCTGTGATATACAGTGGCTCGGGATTGTCATCCAGCATCAGCGACTTGATCAGGTCAGATCCCGGTGTATCCTTGGA
>Ga0116157_10001853_pt1 | contig 21031 bp, 13 predicted proteins | sample AD_UKC048_MetaG_FD_89882 | JGI IMG/M metagenome (GOLD analysis project Ga0116157, IMG submission 89882) | Active sludge microbial communities of municipal wastewater-treating anaerobic digesters from USA - AD_UKC048_MetaG | ecosystem: Engineered > Bioreactor > Anaerobic > Digestate | place: USA...
ACATCACCTCTTTCTAATAAAGTGTATCTAATTTGACTCTCTGTTTGAGTTGGGTTAGGGAATATCGTTAAATTTGAAAAAGCTTGAATATGACTCGTATTCAATGGTTCCTGCCCCCAATATGTGATTGAGTTTGTATTAAATGCGGATCCAGTCATATTTCCATTTATCTGAAATATGGGTAGTTTTTTTGTTTGCCCAAGCCATTTGAACTCTATTGGTTTGGATGGGAATCCTATTGGAAAAAATCCGGTAATTACTGAATCAATTCTTGTGATGGATGATTTTAATCGTAAAACATCGAAACTTCCTGCAGGTGTTGTGATATTTCCCCAACCATCAACTTCATTTATTCTGGTTTGATTACGTTTAAATGTTATATCGCCAATTACACCGCCCAATGGCAGTGTGATTGAATATCCTGAATTGGAACTGTCAATATTGCCAAATGCAATTGGAAATTGATAAACAATATCTGGAGACGAATAAATAGCAGGCAGTGGAATTGCAGTTGTTTGACCCGGAATCGTAACATAAGCTCCAAAACCTTTTATTTCTAATCGACTGCTTGTTGTTCCTGCATAATTATAATACTCATAGGCATCGGTTACAGGTAAATTACCAATTATATTATTTCCAACTAATGGCTGAACAAAATCGCAGCTTAAAAAAGCAAGTTGAAATATAAAAGGTGTTGCACTCATCGGAAGATAATTTTGATATTGCAATGTTCCGTTTTTCAGTGGTATTGTATTCCAAATGGTATTAACCCCTGTGAGCGAAACATCAGCTGTATTGCCTGATAAAGGGACATTGGTATAAAGTACGCTATCTGGCAAACCACAATTAGTTGCGGTTGGACATGGAAAATCAAGTCGTGTTAATGTGATTGGTGATTGAGCTTGTATTAAACAAGTTGAGGAAAGTAAAAAAAAGGATAAAATGTATTTCATATTTTGTTTGTTAGAGATCAAAGCTAAACAATAGAGTTCTTCTTTTTTAGCGAAATATTATTTTGGAAGAAAAAGAGTGAAGTAAACAAAGAATAAAACAAGACTCCTTGTTGACGTGATAAAACATTTTCAGTTAAAAATGTTATGCTGAGTATGATAAGTAGGAAAAGATAAATTAAGTTTTGATTTAAGATGGCCTTTCGAAAATGGATAAACAAAATGGAAATAAAAAAGATAAATCCCCCCAAACCAAAACTTAACCATTGGTTCAAATATTCGTTATGTGTATTAAATGTACCAAGTGCATGTCCCGCAAAAAATGAAGAAAGAAATAGTAAAGCATCCAAATGTTTTTGAAGTTCAACAGGCCCTAGTCCAAATAGCCAATGTTCTTTTAGTAAAACAAGATCAGTTTGAAAGATTAGATTTCGCATATCAACCGAATTATTGATTAAGTTTGAATTGGGATGATAAATAAATGATACAACCTCATTTAATCGTTGGGCAATAAATGGGATAAACAAAGGCAGTAAAATAGCGAATCCTAAAAGTGAAATGCTTAAAATGATTTTGAGTTTGATTGATATTTTGAATATATAAATCATACAGTAAATAAAAATAAGAAGCAATGATAGTAGAGCCGACTTAGGCATTAACATCATCAATGAAATCACGAGAATAGCTTGGAAAAATAATGAGATCCATTTAGAAATGCCATATTGTTCAAAATTATAAAGCCAAAGAATGGCAATACCGAGACATAAATACATGCCAAAATAGGTAGGATGAATATGTGTTATATTTTCAAAAGCCAAACGGTAGGTGATATGATTTAAATTCTTCATACTACCCAATATCACATTGGTCAATATACTTAAATTAGCAATGACAGACGACACTAGATTGCCATAAACAAACCAAATCAAATAAGGTTGATATGAGCTATTTGATATTTTTGATAAGCATAGAAAAACAAATGGAAATAGAAATAAACTGATTTCCCTTTCTAGAAATGAATAAACCAAATGTTTTGAATCGGGTGGTGTAAGCGGAATATAAAAAAGATAAAAAAGATAGATGCTTCCTAATATAAATGCAGTGAATATTTCAAATCGAGTGCATTTTATTTTTAATATGATCGAAGTGATTATGATGGATGCACTGATTAATATAAATACAAGTGTTTGAACTTTTGGCGGTAAAAAAAATGAGATCAAGAGAATTCTGAACACCCAAGGAATGATCCGCTCAATATATATTTTCATCATGAGACGGTTGATATGTTTTTAATGATGTTTCAGTAAATGTCTTGAATGCTTCGTGAAAATGTTGAACTGAAAATCGTAATGAATTTTCTCTAATTTCTTTAAAATTGGTCAAAGGTTTTTTCTCGAATTTTTCTACGGCTTGTATAATCGAGTCTTCAGTTTGTTCATTAAAAAAATATCCTGTTACGCCATCAATCACCGACTCTTGATAGCCACCATAATTGAGCGCAACCACTGGGGTTCCAGTAGCTTGAGCTTCAACACACATGATGCCAAAATCTTCTTTCGCTGCAAAAATACAGGCTTTAGCATTTTGCATATATAATATGAGTTCATCATCGTGCTGATATCCGAGCCAAACTATATTTGGCGAATCTTGAATAAGTTTTTTAATCTGGTTTGCATCTTGTCCGTTACCTATCAACACTAATTTTTTATCCTTCATTTTGATAAAAGATTTAATCACGACATCAATTTTTTTGTGAGATACAAATCTCCCAACAGCTAGGTAAAAATCTTTACGTGGATTTTCATTTAAAACAAATTTTTCGGTCTGAACAGGTGGATAAATAACAATTGAATCGCGATTGTAAATTTCTTTAATTTGGGTTTGGATATGCTTTGAATTGGCAATAAAATGCGTTACACTTCTTGTTGTTTTAATATCCCAATTTCGAATAAATGGAATCACAAATTTTAGCACCAATTTTTTAATAAAGCTTGTGTCATTCAAATAATCTTTATTTAAAAACCAGATATAACGCATTGGTGTATGGCAATAACAAATATGCATTAGCCCCTTCTTTTTACGAAAACCTTTAGCTACAGCATGAGATGATGAGATATAGAAATCAACATTTTCGGGTTTTACAAAACGAATGAACATAGGCAATATTGGAAGCATGAAAGGATAAATGCGCTCAATATAGGGAAGATGCTGAAGCCACGTAAAATGCGTTTTTGTATTGCCAATGATTTCCTTCTTGTCAATAATTGAAAGTTTATTAAATAATGTAAACAATTCTAAATCCTCATCTTTAAATAAAGCAATAATCTCTTTAATCACTTTTTCAGATCCTGCATTGACGCGTAACCAATCGTGTATTAAAGCAATTTTCATTTATTTAAAAAGCTGATCTATCGTTTTTAAAATATGCTTGCCGCTTCGTGAATATGAATATTTTGAATTAAGAATATTTTTATCACAAGGTTTAGAATTCTTATCTTGAATGATCTTAATGATTGCGTTTGAAACGGCTTGGCTATTATTATGGTCGCAAAAATAAACATATTCTTGAAAAAGTTCATGGTAGATGGGAATATCAGAGCATAATATTTTACAATTATTATTGAGTGCTTCAAGTATTGGAATACCAAAACCTTCATAATGCGATAATGAAACAAATATTTCCGCTTTTTGGTAATCTTTAATCAAGTCCGATTCACTCACCTTGTGCTTATATATAATTTTTGCATGTTTGTTTAAACTTGTTGTCTTAAATACCGGTAATTGTTGACCGATGATGATTAAGGTATATTCTTTTAGTTCATCTGATTCAATAAATGCATTGATGAGGGTTTCTATATTTTTCCGTTTTGAAATTGAACCTACGGTGAGGATAATTTTTTCTTTTGTTGCCATATTCTTATGGTGCAATAAATGTTCCGCCATACCATTATACGTAATACTTATATTGTTTGTATTGCACTCATAATGATTTAGAATTTGATTTTTAACAGTCTCACTCACTGTAAATATATGCTTGGCCCGTTTGGCAATTCGTGGAAGCAAATAGTTATACCACAAGCTAAAAGTAAATGAATGATTGTCTTTATAAAGTAAAAACGAAAGGTCGTGAATTGTAATTAAATTCCTTGTAATGCTAAGTGGGGCGGTATTGCAGGGATTAAAAAGCAGATAGTCTTTTTTGTTTTTTAAGAAGAAAGGCAAATCAATTTGTTCCCAAATATGTCCTTCATTGATGCCAATAGAAACGGTGCCTAATGCCATGGCCCATTCATGTTGTTGAATTTTTTTGGGACAAAGAAAAACGATATTTGAATTTTCTGATTTCATTTGCATACAACATTCAAATGCATACCTTTGCACTCCAGTAAGTGGTTGTGTTACGAAACGCGCATTGACAAAAATCTTGTTCTCTTTCTGGGTCATAAAAATTCAAATGCCAACTTACGTATATTACGAACGATATGCAACATCTTAATCAACTTTATGCACTCAGTAAGCGAAATATTATTGTTCGATACAAGCACTCTTTGATTGGATTTTTTTGGGGATTCTTCAAACCCTTGCTTTATCTACTTATTTTTATAGTCATTTTTAGTTCGCAATTTAGTTCGATATCCAATCAAGTGCTTTATATCACTTCGGGCATTTTATTTTGGTTTTTCTTCTCAAATTGTACAAGCCAAGGTGCTCAAAGCATCGTTCAATCTGCAGGTTTAATTAAGTCCATTTATATTCCAACAATTTTTTTTCCACTCGCAGAAGTAATTGGCGAACTTTTTAATATCCTATTAGCCTTGATGGTTTACTTTATTATTATGAATTGGTTTGGTATGATTTATAGTCTTACCTTATTTTGGGTAATTCCCATTCTTTTTTTATTTGCCTTATTTTCGTTCAGTATTACTTTGATATTGTCAGCCCTAAATGTTTTTTATCGTGATATTGGCATACTATGGAATACAATTCAGCCGGCACTATTTTATCTAACGCCTATTGCCTATACAGAAAGTTTAATTCCACAAAAATTTTCTTTTGTGATAAAAGCAAATCCAATTTACTATTTTATTAAGCTCTTTCGGTATCCTTTGTATGAATCAAAAGTGCCTGATTTTTTTCTATTCGGAAAATGTATTTTAATTACAATTGTCTCATGTAGCGTTGCCATCTTTTTATTTAATAAAATGAAAAATCAATTTATTACGGCTATTTAGTATGAATAAAACATTAATGGCATATCAACATGTTTCGGTAAAGTATAGGCATAATCATGCTGGTGTTTACTCAATAAAAGATTTGCTAACAAGTTTCTCTCGTCCATTTCAATACAAAACAATATTAGATAATATTACATTTACCTTAGCTAAGGGCGAAAGTCTTGGCATACTTGGCAGAAACGGAAGTGGAAAAAGTACGTTGCTACGCACTATGGCTTCTATCGTTAAACCCTACAAAGGACAGGTAGTTTGTAACGGAAGTATTGCACCTATATTGGCCTTGGGTGTAGGACTTGAAATGGAATTAACAGGTTACGAAAATATTGATTTACTCTTAGCACTTTATAATCAACCACGTGACAAAAAAAGTGTTCAATCGATCATTGATTTTTCTGGTTTAGATGATATTACATTAAAGCAAGCGGTTAAATGCTATTCATCAGGTATGTTGGCGCGTTTGTCATTTTCAATTTCATTTGCCAACAATTGTGATATTTATATAATTGATGAGGTTTTAGCCGTTGGCGATTTAGGATTTCAATCGCAATGTATTCAAAAAATTAATGATTTGAAAGCAGAAGGTAAATCCATTATTTTCGTTTCTCATTTTCCTGATGAGGTAGAGAGAATATGCGAAAAGGCAATATTGTTAGAGGGTGGAAAAATTATTTATGACGGAAGCGCAGCCGAGGTTTGTGCTCAATATAGAAAATTATTTTAATGGAGAAGATGAGTTTCGGTAAGGTGCCTATATTTATATTTTCAATGAATGATAACCATGGAGATTATGTTTCATTGCTGATGTCGAAACATCTAAAAGCGATTGGTCAAAAATTGAGTGATGAAAGGCAAATCTCTTTACAAGAAAATTATTTTAAAAATGAACCAATATCTCAATTAATTCAAAGTTTAGATGTAAAAGAGTTTACCAAGGATATTGAAACAAAATTCAAATTATTATTAGATGAAGGCTTAGACACAAATAAACTCTATGGATTATCATTGCCAATTTCGTTTTTTGGTTATTGCATTCAATTGATTGATAATTTTCAAGGATTCTGTATTTTTATTTATAACGAGTTTGAACTTAATCAAAGCGAATCTGATTTAAGTGAATGTATCAAGTTCGCTTCAATGGGTGATGATCGTTGTTTTATTCTGGATGCTAAATTTTTAGTTTCAAATCCACAATTATTTTTAAACGAATTAAAGCCATTTTTGAATGCAGAACTTTTTGATGACCAAAATATATTACCCTTCATCACGAATCAAAATATTAAATTTAATATCGATCAAGCTAACCCATTAAGTAATAAAGGACTTGAATTCTTCAAAAAGAATGATTCGATTCGAAAAACAAACTTATGGTTAGATGGAAAGGATTTAGTATTTATATTTAGTATTGTTTCTATTCAACAAGAAAAGGTTATTCTTGAGAAATTAAAAGATATTTATTTTTCAGGATTAACAGGATTTCATATCATATTGCATTTTGAAGATCTAACAATCAATAATCATTTTAAAAGCATTTTTCAGAATGGGGAATATTCATCTTTTAATATTGATTATTTCTTGATTCATATTTCATTTGCTACTTGGTTGAATAAAATGATTCAATCATCAATGTTTGAATATTATTTTATTGATGATTTAATGGTGAATTTTTCTCTCATGCCGTTTTTGCCAAGAGGTAATTCGAGTAAAGATGGTATCAAGTTTACTAAAATTTCAGAACGTTCATTTATACAAATGGCAACATTATCTGATGTGCTAATCAAAGATCATCCGAATCATAATTTATTATTTTCGAAAAAGCAATGGCTTGCAATTGGTGGATTTGATGAGAAATTAGATCGTCAATTTCTTTTCTGGGATTTTGCAATTCAATCTCTTCACCATTATAGAGATGACGCCTTTGTTATACCTTCATCATTTGAGCATATTTTGAATGATCAAATGAATTCAATCTCCGCAGAAATTTATCATTCAGGTTACAAGAAAGTTTTAATGAAGCATGAGCCAATTATAGCAGAATGTCTAAACTCAATTGTTGAAATAGCTGCAGAAGAGCAACAGGTATCGCAGCAAGAAAATAAGCGCTTGTTTGAAAAAATTTCGCAATTACAAATGATAGCAATGCATGCTAAGGATGAGCTTAAATCGTTGCATCATCTTACATCTCAATTGCAACAACGAATTCAATATTTAGAAAATAATTGGTATCAAAAACTTCGTGTAAAAATTAGTAGGGTTAAAAAAATATTTTTCAAAAAGAAATCGCCAGGTGGTGGTAACTTAAAAAGAATATTGCAATTTGTTCGGTTTGCCATGAGTAAAGCTGGATTTGGTATTGTACGAAAAATCATTGCCAATATTTTAAGAAAGCTTTTTTTAATGTTTGAAAAGCGTCCCGTTGAAATTATTTACAAAGACATTATTTCAAGTAACGGTATTTTTACTTACAATGATTGGGTAAAAAAGAAATTGAACAAAGAAGCAATTCAATATGATTATGAAAAATATGATACTAAGCTTGAGCTAAAACCTAAGATTAGTATTATTATGCCCGTTTATAACGCGCCAATAAAATTTTTAAAGGAGGCAATTGAATCTGTTATTGGACAGGTTTATACAAATTGGGAATTGTGCATTGCAGATGATTGTTCAACCCATGCTAAAGTGCGAAAGCTTTTACATGTTTACTCAGTTAAGGATGCACGAATTAAAGTTCATTATCGAAGTGTAAATGGTCATATTTCGGCAACCTCAAATGATGCGCTTTCTTTGGCAACAGGAGAGTATGTTTTGCTCATGGATCATGATGATGAGATTTCAAAGAATTGTTTGTGGGAAATTGTGAAGTCAATTGATACCAATCCAAAGGCTGAAATTATTTATTCAGATGAAGATAAAATCGATGAAAATCATTTTCATAAAGATGCTCATTTTAAACCTGATTGGGCGCCTGATCATTTACTCTCTCGAAATTATTTAGGTCATGTCACTGTTTTAAAAAAATCGCTTATTGATAAAATTGGTGGATTTAGATTAGGCTTTGAAGGAAGTCAAGACTACGATTTAATGTTGAGGGCAACGGAACAGACATCTGAAATTGTTCATATCCCTAAGGTTCTTTATCATTGGCGTATCCATGAACTTTCGGCTGCTCAAGGTGAGGATGTTAAACCATACGCCTATATTGCTGCAAAAAAAGCATTAGATGAAGCCCTAGTACGACGCGGTTTAAAAGGGAATGTCAAATATTTATCTGGCCTACGTGGATATAAAATTGAATACGATGTAGTGAAATCTGATTTGATAAGTATCATCATTCCAACAAAGGATCAAACTGCGTTATTAAAAAATACAATCGACTCAATCATTGAAATAACTGCGTATAAAAATTATGAAATTATTGTACTCAACAATAATAGTACTAGTCAGGAATTTTATCATTGGGTAGATGAATATACAAAAAAATACGCTTCCATATTAAAAGTGGTAGATGCTCATTTTCAATTTAATTTTTCAAAATTGATGAATATTGGCTCTGATATTGCCAAAGGCGAACACCTGCTTTTATTGAATAATGATGTTGAAATTATTCATGCCGATTGGTTAGAAATCATGCTTTCCTATTCGCAACAACAACGTATTGGTGCAGTAGGTGCTAGGTTGCTTTATCCTGATGATACTATACAGCATGCGGGTGTAATTATTGGATTAGGCGGAATAGCTGGTCATAGTTTTGTAGGTGCTCATAAAGAGGAAGCTGGCTATTTTAATTATATTCAAAGTGTGAATAATTACTCAGCGGTAACAGCAGCTTGTTTGATGTGTCGTAAAGAGGTGTTTAAAAAAGTGGGCGGTATGGATGAAATTTTTGAAGTAGAATATAATGATGTTGATTTTTGTTTAAAGCTGGTTGATGCAGGTTATAATAATGTGTATTTGCCGCAAGTTGAATTGTATCATTACGAATCGGCAACACGTGGTCATCCACATCAAAGTAAACCTTCATATGAAAGACATTTAAAAGAGATGAAATTATTTAAAGAGAAATGGCAAAAATATATTGATCATGATCCATTTTATAATCCTAATTTGAATTTAGGCGTTCATGATTTTAGTATGAATTTTTCGAGTTAACTTATTTGTTTTCTACCACCTCTTTTGAATTTGGCATGGTTAAGGCGTAACTCATAAATCGTTGTAGACTTTCAAAAATAACCACATCAGGTTTTTTCTCCTCAATAATTTGATCTAAAAATTCGTAACTCCAAATATATTCAACCTCTTTAAAATGTAAATTTAAAAATGGGATAAGATAATTTGCATATGAATCGCGGAACATCACAACATTTAAATTGCTACTATCAACCCGGTTAGTATTAGAATAATGTAAAAGGATTGAAGAGCTCAATGGGTTGTTTAATTGTTTATTGGGGTCTTTAAATTTCATAACCATTTCTTGCCGTTGGAATACATCTTGTAAGCCACACATTTTTGCTAAATCGCCTTCACTGTTGTAGTAATATGCATAATCAAACTCAGTTACATCAGCAGGTTTAAGTAATGGAAAATCTTTTTTCATCTCATTCATCAGTACATGATATCCTATAAATCCTCCATATAAATTCCAATGGGTATCGGTACTATAATACACATCTAAATGTTGTTTGGCTAGTTTAAGTGCTTCGGTTGGATCAATTAAACTCAAGTTCGAATTATTTCTTAAGTGCATATTTAACAGATCAAAATAGTTGTAACCTCGACCTTCCATAATTTCATATGATGATGGCATGAGCTCTGGATAGACTCTATTTTTATTCGGGGTAATCAAAATGTAAAATTTGATATTTCGTTTGCTTAACCAATTTTGACGCTGCGTTAGTATTTGTGTGGTTATAAAAAGTTGATTGGTGTCAAAAGGTTGAATTTTTCTAAAGTCCATCGTAACACTTGGCGCATTATCAAAAAACCAGTTCTTTTTCCCTAAAATTGCATCATCTGGTAAGGGTGAGACATGTAAAACTTTGGATTTGAAAATTGCATGAATATAAAAAAATAAATTCCTAAATGAGTAATTGTCCTTGGCGTACTTAGTAAACAATTCAGGATATTCAAAAAATTGTGTGGGTGTTAAATTGGGTTTCGCAGCTAAAGCTCTGTTTTCTTTATTTGCAACATCAGGCAGTATATGCCATTGATTATTAAAGTAGGTAATAAATAAAATTCCCATAAAGACAAAAATCAAAATATAACCTTTGACAAGCATATTTTTAAATAGATCAACTGCATTTGGTGCAATTAAAAATCTAAATATCATCATAAAGGTGAATGTCAAAAGGATGGCTGCAAGAATATTTATTGCAGAATGCATTGACGAATTGTTTTGCTGAGATTTGAAAATTTGTAAGAGTTTCGAATTAAATTCAATATAGGGATCAGTCTCCCCGCATTTGAATTGAATAAATGATTCGTTTTTTGTTTCAATTGTGATATTATTATACAACCTTACAAGGGAGTCAACATAAAGCCCATTCCATTTAATAAAAGTATCTCTATTACCACCCAATTTGCTAACTAAGTACATATTTTCAATGAGAATTGTATTGGCTTTATTGTCAAAGTCAATACGGGCATTCATTAATTCATCAGCCTTATCAAACGATAAGATAATTGGTTTGAAAAATTGGGATGAATTTAAAATTTGTTTGGTAGGCTCTTTACTGTATTGCGCGTTAGTATCTGCTCTGCTCCTAAGTTCAATGGTAGATGTGGCGAAGGTTTTCATTGAAATATGTAATTCTGGTACTGGCTCACTCATTGATTTTATAAAATGAAGAGACAAGCTAAATACTAGAATGCTGAGCGCACCAAAAATGCTATATGGAATTAAATTTCTCAAAACCTAAAATAAATAAATGGGTTATAGGTTGATGCTGATAAAATACTCAAACTCATTAGAAAAACGAAAATGTAAAAACAATCTAGAAGAATTCTTTTGTAAACATTTGATGTATTAATAGGTAAAATATTTTTACCAAATTTTTGTATTGGAAATGAAAGTAAAATACCAAGTACGAGAGCAACGATGATATCTGGGCGTAGATATAATTTTAATGTATAAATGCCCGTCGATTGGGTATTTATAAAAAATAGTTTCTTTAAAACATCTAAAGCTTGATGAAGATTTTCAAGTCTAAAAAATACCCATCCTATCATAACAACAAATAGTGTATACAGATGGCGTGCAAATCGTGGAATTTTATTTAAGAAAGTTGAAAATCCTAATCGTTCAACTAATAAAAAAGTTCCATGAAATAACCCCCATATAATATAGTTCCAACTTGCACCATGCCATAAACCCGTTAAAAAGAAAACGATCAATAGATTTAGATAAACTCGAAAAGGTCCTTTCCGATTTCCACCTAAAGGAATATATACATAGTCTCTAAAAAATGTACTTAAGCTGATATGCCATCTTCTCCAAAAATCTTGAATAGATTGCGAAGCATATGGGAAATTGAAATTTTCAACAAATTCAAAACCAAATAATTTTGCTAATCCGATAGCCATATCAGAGTATCCTGAAAAATCAAAATAAATTTGAAGAGTGTAACAAATGGTTGCTAACCAGGCAATGGCAGGTGAAATATCATGTGAAGGTAATTGGTAAATGGTATCAGCAATACTTCCCAATGAATTAGCAATTATAATTTTCTTTCCTAAACCGATAATAAAACGTCGAATACCTTCATAAAATTTTTCAGTTGTATGATCTCTTGCATTTAATTGTTGATCTATATCTTTATATCGAACAATGGGACCAGCAATGAGTTGAGGAAAAAATAAAATATAGAGCCCAACATTCAATGGGCTTTTAGCCGCGATAGCATCCTTTCTGTAAATATCAATAATATAGGTTAGTCCATGAAAGGTGAAAAATGAAACTCCTAGAGGTAAATGAACGCTATTTTCAATGGGTATATTGAAGATAATGGAGACAAGAAAATTAAAATATTTGAAATAGAGGAGTAGACTCAAATTTGAGAGAATACCAATACCAAGAATCCATTTCTTTAAAATATCTCGTTCGGTTTTAGAAATAAAATAACCAAACAAATAATTAATCGTGATTGAAAAGAGTACAAGGATTGCAAATTGCTTTTCGCCCCAAAAATAAAAAAGCAAACTACTAAAGAATAATACAATGTTTTGTAAATTAATATTCCCTCTTACTAATGCATAAATGAGTAGAATAGAAGGTAAAAAATAAAATAAAAATATGGGCGAGCTAAAAACCATAAAGGGACAAAGATAATTTTATCAACTAAATAATGAAACTAAAATTGAAATGACAATGTACAACAACTTTACAGGCAGAGGAGTCTATTAAAAAGTAACAGAGAGCTAAGTATGCCAGCATGAAAACTTATTTTGGCTTATTGTTCGGTGCAGAATAGGAAGTGCAAGGTTTAAATTGAGTGCAAAATTCAGAATAACACAAAGCAAAGCTTAGCGGATTGTTGTTTTATTCTTGTCACTAACGTACTCTAAAAGGTCGCCAGGCTGGCATTCCAAGGCTTTACAAATAGATTCTAAAGTACTAAATCTAATTGCTTTTGCTTTTCCTGTTTTCAAGATTGAAAGATTAGAAAGTGTTAAATCAACTTTTTCTGATAGATCATTGAGCGATATTTTTCGCTTTGCCATCATTACATCTAAGTTCACAATAATTGGCATAGCTTATACAGTTAAATCGTTTTCGTTTTGAATTTCAATACCTTTTTTGAAAATTTGTGAAATTACAAATATAATAGCTGCCATCATCAGAAATGCGGAGGTGTCATTCCAGTATTTTTCTACAAAATTTACTTCGTTCCCAGATTGGATGAGTCTCTTAGTATATTGATTCGCAATAATACCGACAATAGCAATTGTAAAAGCCTCCATGCTTACCTTTTGTATAAGGTCGGCTATTTCAACATTGAAAGGTTTTACTAAATTTAATTTCATAAAAATTTTTACAACCAGGTAAAATAAATATGCCTTAAGTACAGATAGAACAACAATAAAACTCATAACACCAATATAATGGCCAAATTGGTTTTCATACAGCTCTGAAAGGTTTAACTTCTTATAAATATCGTGTGAAGCAATTGGCTTGAATAGCGTTAAAATAAAGTTGAAAATTAAGGATCCTGCCTCAATACATAGTCCGATGAAAACAATCCAGGATACTACATTTAATACCTTTAAAATAAAATCGTTTTTCTTTGTCATGTCTATTAATATTATTTTGTCATGCAAATATGATAAAAATATATTGATAAACAATAAAAAATTATTAATAATAAACTAATATTTATTAAATATTGGCATTCATGGTCAAGCGATTAAATAGGAAGGCAATCATTTCAATATGACGAAGATGTTCGCAATACCCGTAACGGGTTCAATGCCCGTTAAAATAATTCTTCAGACTAAATATTATTTATAAATGGTTTTAAATTGAGATCTCGCCAGTAAACACAAATCCTGCGTGACCGCAAAGCCAGATATCTGTATAATCTTGATCGCCACTATGATTGCATTTTACAATAAGTTCGCCTCCCAAGGTTTTAACTGATACGGCTTGCTCACCAAATAAATCTTTAATAAATGTAAGGGCAGATGCGGTTACACCTGTGCCACAGGAGAGTGTTTCATCTTCAACGCCGCGTTCATAAGTGCGCACAAAAAGTTCATTATTATTGAGTACTTCAACAAAATTGACATTGATGCCTTCGTCTTTGTATAACGGACTATATCTAATTAAAGCGCCTTCTTTTTTAATATCTAAATTCTTCACCTCATCAATATAGTGCACATAATGTGGTGAGCCAGTATTCAATTCAAACGACTCTTCGCGAATAATCATTGCATGAACATCATTCATTTTTAATTCGATAAAATTATTTTCATCAATCAATGATTCATGTATACCATCAATGGCTTTGAAAACCGCTTTGTTGGTTATCATACCCAATTGCTTTGCAAAAGCAGTAATACATCTGCCGCCATTACCACACATAGTACTTTCATTGCCATCACTATTATAATATTTCATTTCAAAATCAAATTCTGTCGAATCATTTAAAAGCATTAAGCCATCAGCGCCTATTCCAAAATGTCGATCACATAAGGCTTTAATTTGACTATTCGTAATGCTAGAATATGTGAGATTTCGATTATCTAATATAATAAAATCGTTTCCTGTGCCTTGAAATTTGTTAAAATGGATATTCATAATCATCGTAAAAGTATTTTATATTATTTGGCGAATTAGTTTTCTTTTGACATAGCTGCCACTTCGCTTGATGGTTTTTCTTCACGTTTCATTCTTGTCAAAAGGTTCAATACTTCATCAATCCCTTTAATATGATCGATCACCAACATTTGAGAAGTGCCTACTAATTTCATTCTGCAGTTTTTGATTTGTAAATTAATCACTTGAATGATATGCTTAAAGGTCTCACTATCATAATAAGGTGAATCAGGGTTCGAAACAAAATACAAACGCAATTGTTTATTTTTAAGTATCAATCTTTCAAATCCTAGTTCTTGTGCAACCCAACGAGCACGCAAAGCAATAAATAAATTTTTAACTTGGGTAGGTACTGGTCCAAAACGATCATGGAGTGAGCTATCAAATCGAATTAACTCTTCCTCATTTTCGCAATGATCGAGTTGGGTATATAGCGATAATCTTTCGGCAATACTTTCAACATAACTATCTGGAATTAAAATTTCTAAATCTGTGTCTACTGTGCAATCTCCAACAAAATCTTCCTTGTCTTTAATTTGCTCTTTAAATACATCTTTAAATTCAGTATGTTTTAATTCTCGTATGGCTTCGTTCAATATTTTTTGATACATCTCAAAACCAATATCCGTAATAAATCCACTTTGTTCACCACCTAACATATTGCCTGCACCGCGTATATCGAGGTCTCTCATGGATATCGAAAATCCACTACCAAGTTCACTATACTGTTCTATTGTTTGTAATCTCTTTTTTGAATCACTTGGTAAAGTAGCCATTGAAGGGGCCATTAAATAACAGAAGGCTTTTTTATTACTTCTTCCAACACGTCCTCTTAATTGATGTAAATCACTTAGTCCAAAATGATGCGCGTTATTGATAATGATTGTATTTGCATTCGGAATATCAACACCACTTTCCACAATATTTGTGCATACAAGCACATCATATTTTTGCGCCATAAAATCAAGTATAGCTTCTTCAAGTTCATCCCCTTCTAATTTTCCATGTGCCATGCCAATGCTAATATCCGGACAAAGAGATTGAATATGCGCCTTCATTTCTGCTAAGCCTTGCACCCGATTATGAATAAAAAATACTTGACCACCTCTTTCAGTCTCATAATAAATGGCGTCCCTAATGAGTTCATCATTAAACATTACAAGTTCGGTATGCACAGGTTGCCGATTGGGCGGTGGTGTATTAATCACACTCAAGTCACGCGCACCCATCAATGAGAATTGCAAGGTCCGAGGAATTGGTGTTGCTGTTAAAGTAAGCGTATCAACATCAGCTTTTATACTTCTGATTTTTTCTTTGGCGGCGACTCCAAATTTTTGTTCTTCATCAATAATGAGTAAACCTAAATCTTTATACTTAACATCTTTCGATAAAAGTGCATGTGTACCAATGATGATATCAATTTTACCTTCTTCTAATTTTTGTAAAGTTTCTTTTTTTTGTTTGGTCGATTTAAATCGATTGATATAATCTACCGTACAAGGAAATTCTTTCAATCTTTCTTTAAAATTTTGATAATGCTGATAAGCCAAAATGGTGGTAGGTACCAGCACAACGGCCTGCTTTCCATCAACTACCGATTTAAATGCGGCTCGAATAGCAACTTCCGTTTTCCCAAAACCTACATCACCACAAACCAGTCTATCCATTGGCGAATCTGATTCCATATCCTTTTTAACATCAATCACTGCCTTGCTTTGATCGGGCGTATCTTCATACATAAAACTTGCTTCGAGCTCAGTTTGCATATACGAATCGGGCGAATGTGTAAAACCTTTAGAGGCTTTACGTTGTGCGTACAAACGAATCAAATCACCCGCAATATCTTTAATTTGCTTTTTGGTTTTGGTTTTTAGTTTTTCCCAAACACCGCTTCCAATTTTGTGTATCTTAGGTTCTGTGCCTTCTTTGCCTGTGTACTTTGTAATTTTGTGAAGCGAGTTGATATTAACATACAAAACATCATTATCCTTGTAAATAATACGTACAGCTTCCTGCAATACACCATTCACATCAATTTTTTGCAAGCCACTATATCTTCCAATGCCATGATCAATATGCGCAACAAAATCTCCCGGTTGCAAATCACGCAATGCACGTAAACTCAAAGCCTTGCCTTGCGAATACGCTTGTTTCATTTTGTATTTATGATATCGCTGAAATATTTGATGATCGGTATAACATACTGCTTTTATATCGCTATCAATAAAGCCATAGGCTATTGATGAAGGGATGGGTGTAAACAATACATTTGCTTTCAACTCTTGAAATATACTTCGTAAACGTTCGAGTTGCTTGGGATTTTCAGAAAAAATAAAGAGGGTGAAATGCTCGGCAATTTTATCTTGTAAATCTTTAATGAGTAATTCGAAATTCCTATTAAATGAAGGTTGATCCTTTGTATGAAAGTCAAAACTTTTTGAAACGGGCATTTGAAATACATCCTCTGCAAATCCTTTCCCAAATTCAATGATGGTTCTTTTTTTAATATGACTTGCTAAAATATCTTTCTCAACAAAATCATTTTCGTTGATATCAATATCATTATAATTTGAATCTTGAATGGTGATAGTGCCTTTCTGCTTCAAATGATCGAGTAGTTTGCCAACTCGTTCCATCACCATTTCTGCATCATGAATCCAAATAATGGTATTGGCTGGAAGATATTGAAATAATGAAACTTTTTCTTGCGTATCAAAATGTGTTTCAATATTTGGAATGATGGTGACTTGCAATAATTTTCGTTCAGATAATTGCGTTTCGGGATTAAATATTCTTATCGTATCAACCTCATCATCAAATAATTCAACGCGATAAGGATGTTCATTACCAAACGAATAAATATCTATGATGCCACCTCGTATTGCAAACTGACCGGGTTCATAAACGAAGTCAACTTTATTAAAACTCATCGAGACTAAAAACTCAATTAAAAATTCAACATTGAGTTTTTCACTTTGCTTGATATAAATCGTATTCTTCGAAAAGGTTTCTGTATTGACTACCTTTTCAACAATGGCTTCGGGATAAGTAATGAGTACTTTTCGATGTGGTTCTTTCCCATTAAATTTCATGAGGGCCTCTGCTCGAAGCATTACATGACTGCTATTTAATTCACCGATAGTGCCAGTCTTTTTATAGCTATCCGGAAACAAACAAATATCGAGCGCGCCACTTAAAGTTTCAAAATCGTTATGGAAATAGGCCGCCGTTTCTTTATCATCTAAAATAAACACATGATTGACATCAGATTGTTTAAATATGCTAGTGGCAATAAATGAAAACGAAGAGGCAAATGAATTTTTTAAAACAATTAATTTAGGATTGGGCAAAGCAATTTCATCTGCTAAAGGTTTTAGACAATGATGTTGTGCATAAAGGTCTTGCAAGTATTGCAAATTCATCGGAGCGCGAAGATAAGGCAAATAAACATTTGTCGATTCAGTAAATATGAATAGGCATTCTATCATTCTGATAAGTTCCGATGGTTATTGAAATTGAGCGGAACACTCGCTATTCACTGCAAGTCCTCGTCTCGTTTTGAGGAACGAGACTGCGGGCTTTTCGTTATCCCGACTGTAAATGTCCTATCGTGTGGACACATCTTTTATTATTTTTGTGCATGCGTTCAAGAAAATTCCGAGAATTAGACGATGTTAGATTAGTAAATAGAGGGAACAAAATTTTAATTGATCTATTTAGGAAAAACATCCATTCAATCCGTCAGATTACTCACACTGAATCCGATGCAAAAGGGTTTTATCGTTTTTTGAAAAACGATAGAGTAAGTGAGTCAAGTATTATTCATAATCTACGTTTGAATTGTATTGATTGTTGCAAAAGTAAGTATGTCGTATGCATTCAAGACAGTACCGAAATTAATTTGAGCAGTCATTGGAAAAGGATTCAACGTGATGAATACATAGGCACAACGAATGAAAAATCAGAATATGGTCTTGGATTTTTTTTGCATCCATCGTTGGTTTTGGATGCTACGAATGGAACTCCATATGGCTATTCGGATATTAAGGTATGGAATCGTCCCCTTGAACTAAGCACGAAACATGAGAGAAAATATGTGAATCTTCCTATTGAGGAAAAGGAGTCATATAAATGGATTGAAGTGTCAAAGAATACTCAGGATCACTTATATGACGTTGTTGAGGGGATGATTATTGTTCAGGATAGAGAAGGTGATATCTATGAGCAATTTGCAACGATACCCAACGAAAAGACAGATTTAATCATTCGGGCAAGGACAGATAGAACGTTGGCTGATGGCACAAAATTATTTAGTGTATTAGGCAATCAAAAATCAGTGGGACATTATGAGATTATAGTCGATGCTTGTTCAAAAACAAAACGAGCAAAGCGGGTTGCAAAATTGGAAGTGAGATTTAAGAAGGTTGAACTCAGAAGCACAAGGACAACGAGTAAAGGAGTTATCAAAACAACAAAACTTTATGCTATTGAAGCCAAGGAAATAAACTATACAGGAAGGGATACTATTCATTGGCGCATTTTAACGACGATAGACATAGCGAATTTTGATCGAGCCCTTGATTGCATAGAGTGGTATAGTTGGCGATGGACAATAGAAGAGGTATTTAAAATATTAAAAAAGGAAGGATTTAATATAGAGGCAAGTGAACTGGAATCTGCAAAAGCAATTCGAAAGATGAGCCTACTGATCATGGAAGTAATCATAAAAATATTTCTATTGCGATTAGCTTATAATGAACCAGAGATTAAACTTGTGCCAGAAAGTTGTTTTAATCGTGAAGAACAAGATTGTCTAGAGCAACAAATACTATCCTTAGAAGGTAAAACCGATAAACAAAAGAACCCATTTAAGAAACAAGACTTAAAAAGATTTGCATGGGCTATTGCTAGGTTAGGAGGTTGGAAAGGATATAGTTCAGAGCGAAAACCTGGAATCACGACATTTTGGAATGGAATGAAATATTTTAAATCAATTATGCAAGGATGGGAATTGCATAGAAATGTGTCCACACGATAGGACTGTAAACGTAGGGATTGCCGCAATACACATAATTTATAGTTCATTTTATACTCAGATTTTTAGTTTACCCATAGTTTAATTGACTATTTCAATATCAAAACCGAATATTAACCTATTTTAGTATTTCATGAATACGATCACAATTTTACTTATCATTATATCAATTCTAATCATCTTCATCGTTGTCATTGTATTGCTCAATTTCAAACGTAAGGATCAAGATGGATATCATTCACTTGAGAAAACTTTATCCTTATTAAATCTTCAAGTCAAAGAAACTGAATCAAATTTGCAAAAAGAATTTGTCATCAATCGACAAGAGATCATGCAAACCTCAAAAGATTTACGGGTGGAGGTTGGTAATCAAATCAATTTATTTACAATTTCTTTTTCCGAAAATTTATCATTGCTAACCAAATCAATCGAAGAAAAATTTCAATCTTTTCAGCAAACCATTGATAATAATCATAAAAATACGAGGACAGAACTAAAAGATAATTTGGAGGGCTTTCGAAATGAATTAAGTCAGTCGCTGAAGGATTATAAAGACAGATTGAAAGAACAGTTTTTAGATTTTGAGAAGAACCAAAAATCTCAACATGAGCTTGCCTCTGAAAAATTATTGGATATCAAATTTGCTCTTGAACGCTCAGTTAAATCAATGCAAGAAGGCAATGAATCTAAATTGGAAGAAATGAGGAAAACGGTTGATGAAAAATTGCAAAAAACTTTGGAGACTCGACTTGCTCACTCTTTTGATTTAGTCAGTAAAAGCCTTGAATCTGTTCATAAAGGCTTAGGCGAAATGCAGCAATTAGCCATTGGGGTAGGCGATTTAAAAAAGGTATTGAGTAATGTTAAAACACGTGGCATACTTGGCGAAATTCAATTGTCTAATATATTGGAACAATTGCTTTCACCTGAACAATATGATATCAATGTGATTACAAAAAAAGGAAGTTCAAATAGAGTAGAGTTTGCCATTAAAATTCCTCAACAATATCAAGAGAATAAAGTGATTTTAATGCCTATTGATTCGAAATTTCCTCTAGAAGACTATTATAGCTTGGTTTCAGCATATGAGACGAACGATACACTTAAGGCAGAATTAGCTGGAAAAGCGCTGGAATTGGCAATTAAAAAAGCGGCTAAGGATATTCATGAAAAATATATTCATCCTCCCGACACAACAGAAATTGGACTTCTATTTTTACCAATCGAAGGATTGTATGCCGAAGCGGTTCGTCGACCTGCCTTAATGGAAACGCTGCAACGTGAGTATCAAATTATATTAACAGGACCAACCACTTTATCCGCCATACTTTCAACAATTTCATTTGGTTATAAAACGATGGCACTTGAACAACGAAGTGGTGAAATTAAAAAGACCTTAAGTGCTGTTAAAACTGAGTTCAATAAATTTGGTGATGTATTAAAGAAGGCGCAAGAGAAAATTAATAAAGCAAGTGAGGATATTGATGAACTTGTAGGT
>Ga0116157_10001863_pt1 | contig 20986 bp, 17 predicted proteins | sample AD_UKC048_MetaG_FD_89882 | JGI IMG/M metagenome (GOLD analysis project Ga0116157, IMG submission 89882) | Active sludge microbial communities of municipal wastewater-treating anaerobic digesters from USA - AD_UKC048_MetaG | ecosystem: Engineered > Bioreactor > Anaerobic > Digestate | place: USA...
CACCGTAGCCCACCCCGGCATCGAGGAAGTGGTGACCAATGCGCCGGTCGTAGCCCATGCCCACGGCCACTTCCTTGACATCCGCGCCCAACTGCTCGCAGATGTTGGCAATCTCGTTGATGAAGGAGATGCGGGTAGCCAAAAAGGCGTTGGAGGCGTATTTAATCATTTCCGCGCTTCGCACGGACGTTATCACCATCGGCCTTTCGAGCGTGGCGTACAGCTCGATGAGTTTCATAGCCACCGACCTGTTGGGAGCGCCGATGACGATGCGGTCTGGGTAGAGCGCGTCGTGAATGGCGCTGCCTTCCGCAAGGAACTCCGGGTTCGAAACGACCTCGACCTCGGCGTTTTTTGGTTTCACTTTGTCGATGATGTGTTTGACGAGGTCGCCGGTTCCGACGGGGACGGTGCTTTTATTGACGACGATCATGCCGCATGCGAGCGAGCGTCCGATAGCCTCGGCGGCGGCCTCGACTTGGGACAGGTCGGTTCCGCCGTCTTCTCCGGGGGGAGTGCCGACCGCGATAAACGCTATCTCGGACGCCCCTACCGCCTCGGCGGTGTCGGTGGTGAAGGAGAGGCGTCCGTCCTCGATGTTGCGGGCGACCATTTCTTCAAGCCCCGGCTCGTAGAACGGCATCCGGCCTTTTTTCAGGTTCCCGATTTTTTTCTTGTCGCTGTCGACGCAGACGACGATGTTTCCGAGGTCGGCGAAGACGGCTCCGGTCACGAGGCCGACATAGCCTACGCCTATGACAGCAATGTTCATGAGTTGCGAGCCTTTCTCAAGTTATGCCGCGCGAATGAAGACATCAAATCGATTATAGCACAATGAAAAAACCGATTCAAACGCTGAGCCGACCCGGCGTCAGGCGTTCGGGATGTAAGCGAAATCGGCTTTTTTTACAGCCTTGACCTCGTCGAGCCTCGACACCGGGGTTTTGGACGGAGCCGCGCGCAGGGCTTCGGGGTTCTCATCGGCGACCCGAGCCACCTCCAGCATGGCCTCGGCGAACGCGTCGAGCGTCTCTTTGGATTCAGTCTCCGTCGGCTCTATCATTATGGATTCCTTGACGATGAGCGGGAAGTAAACCGTCGGCGGGTGGAAGCCTCTGTCGATAAGGGCCTTTGCTATGTCGAGGGCGCGGACTCCGTTTTTCATCTGTTTCGAAGCCGATAGGACGAACTCGTGTTTGCAGATTCTATCGTAAGGAAGCTCATAGGCGATTTTCAGCTTGCTCATAAGGTAGTTGGCGTTCAGCACCGCCGTTTCGCTCACGCGGACGAGGCCTTCGCGCCCGAGGGCGAGTATGTAGGCGTAGGCTTTGAGGATGACGCCGAAGTTGCCGTAGAAGGGGGCGATGTAGCCGATGGACTGAGGGTGGTCGTAGTCGAGGGCGAAAGTGCCGTCGGAGCGTTTGACTACGCGGGAAATCGGGAGGAATGGGATGAGTTTTTCGGAAACGCCGACAGGGCCTGCGCCCGGCCCGCCGCCGCCGTGCGGGGTGGCGAACGTCTTGTGAAGGTTGAGGTGGACGACGTCGAACCCCATGTCGCCGGGACGGCAGCGTCCGAGGATGGCGTTCAGGTTGGCCCCGTCGTAATACATAAGGGCGTCTTTGGAGCGCGCCAATTCGACTATGCGTTGCAAGTCCGCGTTGAACAGCCCGAGAGTGTTGGGCGATGTGAGCATTACCGCCGCCGTTTCATCGTCGAGAGTTTTTTCGAACTCTTCGAGGTCCATTACGCCGCGCGAGTTGGACTTGACGGTGACGACCGAGTATCCGGCTATGGCGGCGCTGGCGGGGTTTGTTCCGTGGGCGGAGTCCGGGACGATTACCTTTGTTTTTTTCGAGCCGCGCGAGTTGTGGTAGGCGGCGATGAGCATGATGCCGGTCAGTTCGCCGTGCGCGCCGGCCATAGGTTGCATAGTGAATTCCGCCATGCCGGTGATCTCGCAGAGGAGGGCGGCGCAGTCGTGGAGTATCTGGAGCGCGCCCTGAGTGAGCATGCCGCCGAGCCTTAGCTGGGGCAGCAGCGGATGCAGCGCCGCGAATCCCTCCATCTTCGCCGCCTGCTCGCACATCTTAGGGTTGTACTTCATGGTGCAAGAGCCGAGCGGGTAGAAGTTCGTGTCCACGCCGAAGTTGCGGCGGGACAATTCGGTGAAATGCCTCACTACGTCCAGTTCGGAAACTTCGGGCAGTTCGGCGGGTTTTTTCCGCATAAGGGCGGAGGGGATTTCTATCTTCGCGAAAACGTCGGATTCCGGGGGCCTGACGCCTTTGCGGCCGGGGGAGCTTTTCTCGTATATGAGCTTCATGACAAGACCTCCTCGAGCGCCTCGGCGAGGCGTCCAATTTCTTCTTTGGTTCTCTTTTCAGTCACGGCGACCAGCATGGAGCGCTCCATGCCCTCGTAATATCTGCCGAGAGGGAATCCTGCGGCGAACCCTTTTTCGATTAGGTCGCCGATCACTGTTCCGGCGTCGCGGGGCAGTTCGACGGCGAACTCGTTGAATGTGGGAGCCGGGTATTTGATGTTGACACCGGGAATCTGGGAGAGTCTCTTGCGGGTGTAGGCGGCTTTCTCGGCGCATACGCGGGCTACCTGCTGAAGGCCGCCTTTTCCGAGCAGGCACATGTAGACGAGGGCGGACAGCGCGCAGAGGGCTTCGTTGGAGCAGATGTTGCTTGTCGCTTTCTCGCGGCGTATGTGCTGCTCGCGGGTCTGGAGAGTGAGGACGAACCCGCGTCTGCCTTGCGTGTCCTCGGTGGCTCCAACGATTCTGCCGGGCATGCGGCGGGCGTTTTCGGAGCGAGCGGCCATGAAGCCGAGATACGGCCCGCCGAACGACAGAGGCAGTCCGAGGCTCTGTCCTTCCCCCGTCACAATGTCGGCGCCCATAGTTCCGGGCGGTTTGATCAGTCCGAGCGACAGCGGATATACCGAGCATATCACCATTGCTCCGGCTTCTTTCGCCATCTTTGAGATGTCCGAGAAATCGTCCACGCAGCCGAAGAAGTTAGGGTTCTGGACTATGACGGCGGCGATGTCCGAGCCGAGGGCGTCTTTGATTTTTTTGCGGTCCGTCACTCCCCCTGAAATGGGTATCTGCTCGAACTGGAGTCCGAGGTTGGATGTGTAGCTTTCGAGCATGACGCGGTAGATGGGGCTGACGCCCTGATCGACGATTATTTTTTTTCTGCCGGTGGCGCGCACGGCCATCATGGAGGCTTCGTAGAGGGCGGTTCCGCCGTCGTACAGGGAGGCGTTGGAGACGTCCATCTCGACCAGCCTGCATATCGCCGTCTGGTACTCGTATATTGCCTGAAGCGTTCCCTGCGATGTTTCGGGCTGGTAGGGGGTGTAGGCGGTGTAGAACTCGCTGCGGGAGACTATGGGGTCGACGGCGGCGGGGATGAAGTGGTCGTAGAAGCCGCCTCCGACGAAGTTGACGAGCTGGGTGGCGTTCTTCGCGGCAAGCCCGCGCAGCGTTCTGAGAACCTCGTGCTCAGGTTTGCCTTTCGGCAAATCAAAGGAGCGAGGCGACAGCGACGCGGGGATGTCGGCGAAAAGGTCGTCCAGCGACGACGCTCCGACTGCTTCGAGCATCTCGTTCAATTCTTCTTCGGTGTGGGGTATATATGGCATTTCGCGCCTCCTTAAATGGCGTTCACAGCAGTTTGACGCATACTATTCCGTAAAGGTCTTGCGGATGCAGCGGGGCGAAGACGGTCTCGGTCATCCTCAGGCGCGAGTACACGGAGAACCCAAGCTTCGCGTAGAAGGGGAGCGCCGAGCGGTGCGCGCTGGAAGTGCCCAAGTGAACTCCCTTAACGCCCAGTCCGCGCAGATAGTCCATGTACTCCAGCATTATTTTCGAGCCTAGCCCTGCGCGGCGGTATTGCGGCAGAAAGTCGATGTGAAGATGCGCCGGATAGACGTCCGTCGGCGTCGCTATGTGTTCTCCGCGAATCATCGCCGAGAGGCTTCGCCTGATGTACAGGAGGTCTTTCGGCGTTAGTTTGTATCTGCCGGATATTATGCCGCGCAGCAGGGCCGGGTAGATTTCTCTTTTTGTCACACTGTCGCAAACCGGCGTGTCCGGGCATCCGAGCAGGTATCCGGCTATCTCGCCGTCCGCCATCGCGAGGAAGTTGTGGGAGGCGTCGTAGTCCGTGTAATAAAGGGTGAGCATGTCGGCGAAGAGATCGAAGTTGTCAAAGTAGGGGGCGACCGTTTCGCCTCCGAAGCCGGTGTCGTACACGATGCGGCGCACGGCCTCGCGATGCGCGGGGTTGGAAGGGTCGTATCTGACAATTTCTTTTTTCATGGCATGGGTGTCGCGGCGTTGGACGAGGGCGCTGCGGGTTCCTTAGTTGATTTCTCCTGATAGGGGGACAGGGACCGCGTACGGCACGTATTTCTCCCAGTCTTCCCTGAAGCAGGCCTGAAGGGTGGGGGTGAACTGGGGCGCGCGCGGCATCTTACGCAGTTTCATCCCTGCCCCCTCCGGCGTGCGGTTCCCCTTTTTCACGTTGCAGTGCTTGCACGCCGTCACGAGGTTCTCCCAGCAGGTTTCCCCTCCAAGCGAGCGCGGCATGATGTGGTCGAGAGTAAGCTCCGCAGCCTTGCGGGTCTTGCCGCAGTATTGGCACGTGTGGTGGTCGCGCATGAAGACGTTCCCTCTGGAGAACGGCACTTGCATGCGCGGCTTCTTCACGTAGTAGTTCATCTTGATGACCGACGGCATGTCGAATTCCTGAAACTGGGAGCGGGCGGAGCGGTCGCGTTGTTCCAGCATCTCCGCTTTGCCGGAGAAGACTAGACATATCGCGCGTTGCCAGCGTGTGATGTTGAGCACCTCGTAGCTTGCGTTGAGAACCAGCACGTCCATGATGATATCAACGCTCCTTGTGAGCCGCGGAGGGCGCGCCCCCGCGTTTGTGCCCGGCCCGGAATGTTAGTCCGGGGAAGGGGCGGCGCGGCCGTCCCGCCGCGCCGCCGCCCGTTGTCAAGCGTCTTTACATCCTGCCGCTGAAATACGCGTCGTACGCTCCCATGTCAAAATGCCCGTGCCCGCTCAGTCCGAACAGGATGGTTTTGCTCTCTCCGCTTTCCTTGCACTTCAACGCCTCGGCGACCGCGCCGTGTATCGCGTGCGCGGATTCCGGAGCCGGGATATGTCCTTCAGTCCTCGCGAACAGCACGGCGGACTCGAAGATCTGTTTCTGCTCGACGGATATGGCTTCCATGATTCCGTCGTGAATGAGGTTGGAAACGATGGGCGCTCCGCCGTGATACCTGAGGCCGCCCGCGTGTATCGGAGCCGGCATGAAGTCGTGCCCCAGCGTGTACATCATCAGCAGCGGCGTCATTCCCGCCACGTCTCCCACGTCGTACTCGTATTTTCCTTCCGTCAGTGTCGGGCATGACTTCGGCTCGACCGCCACGAAGCGGATGTTTTTCCCGCCCAGTTTGTCCGGCAGGAAGGGCAGTGTAAGTCCGGCGTAGTTGCTTCCGCCGCCGTGGCATCCCACCACCACGTCCGGGTATTCTCCCACAGACGCCATCTGCTTGATGCACTCCTGCCCGATCACGGACTGATGCAGCAGCACGTGGTTTAGGACGCTGCCCAGCGCGTATTTCGTGTCTTCGCGCCCCGCCGCGTCCTCGACCGCCTCGCTGATGGCCAGACCGAGGCTGCCCGTGCAGTCCGGGTCCTTCTCCAGCGCCGCGCGCCCGGCCGCCGTTAGGTTGCTCGGGCTGGGAACCACATTGGCTCCCCACGCGTTAATAAGCGACTTGCGGTACGGCTTCTGGTCGAAGCTGATCCGCACCATGTACACCATGCACTCGATCCCGAACAGGCTGCATGCGAAGCTCAACGCGCTTCCCCACTGCCCGGCTCCGGTCTCGGTGGCTATCCTTTTGACATTCTCTTTTTTGTTGTAGTACGCCTGAGCGACAGCCGTGTTCGGCTTGTGGCTTCCGGCGGGGCTTGTGCCTTCGTATTTGTAGAAAATCTTCGCGGGCGTTCCGAGCGCTTTCTCAAGCCCGACCGCGCGGAACATCGGGGTCGGTCTCCACAGCGCCAGTATGTCCAGCACTTCCTCCGGTATGTCGATCCACCGTTGCGAGCTTACTTCCTGCTCGATAAGCCCCATCGGAAACAGCGGCGTCAGCGCCTCCGGCCCTATCGGCTCTCTCGTTCCCGGATGCAGCGGCGGGTCCAGCGGTCTCGGCAGGTCGGGCAGCGCGTTGTACCATTTCCTCGGGATCTCGTTCTGGCTCATCGTGATCATTCTCGATTGCATTCATTTCTCCTTTTAATCCGGCCTCAAAGGCTTTCTTTTTTGCAGCGCGCGTCCGGCGCGCCCTTTGCTTTATTTTATCGGCGGCGGCTCCGGCCTTCAGCCGGTCTCGCCTCCGTCGTTTCCCAAACCGTCGCCCCCGAACCCCGGGAATCTCTTTTTCAACGTCTCCGTCCTAACATCCACTTCCTCTTCAGTCAGCCTGCCGCTCTCGAATATCTCGTTCAATATCCCACGCTCGAAAAGCAGGGTCACGATGGACACGGAGCGAACTAGGTAGTCGCCGCCGCCGCTTCCCTCGATGATTTTTTCAGTGTCCGTCATTTCGCCGCCTGTCATTTGCTTGAAGTTTTAACAACTGCTGCGCCCGCTTCAAGGGCGTCCAGCCTGTTAAGCATTTCCAACGCCACAGGTTCCGCCACGCGGCCTTCCGCCAAAATCTGCCTCGCGCGGGATGTCATCTCTTCGAATTCCTCTCCGCCGCCTGATACGCCTTGTTCAGCTTTCATAATCAGCGCGCTGACGAATTCTTCGTCCAGCGCCGATGCCATTACATCCTCTCGCCTCATCAGCCGCATCAGCATTAGCGCTTCGTCCGGCTTGTTCTTTTCATTTCTCAGCTTGGAACTCCACGCCACAGGCAGATATGCGGAAACTTTGTTTTTGTCGGCGCCCGTGTCAGGCAATGCCGACCTGTATTGCAGATAATTCGTGAGAGCTTCGTCCATCTTCGTCGGCTCGCTCAACGCCGCTTTCTCGCCGCCCCGGTACAGGCTGTCAAGCCCGCCCAGATACACGTCCGTGTATATCCTGTACCCCAAGTCCGCGAATCCCGCCAACAGCATGAGAACCACGAATATAGAACTGAATATTCCTGACACGTTTACCGTCGTCCGCTCGATAATCGTGTGCTTGTGAGCCGGGCCGTACTGTCTTTTGATTTCGTCTTTTGAAAGGAGCGCTTCGTCTTCTTCGTCCTTTTCGTCATCGCTCACATTTGCCGGAGTCGCCGGGGGCGTCGAGAAAGCCGCCGACACTTCGACCACTGGCTCTTCTTGCGCTGCTTCCGCGACAGACTCAGCCTCTGCGGCCGGCTCCTCCGTCGCTATTTCCGCAGTCTGCTCCGCCATGTCTTTCAATTCTTCGCCAGAGCCTTTCTTTTTCTTTCCGATGCCGAACAACTTTAGTTTTTTCATCTTTTTCGGACCGCCCGCTTCCTCGTCGGTTTTTTCAGGAGGCGCTTCCGGCGCGTTCGCGGGTCCTTCGTCGCTCATTTCGAGCAGTTCAGCCTCCTGAGGCTCGTTTTTTTTTGTTTTCTTCGGTTTCTTTAAAGCCGAAAGCTTAGAGAAGATTCCGGGCTTCTTTTTTTTCGGCGCGGCTCCGCTGTCCGCCTCCGCTTCATCCGCGCCCGCTTCGGCAGTCTCCGGCGTTGATTCTTTAGTTGTTTCGTCTGTATCGTCCGCCGCGGCCGCCACAGCCTCGAGCGCCTTTTTCACCTTCTCTTCATCCGGCCCTGGAGCCGGCTCAGTCTCGGCGGCGGGAGCCGTTTCCGGAATCTGAGCGCTTTGTAGCTCTTCGTCAATCAACTCGATATCTTCAGGCGGCGGAGCGTCCGTCAGCGTTCCGGCCAGCATGTCTTCCAGCGATTTCTCTTTCTCCGCGGTTATGGAAGCCGCGTCCGACTCTGCGTCCGCGTCTCTTTCCATCTCTATCTCTATTTCGATTTTGTCGAATTCGCCTTTTTCCGTTTGCCCGACGCTCCCGGCGTCCATTTCCTCGAATGCTTCGATGGCCGCGAGAGCTTCGTCTATCTCTGGGGAATTATTCTCTTGCGGCTCCAGCGCGCTTGCTTCGACAGCGGCTCCAACGTCCTCCGCCCGAACGTCCGTCAGCCCCGAAAGAATGATGTCTTCAGCGGAAAGCTCGGCAGTCGCGGAGACATCAGCCGCTCCTGAATCTTCCGCGACGGATTTAGAATCGTCGTCCCATACCCGCTCGAACTCTTCCTCGTCCAGCTTGCTTGCGGTGTAATCCAACTCGACAGACGCGTCGGTCGAAAAACCTTCTTGCGCGGCAGACTCCGACATCGGCTCGCTCTTCGTTTTGAGCGCGTTCCGCTCCACAAGATCGCGCAGCGTAAGGATACCTGCCGCGCCGAGCTTCGGCCCGCTCTTTATGGACCTCACCAACTCCAACCTGTCCGAAATATTAGTGAAAAGCGTGTCTATGGAGTCGAGCATGGATGCGTCAAGTTCCTGCTCCTCGTCCATGAAAACTTCTCTCGGATATCGCGATAGAGCAGCCTTCAGCAACTCTTCCGCCTCGTCGAGCCGTCCCTTGTCCATCAGCCCGGCGGCGCGGTTGTATGCCATCAAACTGTCTTCATATCTCTGTAAAATTTCGTCGAATTTCATTTCGCCGCGATCCCGCTAGGATGTCTCCCGAAAGGCTTTCTGAGAAGCGGCGGCGCCGCTGCCCGCCTTCTCTCCTGCCCGTCATTTCAGTAATTATACATAATTTACTTGTAATGCAAACAATATATTGTATAGATTTCTCAATCTCTTTATGCAAAATCTTCGAAAAGCAGTTAGTTCTCCTCAAAACAGCTAAAAGCCTCCCGGATTTTCTTGTTAAGAATCCGGTATCTGGAAATGTTTCACTCGGTTATTCTGTCGAATTATATGGAGCAAGCGCTATCTGACGCGGCCGACAACGAGCAGCGCGCGGCCTGCGGACATCCGCGGCGGGATTTTCCACAGCGCGCGCTCGACGCTCATAGCGCGACGCGCGAATGCCGGGTCGCTCCAACGCTCGTCTCCGATGACCCGTCCGAGCGGTCCGTCCGCCACGTGGTGGCAGCACACCACCCTCGCGTCCCGCAGCCCGGCCTCCCGCGACATCCGTTCCAGCCGCCCTATGGAAAAGTATTTCACATGCAGTTCGCCTTCTACGGTGATTTCTCTGTGGACGGCTGCGCCAAGCGTTTTGCCGAATCCAGCCGCTCTAGTGTCCGACGCCAGCGCCCCAGCCATGTTCTCCACCGAAAACGCCATCCAACCGCCGCTCCGCACCGTCCCCGCTATCCCCGTCAGCGCCGCTTCAGGGTCGTTCAGATAGCAAAGCGTCTCAAGGGCCAGAGCGGCGTCCATGGAGCGTGGCGCAACCGCGCCCGACAGGTCCTCCGCATCCGCCCATGCGAGGTCGTAAGACCCCGCGCCGACCCTCGCAAGCCTGCCCCACGCCGCCGTCAACGCCCTCGGCGACGCGTCGACCAGCGTCACGTCGCAGCCCCGGCCCGCCAGTCTTGCCGCCGCTCTGCCGACCCCGCCTCCGGCGTCCAAAACCTTCAACCCGCGCCCCAACCCATCTAATTCGCTGCGCAGCAACTTTTCGTACACGTCCATCTGGTATTTCTTCTTGTGAAAAACCGGGGATTTATCATCGAGAAAATTGTTGTATTCCGGATATTCAGCCCATTCGCGCTCATAGGCCAGAACGTTCCAGAGAGAGGGTTTTCGCCTGCACAGACGCTCCGCTTCCGGGCCGTCCGCCGCAACTATCTTCAACTCCTCTGACATTGCGGGCCATTCAACTGAAAACTCGCCCCGCGCAACCCCCGCGCCCAGCGTGTCCAGCGGCCTAGTCCGGCCCTCGAACGCCAGAGCGTCAGCCGCGCGCCCAACACTCCGGGTCTCTCCTCCCGCGTTGTTCCTCAATACTGCCTCGCGAATAAGCATATCGCAATTCTAGCACACCTTGCCGGGCTGAAAAACGGCGCGGACAAAACGCCCTCGAATAGCCTTATCCCGAATCCCTCATTAGGATTCTAGAGCGATTGTTCAGAGCGGATGAAACGCGAACAGCAAAGCACATTTTTCTATCGTTGCCAAGATATCCTTGGCAACGATAGACCAAAATCTCCGCCCACATCGTTTTCCTTTAGACCTTCAAAAACGGCTTAGCCGAAAAGAAAACAATGAAAAAATTGGTCAAACACACGAATATCAAGACTGACGGCGCGCTGTTTGTGAAATTAGCAACTATGCCAAACCGCGCGCGCCGCCCGCGCGGGATTCCTCTTTATTGAGTTTTAACATTAAATTGCCGCGTTACGCCTGAACGAGCCTCGGGGCTATTTCTTGGAGGCACTTTTCTTTGTCCCCCGTGCCGGTGTTGGCGCGGTAAACCTGACACATGTAGTATGAGCGGTTTGTGCAGAACTTGCGGTAGTCGCCGGGTTTGGGGACCATGAGACCGAATGCGCCGGTTTCACAGAAGGGGCGTTTGTTGCCCAAGCTAAGGAATGGACACTGCATTGTACTCTTTCCTCCTAGTTCGGACGCGTTCGCCCGGCCGTGCTTGCGCGTCCGAGGACTTTGATTTTTCCTCAAAATCCTCAATCTCCACATTTATTATACAGCGCATATTGCAATCGCGCCACAATTAATTAAAATTGTTCGGTTTTGCCATTGTTGTTTTTCTGTCGTTGTGTCCGCCGCCTCGTCCGCCCTAGCCCTCGCTGAAAAATTCCGTCAGCCGGCGCGCGAAAAATTCCGGCCTTTCTTTGGGGATGTTGTGCCCGGCGCGGGGAACTTTCTCAAAAATCGAATCTTTCATGAGACCGTGAAGCTCGTCTCCCATCCTTGAGGGCATGCCGAAATCGTGCGTCCCCCACAGTATCAGGGTAGGTGTCTCTATCCGCCTGAACACGGGGCGGAAGTCTCCGCTCATCTGCGAGACGAGGCATCCGAAGACATGTTTGCCGAACCCCGGTTGTTCATAAGCGTCTTTTTCAGCCAAGTCCTCCCGGCGAAGTTCTGCGGCTCCGGCAAATCCGGGGGAGTACCAAAGCATGGAGGAAATGCGGAAGAAGAGTTTAGTGGCCACCGGGGGCAAGGCTGAGAAGAAAGCGGCTCCCAGAGGGTTTGGCGCCCACACCCCGGCGGGCGAGTAAACCGCCGCCTTGTAAATCCGTTCGGGCGCGCGCAGACAGCAGAGCAGCGTCTGAAGCCCGCCCTGCGAGCCGCCCGCGATATAAAACTTGTCCAGCCCCAGCCGGGTGGCGAGTTCCAGCGAGAAGTCCGTCAGATAATCAATGTCGTACTCTCTGTCCGGTTTATCGGATTTTCCTGTTCCCGGACAATCGAACGCCACCACGCGCCAATCGCGCGCCAGATACGGGAAACACGCCGAGTTGTCCTCTATCGAGCCGCCGAGGCCGTGAATGAAGAATATCGCGGGAGCGCCGGGCGCTCGCTCCGCCGGCCCGCTGTCCACATACCTTATCGACAGTCCGTCAAAATCGTAATACTTCTCCTCTAGCCCTCCGGCGGGTTTTCTCTCCGCCTCTTTCAATCCGGAATTGTCCATAAGGTTGCTCCGTTCTTTATTTGCAGATTGCTGAATCCATTTTCAAATTTGCTTGACGTTGTCCCCTCAGCTCCCAGCGTCACCTTGTTTCGATTCCGGGAGCGGCCAACATCTGTTTGGCCGCCGCCTCGGCAATCTTGTTCGCCAACACGCCGGAGCCGATTTCGCTCGCCGTCTCGAACAACGACATAAAAGGATTCTCTTTTTGGAGATATTCGAGTTTGGGAGACGAGGGCATGCCAGCCTTTTTGGCGGCGAACTCCACCGCTTCGTGCATCCCGCCCATTTTGTCCACAAGCTTGTTTCCGAGCGCCTGCTCGCCGGTGTAGAGCCTGCCGTCGGCGAGTTTGGAGACCTCTTCGATGTCCATGCCCCGGCCCTTGGCCACGTGGCTGATGAACTGCGAGTGAATGTTGTCCACCGCGCCCTGAAGGATTTGCCGCTCCTCCTCCGTCATCGGCCTGTATGGGGATCCGATGTCCTTGTGTTCGACGCTCTTGATGACGTTGGAGTCGAGGCCGACTTTTTTGAATAGTTCCTCGTATCCGACGAGGCTGAATATGACGCCGATGCTGCCTGTGAGGGTGGCGGGGTCGGCGAAAATGGTGTCGCCCGCCGCCGCGATATAATAGCCGCCGGAAGCCGCTACGTCGCCCATCGAAATGATGACAGGTTTTTTCTTCTGTTTGAATCTGAGGAGGGCGTCGTAAATCTCCTGAGAGCCTGCCGCGCTGCCGCCGGGACTGTTGATTCTGACCACGAGGGCCTTGACGCCGGGATCGACGGCGGCATTCTCTATCATGGACACTATCGAGTCCGAGCCGCTTGTTCTGGAGCCCATGAAGCCGCCCGCGCCAGACCTGCCGCTGTGAATCACTCCGGAGATGTACAACACGCCCACCCTGTCTCCGGAAGACGCGCTCGAAAACAGCCCGCCCTTGCGGCTCAGCCCGGCGATTTTTTTGGCGTCCACCCTCGACCCCATTACCGCCGACAGCGTCAGCGCCGCGCCCACAAACACCACCGCCGCTATGATTATCCAGTTCAGCTTGCGGTTCTGCTTCCTGATTTTTTCTCGGTCTATTTCCATCTCAATCCTCCCGGTCAGACATTATCACGGCCGCGCGCGCGCCGCATCGCCCGCACGCGCTCCCTTTCAGCCCGACCACCCGCGCGGCGTACCCCGCGCGCTCTATCTGAGCGTGCCCGCATTCCGGACACCTCGTCGTCGACCATTCGCCGTCCGTCATGTTGCCAGTGTACACATAGTTCAGGGCTTTCGCCGCCTCTGCCCGCGCCCGCTCGATAGACTCCGGCGGAGTCGGCGGCAGTTTCATCTTGTTTCTCGGAAAATACCTCGATATGTGGAGCGGGATGTCCTTTGAGAGGGACGCCAGCCATTCGGCCTGCGCCCGAACTGAGGACGCCGCGTCGTTCAGCCCCGGAATGAGAAGCAACGTGGTCTCCACCCACACCCCGGCTTCGACCGCCGCCCTGATGGTTTTCTTCACAGGTTCCAGACTGCCCCCCGTGTGCTCCCGGTAGAACTCGTCGTCGAATGCCTTCAAGTCGATGTTCATCGCGTCCAGCGACGGAAGCAGTTCGGCGAGCGGCTCCGGATTTATGTAGCCGTTCGTCACCAGAACCACCTTGCGACCGGCGCGTCTGATGAGGGGCGCGCAGTCCCGGATGAATTCAAACCAGATGAGCGGCTCGTTGTAAGTGAAAGCGACGCTTGGGCAATCCTCCCGCGCCGCAAGTTCGGCAAGCTGTTCCGGCTCGATGCGTCGCGTCGCCGGGCTGCCCTGAGATATCTCGCAATTCTGGCAGAATGAACAGTTGAGGTTGCAGCCCATTCCGCCGATGGAGAGTATGGCCGAGCCGGGCAGGAAATGGTAGAGGGGCTTCTTCTCCACCGGGTCTACCGCCAGCGAGGTGTAGAGGCCGTAAGAGGAGGCGAACAGCTTGCCGCCGCGCGCCGACCGCGCGCGGCAGAAACCCGCCCCGCCGTCCGGGACCACGCACCCGCGCGGGCACAGCAGACACCTCGCGGCGCCCCCGCCAACGGACTCGTAATAAGCCGCCTCGCGCTCGGTCATCGCGCTCAACCCGCTCTCTCGGAGCCGCTTCCCCCCGCCCGGCCCTTCATCCCTGCTCAGGCGCGGTCGCCGGGAACCCTTCCGCCGACAACATCTTCTCCACCGGCTCGCCCGACCTTGCCAGCAGCGTCGCCGTCGATATCCTCGACACGTACGCCGCGTCCGCCGTCAATATGATCGACGTCTGCTTGCCGTCCGATATGTCAATGGTTTCTTTTTTCTGTATCGTCTCCGCGCAGAACTTTTTGCCTTTCGAGTCCTGAGACATCGCCGATATGTTGAAAATCCCTATCACGTCGTCTTTTCTGATAAGCACATTATTGCCAATGTGAAGAAACATGCGGCAACCTCCCGGCCCGCCGGCGCAACCGCTTGCCCGCGCGCGAAATCCATTATATTGCCAACCCTCGTTTAAGTCAAAAAGCGCCGACCGGCGCCTCCGGCGGCCAAAGAGAAACTTTTGAAAAAGTTTCTCTTTGGAATCTCTTCAAAACGTTTCACTGGTCGTCGGGAGAGAATCGCTGCCGCGATTCTTCTCCCGACGACCTATGTAAAATCATTTCTAAAAAATAGCAATGAGATGCCTCCGGCGGTTCAAGGAAACTTTGAAAAGTTTCCTTGAAAATCCTCCAAACTTTTCCTTGCGCGACGGGACGAGACGCTAACGCGTCTCGTCCCGTCGCTCCTGTGAAAATGTTTAAGAAGAAAATTCTCATGAAAATCTCTTTTCCAATATCTTTTCACATGATACGCGCCGAAGGCGGAGGCGCAGCCCCGACTTCGGCGCTAGCTTGAAAGATTTTGAAAGGGATTTTAAGGGAAAACTTTTTCAAAAGTTTTCCCTTAACAACCAACAGCCCGCTAATCTCCAGCTTCCGGTTTCTCTATAGATTCTTTGCGGGAAGCGCGGCGAAGCGCGCGGCTGAACGACGGGGCGGCTTTGTATTCGTATCCGCAGGAGCGCGGGAGCGCGCCGCACATGAAGTACAGGTCAGTCTCCGGATACACGCGGCAGAGTTCAGGCCGGTTGTCGTGGTCGGCGCATAGGTTGTCGGGGCCGAGCATGGAGCATTCGAACGTCATCAGTCCGAGCGCGGTGTAACCGCAATGCTTGAAGCGGGCGTATTCTGGATATTTCTCGACCAGACCGCGGAACTCTTCTTCCGTGCGGACCCAGCGGCCTTTTTCCGACAGGTTGAGGGCGCGGCAGCAACCCCCGCACATGTCGCATTCGCCGGAAACGATTATCTCTTTTCCCAGCAGTCGCAGCCAGAGCCATCTGGCGAGTCCGAGGAACGAGTAATGCGAGACGGCGGAGCGAGGCGCGCCGTCGCGGGAGTCGCTCATCCGCAAAAATCCGCCACAAGGTCGTATGTGACTCTGACGCTGAAATCGACTCCGTCGATTGGTATGCGCTCGTCGTGGCCGTGAATGGTGTAGAGGAATTCCCGGAAATCGACTTTGGATAGGAACGGGGAGAATCCGTAGGCGATGACGCCTTTTTTGCGAAGGAAGCGGGAGTCAGTGGCTCCGGTGGAGATGTACGGCACGAGGACGCCTTTGGGGTCGTTCTTCATTATGGCGCGCTCGATGCAGCGGTACAGCTCGGTGTCCGCCGGGCTTTCGGTGGGGTCGGGAACCTGCTCGACAAGCAGCTCTATGCTGTCTACGTCTATCATCTCGGAAAGCATCTTTTTAAATCCCGCGGATGTCTGGCCGGGAAGTATGCGGCAGTCGATGACGGCTTCGCACTTGGGGGGGATGACGTTTTCTTTGTTTCCGGCGTGGAACATGGTCGGGGAGATTGAGTCGCGGAGCATGGAAGAGAGCATATCGCCGGTGTCGGGTTCGGCGGAGCGGATGGCTTTTAGGACGGGGCCGCAGAGGGCGGGGTTGAGGAGTTGTTTGAAGAGCAGGCCTTTGGGGAATCCGAGGGCTTTGGACGCCATGCCGTTGATGAATCCCTCGACGACTTTTGTTTTGCGCATCGGCAACGGATGCGAGACTTTCTCGATCGCCTTGGCCATCCTTACGACGCAGTTGTCTTTGCGGGGTATGGAGCCGTGTCCGGGTTCGCCCCGCGTGGTGAGTTTGAACCAGTTGGCGCCTTTCTCGGCGGTCTGAACCTGATAGACGTTCTTGTTGCCCATCGGGATGCCGATGCCGGCCCCTTCGTTTATCTGGTATTCGCAGTCTATCTTGTCGAAATGGTTGGCGGTCATCCAGCCCATACCGAACGAGCCGGACTGTTCTTCGTCCGCGACGGCGAGCAGGATGACGTCGCGCTTGAGCGGGATATTCTTCCTTTTCAGTTCGGCGACAGTGACCATCTGGATGGCGGTGAGCGATTTGGTGTCGAGCGAGCCGCGGCCCCAGATGAATCCGTCTTTGACGACCGCCGCGTAAGGATCGACCGACCACGATTCGCGCTCGCAGGGAACGACGTCTAGGTGGGATGCGAGGGCGAGCGGGCGCTTGCTGCCGTCGCCTTTTAGCCTGCACACGAAGTTGCCTCGGCCCGGCGCGGATTCTAGTATCTCGCTCTCCAGCCCGTCTTTGGCCAACTCGGCTTTCATGTACTCGCAGGCGGCCGTCTCATTGCCCGGCGGGTTCGTGGTGTCTATCCTTATCAGGTTGATTAGGTGTCTCTGAACTTCTTCCGACATCCGTTTTACGTCGCTGTCCGTCAACATTTTAGCCGCTCCTTCGTCGTTCTGACGCCTGTCGCTCTTCACTGTCTTCTGGTGATTATACAGGACAACGTCGGCCCGCCACAACCCCGTTGCATACCCGGCCGCAGGCTGAAAGCGGGAAGAAGAAAGAAAAAATACAGAAAAAAAGAAGTGAAAGAAGAAGAGAAGATAAATGAAGTAAGGAAAAAAGAAAGGAAGTTTTTCCGCTTCCAGCGGTCGAAAAAAAACCTTTCTGGAAAAGGTTCTTTTCCCAAACTATTTTTCCAAAGCTTTTCAATTTCTTTATAGGAATTGATTCGCATATTTTTGTAATAGTATTTACAAAGACAGGCGGGAGCGGGTATTAATATACTTAACTATAGGCACAGCTTGTTTTATTTATGCCATTTTAAAATTGTGATTAAGGAACAAGATAAGCGCCTATAGTCAGAGGCGGGAGTCTAAAACCCTTGCAGATGTAGCGAGCGCGCCATTCGCTTAAGGGAGCTTTTTTGCGGAACCGCTGAAACGGAGGCTCATTATGGGCCGGGCTGTCGGTATTGATTTCGGAACCACCAACTCAGTAATATGCGCCCTTGAGGGCGGGGAGCCGGTGGTTATTCCCAACCAGCGCGGGGAGCGGCTGACTCCTTCCGTGGTGGCGTTCGGGGAGGAAGGAGAACTGCTGGTCGGCACGGCGGCGAAGAACCAGTCCGTCATCAACTGCGAGCGCACTTTCAGGTCCATAAAGAGGAAGCTGGGCGAGAATTTCAAAGTGAACATAGACGGTCGCGAGTACGCCGCGGCGCAGATTGCGGCGATAATCATCGGCAGGCTGAAGGAGAGCGCGGAGGAGTTTCTGGGAGAGCCGATTACGGAGGCGATAATAACAGTTCCGGCGTATTTCAACGACAGCCAGAGGCAGGCGGTGAAGCTTGCGGGCGAGCTTGCGGGGCTGGAGGTCAAAAGGCTGATAAACGAGCCGACGGCGGCGGCGCTGGCGTTTGGCATGCCCCGCAATCAGGAGGGGACGATTCTGGTTTTCGATTTAGGCGGCGGCACTTTCGACGTGTCGGTTCTGGATATATCGGGGACGGTTTACGAGGCGCTTGCCACGCGGGGCAACAACAAGCTTGGCGGAGACGATTTCGACGCCCGCGTCGTGCATCACATTGTTTCGGATTTCTACCAGAAGCACAGGATAGACCTGAGGGAAGACCCGATGGCGATGCAGAAGGCGCGGGACGCGGCGGAGGCGGCGAAGAAAGAGCTTTCGGAGTCGGCTTCGGCATCCATCCATGTGCCTTTCATCTCCGCCGACAGGGAAGGCCCGAAGCATCTTCAGATGACGTTGACGCGGCAGAAGTTCGAGGAGCTTGTCGCGGATTATCTGGACGAGATAGACGGGCTGGTGAGCGCGGCGTTGGAAGACGCGGGGATGTCGCCGTCTGACATAGGCGCGGTGGCGCTGGTGGGCGGCTCATCGAGGATTCCGGCGGTGCGCAGGCGGCTTGAAGAGAAGTTCGGAAACAAATTGATTCGTAGTTCGAACCCGGATGAATCGGTGGCGGTCGGCGCGTGCATTCAGGCTGGCGTGATGTCCGGCGGCGTAAAAGGGCTTGTGCTGGTGGACATAACGCCGCTGACGCTGGGCATCGAGACGGACAACGACGTGTTCGTGCCGATCATCGAGAGGAACAGTTGCATACCGACGACGCGGGGCCGCGTGTTCACGACGGTTACGGACGGACAGACATCGGTCGAGGTTCATGTGCTGCAGGGAGAGCGGGCGCAGGCGAGCCGCAATTTCTCTCTCGGCAGGTTCACTCTGGAAGGCATACCTCCGGCTCCGCGAGGCGTTCCGAGGATCGACGTGGTTTTCGACATCGACGTGAATGGCATAGCGCACGTGCGCGCGCAGAACGAGGAGACCGGCGAGCACAGAGAGATACGGATCGAAGCAGGGAACGCCGTGGATGAGGAAGACGTTCGGAAGATGGCGCTCGACGCCGCCGCGCACAAGGACGAGGACGAGTTGTTCATAGCTCGGAACCGGTTGCTCAGGCAGGCGCGCGCTTTGCTGAGCCGCATCAACGAGAAAGCCGAGCGCGAAGGCTTAGAATCGCTCAACGACAACCCTGAAATCGAGGAGCTTGTCGAATATATAAAGTCGGCGCTCGGCGGCGGGGATATCCACCAGTTGAAAACGGCGGTGGAAACGATGAGCGTTTATCTGAACGAACTGGCGGCGGTATGACGCGACCCAAAGACAATGTGGAAAAAAGCCTCGCCCTGCTGGGGGTCAAAGAGGGGGCCACGCAGGCCGAACTTAAGCAGGCGTTCAGGCGGAAGGCGGTCGCGCTGCATCCGGACGTCAATCCGGGCGACCCGATGGCGGCGGAGGCGTTCAAGCGCGTGACGGCGGCGTATGAGTTGTTGAGGTCGCGCGCGCGCGCGGAATCGGCCGCGGCGAAAAAGAAAAAATCAATAGAAGAAGCCGTCCCCGGAGCGGCGGCGCCAAAGGCGGCGCATAGGCCGCGGCCCCGCTCGGTTTTTCTGCCGCTCGACGAGCTTGTTATCCGGATGCGCCTGTCGAAGAACCCTTATGTGAGGCTGCACGCGGTCAGGGCCATCGCGGCTCTGGGCGGCAAAGAGGTGGCATGGGCGCTGATAAAAGCCTTATCGGACGAAGAGCGCGCGGTGCGCGCGGAGGCTGTTGCCGCAATCGCCGAGTTTGAATCCCGGGTGGCCGTTATCCCTCTGATATCCCTTCATAAAACTTCGGATGCCGCGATGCGAGCGCAGATAGAATCGGCGCTCGCCCGCGTGGACTCTGCGATGGCGTCGGCGTTTCTTGAGAGAGCCGGAAAGCGGCCGCCCCCGCGCTCCGCGCGAATGCCGGCGTCCGGCGGAGCCGTCTGAACAAGTTTCCGCGCGGCAAACACTAACCGGCGAATCCCGAGTTTTTCCGTTTGAAAAACGCTGCGAACGCATACGACTTATTATTTGGAATTAACCATGGATCGTTGCTTTTTTCGCTCATGAACAAAAGAAACATTGTGCATGGCACACAAACTGGCGGATAAAAATCAATTAATAACCGGCATAAAAGAATGATTTGTAAGAATCGGAGCGAGGCGGGCAGTTAGCAGACGACGCGGTTTCTGCCTGATTCTTTAGCGCGGTAGAGGGCTTCGTCTGCGGCTTTGACAATGGATTCTGCGTCTTCGGCAGGCGGGAAGGCGCCGAGACCGAGGCTGACGGTGATATTCAGAGGTTCGCCGTCTGCAGATATGAAAGGCTGATTTTCGACGGCGCTGCGGATGCGTTCAGCCACGACTATCGCGCCGGGAACGTCGGTTTCCGGCATGACGACGCCGAACTCCTCTCCGCCGTAGCGGCAGAGGATGTCGGAGTTGCGAAGTTGCTTTTTTACAATGTCGCACATGCCGCGAAGGACGATGTCTCCTGTCTGGTGTCCGTGCGAGTCGTTGAGTTTTTTAAAGTGATCTATGTCTATCATCAGGAGCGTCAGGGGGCGTTTGTATCTTCTGTAGCGTATGATTTCCCGCTCCAGCGCGTTCTGGAAATACCTGTGGTTGAACACGGCGGTCAAACCGTCGGTGTCCGCCATGTCCTGAAGCTTTGTTCTGAGTGACATGTTTTCGATGGCGACGGCGAGGTGGTTGCAGAGGATGCGAAGCTCGTCGAGGACGTCGGGGTCAAAAACGTAGTCGTCGTAGCTTGAGGCGATGAAGAGGCCGGTGAATTTTTCGCCCGCGCCGGAGAGGGTTTGGACGTGCATCGCTGATGGCTGGGTGGGGGCGACGAGGATGGAGCAGGGGATGTCCGCGGCCTCGGCGCTGTTCCAAGTCGCCTCGAAGAATCCGGCGGAGTCGGCCTCTCGCTCGGCCTTCAGTATCAGCGGATGGTCGATGGGGATTTCGGTCGGACGGTCTTCAGAGTCGTCCGGGTGGAGGGCGGCGGTTTTCGCCGCGAAGTTCACTATCACGATGTCCGCCCTGTCGGTTTCGAGCAGCCCTTTGGCGTACCTGTTGAAGAGCATGGCGGTTTTGGCGACATCGTTCTGGGCGTTAAGTTCTTTTGCGAAAGAGATGTGCGCGCGGCGTCTGGCTGTCAGGAGGTTCTGTGAATTGAGCAGACGTTCTTTCTCCTCGACGAGGCGGGAGAGGTTTTCTTTGTCCTCGACGACGTCCATGAAACGTTCTTCGAGCCGCGCGTTGAGAGCGTCGATGGTGTTTTTCTGCCGTTCTATATCCGCGCGCGCTCTCCGGGCGTTCTCCTCCAAGAAGGCGAGGACGAAGAACACCATGAACATGAAACCGAGGCGGAGGGCGAAGTCGGCGGCGAAAAGTTGTTGCGGATTGGCGAGATAAATCAGGAGGTAGGCGGCGGAGGAAAGAGCGGCGACGACGCCCCCGCCGGCGACGCCGAAATAGAACACAGCCAGCGCGATGAACGGGTAGTAGGCGAGATAGAAATTGCTCTGGCACGAGCCTGTGGC
>Ga0116157_10001867_pt1 | contig 20937 bp, 11 predicted proteins | sample AD_UKC048_MetaG_FD_89882 | JGI IMG/M metagenome (GOLD analysis project Ga0116157, IMG submission 89882) | Active sludge microbial communities of municipal wastewater-treating anaerobic digesters from USA - AD_UKC048_MetaG | ecosystem: Engineered > Bioreactor > Anaerobic > Digestate | place: USA...
GAAAAATACAGGAAAAAAAAGATAAACGCGAAGTCTGTTGTGGAAAAGGATTTTATTGAAGCGGAGAAAGAGTTAAAAATGATTGAAGGAAAGTTAAAAAGCAGGCAACAAAAAAAGAAGCGTAGACGGTGAAAAATGCGCAAGTCCGATAGAATTTTGCAGTTTAAAGTATCTTTAAAACACATAAAACCCGCTATCCGGCGCAGGATACAGGTGCGTGATGACATAACTTTAAGGAATTTTGCGGTTTCAATAATTCTCGCCATGGATGTTTGGGTCATAAAAGCGTGATATTTGGCAAAAAGCCGTTCTAAAAAGTGTGTCGGGATTCGAAGCGAATCCCCCGAAAATCGCGGCAGAAGAAAACTGACACCGTGCCTTGACTCATGACATTGACGGAATAAACGCCAATAAAATATAGGCAAATGCAGAGTTGTTGGAAAATAAAAAAACGGTTAAAATGCATTATTTACTTGATTTTAAGCAAAGCGCCTTTAAAATAAGGAGATTTTTGGTATAATGTCTTGAGTCAAGGCACGGTGTTGGGTTTTCTCTGCGTCCCCGGGTTCTTATTGTTTTCCTGCGCTTATGCGTATCTGCCTTTAGCTTAATTCGCTGCCTTTTCCAATAAACCGGACATTTCTATTTTGCAATGGCAAGCGCCCTTAAATCCTTCAAAAACCCTTTAAATTATTGAAATAAATTGACTGATAATCCGGCAAGGGGTATAATAAAAATTGACATGGGAGGCTGTGAAATATCACCTATGATTCTTTTTACTCATACTCGGAGGTTTGATACTAAATGAACGGAAATCAGCATAATAAAATAGTCTCTTTTATTTGGGGGATTGCGGATGATGTGCTCCGTGACCTGTTTAAGAGGGGTAAATACCCTGATGTAATCCTGCCCATGTGTGTCCTTCGCAGGTTTGACGCTGTCCTTGAGTCTACAAAGCAAAAAGTCTTGGATGAAAAGAAAAAACTCGATAAAATCAAAATTCCAGCGGATAAGCAGCACGCGGCCTTGTGCAGTGCGGCGGGGCAGGCTTTTTACAATACTTCAAAATTTACTTTAAGAGATCTGCGTTCCAGGTCAAGCCAGCAGCAGTTAAAAGCAGATTTTGAGGCATATCTTGACGGTTTTTCGCAAAACGTCCAGGACATACTGGAAAATTTTAAATTCCGCAAGCATCTTCCTGACCTTTCAAAAGCAGATGCCCTTGGCACGCTTATTGAGAAATTCCTTGACCCGGATATAAACTTAAGCCCTGAACCAACACGAAACAGCGATGGTTCAATAAGGGCAGAGGGTCTTGACAACCATGCTATGGGGACAGTATTTGAAGAACTGGTAAGAAAATTTAACGAAGAAAATAACGAAGAAGCCGGGGAACACTGGACACCAAGAGATGCTGTAAAACTCATGGCAGATCTGATTTTTATTCCGATTGTTGATAAAGTCAAGTCCGGCACATATCTGCTCTATGACGGCGCTTGCGGTACGGGCGGTATGTTGACAATAGCCGAGGAGCGCCTGCAGGAAATGGCAAAGGAGCAGAAAAAGCGGGTCAGGACTTATCTTTACGGGCAGGAAATAAACCCGGAGACATTTGCCGTGTGCAAGGCAGATATGCTGTTAAAAGGTGAAGGAGACAACGCCGACCATATCGTAGGCGGCGCAGAGTGGAGCACACTGACGCATGACGCTTTCCCCGCAAAAGAATTTGATTTTATGCTTTCGAATCCGCCTTACGGCAAGAGTTGGAAAAACGACCTGGAAAAAATGGGCGGAAAAGAAGACATGCGCGACCCGAGATTTAAGGCCGCATTGGGAGATGAAGAACTCTCCCTTGTCACGCGATCAAGCGACGGGCAGATGCTGTTCCTGGCCAATATGATTTCAAAGATGAACAGTAAATCAGAGCTTGGCAGCAGGATAGCGGAAGTTCATAACGGCTCATCGCTGTTTACAGGTGATGCCGGGCAGGGTGAGAGCAATATAAGGCGATGGATATTTGAAAATGACTGGCTGGAAGCGATAATAGCGCTGCCGCTGAATATGTTCTATAACACAGGTATCGCAACTTATATCTGGGTGCTTACAAATCGTAAACCCGAACACAGGAAAGGCAAAGTCCAGCTTATAGACGCCACAGAGTGGTATAAGCCGCTGCGAAAAAACCTGGGAAAGAAAAACTGTGAATTATCCGAAGATGACATAAAAAAAATATGTGATACATACCTTGCATTTAAAGAAACAGAACAGTCAAAGATATTTGAAAACAAGGCTTTTGGCTATTGGAAAGTCACGGTTGACAGGCCTTTGCGTTTATACAGCCAGTTTACCAATAAAGCCATAGAATCACTGCGGTTTAATTCGGGTGACGAGGATATACGCTCGCAGATGTATGATGAATTTGGTGATGACCTTGTAGAGCGTTTTGGAACCATAAGAAAAAAAGTTGAAAAATGGCTCGGCGACTGGGGAAGCAGCGGGGACGAGGAAGGCGCAGAAGAGGAAGAAGGCAAGAAAAAGGGCATATCAGAAAAAAAGAAAAAGAAGCTGCTTGACGCTGATTCGTGGAAGTCTGATGCCGCGCTTGTGGACCTGGCTTTTGAACTGAAAAAGAAGATGGGCGAGGATGTTTACAAGGACCACAATGAGTTTAAGCGCAAACTTGATCAAGAAATTGAAAAAATGAAGAAAAAAACCTCAAAACAGGAAATAAAAGCCATAATAAACGCGGTAAGCTGGCGCGAGGTAAACGCTCCTCCTGTAATAGCAAAGATTCATAAGCCCGGCAAGATAAAAGCCGACCCCATACACGGATTATTTGAGGTTGAAATAAACGGAGAAAAAGCCATAGTTGAGTATGAATCAGACAGTGAGCTGCGCGACACGGAACAGATTCCATTGCTTGAAAAAGGCGGCATGCAGGAATTTATAAAACGTGAAGTCCTGCCTTACACGCCTGACGCGTGGATAGACGAGGCCGGAGCAAAGATAGGATATGAAATAAGCTTTACCAGGCATTTCTATAAACCCCAGCCGCTCCGCTCGCTTGAGGAGATTATGGAGGATATCAGAAAAGTGCAGAAAGAGAGCGAAGGGTTGCTGGATGATTTGATAGGGGGGAAGAAGTGAAAGCGTCTGAAGCCAATCTTCTTGTTTTTCTTAAGAAGTCATCCCAATTTATAATACCAATATACCAGCGTCAGTATAGCTGGACTGAAAGGGAGTGCGGCCAATTATGGGAGGATATAATCCGCACAGGTTCAAATGATAAAATAAACACGCATTTCATGGGATCAATCGTATATGTTGAACAAGGGCTTTCTCAGGTTTCTGTTCAGTCGCCGCTGCTTGTAATAGACGGGCAGCAGCGTCTTACGACCATATCCATACTTTTGGAGGCGCTTGCAAGACGCATAGGGGAAGAAGAAATAATGGACGGATTTTCAGCGAGAAAAATCCGTAATTATTACCTTCAAAACGCTGAAGAAACCGGTGAAAGGGCATTTAAACTGATACTGACTCAAACTGATAAGGACTCTTTGCTTGCCCTTATCCAAAACAGGCCATTTCCCTCAGAGCAGTCAATCAGAATTACCAAAGCTTTTGAATTTTATGAAAAATGCATAGCCGGCTTCGGAAACGATCTATTGCCGTTATGTAAGGGCATATCAAAACTTACTATAGTTGACATTGCTCTTACCCGTGACCAGGACAACCCGCAGCTTATCTTTGAGAGCATGAATTCAACAGGAAAGGAACTAAGCCAGGCAGACCTTATCAGAAACTATATCCTGATGGGGCTTGAACCTAAACAGCAGACAAAACTGTATGAAGACCACTGGCGGCCTATGGAAAAGGAATTCGGTCAGCAGGCGTATGGAGACAAGTTTGACAGCTTTATGAGGCATTACTTGACTGTAAAGACAGGCGACATACCAAAAATAGGCGAAGTTTATGAGGAGTTTAAAAAATATACGCAGTCAAAAGATGTTGCCGATAATGGTGTGGAAAAACTTGTAGCAGACATCCACAATTTTGCCTCATACTTTTGCGCGTTTGCGCTCGGGAAAGAAACTGACAAGGATCTAAATGAGGCGTTTCAGGACTTACGGGAACTGCGGGTTGATGTTTCATATCCGTTCTTATTGCGCTTGTATTCAGACTATAAAGCGGGGCTGATAAATAAACCTGACTTTTTGAGTATAATCCGGATGACAGAGTCGTATGTATTCCGCCGGGCAGTATGCGGCATACCCACAAATTCGTTAAACAAGACATTTGCGAATTTTGGCGAATCAATTCAGAAAGACAGGTACTTAGACAGCATAAAGGCTCATTACATGCTGATGCCGTCATATCGTAAGTTCCCGCGAGCGGATGAGTTTAAGCGTAATCTTGCCATAAAGGATATATACAATACCAAGAATTGCAGTTATCTGTTGCGAAAGCTTGAAAACAAAGATAGGAAAGAAATAGTAATAACGGATAATTTGACCATAGAACATATAATGCCGCAGGAATTGACCGAGGAGTGGAAAAAGGCGCTCGGCCCTGAATGGCAGAGGTTACATGAAAACTATCTTCACACCTTGGGGAACCTCACGCTTACAGGCTATAATTCCGAATATAGCAACAAGTCGTTCAAGGAAAAACGGGACATACAAGGCGGGTTTAAAGACAGCCCGTTGAAACTGAATGAAGGACTGGGAAAGTTGGACAATTGGGATGAAAAGACTATTAACGAAAGAGCCGCACGTCTTGCGGAATTCGCTGCGACTGTCTGGGAGGAACCATATTTGCCCGGCGTGACACTTGATTTGTTTGAGATAAAACCTGAAAAAGGCGAGTATACTATAGAGTCAATGGGCGGCGGTCAGCACCTGGCCGAAGGAAGCCCTGTCAGGAAGCTATATGAAGCCTTGAGAAAAGAAGTTCTTGCGATTGACCCGGTAGTTGTAGAAGAGGTTAAAAAGCTTTATATTGCGTATAAGGCAGAGACAAATTTTGTGGATGTTGTTCCACAGGCAAAGGCCCTAAGAATGGCGCTTAATATAGATTTTAATGAAATAAATGACCCAAAGGGTATGTGCAAGGACGTGGCAGGCATTGGCAGATGGGGTAATGGTGATGCAGAGGTAAAACTCAGCTCTCTTGACCAACTGCCCTATGTAATAGGCCTTGTAAGGCAGGCGTTTGAAAAACAGATGGGGAATGGGGAGTAACTTATGATCCAAAACTTAAAACCATATCCAGTGTATAAAGAATCGGGATTACCTTGGATAGGAAAGATTCCAAGTCACTGGAAAGTAGAAAAAGTTAAACATAATTTCAGATACAAAAAAGTAAAAAATGCTCGTGGTTTAAATAAGAACGTTCTTTCTCTGACTCTAAACGGAGTCATAAATAACGATATAGACAATCCTATAGGGTTGTCGCCAAAGGATTATGCCACCTATCAACTATTTGAAAAAAATGATTTAGTTTTCAAGTTAATTGATTTGGAAAATATCAGAACTAGCCGAGTTGGTTTGGTTCATGAAAATGGCATCATGAGTTCCGCATACTTAAGATTGATAGAAAACAAAGGAAATGATGTTAAGTTTTTCTATCATCAGTTTTATGACTTATACTCTAGAGCAGTTTATAATAAACTTGGTGCTGGTGTAAGATCGACACTTGGCCCAGAAGATTTAAAAAATCTACAAATTTTAGTGCCAGAAATTAAAGAACAAAAACTAATAAGTGCGTTTATTGATAATATTAATCATAGAATCAATAGAACAATCGCAGCGAAGAAAAAGCTTATCGCACTTTTAAACGAGCAAAAACAAGCCATTATCCACCGCGCTGTGACCCGCGGCCTTGACCCGAATGTGAAGCTGAAGGATTCCGGGATACCGTGGATAGGAAAAGTGCCGGAGCATTGGGAAGTCAGGAAGTTAAAAAACTTAGGTAAATCAATAATTGGACTTACATTTTCTCCTGGTGATTTAACCGATTCTGGCTGTCGTGTATTTAGAGCTTCTAATGTCAGAAATGGTAAAATACTGTTTAATGAAGATGATTATTTTCTAAATCAAAGTATACCTAAAAAACTAATGATTTTAAAAAATGACATATTAATTTGTTCGCGAAGCGGTAGTAAAGAACTTATCGGAAAAAACGCCATCGTAGAAGATATAATTGAAAAATGTACTTTTGGTGTTTTTATGACTGTTTATAGAAGTGAATGCAATAAATATGTGTATTGGGTTTTAAATTCACAAATATTTTCAAGTAATCTCGGGTTATTTTTTACATCCACAATCAATCAGTTAACGCGGCATGATTTGGATAATATGTATATAACTTTACCTCCTAAAAACGAGCAAGATATAATATGCGAATATTTAAAAAATGAAATAGAAAAAATTAATAATATTATAAGATTGGAAGATGATAATTGTAAATTAATTAATGAATACAAAATAAAACTAATTTCGGAAATAGTAACCGGGAAAATCAATTTAAAAGATATTGCTAAAAATACGAGTAATGTTAAAGGGGCTAAAAATGAGTAATTTTCCTAAAGGATCGGAGTGGAGGAAGTGGGATCTGCATTTACACACGCCCGAAACCAAATTAAATAATCAGTATAAAGTGGAAACTGGAGATGTTTGGCAAACTTATATTGATAAAATGGAAAGCTCCGATGTTGAAGTATTCGGAATTACAGATTATTTTTCGATAGAAAATTATTTAAAATTTTTGAAAGCATTTAATAAAAAATATCCAACATCCCCAAAAGTATTTTTCCCAAATATTGAATTTCGAATTGAATCGAAAAATAGTAAGGACGAACACATACAAATACACGTTATATTTTCCAATATCGATATTGTTATAAATAAAATCAATAATTTCTTAACACGATTGAAATTGGTTTCGACGGATAATATTAATCTGACTAATAAGTATTGTACAAAAGCTGATTTAGATGAAATTTCATACGAGAAAGCCATGGTAAAAATTGATGACTTATTAGATCAATTAAAATCAGATTTCGCATCAAATGAATATATATTAATTGGTGTTGCTAGAGGATACGGGTGTTTACGCCCTGAAAGTAGTGAAGATGCTCGCGGAAGTGAATATGCAAAAGAGCTGGATAAGAAATGCACAATGTTTTTTGGGGCCTTGAAAGATGTAGAGTTTTATTTAAATAAAATTGATGGCAGAAAACAATACAATTTGGCAGAAAAGCCAGTATTGTATGGATGTGATGCACATTCATTTGACGTATTAGATAAAAAACTTGGTAAATGGTATGTTTATAGCGAAGCTGATTATTCACAAGTTTCTTGGGTTAAGGCGAACCCAACATTTGAAGGGTTAAAACAAATAATCTTTGAACCTCGTGAAAGAGTAAGAATACAAGATAAGAATCCCCAATCAGATTATCCCAAGCCATACTTTTCTTTAATTACGACCAAAAATTCGAAAATATTTAATGGTCAAAATGTTGGGTTTGGCAATAATACCATTCCGTTAAACTCAAATTTAGTTGCAATTATAGGCGGTAGGGGATCTGGGAAAAGTGTTTTGCTTGAAACGTTAGGTAAGGTGTTTGATGTTAAAGGTAATTTACATGAACCTATTGCAATAGATTCTTCGAATTTTGCAATTAAATATACAAAATCTGATGACACATCTCAAGAATGTCGTATAAGTGAAGAAAATAATCTAGATTATCTACATATACGACAAGGGTTTATTAAAGAAATATCTGATCCTAAAAAACCCGACGGGCTAGATCTTGAAATCAAAAGGTTATTGAATATACAAGATCAGGAGATTCAAGTAGATGTTCCAAAAGTCTCTAAAATAATTAATGAATTGTTTGAATGCGTTGATTTTTTAAATATGAAAGATGATGAAGGAAATTTAATTAATAATAAAAACGCATATAAAAAAGCAATAAAAACTAAAGAGGGTTTAATAAAGAGTATAACCACTACTCAAACAGAAAAACTAATTGAAAATTATACAAATAATCTTTCGTCAGTAGAGAAAAATGAAACTTTATCAAAGAAACTTGTAGCCCTTGAAACTGAAATGCTCTCATTCTCTACTGAGAAGAATGAATTGATTAACGAATTAAATAAGCAATTAGAAATTAAAATACCAGATATAGACTTTAATAAGCAAATTACTGTTATAAAAGATCAAGGCGATTCTATTAAAAAGCAAATTGAAAAATTAAAAGAAGACAACCTTGATATATATAAGGATTTTAAAAAGAAGGGCATAGTGGGTGACATTTCAACGTTGTTGGAGCAAGTTGAGATTTATCGGAAGGAGATTGAAGACATTAAGCAAAAGATTGAAGAGGTTGAAAAACAGGAAAAAATATTTGACACTAAAATTTTAGAGATTTCCAAACTTGGAGAAAATGCTAAAAAAATATATTTGGAATATCAAAAAACCATTGATGAAAAATGGACAAGATTGCAAGAAGGAAAACAAGATTGGACTGAAGAACAAAAGAATTTGGTGTTAAAATTATTAAAGGATATTAGGATATTGATTAAAGAAGATTTTGTTTTAAATTATTTCTATGAAAAGCTAGAGAAGGATTGTTTGAACTTAAAAAAGTTTAAGGCTGATGCAAATCAAACACAAAGACAAAAAATACAGGAAGCGTTTGGAATCTCGACTGCCGAACATTTAAATAATCTAATAGCTAATAATAGCGTTGTAAAGATTGATGGGGTTAATTTGCCTTTAAAAGTTTTATTAACTTCTGACATATTTGCAAAAGATGGAGCGAAGGAATTCTTAAAGTTATTGCTGCTTGATTATATAAAGTATTGGAAAATAATTACAAAACCTATGTATAAAAATAAGGAATTGCAGCAATTGTCGGTTGGCATGAAGGGGACATTCTTTGTGTGCCTTAAATTAGCCACGGATCCTTTTATCAAACCATTTGTTTTCGATCAGCCGGAAGACGACTTGGATAATGATTTTATTATGAATGAACTTGTTCCGATATTCAAAGATATAAAAGAATACCGACAAGTCATTATTGTTACACATAATGCAAATCTTGTTATTAACGCCGACGCTGAACAAGTTATAGTGGCAAATAATACTGATGAAACTCTTACGTATACTTCTGGCGCTATAGAGGATGTGGATATTCGTAAGTCTATCTGTAAAATACTTGAAGGTGGTAAAACTGCGTTTTTACAGCGTGAAAGAAAATATTGTATTGATCGAATGGAGGAATAATGTCATCAGATATCAGCGAAAAAGGGCTAGAGAATATAATAGTAACAGCCATGGCTGGCAAGCCATGGTCTGAAGACAACGCTGCGAATACAGTTGCAGAATCACTTGCGGCTTATGGCGGTACGGGATGGGTAAATGGAAATGCAGCAGACTATGACAGGGATTGGTGTGTTGATTTAAAACAACTTAGAGCCTTCCTATATGCAACACAACCTAAAATGGCTCAAGCATTGGACCTGGATAATGACTCTCCAGCGAGAAGGTCGTTTTTATCAAGACTCCTTAGTGAAATAAATAAAAAGGGGGTTATTGAGATAATCAGGAACGGGCTGAAGCATGGGGCGCATGATATCGCACTGTTTTATGGTACGCCAAGCCCGGGAAATGAAAAGGCAAAAGAACTCAATAAACAGAACATTTTCAGCGTTACGCGGCAGCTAAAATACAGCAAAGACGAGACTATGCGGGCGCTGGATTTAGGGATATTCATAAATGGCCTGCCTATAGCAACCTTTGAACTTAAAAATAGCCTGACCAAACAGACTGTTGTTGATGCTGTGGAGCAGTATAAGCGTGACCGCGACCCGCGCGAGCCGCTATTTGCTTTTGGCCGTTGTGTTGTTCACTTTGCTGTGGATGATGTGGAAGTCAGGTTCTGCACAGAGCTTCTCGGCAAGGCGTCCTGGTTTTTGCCATTTAATAAGGGTTATAATGACGGAGCAGGAAACCCGCCAAATCAAAATGGATTGAAAACCGAGTATCTGTGGAAGGAAATCCTTACACCCGCAAGCCTGACTAATATACTGGAAAATTACGCGCAGATTATTGAAGAAATAAACCCTAAAACCGGCAAAAAAAAGCGTAAGCAGATATTCCCGCGGTACCACCAGATAGACGCGGTCAGGAAAATACTCGCGGATGTCAGCGTTTGTGATATAGGGAAACGATATCTAATACAGCATTCGGCAGGGTCAGGTAAGTCAAACTCAATCGCGTGGCTTGCTCACCAGCTAATCTCTGTAAAAGATCGCGACAAAGACAAGTTTAATTCCATAATTGTGGTCACGGACCGCAGGGTGCTTGATAAGCAGATAAGGGATACTATAAAGCAGTTCGCGCAGGTCAGTTCCACTGTCGGGCATGCTGAAAAAGCAGGCGACCTAAGGAAATATATTCAAGAAGGTAAAAAGATAATTATATCAACTGTCCAAAAATTTCCGTTTATACTCCAGGAAATCGGGGATGAGCACAGAGACAGAAAATTCGCGATAATAATAGACGAGGCGCACTCCAGTCAGGGCGGCAGAGTGGCAGCTGCCATGAACAAGGCGCTCACTGATGATATGGGCGAAGACCCGGAAGACGTGATAAATGACGCGCTGGAAAAACGCATGCAGTCAAGAAAGATGCTAAACAATGCCTGCTATTTTGCGTTTACAGCCACTCCAAAGAGCAAAACTCTTGAAATATTCGGCTCGCCTGTGCCTGCTGCGGAAGGAAAAATTTCTCATGTCCCTTTTCACAGCTACACCATGAAACAGGCGATACAGGAAGGGTTTATTCTGGATGTTCTAAAATCTTACACGCCGGTCAACAGTTATTATAAGCTTATAAAAACTATAGAAGGCGATCCGGAGTTTGATACAAAACGGGCAAGGAAAAAACTTCGCAAGTATGTGGAAAGCCATGACCACGCTATAAAACTAAAAGCTGAAATCATGGTTGACCATTTCCACGAACAGGTTATAGCCCTGCAAAAAGTTGGCGGGGAAGCAAGGGCCATGGTTGTCTGCAGCGGCATAGAAAGAGCCATACAGTATTATTATGCCATCCGCGAATACCTGAAAGAAAGAAAAAGCCCTTACAAGGCAATAGTGGCTTTTTCCGGAGAATTTGATTTTGAGGGCAATAAGGTAACTGAAGCCAAGATAAACGGATTCTCCTCATCTGACATAGTCGATAGAATACAGGAAGACCCATACAGGTTCCTGATATGCGCTGATAAGTTCCAGACAGGCTATGACGAACCCCTGCTTCACACCATGTACGTGGATAAGATGCTGACCGGGGTAAAGGCTGTCCAGGCACTTTCTCGCTTGAACAGGGCGCATCCGAAGAAAAGGGATGTGTTTGTGCTGGATTTTATGAACAGTTCAGACGATATGCTGGCGGCTTTTAAGGACTATTACCGCACGACAATTCTTTCGGAAGAAACAGACCCAAATAAACTTCACGACCAAAAGGCAAAACTGGATGCATATCAGGTTTATTCAAATGAGACTGTGGAAGCGCTTGTAAGGAAATATTTGGGTGGCGAGAACAGGGCGCTGCTTGATCCCTTACTTGATGTCTGCGTTGGAGCGTATCTGCAATTGGACGAGGACGGCCAGGTGGATTTTAAAGGCAAAGCAAAGTCTTTTACGCGTAATTATGAGTTCCTCGGCTCCATACTTCCTTATACAAGGCCTGAATGGGAAAAACTGTCCATATTCCTGAACATGCTGATACCAAAGCTTCCCACGCCTAAAGAAGAGGATTTTTCAAGGGGAATACTGGAAACCATAGACATGGAAAGCTATAGGGTGGAGAAAAAGGCAGCCATGACAGTTCAATTACCGGATGATAACGCCATAATAGACCCCATGGCGCCGGAAGGCGGCGGGCATAAGCAGGAACCGGAACTGGAAAGGCTGTCGGTGATAATAAAGCAGTTTAACGAACAGTTCGGAACGACATTTGCCGATACTGACAGGGTTTTTAAGCGTATTCGCGAGGAAATAGCGCCAAAAGTCGCGGCTGATGAGGCTTTCCAGAACGCCATGAAAAACACCCCGGGAACCGCAAGACTGGAGCACGACAAAGCCCTAGCCCGTATAATGCTTGAACTGCTGAAAGATGATACGGAAGTCTATAAGCAGTTTGTTGAAAACGAGTCGTTTAAAAGGTTCGTGACGGATATGGTTTACGATATTACGGCAGAGAAAAGATAAGAGGGTAAAATGGAAATATACACAATCGGGCATTCTACGCATAAAATAGAGGATTTTATAGGATTGCTGAAAAAAAACGGCATCAATTCTATCGCTGATGTAAGGAGTTCTCCTTACAGCAAATATAGTCCGCAATATAATAAAGAAAACCTTAAAACCGAGTTAGAAAAAAACAATATAAAATATGTCTTTATGGGAGATGAACTGGGAGCGAGGCGCACAGAACCTGAAGTGATTGATTCCGATGGCAGGGTTAACTTTGAGAAAGTAAGGCAATTGAGTGTTTTTAAGAAAGGAATAGAACGTCTTAAAACCGGCGTGGAAAAAGGTTTTAAAATCGCGGTAATGTGCTCGGAAAAGGACCCGTTTGAGTGTCATAGATTTTCTCTTGTATGTTATAGCCTGCAAAATGAAGGGTTAAATGTGAAACATATACTTGAAGACGGTTCCGCTATTGATAACACGGAGCTTGAAAAACGTTTTCTGGCTAAAGTGCCTGATATGTTTAAGACAAAAGAACAGGAAATTGAAGAGGGTTATAAAACGATTGAAAATAAGATTGCTTTTGTCAGGGAGGACAAGGAATGAGATTATTTACAATAGGGTTTACAAAGAAAACTGCCGAGCAGTTTTTTGAGTCGCTTAAGAGAAACGGCGTAAAAAAGCTGATGGATATAAGGCTTAACAATAAATCCCAGCTGGCGGGTTTTGCGAAAGTTCCTGACCTTGAATATTTCCTAAAAATATCAGGAATTGATTATGAGTACCTGCCGGAATTTGCGCCTGATAAGCAGCTTTTAGCTGATTATAAAGAGAAAAAATTGGGCTGGGATGATTATGAGAAAAGATACCTTGAATTGCTGAAAAAAAGAGGCGCTGAAGAAAAGATTAAGAAACTTGATTTTGATAATTCGTGTCTTTTATGCAGTGAAGCGGAACCGGATAAGTGTCACAGGAGGTTATTTGCTGAGTTTGTAAAGGATAACCTAAAAGGTGTGGATGTAATACATATAAAGTAGGGGGTGCTCGTGCAAATAGTTGCATTAGCCAAGTCGTGGAGAGATGGCGGTATATGTTTTGCCGGTAAGGATATTGTGACTAAAAAATGGGTCAGGCCGGTGACCGCCTCGGGCGCAATTCCTAAAGATATAACGCAAAATATCCGCCTTGGTGATATTGTTGAAATAAATATTACGACTGCGTGCCCAAGCCTGCACCAGCAGGAAAATTACTATTTTTCCGGTAATGTGTGGAATAAAGTTGGAACATACTCCAAGGCTCAGTTAAAGCTATTTCTTGATAATCCTTCAAGTATCTGGGATTATCCTGGAAGTGTTGGAGCTGACAGGGTTTTACCGTTTGATATTCAAAAATACGGGATATCAAACTCGCTCCTTTTTATCAGCGCACCGGATGCCAATATATACATTGATGCTTATAACAAAATGCGTTGTAAGTTTGCTTACAAGGGTGTTAATTATGATTTAAAAATAACTGACGAGGAATGCGACCAAAAACTGTCCGGTAATCAGATACTTGATGACCCATATTTGTGTATAAGTCTTGCCGGAACCGGATGGGTAAACCAGTATACAGGCCGGGAAGAGTGTTTTAAACTTATTGCAGGTATTATAATTTAAATGAACTTCTACATCGGTGTGACAGATAAAAATTGGTACGAATACCAAAAAGCCAAACGCTTTGACGAGGTCAATTTCTGGCAGCCGAGGGATACGAGGGCTTTTACTGTGATTAAACCCGGAGAATTGTTCCTTTTTAAACTCCATTACCCTGAAAATTACATAGTTGGCGGCGGGATTTTAGTCAGGCAAACTGTTCTGCCTATGTCACTTACATGGGAAGTGTTCGAGAACAAAAACGGCATGGATACGGCTGTTCAATTTGAATCATCAATATACCGCCTTCGCAGGACTAACCGCAGGGAAGACGCAGACCCCAAAGTCGGTTCCATAATCCTATCTCAGCCATTTTTCATGGAACAAAAGGATTGGATACCTATGGATGGTATTTGGGATAAGAATATAGTCCAGGGTAAGACATTTGATGGTTTGACAGAACCGGGCAGAACGATACTCGAAAAAATCAGGCAAAAAGTCACGCTTGATAATGCCATGCCCGTAGTTGCCGAGGAGCAGGCCCGCTATGGCGCAGAGCAGGTGGTAAAACCACGGCTTGGGCAGGCCGGGTTCAGGGTGGAAGTCATAGAGGTTTATCACAGGCGCTGCGCTGTGACAGGCGAAAAAACCCTTCCTGTACTAGACGCCGCGCATATAAAACCATATACCGAGCAGGGTCCGCATGATACAAGGAACGGTATCCTGCTTCGCAAGGATCTGCACACACTATTTGACAGGGGTTTCATAACGGTTACAGGGGATTATTTCATAGAGGTAAGCAAGAAGATAAAAGAGAATTACGGCAACGGCAAAGAGTATTACGCTTTTCACGGCAAACAGCTTTCAAACATGCCTGACGCGCCAATTGACAAGCCTGCAAAAGACTTCCTGCAATGGCATAATGAGAATATTTATGTCGGATAAATACGGTTATCACAAAGAACAATTGCAAAGCGATATCGTTTTTATAGATGTCGAAGTAGATGTAAATAGCAAAAAAATCCTTGATGCTGGTGCTATTACAGGGGATGGGTTGCAGTTACATTCGAATTCGGTCCCGGAGCTTTTGAGTTTTATTAACGGCAAGGAATACATATGCGGGCATAATATAATTAAGCATGATTTACAATATATTCAAAAAGCCGCAAATGCCGATATTTCTAAGATAAAACCTATTGACACTCTGTATTTATCACCTTTGTTGTTTCCCGCCAAGCCCTATCATGCGCTGCTAAAAGATGACAAGCTGCAAACTGAAGAGCTGAACAATCCTTTAAATGACGCTATCAAGGCAAAAGACCTGTTTTACGATGAATTATCAGCGTTCGGGGCGTTAAATAACGAATTAAAACAGATATATTATGCGCTATTGGCTGATAAAAAGGAATTTAAGTCGTTTTTTGAATTTGCAAATAGTCATTACTCAGATATAAACGCTGTCAATCTGATACGAACCGGGTTTTTAGACAAAATATGCCGGCATGTTGATCTGGGGAAAATAGTTAAAAATAGTCCCGTAGAATTGGCATATTGCCTGGCCCTGATAAATACTGACAGCCGATATTCCATAACCCCTCCCTGGATAATAAGGAATTATCCTGAAGTTGAGAGGGTCATGTACCTGTTAAGAAATAATTCTTGTCTGCAGGGGTGTTCTTATTGCGATAAATCGCTCGATGCAAAGGTCGGATTAAAGAAATTTTTCGGGTTTGATTCTTACAGGACCTATGATGGAAAAACCTTGCAGGAGGATGCTGTTAAAGCGGCCATTGACAATAAGTCTATCATAGCGGTGTTTCCGACCGGTGGCGGCAAGTCTGTCACATTTCAGGTTCCGGCCCTGATGAGCGGAGAAAGCGTCAAGGGTTTAACGGTAGTTATCTCACCTTTGCAGTCCTTAATGAAAGATCAGGTGGATAACCTGGAGAAAGCCAACATTACAGAAGCAGTCACGATCAATGGTTTGCTTGATCCGATTGAAAGGGCAAAGTCCTTTGAGAGGGTCGAAAATGGCTCTGCTTCCATACTGTATATTTCGCCGGAGTCACTAAGGTCAAAATCAATTGAACGCCTTCTGCTTGGGCGGAATGTAGTCAGGTTTGTGATCGATGAGGCGCACTGTTTCTCATCGTGGGGCCAGGATTTCAGGGTTGATTATCTTTATATAGGGGATTTTATCAAGAATCTGCAGGAAATGAAAAATCTGGAAAATAAGATACCGGTTTCGTGCTTTACCGCAACCGCAAAGCAAAATGTAATACAGGATATAAAGGATTATTTTCAGGAAAAACTGTCGTTACAACTGGAAACTTTCAGCTCTAAAGCGGCACGTACCAACCTGAAATACAAGGTAATCCCGAAAGAAAATGATGAGGATAAGTATGATGCTCTGCGAAATTTGATAGACGCAAAAAACTGCCCGACCATTATTTATGTTTCAAGGACTCAAAAAGCATACAAGATAGCCAAAAGATTGTCAGAGGACGGTTATCCTGCAAGGCCATATCATGGCAAAATGGATAAGCAGGAAAAGTCCGAAAATCAGGATGCCTTTATCCGTGGTGATGTGGATATAATGGTCGCGACATCAGCCTTTGGGATGGGAGTTGACAAAAAAGATGTCGGCATGGTCATTCACTATGAATTGTCGGATTCCCTGGAAAATTACGTTCAGGAAGCCGGCAGGGCAGGAAGGGATGAGAATATTACCGCGGATTGTTATGCCCTTTACAATGAAGAGGATTTAAACAAGCACTTTATTTTACTGAATCAAACCAAATTGAACATAAAGGAAATTCAGCAGATTTGGAAAGCGATAAAAGATATTACACGTTTCAGGGCAACAGTTTCAAATTCTGCCCTGGAAATTGCGCGTAAAGCGGGCTGGGACGACAATGTGGCTGACATCGAAACAAGGGTTAAAACGGCTATATCGGCACTGGAAGAGGCAGGATACCTTAAACGGGGGCAAAATATGCCCCGAATTTACGCAAACAGCATCCTGTGCAGGAATGCGCAGGAGGCCGTGGATAAAATAAACAAATCAGAGAAATTTACCGGGCCGCAGAAGCAGCATGCGGTCAGGATCATTAAAAAACTTTTTTCAAGCAAAAGCAGAAAACAGGCGACAGGTGAAGAGGCGGAAGCAAGGATTGACTACATATCAGACCATTTGGGCATAGTAAAAGAAGAGGTCATTAATGCCATTAATTTATTGCGTGAAGAAAAGATACTGGCGGACACAAAAGACCTGACGGCTTTCATTAAAAAGAACGAAAATAAAAACCGGTCAATGAGCATAGCGGAATCAATTGCTAAAATAGAAAGGTTCCTGGCATCCAAATTCAAAGAGGAAGAAAAGTTATTTCATATAAAGGAACTTAATGAAGAGGCTGAAGAAAACGGGTGCGATGATGTTTCGCCCAATAAGATAAGAAGCATAATCAACTTATGGGTGATAAAGAACTGGATAAAGAGGGAACAGAATGATTTATCAAAAAATCATCTGGCAATTCTGTCAAATTATTCAGAAAAGGATTTAAAGGATAAGCTTGCAAAAAGGCATGAGTTGGCCGGGTTTATCGTCGATTTTCTTTACCGGAAAAGTGCCGAAGATATGCCGCCTGATGAACCGGATAAGGAAGAAGTTTTGGTTGAATTTTCGGTGCATCAGCTAAAAAATGAATATGAAAAGCAAAATCTGTTATTGAAGCTTAATGTCAGCCTATCCGACATTGAAGACGCATTGTTTTATTTATCAAGGATTGACGCAATAAAAATAGAAGGCGGTTTTATGGTTGTCTATAATAAACTGACAATTGAGCGCCTTGAACAGGATAATAAAAGAAGGTATAAAACCGAAGATTACAGGAAACTGAATCAATTCTACGAAAATAAAATACGCCAGATTCATATTGTGGGTGAATACGCGAAAAAAATGATAAGCGATTACAAGGAGGCTCTGCGGTTTGTTGATGATTATTTTCAATTGAACTACACGTCCTTTCTGGGCAAGTACTTTAAAGGCGGCAGACAGGATGAGATAAAAAGAAATATTACTCCTGCGAAATTCAGGCAGCTCTTCGGGGAATTATCGCCTGCTCAATTAGGCATTATAAAAGACAGCAGTTCGCCATATATTGTTGTGGCGGCGGGCCCCGGCAGCGGAAAAACAAGGGTTTTGGTCCACAAGCTTGCATCATTATTGCTTATGGAAGACGTAAAACACGAACAGCTGCTGATGGTCACTTTCTCAAGGGCGGCAGCAACTGAATTTAAGAAACGCCTCCTGGATTTAATAGGAAATGCAGCCGTCTTTATCGAAATAAAAACCTTCCATGCGTATTGTTTCGATTTGTTGGGCAAGGTCGGTTCAATTGATGAATCGCAGACGATTATCAGCAAAGCTGTCGAGAGAATCAGAAACAATGATATTGAACCCAACCATATAGCAAAAACAGTTTTAGTCATTGATGAAGCCCAGGACATGGATATTCACGAGTTTGAATTGATAAAAGCTTTAATGGAGCAAAATGAAGAAATGAGAGTGATTGCCGTTGGTGATGATGACCAGAACATATACGAATTCAGGGGGGCAAGCTCTGAATATATGGAAAGATTCATTTCCGAACAAAAGGCCCAAAAAGTTGAACTAACTACAAATTATCGAAGCAAATCAAATCTTATAGAATTTACAAATCAATTTGCAAAAAGAATCAGCCATCGCATCAAAGAGACTCCGGTCATCCCCAATACAAACGAGAACGGATTGTTAAAAATAATTAGGTATTCAGGTTCAAATCTGATAGAGCCGGTTTTCAAGAGCGTATTATCCTCGGGTTTTACAGGAAGTACCTGCGTTTTAACATGTACGAACTCTGAAGCGTTACAAATAACAGGGCTTTTATTAAATAATGGATTGCCCGCAAAACTGATCCAAAGCAATGACGGTTTTAACCTGTTTGACTTGTTGGAAGTCAGGTATTTTATAGGGCAATTGAATTCATCCGGAGTTGAATACGTTATCAGCGACAGCAACTGGGAAAGCGCAAAGAAAAACCTTATATACAAATTCGGCAAAAGCACAAAAATTGATGTTTGTCTTAACCTTATTAAGGATTTCGAATTAAGCAATCCTAAAAGGAAATATAAGTCAGATTTTGAAATTTTTGTAAAAGAATCGAAAATTGAAGACTTCATTCGTGCAAGCGGAGAAACTATTCTTGTTTCAACCATTCATAAGTCTAAAGGCAGGGAGTTTGACAATGTAATTATAATGCTGGACGGATTCAATCCTGAAAACGATGAGAAAAAACGCCAGCTATATGTCGCTATGACAAGGGCAAAACACAGTCTTGCTATTCACTTAAACGGCAATTACCTTGACAACATCTCCGCTAAAGATATTGTCCGGATCAATGACAATCATCGGTATAATCCGTCGAATTTACTGGTGATGCACTTAACTCACAAGGACATCTGGCTGGACTATTTCATTTCTAAACAGAATATCCTGTCAAATCTTAACAGCGGTGATGAACTAATAATTACAGATGATGGCTGTGCTGATAAAAAAGGCAATCTTATTGTGAAATTTTCAAAGAAATATAAGGAAAAAATAACCGAATTTATAAATAAAGGATTTAAACCATCGGAAGCCAGAATAAATTATATTGTGTATTGGCAGAAAGAAGGAACGGAAGGCGAGATTCTTATAATTCTGCCTGAATTGAAGTTTGTGAAATCCGAAATGAAATCTGAGACAGGTCAAAAATGACAGAACCTAATCTACGCGTTTACTCAGCTGCCTGTAAGCTCCTTTATCGCGCTACTGAAAAAGTCTGGCACAGGGGATGGAAGTACTGAGGATAAGGAGTTGGGGTTTAGGAATAAGGAAAAGCAAAAATGTGGACAGAAAACAACAATATAAGAGGGATAAAAAATGATGGAATCTAACCCCCGTTTCTATTCAGCTGCTTTTAAGCTGCTTCCGCGCACAACGCAAAAAGTTTGGCATCGTGGTGAAGAGTTGGAGAGACAAGGCAAGGTTGAAGTACTCGAAATGAAGGCAAAAACCTTTTCCGCAATTGTAAAGGGCACGCAGGACTATACCGTCAAGCTGACTATGAAAATAAAAAACGTAGACACATCCTGCACGTGCCCGTTTCGCGGGCCGGGGGTATGCAAGCACATAGTGGCGTCAGCCATAGTCTGGGACAAATATGATAAAGGCGTGTCGCCGCCGGAAGAGATAGATATAAAACACGACTGCATGCCTGAGCCGGATAACAGCGGCAGGAATAAGCTGAGAGAAATGTATGCAGATCCGGGGCGTGTAAACTTAGATGACCTTCGCAATATCTGGGCGCTGACAGGCGCATGGACCAGGCCGCACGCCAAGATTCCTCCGGAAATGCCTATCGACATAGTCCAGCCATATTTCAGCAAAGAAGAGGCTATAGAGGATTTAAAGAAAGATTTTAAACGGCTGATGAAATATACAAAGCGCAGAAACTATGACCCGTATTTCTGCGCTCCGGAAATGATAGCCAACTTCTGCCAGATAATCGCCAATACAGAACTCTTTCTTATGTATTCAGCCCCGGAGATAGTGGTAGCAGCCTTGCTCTACGCCCAGCAATTCCATAACAAAGAACTGATGCAGGCCATAGACGACAGCGAGGGGATGAGGGTGTTTTCCGAGGCGTATTTGGATGACCTGTGCAAGTCAATTGCCGCAAGGCAGTTGGGGGATATAAAGGGCAGGCTGGATGAGTTTGAAAGGAACAAGGGGAATTATTAGTGTATAATACGTATAAATTCTGAACTATATGCCGGTTGTCTGATATTTTCGGACAACAGAGTGAATTGGATACAAAAGTAACTTTCAAGGAATGCCGGAAATTCGCAGTTACCGGGGAATCCTCGGAAACTGCATTGAAAAATCTGAAAATGAACAGGGGTGTGAGATGGCTGATAATGGAAAAATGCCTGTTGAAACGGAATTTCTTCTTTATACA
>Ga0116157_10001871_pt1 | contig 20909 bp, 26 predicted proteins | sample AD_UKC048_MetaG_FD_89882 | JGI IMG/M metagenome (GOLD analysis project Ga0116157, IMG submission 89882) | Active sludge microbial communities of municipal wastewater-treating anaerobic digesters from USA - AD_UKC048_MetaG | ecosystem: Engineered > Bioreactor > Anaerobic > Digestate | place: USA...
CCTAACACCGGTGGCTGGCAAAATTGGACGACGGTGAAGGGCACCATTACCCTTACTGCAGGTGTTCATAGGTTTGGTATTAAAGCCAACAACGGCGGTTGGAATATCAACTGGTTCAGTATTACCAAAGGTGTGAAATAACAGGTGTTACGTAACGAGTAATTGATCCGACGACAAGGATGTCTTCACCTGCTTTTATTTAGTTTCCTGTCCTGTTTTTATCTCCTGCGCCGCGCGGTGCTGAATGCGAAACTCCGAAGGTGTTACACCCGTTACCCGCTTAAAAAAGCGGTGAAATGCCGATTGGCTGTTAAAGCCAGATTTATAAATAATATCTAAAATCGTATCGCCCTTAGCATCGTCGGCAATCAATAATCGTTTGGCTTCTTCAATGCGATAGCCATTAATAAATTCAAAAAAATTAGACTGGTAATGCGAGTTGATAATGGCGGAAACATCGCGCGCACGTAAACCAATCTGTTCAGAGAAGCGCTCCAAGTTAATATGCCCCTCCAAGTAAAGTTTTTGCTCGTGGATAGCCCGCTCAATGACGTTAATTTTTTCATTCAGGTGCGCAATCTCCGCAACTTTGACGGAATCCTCAACGGGTACAACTTGCATTAACTGGCGGGTATTAATCAAACCAAACGCAAAGAGCACATTTACCAAAATAACCGTGAAATAATTATTGAGTATGCCCACCAAATCATTCATTTCAGCGCTGATATAACCACCCAAAAAATAACCTACAAACGACCAAAGCCAGTGAATAAAAAAGCCGCCTAACACGATTTCTGCCCAGCGCAATTCCTTGCTAACAATTATGGAATAGACTTGCTTTTGGCGCTGCCGCAAACGGTATTCGGTATAAAAGCAGGCAAGCACATAAATCAGCGGCGAGCAACGTACAATAGCCCACACAAATTGAATGGTAGCCTTATCAATAGGTGCAAGACTCGGCCAATTCCAAGGTAACCACTCAATCACATTTACTTTCAATATGACTATAAGGCTCGCAATAAAAACCGCAGGGAAAAGGTGAATAAGATGGCGCCATTGTTTAATAACAATGGTTTCGGATAGCGAACGCAAATAAAAATACAAACAAGGCCCCTGCAATAACAAACAGGCAGACAAGACTGCCGGCACCAAGCTCCAAGTGGCTATATCCATTGCTTGAAAATAGCCGTTCCACGTAATGAGGGTTGTAGTCAGCGTGCCTGCCACTAACAGAAAAAAAAGCGACAAAAAATTGCGCGCTTGTGCTTGTTTGCTGGGCAGGAGTTTAAATAGTGCACCGAGGAAAAGTGATTCCACTATGGTCAGGAGCAAAATAACTTCATGTAGATTGAGAAAAATATTTTTCATTCTGATGGGTACCGGCGCGAAATGGCTGGGATCTAAGCTAAGCACTTAGTCTGCCTGTTATGGTTTTAAATCATCATAGCAGTTGCAGTGAACCCGCGCCTATATTCGCTGACCGTATCAGCACATGAAACCGTTTACGCTGAGATGTTTTATTATCATAAGACCTGCCGCGGTTAAGACGAACTAAGCGAGCTGCCGAAAACATTGAAAGGGGATTCTAGAGCGGGAACCAAGCCTGATCATAGCTATGGCCAGGCTTAGGAAAAGTGATGAACATTAACGAGAGGTTACTTGGAACGAACCCGCTAGCTGATGCATTTTTGTAGCAGTATTTTTTAAGCGATCTGAACTGATTTGTAGTGCGCGTACAACCTTGTTCATGGTTTGGCTCGCGCTCGCTACATCACGCACGTGATGGCCGTGTTGTTCGCTGTTGGATGCTATGTGATGAATAATATCGAACATGCGCTCAACAATATTATGCAGCTGTGTATTATCAGTAGACGCTTCCTCCGCCAAACGCAAACCGCGGTCTACATCGGCAACACTGCTTTCCATAAAGACCGCTGCTTGCTGCGCCTCAGTGCGAATAGTTTCAATTTTTTGGCCAATTTCGCTGGCTACCGATGAGGTTCGCGCCGCAAGGCTGCGCACTTCATCTGCCACCACTGAAAAGCCGCGCCCATGCTCACCCGCACGCGCAGCTTCAATCGCTGCATTTAAGGCGAGCAAGTTTGTTTGGCTAGTAATATTGCTGATTAACGACACCATGCTGCCAATTTCACTGGTGCGATTATTTAACGCGTGAATAGTCTTTGCGGAGGTCTCAACCACATCGCGAATAGCTTGCGTGCCAGTGCGTACAGACTCAAATTGTTCGCGCGCATCTTGCACTACATTCTCCATCACTTTTTTCATTTCACTGGCAGTGCCCGAGGCATTGCTTATTTCTTGCAATTGGTTGTGCACAAGACCCAACATTTTATCCATAGAGTCCGCAACGTGATCAGATGAATTTTGCGCTTCTGAATTTCGCGTTAATAAGTTGTCGCTATTTTTCATTACCTCATCGGCAGCATGAATAACTTCACCTACAATATGATCCAAGTTGTCGATAAAACTATTTGTCCAACGGCCTAGATCGCCCGTTTCATCAAAGGCTAATTTTGAAGTATCCAAACGCTGACGCAAGTTCCCGCCGCCTTCAGCAATGGCGTGAATCACTTCCGTCATTTTGCCTAAGCGGCGACCTAAACGATGTGCTGCGCGCTGATGAAAAACCCAACCGCCTGCAATCAACAGCAATAAAGTAATCACATTGACACTGGTATTAGAAAGATCGGTCCAGCCTTGCATAAAAACATTGGCAACAAAACCCGTTGCGACAGTCGCGGAATACATTTTCATGTGCGTATAGCCAATGGAACGAAAGCGATAAACCTCTTCCAAATCTGCTTCGCACATCATGCCCCAAGTATCGGGAGAACCCTGCAATGTAAACGTAACGCCCTTGCCCACCACAGGAATATGTCGGTAATCCGAATAGCCGGGATAGGTCACAAATAAATTACCGCCATTGCGAATAGTTTCACGCACGCCAGGATGCAACTCTTTGGTGGCTGGGTCTGTAAATTTAATTTCGAATTCAGTATGACGATTAATCCTTACTGGCCCCCAATCAGTTTGCACACCAGATTTCAAATTTTCGCCGTGAGAAAAAGTGTTGTCTTCAAAGCGCGAGCGAGATAGCGCGGTACCTTGCGCAATTGATGAATCAAAAACCGAATTCACCATAAACAAATAATTATCGCCAGACTCATTGAAAATATGACCCGCTTCACGTTGAATTAAATCGCCCAATACATCGTTAGGAATACGCGCGCACAAACACCCTTGAGTCTCATCGGAAAAGGTTATGGGCAAATAAAACATCAGCGTCACTTCATCGTGAAATGCCGAACTGCGCTTGCCAATCGTTTGCGTCTGCGGGTCTACATAGGGGCCATGCAAAAAAGGTTCACTTAAGCCAGCTGTTAATGCCCTTAGATTTAGATCACTCCTACCCACTCGAGCGCCATAAGTAGACGCTAAGACATTACCTTTGGCATCAACGATAAATAGCTCGGTGCAATCCATCATGATGTGCCAATTTTTTTGCAAAACGTTTTCAAAGGAATCCTTAGAAAAATGTAATTGCCCGCGTGCAGATTCCAATTGTGTCCACTGCCGTTTTACCCACTGCTGTAAAAGATTTATGCGCGTATTGGCAATACTTTCAAAGGCCTTTTCCATAATGGGATAGCGCTTGCAGTTTAACCAGCACGCCCAACTCATTTTCAACTTACCCACTTTGCCAAACCATTTTAACCAACCACGTTCAGCCGTTGATAATTGCATTTGTTCACTGCGTAAGTTCATTCGTGCCCAGCCTACTTTGTTAAGAATAAGTAGACCTATGCACTATGCGCGCCAGCAGGTGGCACTTAAATGATTAAGGGATTTTCAGATCGATGATGCACAACAATAAGACAAGATGCCTTCATTTTTTGGTGCACTGAAATTATAAATGCACCAACTAAGGGCGCGCAGAGGATTTTTAAACGAGAACCTAATCAACGAAAGTAGTTAAAATCACTTTAAATAAACGACGCGCAGAGCAAATCAAGCAGTGAGATTGTGGTTATAACCATTGCAAATTCTGGGGCCGTAGGGAATAACGCCCGCACAGCCCGCTATTCATTATTTCAAAATACAGTGCTTAGTGTAATCCTTAGCCTCATTTAAGGACCAATCGCCTTTGGCTTTTTCTTCCATGTTTTCGCACCATTCTGGGCTACCTACTTTGGGGGCACAGGCGTTTAAAAGTGCTGTAGCTAGAAGAGCTAATAAAATATTTTTCATAGATATCCTCACAGTTATAGTTTTCCTCGCGGTTTAAGCACTTTTTCAGATTAAAAGATTAAAGGTTTTTTTGACTATTAATTAAATCAATTAAATGCTCTGCTAAGTGATCGTAGACCGCACGAATACGTGGATTAGAGCGCAGCTCCAGCGGTGCCGTTAGCCAAATTTCAGTATCGGGTATCCAATTTTCCGGCAATACCCGTACTAGCTGCGGATAGCGCTCAGCTAAGAGTGCAAAGCCAAAACCTATGCCCATACCATCCAACATGGCATGCCAGCATACCAACTGATTATCACAGCGAATTGCAAAGGACTCGCGGGTTAACTCAATACCCAGCGCGCGGGTGCTGTTTACTATGGCTGGATTTTTGTCGTACCCAATCCAATCAAACTCACCCATAGTGGCGGGCGAGAAGGGAATGTTTTTTCGCTCCAAATAGTCTTTGCTCGCATAACCGCCCATTTTCAACCCACCCAAATGGCGCGCCACCAAGGTATCTTGCTGAGGTTTCGTCATACGGATGGCGATATCTGCTTCGCGCTCCAGCAAATTATCCAAGGCGTTATTGGCCACAATTTCGAGCTGAATATCGGGATATTTATGGCGTAAGCCTGCCAAAATTGGCGGCAATAAAAATGTGCTGGTAGTTTCACTGGCGGTAATCCGCACCGTGCCCTTAAGCGATTGACTCTGCCCCGATGCCGCCAACTGCAACGAATGCGCGGCCTGCTGCATTTGTTTGGCTGGGTAAACCAAGGCCTCGCCCGCTGCGGTTAGCACACTCCCACGCGCGCCGCGGGTGAATAGAGCCGCGCCTATTTCGGCCTCTAAGGCTGCTATTTGCCTACTCAAGGTAGGCTGAGTTGCACCTATAGCCTCTGCCGCACGCGCCACAGCACCGTGTTCAACCACCGCTAAAAAAGCTTGAATCAAGCTCCAGTCAAAATTTAACCGATTTGAGTTATCCAATTATGCATAGCTCCTATGCCTCTATCGATATTGTTGCAGGCGGCAAACGCGCCCAAAATGAATCCATCGAAACCAATTAATTTAAAACAAACAGTTCAAAACGAAATTCTTTTTAACAAGACTTCACCCACAAAAGGAAAAGACCATGCACAGTATTTATAGCGAATTAATCACATCACCTTTTGCGCTATCACTGATTCTGTTGCACCTCGTGGTGCTTGCACAATGCGCAATCAAACTCGTCGATTACAAATTAGCGAAACAACAGCTGGAAAAAAATTAACTAAGTAAACAACGAAGTCGAACCACCAACACATTTTTATTTATAAAAGGATCATCCCATGAAATCACTTTATCGTTATTTTTTAAATGCACCTACAACATTAACGCTCATATTGCTCACCCCCGCCGCATTTATATTTAATCTATGGGCATCTAACATTTTGACGGAGAGCTACATAGCATCCAAGTTTCCAGTTCCTTATTTTGTAGCGCAACTGTCGTTCAACCCTGAACAACTAAAAACTTGGTACGGCGTTTTAATTGAGCAAGGTATGCTCGATAAATTCCTGCAAACACAACATATAGATTCACTGTTTATTGTATCTACCCTCTTGCTGCATTGCGTAGTTTTATTACTTATTTCACGCTTATTTGCTGCAAACAGCAAAGGCAGAAAAATTATGGTGATATGTGCTTTAATATCAGCTATTGCACCTGCATGCGATCAACTGGAAAATCTGGTGTCTTATGTAATGCTCGCCAACCCAAGAGATTTTTTCAGCGGCCTAGCCTACATTTATTCCAGCTTTGCCGCGATTAAATTTGCATTTTTTGTCTTTGCCTATGTGACAGCAGCTATTGGCTTAGTCGCAGGCTTGATTAGTGTGATTATACGTAGCAAAAAATCACCCATGATCAGCCAACATGCATAAATAACATTACCTAACAATTTTTATAAACGCACTTAATTTATCTTCAACCGACTTACTCTCAAAAAGGAATCATCATGAAAAAGGTTAAACACATTATCGCCGCCGCCACACTATTGACTACTTTAATCAGCTCAAGTCTATTCGCTGCAGAACTTGTCGTAACAGTTGATAATATTAAAGAAGTTAAGGGCAGCCTCTTCATTTCCATTTACAACCAAGAAAAAGGTTTTGATGAGAATGAAAATTACCTGGTCCGTAAAAAAATCAGTGTAGATAAAAACACCTTGACCATAAACTTGGGCGATTTACCCGCAGGCGACTACGCGATTAAATGCTATCAGGATGTAAACGATAACGGAAAGATAGACACGAATGGCATGGGCATTCCCAACGAACCCTATGGCTCATCAGGTAAAAGCTCTTATTTTGGCCCGCCCAGTTTTAGCGATGCTAAATTCGCTTTAGAGAGTAATAAAACGATTCAAGTTCACTTAAAGTAGCAACACAAGCCAGAACAATTTTTACTGTTCTGGCCGTTCATTGTTAGGTAGGGAACCGCTGAGAAATGTTTACGGTGCAGCGCTGGCTTCGGCAACTGCTCCTGCGTTGCTCTACTACATGGCATCCATGCCATTAAGGCAAATTTGTTTGAAAAAGCGGAGTTTATTGAAATAAATGAGCATTTTGAAAACAAATTTAACGACGCCAGAGCAAACAAGTTAATTTTTCAGAGGTTCCCTAGCGCGCGGGCGCACCGCTTCAAACAAGACCACGCCCGTTGCAACAGATACATTCAAACTACTCACTGTACCCGCCATAGGGATATTAATTAAATGATCGCAGGTCTCTTGGGTTAAGCGGCGCAAGCCATCGCCCTCTGCACCCATAAGAATGCCAATATTACCGGTTAAATTTGCTTGATAAACCGACGCATCAGCTTCGCCCGCAGCACCAAACAACCAAACGCCTTTTTCTTGTAGTTTTTTCAAGGTGCGGGCGAGATTAGTTACCGGAACCAATGGCAAAACTTCTGCAGCACCGCAAGCAACTTTGCGCGCGACTGGCGTTAGACCAACAGACTTATCCTTAGGCACAATCACCACATGCACACCAGCAGCTTCTGCGGTACGCATACACGCACCGAGGTTGTGAGGATCTGTCACGCCATCCAAAATCAATACAAACGCGAGCTCATTCAAATTGTCGAGTAAATCGAATAGGAATTTTTCATCGTGAATCTCACCCGGAGTACAAACGGCGACGACACCTTGGTGATTCTCATCGCCCACCATTTCATCCAGCTTTTTGCGATCAACAATTTTGCAGCTAATCTCGTTGCTTTGTGAAAGGTGTAAAATTTTCGTAAGGCGCTGATCATTGCGCCCCTGCACCATAAACACTTCTAGCACACGTTGCGGCGCGCTTTTTAAGAGGGCTTGCACTGAGTGCAAGCCAAAAATATTTTCATTTTTCAATTTAGTTTCCGTTTTTTTAACCCCCTCCCAACCTCCCCCTTGAAAAGCGGGGAGGGGCAGAGAGTGCTATTTATTACTCTCCCACACAACATCTAGCTTGGGCGCGAGAAATTCCCCTCTTTGAAAAAGAGGGGCTAGGGGAGATTTAAATCCCTCCCAACCTCCCTTTACTAAAGGGAGGAGCCGTAAAGCGAGAGAGGGTTTATTAAAACAAATCATCCTGCGTTTTGATTTCATTGCTGGGGCACAGCCAGGCATTAATCCTTGCTTTTAGATTTACCCAGCGCTTTTTTAACAGCAGCTTTCGCCTTACCAAGGAATGACGAATCCGCTGGTGGCGCAGGTTGCTGAACTGCTGTTGACGCCTTCGGGCGCGGAGCTTTTTGAGCTTGATCGCCATGATTAGCCTCGCCAGATTGTTTAGCTTTTGCCGAAGCTGCTTTAGGTGCAGCAGGTTTTTTCTCTACTACAGTTTTATCTGGTACAGCTTTAGTTGGTGCTTTCTTACTAGGAGCAACCAAAGATTCTGCAACTTTTTTAGCCGCCGCAATTTTTTCTGCTTTGGTGGCTGCAGGTGATTTGGCAACTGGTTTTTTAGCGGCTGATGATTTAGTCGCTGTTGGTTTGGTCACCAGAGATTTACCAGAAGGCGATTTAGCCGTTGGCGCTTTGCCTGCAGATTTTTTAGCGGTGGTTTTAGCAGCAGCCACTTTACCTGCAACATCAGGCTTAGCCGCTGTCTTTTTACTTGACGCTTTTTCAGACTCAGCTGCACGTGCTTTTTTCTTCTCGGCCTTTTTCACCACAATTGGCACTATAGATTTTTTAGGGCGGCGCACAGCGGCTTCAGATTCTAATTCAAAATCGATTTTGCGATTCTCTAAATCCACGCGCACTACACGCACAGTCAACTCATCACCTAAACCAAATACTTTACGCGTGCGTTCACCTACTAAACGGTGTTGCGCCGCTTCAAAGCGATAGTAATCGTGTGGCAAGGCGGTGATGTGAACCAGACCATCTACATACAAATCTTTCAATTCAACAAATAAACCAAAACCCGTTACCGCACTTACGTGGCCCGCAAATACTGCGCCGACTTGATCGCGCAAATATTCGCACTTGAGCCAACTCACCACATCGCGTGTCGCTTCATCAGCACGGCGTTCGGTAAGTGAACACTGCTCGCCAAATACCACCATATCATTGGCGTTGTAAGGGTAAATTTGACGCGTTGGAATTGGCGTCGCACCTTCAGCACGGCGCACATGCGTGGTTGGAACTTCACTGCGCACTACCGAGCGAATGGCACGGTGCACTAACAAATCTGGGTAGCGACGAATGGGCGAGGTGAAATGCGTGTAAGCATCGTAACCCAAACCAAAGTGACCACGATTTTCAACTTGATACATTGCCTGACGCAAACTGCGCAACATAACGGTTTGAATCATGTTGCTATCGCTGCGGCCTTGAATTTGTTGCATAAGCTGTTGGTAGTCGCCCGACGTTGGCTCAGCACCACCCGCCAAGCCTAGACCTAACTCCGATAAAAACTCACGCAAGTTAGTCAGCTTTTGTTCGGTTGGGCCTTCGTGTACGCGATACAAACCAACCAGATTGTGCTTCTCTAGAAATTTCGCCGAGCACACATTTGCACACAACATACATTCTTCAATCAGCTTGTGCGCATCGTTACGTTTGATTGGCACTATGCGTTCAATTTTTCGTTCTTCATTAAATTGAATGCGCGTTTCAACGGTTTCAAAATCAATTGCTCCTCGTTCATCACGCGCGATACGCAAGCACTTATACAAATCATGCAGCAGTTCTAATTGCGGAATGACGTGTTTATATTCTTCACGCAATTTTTGCGATTCTTCATCAGACTCAGTGAGAATTTTACCCACTTTGGTGTAGGTCAAACGAGCATGGGAATGCATTACGCCTTCGTAAAATTCGTAGCCGGAAATTTTTCCCGCATCGGTGATAGTCATTTCACACACCATGCACAAACGATCTACATGGGGATTTAACGAACACAAACCATTCGATAAAGCTTCTGGCAACATGGGTACCACAAAATCGGGGAAGTACACCGAGTTGCCGCGACTGCGCGCCTCCATATCCAGCGCGTTATTAACTTTTACATAGTGCGACACATCGGCAATCGCCACATACAAACGCCAGCCACCACGACGACGCTCACACAAAACCGCATCGTCAAAATCGCGTGCGTCTTCACCATCGATAGTGACAAATGGAAGATGACGAACATCAATGCGATGCAACTTATCCGCTTCAGCAACTTCTGACGGCAAGACTGCCGCTTCAGTTACAACATCTTGCGGCCACACACAGGGAATACCGTGCGCTTGAATCGCCAATTCAATTTCCATTCCCGGTGCCATATGGTCGCCGAGCACTTGAATCACGCGCCCCATAGGCAAACGGTTTTTATCCGGCTGCTGGGTAATTTCTGCTACTACAATTTGGCCGTGGGTAGCGCCACCGTAAGCGCCGAAGGGAATCATAATATCTTGCGTAATGCGCGCATTTTCTGGGCGTACAAACTGCACGCCATCTTCATTAAAAAAGCGCCCCGCTAATTGCGTGGTATTGCGCGAAAGCACTTCAACAATCGCGCCCTCTTCTTTACCGCGATACTGTTCGCCAGACATACGCACTAAGACTTCATCACCATCCAATACGCGGCGCATTTGGCGATTGTGGAGATAAACATCGTCGCCACCGTTGGCGGGAATCACAAAACCGTAACCGTCTTTATGGCCTTGCACGCGGCCGCGAATCACGTCGATTTTATCGAGGCGCAAATACGCATCTTTGCGGTTACTGATTAATTGGCCATCGCGCGCCATGGCGATTAAGCGACGTCGCAGCGCCTCAACCTGATCTTCATCGGTGAGATTCAGAATGTCGCACATTTGCGGGTGGGTGATGGGCTCAGCGGCGCTATCGAGCAAGTCTAAAATAAACTCGCGGCTGGGGATGGGATTTTCGTATTTTTCAGCTTCGCGGGCGGCAAAAGCATCCTTATGCGGGGTTTTACGTTTGGTCAAAGGAGATGTCCTGTTTTGTAGATAGCGGCCAGATTGCCGTCAAAATTCATAGTCGTTCAATTATAGGGCAGAGACTATGACAAACCCACAAATATAATCAGTTTGCGCGTTGACAAGCCCTAGGCTGCTATTTATAGTTCGCGGCCTTGGCCTATGGCCGAGCTGCCCAGGTGGTGAAATTGGTAGACACGCCAGCTTCAGGTGTTGGTGGCGCAAGCTGTGCCGGTTCGAGTCCGGCTCTGGGCACCAAAATTACAAAAGGCCTTGGTTAACTCCAAGGCCTTTTTTGTATCTACAACGTGTGAATAGGGATTTTTATGTTGCGATCTTTTTTACTTTCGATTGCTTGCTTTGTGGCGGGCTACATCGCCTCACTTCTTGTACATGTGAATAGTGCCCCAAATGCAACTGATTTAAATCAGACACCTACCCAGCAAACCGAATCTCAAACCGCTCTGATCCAATCGAACAACGACTTGTTTTCAACAAATTCTTCAATTCCCGCTACAACAAATAAATCATCCACCGCTGAAAAAATATTGGCAGTCACACAATTTAAGCCTGCTAAAACGGCTTATGAAGCGTATCAGCAATTATTTTTGCTCAACGGCTTATCGGAAGATGAGTTAAAAGAAGCGTTGGCAGCAACATCACCAGATAAAAAACAACAACGTGCGAATATTGTGTGGATGCTGGCAACAAGAATTCCAGAACATGCACTTGCTTTAGCTGAAGATTTAGCAAGAAAAGGCGAAGGAGAATTGGCGCGCACCGCGATCTCATCCTTGGCACAAGTTAAACCAAAAGAGGCTTGGGCATGGGTGAAAGGCAATGACGCTCTACTGGAAAATATGATTCCGAATGTAGGCCAGCGCTACGACTTCAAAATAGGAATGCTATATGAATTAGTTCGCGACCCCGCATCAAAATGGGATGTTTACGAAGAAGCGCAAACATTGATTGCAAATGGCCCTAAAAAAGCCGACAAATATATGCTTCAAGGGATTGCAAGAGGTGCCGCAGAATCAGACCCAGAAGAAGCAATAAACCGCGCGCTAGCTGGCATCAATGGAAAGAAAGATGAACATTTACTGACAGGTGCTCTGGATGTTCTTATTCAAAAAAATAACACAAGAGCAAAAGAGATCATTCAACTAAACCCCGAGCTTGTTGATATTGGGCAAATTGCTAAAGTTTCCGAAAATTTAGTCAAAGATAATCGCTTTTCAGAAGCCTATGATTTTGTAGCCAGTTTCAAAGATTCAAAACAACGTCAACCCGCTCAGGTTCAATTAGCCACCACATTAATAGGAAGCGGCCAAGATAAAGTCATTGAATATGTGAATACCATAAAATCTGAAGATGATAAGTTAGCCATGATAGGTTCTGTCGCTGTTTACATGGGTGTTAATGGCGTACCTATACTCGATAAAATTAAGCTAATGGATGAAACGCTAAGCTCTGTTTCTCCCGCAAAAAAAATATTCCAATACGCGTATAACTTAAAGGACTTACGCATATCTAACCCGTCGGAATATTCAAACTATATCGCTGGCTTACGCTCGCGAGATCAGTCGTTTGCTGATGATGTGGATAAATCAGTAGCTAGTATGGCGAATATAAAATAACATTATAAAAATATTTTCAGTTGAAGCGGCATATATGTGCCGCTTCAAAACTATTTATGTGGAAAGAAGCACCATGAACCGCAAGAAAAAAATGAATGATGCCTATAATAAAAAACTGAAAAAGCACAATGATAAATTGCGCATCATCAATAAGCCAAAATACATTTCAAAAGCTGACCGTGAAAAGATGGCGTTAGAAGAGCAGCAAGTGCAGGCGCAGGATTAAAAAAAGGATTGTTTAACCAGACAATTAGTCTACTCACTTCAATTTTCGTGAACTGACCAACTCCGCCTTTACAGATGTCAGTAATTCAGCTGTTGATATTAAAAAATAAATATCTCTATCGTATTTTTTATCAATCGTCTCAGCGTCCATTTTAATGGTATTAAAGCCTAATAAATCACCATTTTTGTTAAAGATGGAACCTATTAAGTCACGTTTGGATGGGTAACTAAAATGTATATTTGCATACATATTTTCAGAACCCATTTTTAACAAGATTAACCCATAGGTTTTTTCACATTGCGATTTACATAGCAGGTCAAGGCTAACAAGCTCTTCCCCCTGCGGTATAGTCTCATCTGAAAACGCTTCAATCTTGCTGCCTTTGTAGAGTTTAGACTTTAAAATCGTATAGTTATTTGGGCTAACATGAAAAGGCTTAACATCTTCGGATTCCTCGCCTTTAAAAATGGCTACTTTCTGACTTTTCGTCAGCATAATATTAGGGAGCAGCAACAATCCGGAATCATCAAAAGGTAATGCTGGGGCGCTATAAGCTTTCCCATTTTCAACAATGCCAACTGTCGCAAAATTGTATTTTTTCAGCGTTTTATCAAACCCAGTAGATAACTCTACTTGATCGGGAATTAGGAAATAGCTTTTCTCCAACTCATTAGCAAGGCTTTCGAAAATAGGGGTAGGATTAGCATTTTTTGCAGAGCCTTCAGCAAACGAATAGTTAGTGCACCAACTTATCGCCATAAGAATAATAAAACGTGTAGCACTATTACACATCATAGATTTTCCTTATTTAATATTGTTATCACACCACTTTAAATTGTCGTACTTTGCCCAATCCACAATCTATTCCCATCTGGATCTTCTATACGGAATTCGGTCATATCGTAAAAAGATTCATGCAATTCAGGAACATCCACTCCGTTCGCACGGATCAGTTTGTGATACTCGAATATATTATCAGGGTACAAATAGAGAACCGCGGTGCGGGGCAATTCTGGATGAACATTGATTGATTCATCCACCATCAAACAGCAGTCACCAAAACACATCCTCGCCCAACGCCAATCATCGTTTTTCTTCTCGACGCTGAAACCGAGCTTTTGATAAAAGTCAACGCTGGATGGCATGCTTTTCACGGGGAGCATTGGGGTAAGGCGATTTAGTTTCATGGGAGACTCATGGGTTTGTGTATGAAGTTGAACCAAATTGTCAGCTTGGATTTTGTGGATTGTTTCCCCGTAACAAAACCACAAAGCTGCGACTTACAAACTGTCCAGCAAGCGGAGCTTGAGGGCTGGAACGCTTAGTTATGCATTTATTTTTCGCACTTCCATTCTTTTGGTGGGCACGAACCGCAGTTGATTCCTTTATGTGAAAATTCTGGTGCGCAGGCTCCACCACACCGCATGATTACTTTTGCGGTCGTATTATTTATATATAGGTAATCTCCATCTACTTCTGCACCACAGTCTAAGCTAACAATATCTCCACATGATTCAGGGTTATAACAGGCATTTGGCGTTGAGAAGTATTTTTCTTGAATTTTTGGATTGAGATCACTTACCTGCATTTTTGTATGTGCAGGCTGCGTTCTCGGGGCTTGGCTATTTGAGCTGCAAGCCGCAATCATTAACACACATAGGAATGTAAGTAGTTTATTTGTCATGGTTTCCTATTTCTTTGCATAACAGTTTATTAAACAGCGCCAACTATATAACCCGAATAATTTAAAACCAAGTAATTTGTCGTAGTGTGCAACAAGCCTTTTTCTTTTAGTAAACTTAACCCACTTAGCCACTCCATTGAAAAGCAAAAGATTAACCCCCTCCCTACCTCCCCCTTGAAAAGATGGAGGGGCAAATCAACAGCAAGAGCTAAATCGAACCTTGCACAATGCTTATCGCATTGGGAGTCAACCCCTTCCCGCTTTTTTGACAAATTGCAGGAGCAATTTGCACAGCGGAGCTACCCGAAGGGTAAACCACATGGATGTGGTTTATGAACGGGAGGCAGGGTTTGCCGAACGAGAAAGCCAAACAACAAAAAGCCCCGATGCTTTCACATTGGGGCTTTTTCGTTTTTAAGGCTTACAGCGCGCGTTTAGTTAAAACTCTTTACGGGCATTCTCTGCTTTTTTGGCCTTTTTTACTTCTTGCTTTTCTTTAGCCGTTTTAGCCGCTGGTTTTTTAGCTTCTTTTTTGCTGTCTTGTGCCTTGCTCATGGTATTTCTCCTAAGTAAGAAATTGAGTACCGCAACACCAGACTACAAGTTAATGCTGCAGAAAGCCATAGAAAACACATAAATATAAGCGCAGCAGCATAAATATAAACGCTAATGCCTTTGCGCAATAAAACGTTTATTGTTTTCTAGGAATCAGTAATAGCAAACCACCTACCACCAAAAAGCCTATGCCAACCGACAATGGGATATTAACGGTTTCTTTTTCATCTACACTGAGTTCTAGTGGGCCAATACTGGCTTTATGTGTTTCTTTGGTATAAGTAAAACCGCCATACGCAAGGCCAAGAGCGCCTACCACTAAAAACAAAATTCCGAACACGCGTTGTAAGCCCATAATAAATCCCTACCTAAAATAAATTGATGTGTGTTGCGCACTAAACTTTTAGTATCTAGTTGCGATTAAAGTTTTCTGCCGTTAATGACTCGCACAAGCAACATAATAACGGCTATAACCAAAAGTATATGGATAAAGCCGCCAACAGCTACTGATGTAACAAGCCCTAAGACCCAAAGGATAATAAAAATAATGGCAATGGTTTCTAACATGGTTCTGCTCCTGTTTGTATAAACGATAAAGCAGAATAGCGCGGCGGGATTTACCGTTCAGTACGGCAACACACACAAGGTAGTTTTATAATGCATAGACTTTTAAAGCGAATGGATAGAACTGAAATCACATTAGGGGTTAGCGATAATTTCTTCTTGAATAACGGGCTGTAAACTGTTAAAGCCACCGATAAAACCAAATAAAATTATTAGAAAAAGCGGCCATTTGCTGTTTGAAGCAGAATACAGTAGTTTTTGGCGTTTTACGGCTTTATTATTTTTAATTAAAGTACAAACGAAGGGGCCAGCAAGTACATTTACGGCCTGTAGGCTAGTAGCATAATTGTCGCCACCTATAGCAAATACATTTTTTGAGTTAATTGAAAGATTGCGCCGCTTTGAAACCAGCACGCCATCAACAGAAACTTTTTCTAAGCCGCTTAGCGCACTAAACCAAGCTTCAATTTGCTTTCCATCTTGATTAAACACAAATGTATAACCATGAAACATACTTATTTTTCGCTGCATACACTTTAGCCATTTACCGTTTAATTGATAAGCGACAAAGTATAGCAAGACCTTATAACACCAATCTAGTCGTCCTGAACTGCCAACTCTTTCATTAGCAAACTTATCACTAAATAGAAGAAACCTACTCCAGCAAAAACAGCCAAAGCATTGATTGGCGAAGCGTTAAAATAAACATCTACTGCAACGATAATGAAAAATACGATTGCAATTAACTTAAGCATAAATCCCCCTAATGAACTGTGCAGATCAGGACAATCTTATTTTTTACAATACTCATAAACAGCGGTGTTGGGGCAATCGGTATAAAACCCATATGCATACCCGAGAACCAAGACTACGCAGATAACACCTACTGCAATACTTGAGAACTTATAAGACTTCATGTTGATCTCCCCAACCCAAACAACGCAAAGCGCTTGCAATAAAAAAACCTACATCCAATGGCTTATATACGGCCGCCGAACATAGGTTTTTTGGAGCGCACGCTATAACTAAGTTACTTTGAACGCATATCGTTTTTAACCGAGGTTACACCCGGAACACCACGCGCGAGCCGTACCGCAGTCTGTTGGTCAGCTACTGAGTTTACAAAGCCACTCAACTGCACTACGCCTTTAAAGGTTTCTACGTTAATTTCTGCAACTTTAAGTGTATCTTCTTTCAAAATTTCTGCCTTAACACGTGTGGTAATTACTGTGTCATCAACGTATTCGCCAGCACCTTCTTTTTTAGGGCCAGAAGCGCAAGATACTAAAAAAATCAAACTGAGGGTGACCAAAAAGATGGGGACGTTTTTAAGAAATGCTTTCATAATAATGCTCTCTAAGGATGGTTTGATATAATGTGGAACGATTAGTGCGATTGAATCTCCTGACGTCGTTAAATTCACTGGAGCACTCCTAAAGCTATTGTTTAAATCAGTATTCATAAATGGCTCTTTTGAGCATCCCGGTTTCTTAACAAAGTGTATTAGCAAATTCAAAAAATATTTAATTGCGATTAAAGCTGAACTGGCGCCAAGTTAAATTCGACCTAGCAGCAGTAACACAACCAAAATAATCACAACTATACCTAAGCCACCACTCGGGCCGTAACCCCAATTGCGGCTGTGTGACCAACTGGGAATTGCACCGACTAACATTAGAATTAAAATCACTAACAATATTGTTCCTAAGCTCATAGATTTCTCCTTTGTTGATGACTAATTAATTAGCGGTAAGTGGGTTGGCAATAATAACTTCTACGCGACGATTCATTTGGCGACCAGAGTTTGTGTCATTGCTGGCAACCGGAAAGTTTTCGCCTTTGCCCGATGCGCTCAATCGATTAGCAGCAATGCCCTGTGCCAACAGAAATTGTTGCACGGAATTAGCCCGACGCTGGGATAAACTCATATTGGAATCTTCACTGCCAACACTATCGGTATGACCTTCAATCACAATAGTGCGATCTGGATATTTATTCAAAAACGCTGAGAGTTTGCTGAGATTACTCGCAGCGCCGCCTTTCAACTCTGATTTGCCAGTTTCAAACAACAAATCACCTAAAGTCACCACCAAACCACGATCAGTTGCTTTTGCATTGAGCTCAGCAATTTGACGCGCTAAGTCATCTGCTTGTTGGCGTGCTAAATCTGCATCCAGTTTCGCGCGGTCGGCTTCATCACGCGCTGCATTTGCATCACCACGTGCAATATCCGCTTCAAGTGTGCGCGAATCCAAACGTGCAGTTTCACGCGCTTCACTTAAACCTTTACGTTCATCCTCTAACAAACGTGTTTGTGCCCGTGCAGCGGCAATATCAATTTTATGATCGGCAACCCACACTAAGTGATGTGCCAAAGTTTTATCTTTCGGAACAGTCTCAGCTTCTCGTACAGCGGCTTCAGCGTCTTTAATCGCAACAGGCGCGCGGCTTGCCAATTGTGGGTCAGCTTGTAAACGCATCAATTTATTGCGTACTTCAGTGACTTCTGACGGCGTTTTGGGTGTACTTGAACAAGCACTTAATAGAAATGCGCTCAGCGCTAGCATCGCGAACTTTTGGGTCGTTTTATTTATAGTATTCATTATTTAACTCCTGGGTTGCGTTGCATTTCTTGCTTGATAACCGATGTACTTTTCAGCATTTCGTCATTCACTGTTTTTGCTTTTGCAGCATTGAGTTTAGCGGTTGCTAGATCAGCTTCTAAGGTTGCTTGCTCAGCTAAACGTTTTGCGGTTTTCATATCTTCTTTCACTACTGCAGCGCGAGCAGCAGTCAATTTGTCACGCGCAGCAACTAATTCAGGCGAGGCGTAATCCGCTACTCGCGCTTGCTCAGCATGGCCGATGGCAACTTCAGCAGCCGTAATTTGTTGTGTGGGCGGTGGCGTAGATGAACATGCAGCCAAGAACAGGCAGGCACATGCAGCAGCCGTTAATGAGCACACCGTGGAGTTTCTAAATGTTGTCGCGGGACTTACGTGTTTTGAATTCCGAGTCATGATTGCGTTCCTCTTGTCATTGTTTTTTAGGTACTGTTGAAAAACCACTTCACGATTTAATGTTTTTCAGAAATCCCTAACCGTGTTTACAGGAGTTATTCTGGAGAACTCACGCAAAAGCTTCTGTGCGGCAGCGTACCAAGGCAACTTTAATTATTTCCGTGGGTCTATATACCAACACGACAGCTTTTCGCGCTCATGCGAGTCAGTATTCGCCCACGGGCGTAAAGCTTTTATTTATATCTATAATAATTAAAAGAACTGAAGCGATGGATTAGTAATTGCCATTTATTTTAACCGGCCTATTCAAGAGCCGATTATTCTTTTCTGTGTGTGCTGCCGCACAGATATTGACAATGGGAAGGCACATTCTTTTAACTCGGATCGGCTATCGGTTGCCAGAAGATTCTCATCTAAGGCAAGACCGATGTAATACTCACCTCAAAAAACAGGACTTTATTATGCAAAACAGCAAACTCTCCAACCTTGATGGTCAAGCTAATGGCTTGAGCGCGTCAGCACACAACAAAGCATCTGCTATTTCATCGGAATTTAAAAATTTCTTGGCGGATATTGAACAATTAATTACTGAGGCAACTTCTATGACTGGCGAAGATTTAGTACAAGCAAAAAGCAAATTGAATGACCGTATTGATTCAATCAAACATTCATTTGATGACATTGGCGAGAGCATTGGTAGCAAAGCGCGCAAAAGCGCGGTGATTACCAATAACTATGTACATGAACAACCTTGGATTGCGATTGGTGCAGGTGCAGCAGTAGGCTTGCTGGTTGGCTTTTTAGCATCACGCCGCGGCTAAGCCTATGTGGAAGCTAATTATGGATCTTGTAACCGGCATGAATGCTAGCAAGGATGCTAGCTCCATAAACCCACTGCAAGTGTTATCGGTAGTGCGTTCTGCTAGCAGTGCGCTCTTCGCGCAAGCGACGCTACACGCGCAATTAGCGCAGGTAGAATGGGAAGAAGAAAAGCAGCGCTTATCCAGCATGCTGATTTTTACGCTCATGGGCTTTGCGTGTTTTTTGTGTTTATTATTTTTTGTTGGCGCGTTCGTATTAACGCTCAGTTGGGATACGCAATATCGCACCCCCGTATTTGTGGCGCTAATTTTTTGTTACTTTTTAGCATTGTTGTGGGCAGGTTTTAAGCTCTATGCACTCGCCCAAAAGGGCAGCGATAGTTTTGCAGGCACACGCGCAGAAATTGCGGCAGATATAGCGCTTATTAAGAGAGCTTTATGAAGGATATCATTCAATTAGAAGCGCCAAGTACGCTAGAGAAATCCCTTGCTGAGCAGCGCTTAGATTTACGGCTAAAACTGCAATTAAATCGCCGTTTACTTGTTCATAAATTTAGCGATAAGCAAATCGATAATCATTTCCCTCGCAGCACTATTATGCGTTTACTTACCCAACCAACAACGCTGCATATCCTTAAAAAGTTTGCCTTTACGGCAATTGGTATAAAAACCTTTAAGTCTGTTCAGTATGGCTTTTCGTTGTGGCAGTTTGTTCGCAGTAGATTGCAACATAAAAACTGATCGCAATACCTGCTAGTTATTTAAAGCCAGCCGGATTTTTTGAACCTATAGTAAAGATAGGAACAAACCGTGGTAACAACCACCAAGGCAACGGGATATCCGTATTTCCATTTTAGTTCAGGCATCATTTCAAAATTCATACCCCATACGCCGACAAACGCAGTAGCTACACCGAAAATAGCAGCCCAAGCCGCGAGCCGTTTATTCACTTCGCCTTCATCAATTGTCACCATGGATAAATTCACTTGAATCGCCGTGCCTATGGTGTCGCGAATAGAATCCACCGAGGTGTTGATGCGATAAAGATGATCATGTACATCGCGAAAATAATCTTTGGTATTTGCGACTATCGGCGGTACACGGCCGCCATCCAATTTGCCAACCGCTTCCAACAAAGGTGCGACGGCGTGCTTGAGCGTAACCACTTTACGTTTTAGCTGATACAGCTTTTGGATATTCTCGCGCTGCGAACCCTTGGTAAAAATTTGTTCTTCAATCTCTTCCAGTTCTGACTCCAAGGCATCGACCACTGGGAAATAGCGATCAACCACTGCATCCATAAGCGCGTACAAAACAAACGCAGAGCCCTGCATTAAATGATGCGGTTCATGTTCGCAGCGTGCGCGCACCCCCAGAAAACCTTGTTGGCTACGGTTGCGCGTTGAAAGCACATAATTTGCGCCCACAAACACATCCACCTCTCCCACACAAAGTTCGCCATCGCGCATTTCTAGCGCGTGCATAACGGCAAACAGCGAATCACCGTACTCTTCAATTTTTGGCCGTTGGTGCCCTACTCGCGCATCTTCAACTGCTAATTCATGCAAACCGAACTCGTGTTGCATTTGCGCCAACTCTGCTGGCTCGGCATCGCGCAGCGCAACCCACACAAAACAATCGGGATGTTTTACGTATTCACTAATATCCTCAACCGGAATATCG
>Ga0116157_10001873_pt1 | contig 20903 bp, 20 predicted proteins | sample AD_UKC048_MetaG_FD_89882 | JGI IMG/M metagenome (GOLD analysis project Ga0116157, IMG submission 89882) | Active sludge microbial communities of municipal wastewater-treating anaerobic digesters from USA - AD_UKC048_MetaG | ecosystem: Engineered > Bioreactor > Anaerobic > Digestate | place: USA...
GCGATGGAGAGCTTCAAGGCATTCCGTGGTCGCGAGCCGAGCATCGATGCCCTGCTGCGTCACCAGGGCATGTCCTGAGCCCGAGCGATCGAGTCCACCGCCTGTGCATGAAATGCGTTGAGGGAGAACACCATGAAGAAGCACCCCGTCCTGAATGCCGCCAAGCTCGCTTCCGTCTGGGTGATGGCAGGCGCAGCACTGCTGCCGCTGTCTGCGCTGCCCGCAGCGGCACAGCAGTACAAGGTCGTCGGAGCCGATGGCAAGGTGACCTATACCGATCGACCGCCGCTGGCAGCCGGAGATCGAATCTCGCATTTCAAGGCAAAGAGCACGCCATTGAACCCGGATGCCGCACTCCCGGTGGAAGTGCGCGAGGCGGCCAAGCGTTACCCGGTGACGCTGTACGTGACCCCCGACTGCTCGCCCTGCGATTCGGCGCGACAGTTCCTGCGGCAGCGTGGCATACCGCACGTCGAGAAAAACGTCACCACCACGGAAGATGCTGAAGCCCTCGTGAGCCTGACCGGCGCACGCGATGCGCCGGTGCTGGCGATCGGCTCGCAGGTGCTGCGCGGCATGTCTTCCGAATCGTGGGCGTCCTACCTCGACGCTGCCGGATACCCGAAGGACTCGAAGTTGCCCTCGACCTACCAGTTCCCTGCCGCGACCCCGCTGACCGAACGGCGCGAAGTGGCGCGCGAGGAAGCCTCGGCACGTCAGCCTGCCCTGCTCGACAGCGCCAAGGAAGTTCGGCCGTACACCCCCCCGGGCAGCGGCAGCGCCGGTTTCAGGTTCTGACGGCCGACGATTCGCCGTCGGGCAGATCGCCGACACGACGGGCAGCCAGGCTGCCCGTGGCCATGGCGGCAGCCATCATCCAGAACAAGGCAGCCACTCCCAGTGCGGAGCCGGCGACACCGAACAGCAGAGGCATCAGCGCGCTGGCGCCGTTGATCGTCATCGACCGCAAGGCCAGCGCCTCGCCGTGACGCTGGCGCGGCGTCAGTCGATGCAGGGCAGTCATGATCATCGGCTGCACGCTCCCCAGTGCGATTCCCAGCAGCGCGCCGCACCCTGCCATCGCGAGTGCTGAAGTCGCCAGCGGATAGATTGCAAAAACCGCGGCAGTGGTCAGCATCGCGCCGGCAAGCACCGGTGCCTCGCGCAAGTGGTGCGCGATCCAGGGGATCAGCAAGCGCACCGAAGCGACCGCAGCTGCAAAGGTGCCGAGGATCAGGCCGATCGCCGACGCGCTGAGCCCGCGCTCGTGTCCGAGCACGGGCACCAGGAAGGCATGCAGATCCCAGCTCGACGAGAGCAGCCAGTTCACCATCAGCACCAGGCGCAGGCCGGGGCTGCGCAGAAGGTCCCAGGCGCTGCTCGCCGGCCGCGGTTCGGGTCGATCTGCCGTCGATTCGACCGGTACCCTACGCATCCACCACAGGCTGATCATCGGGAGCGCGGACAGGGCAAGAAACGCGCTGCCGAATCCGCCCGCGTCGATCACGGTGCCTGCGATCACCGGACCGATCATGTTCGACATCGCGGGCGCCAGGCCCAGCCAGCTGAACACACGGGTGACCTCGATCCCGCTGCCACCAGCCAACCGACCGGCGGTGCGCTGGATGACGATCAGGCCGGCGTTGGCCCCTACGCCGCAGAGCATCGCGGCGCCACTCAGCATCAGGAATGCCGCCGCATTCGGCGCCGACCGCAGCGCATCGAGCGCAGGCCATCCGCTGACCGGAGCTTCCGTGGTGAGCCAGACGGCTGCCGCGGCCAGCAAACCGCCAACTGCAGTCAGAGCGACTGCGAGACGCATGGGCCGGTGGTATCCATGGCGATCGGCCATGCGCCCGGCGCGCAGCGAGGTGGCCACAGGAGCCGCTGCAAACAGGCCGAGCAGCAGGCCCACCGCCCACTCGGGATGCCCCTGGCGCAACATCAGCAGCGGTGCTGCGACCCGTACACCCGTCATGCACGAATGCAGGAACACCTGACCCAGGATCAGCGCTGGCAGCGGGCGCGAAAACGCCATCAGTCGCCGGCCGGTGTCGCGCCCAGGGCCGTGGAGTCGCTATCGGCGTCCGCGTCGGCACCCGGCAACAAGGCACGCGTGCGGGGCTCGGACAAGCCCTCGACCTTCTTGAGGGTGCGCGTCATCACGTTCGTCCGCGTCTGCGCCTGATCGATCGTGTTGCTGGCCTCGTCGAGCTTCTTCTTGGTCTTGGCCAGCACCTCGCCGAACTTGCCGAATTCGGTCTTCACCGCACCCAGAACTTCCCAGACCTCCGTCGAGCGCTTCTCGAGCGCCAGCGTGCGGAAACCCATCTGCAGGCTGTTCAGCGTGGCGAGCAAGGTGGTCGGACCAGCCAGCGTGACCCGGTGTTCGCGCTGCAGCGCCTCCATCAGACCGGGGCGCTTCAGCGCCTCGGCGTAAAGACCTTCGGTGGGCACGAACAGGATCGCGAATTCGGTCGTGTGCGGCGATGCGACGTACTTCTCGCGGATCGTCTTGGCTTCAGCACGCAGACGCATCTCGATCGCCTTGCCGGCCGCCTCGGCCTCGGGCCGGTCGGCGCGTTCCTGCGCGTCGAGCAGGCGCTCGTAGTCCTCGCGCGGAAACTTGGCGTCGATCGGCAGCCACAGCGGCACGCCGTCCTCACGCCGGCCCGGCAACTTGATCGCGAATTCGACCCGGGCACCGCTGCCCGGAATGGTCTCGACGTTGGTCGCGTACTGATCGGGCGTGAACACCTGCTCGAGCAGACCAGCGAGTTGCACCTCCCCGAAAACGCCGCGGGACTTCACGTTCGTCAGCACACGGTTCAGCGAGCCCACGTCCTTGGCCAGGCCCTGCATCTCGCCGAGCCCGCGATGGACCTGATCGAGCCGGTCGGCCACCTGCTTGAAACTCTCGCCGAGACGCGCTTCCAGCGTGGCGTGCAGCTTCTCGTCGACCGTGGCACGCATCTGTTCGAGCTTGAGTTCGTTGCCCTGCTGAAGCGCAGTCAGCCTCAACTCGACACTGGCCTTGACGTCGTTCATCCGCCGCTCGCTGGCCTCGGCCATGTCGCGCAACTGGGCGCCCAGGGCATCGGAAAAACGCTTCAGCGCCATGTCCTGCGATTCGCGCGAAGCCTGAGCCTGCGCGGTCTGCGACTGGCTGGCGGCCTGCAGAGATTGCGCCACCAGCGTCTGCATGGTCGCCAGCTGCGTGCGGAAGCTGTCGATCTGCTCGTTCTGCGTGCGAGCGACATCTCCCTGCTGGTTCAGCAGGGTCTGCTGGAATGTGCCAAGCGCGGTGCCCAGCTCCAGCCGCGTGCCCTGCGCGCTGCGGCCCAGTTCGTCTCGAAGCTCGCGCTCCAGGCGCTCGGAGCCGGTCCGGACGGCGTCGGTCAGCGCGAGATGACGCGCCTGCCCTGCCGCATCGTCATTGCGCCGCCAGGCCAGCCACACGAGCAGCAGCAGGGTGACGACGGCCAGTGCGAGCGTGATCCAGACCATGTTTTCCATCGATGGATTGTCTCAGGCGGGTCGTCAGTCGCGGCCTGTCGACCCCGGCTGCAGCCCTTGCCAGGCACGCCAGTGTTCGAGTTCCAGACGCAACGTGTTCACCTGCAGATCCACGGTGTCCTCGATCACCCGCCCGTAGCCTCCCGCCATCGACACCGAAACCGGAACCCGCCGATCGAGCGCGGCAGCAAACACCCGTCGATCACGCTCGGCCAGGCCGCCAGCGGTGAGCTTGAGTCGACCCAGCCGATCGCCTTCATGGGGGTCGGCTCCCGCCAGGAAAAAGATCAATCCCGGGCTGCCGTCCTGCGATGCGCGCGCGTGGTGGCACCACATCCGATCGAGCGCCACATCGAGCGCAGCAAGATACTCGGCGTCACCACAACCATCGGGCAGTTCGACGTCGAGATCGCTGGATTCCTTGCAGAACGGGAAGTTGTTTTCCCCGTGCATCGACAACGTGTAGATCGTGTCGTCGCTTCGGCAGAGGGACGCGGTGCCGTTGCCCTGGTGCACGTCGAGGTCTATCACCGCCACAGCCAACGGACGCTGATGCAAACGCTGTTGCTCCGCCTGCATCATCCGCGCGGCCACCACCACGTCGTTGAATACACAGAAACCGCTGCCACGGTCGGCATGCGCGTGATGGGTGCCACCGGCCAGATTGACCGAGAAGCCGGTAGCCAGAGCCGCGCGTGCTGCCGCAATGCTCGCGCCTACGGAACGGCGTGATCGCTCGACCATCGCCGGGGACCACGGAAAACCGATCTCGCGCTGCTGCGCCGTGGTCAGGTGGCCGGCAGCCACCGCCTCGACGTAAGCCGGTGTATGGGCCAGCGTCAGCTCACTGTCCGTGGCGGCCGGTGCTTCGGTCAGCTCGATATCGGGCAGCTCGGCCGCGACGCGCTCGCGCAACAACCGGTACTTGAGCATCGGGAACCGATGCCCTTCGGGCAGCGGCAACACGAAGTGATCGGAGTGAAAGGCCTGCACCGCCCGGATTGTGCGGAACGCGCCGCCATCGCGCCGAGCCCGCCCGTTTAGGAAGACCTCCCTAGATTTGCTGCATTGCACCAAAAACGCTTGCCAAGCGCATTCGACGGCCTATACTTCAAACCATGCTGCACTGCAACAAACGTTGTGTTTCAGCTAGAACGTGTTGTAGGGCAAAGGCCTTGAGCCCCACGCCAGTATTCATTTGACCGTCATCCGTCCCTACCCTAAGGAGATCTCCATGTTGACCGCAGAACAAATCGTCGCCGCCCAGAAGTCCAACCTCGACACCCTTTTCGGCCTGACCACCAAGGCTTTCGAAGGCGTCGAGAAGCTCGTCGAGCTGAACCTGCAAGTGGCCAAGGCCGCGATGGGCGAAGCCGCTGAATCGACCCAGGCTGCCCTGTCCGCCAAGGACGCTCAGGAACTGCTCGCGCTGCAGACCTCGCTGCTGCAGCCCGCAGCCGAGAAGGCCGCTGCGTACAGCCGTCACCTGTACGACATCGCCACCGCGACCACGTCCGAAATGACGAAGGCTGCCGAGGCAACCGCCTCCGATGCACAGAAGAAGTTCATGTCTGTGGTCGACACCGCCGTCAAGAACGCCCCGGCCGGCAGCGAAAACGCTGTGGCGCTGGTCAAGTCGGCAGTCGCTGCTGCCAACAACGCCTACGAAAGCGTCCACAAGGCGTCGAAGCAAGCTGTCGAAGTGGCCGAAGCCAACTTCCAGGCCATGACCAGCACCGCCGTCAAGGCAGCCGCTGCGAGCAAGCCGAAGCGCACCGCCTGAATCCATTCCAGGCACTGAAGGTCTCGGGCTTCGCGCCCGGGACGTCAGACTGCAAGGGCCCGGTCTCACGACCGGGCCCTTTCTTTTTCTGCGCTCCGGTTCTTGATCGGCGTGGGGTTCACACGCCAGCATCGGCAGACGTCCGCAGGAGCAGCGTCCGGCAGGGTCAATCTGTCGGCGCGGTCACGCTGGTCGATACTGGACGTTCCGACCACAACGAGAAGACGCGATGCAAATCCTCCTGAACACCGATCCGCACGTCAACGGCAGCCACGGCATGGCCGAACACCTGGAAACCGTCGTCAAGGACGCGATGGGGCGCTTCGCCGATCACATCACCCGCATCGAGGCGCACCTTGCCGATGCGAACAGCCACGCCAAGACCACTCCAGACGACATTCACTGCACGCTGGAAGCCCGCCTGGTCGGCATGGAACCGGTGGTCGTGAAGGACCACGCGGGCACAGCCCACCAGGCCATCCACGGTGCGGTGGTCAAGCTCAAGAGGGCAGTGACCACCGCGCTGGAAAAGCACGATTCGCGACGAGGCGCCACCCCGCCGGCAGCGATCGATCCCGACGCGACCTGACGAGGCTGGATCACATCAAGGCGTCGGCGCACCGGCTCGAACGGTCGCGAAGTCCGCCATGACAGGACGAACCCAACTCGGCGGGCCTGGGGAGCCACGCGGTGGCGGAGACCCGGGCCCGCTTGCCAGCAGGTGGCGCAGCGATACAGGTGTGACCGGCGGGTGCCGGCAACCTGGATCCTCGGCGCAGTCAGGTCGACCGCGCGCCGCGCGTCAGTGCGCTGGGGCAGCGTCCGCCAGCAACTGCGCTCGCATCGCCCGGTAGGTCAGGCCGACTTCCGCACCGAACAACGGATCGGGAACCGACGGAACCGCATCAGCGACCGCCTTCCAGTCGCTCTCCGTCAGCAGGTTCGCGGCCGCCGGCAGGATCTGAGATTCCTCCGACTGGATGTGGGCACGGTAATAGACCAGATAGGTCGCAGCCGCACCCTCCAGGGTCTCGCGGCTGATCACGCCGTCGTTCAGAACGCACAACAGCAGGTCGTGCAGCGCGCTTCCCACGTTGTCGATGACCCGGTGTTCATGTGCCAGACGCTTCACCAGCGGGGCCAGCGTCGGATCACGCCTGGAGAGGATGGCAAAGGCGACGTCCTCGCGCTGATGGTGCTGGCAGTCGGAGTACTCCTTCAGATACTGGACGATGTCCGCGATCAGGTCGTAATCGGGATCGCCGCCGTCGTGAAACGCCGCCATCTGGGCGTCCAGATAGTCCAGCAACCGACTGAAGCGCGCGTGCTCGTCATGCCATTTCTTGACCGGGTCCTTCATCATCTTCTCCCTGAAGCTCATGTCTGCTTGGTGTGTCGCGACCGATTCTTCGCCGCCACGGCAAGTCGTCATTGATCTGGGTCAGATGTCCCGCGGCCACACGGGATCCACCGTCAGATCGAAGCCCGGGTAGGGCACGCCCGCGCGAATGCCGGCCGCGGATCTCGCGCCGAGGACTTTCCCTGAGGGGCCGCCAGGCACCCCGTTTCCGGGGCACACCGGTGCAACACTCCGGACGTCCCGGGCTGCGGAAGGCCCCGACAGAACCCCCGCGAACAGGAGATCAACCATGCGTTTCATCCGCATCGAGTCGCAAGCACCGGATACCGCCGCGGCAGCCTCGTGCAACGAGGGCAGCGGCCAGGTGCCGAAGCTCGACCTGCCGCTCGCGCGCCGCGAGTTCCTGAAAGGCTCGGGCATCCTGATGGGCACCATCGCCGCCACCTCGGTTCTCGCGACGCTGGCTCCTTCGCCGGTGTGGGCGCTGGAACTGTCGAACCTGAGCAAGGCCGAGGGCCAGACGCTGATGGCGATGGGCCGGGTGCTCTACCCCCACAAGAAACTGCCCGATGCGGTGTACGCGTTGCTGGCGAAGGACCTCGATGGCAAGGCCGACGCGATCGGGATGCTGCGCGACGGCATCGCTGCCCTCGACCAGGCGGCAGGCGGCCGTTTTTCCAAGGCATCGGCCGCGAAGAAGCTGAGTGTGGTCAAGGCGATCGAAGGCACGCCCTTCTTCAACACCGTCCGCGGGCAATGTGTGACCTCGCTCTACGACAACGACATGGCCTACGCCGTCTTCGGCTACCCGGGATCGGCCTGGGAAAAAGGCGGCTACATCACGCGGGGCTTCCAGGACCTGAAGTGGCTGCCTGCGCCGCCAGCAACTGCGAGTCCGCCACCGTTCTTCGGTTGAACCGCCGCGGCAGACGACCGAAGCGCGGACAGGAACCGACCAGACAACACCAGAAGATTCCCGGGAGACAAGATGGCGAAGTTCGACAACAACGACGACTCGGTCGTCGTCATCATCGGTTCTGGAGCCGGCGGTGGCACGCTGGCCAACGAGTTGTGCCAGAAGGGCATCAAGGTCGTCGTGCTCGAGGCCGGCGCGATGCAGTCCAGCGCCACGTTCATCAACGACGAATGGAAATCGTTCAGCCAGCTGGCCTGGCTCGACCCGCGCACGACCTCGGGCAGCTGGCGCATCGCCAAGGATTTCGCAGGGCTGCCGGCGTGGATCTGCAAGACCGTGGGCGGCACCACCACGCACTGGGCCGGAGCGTCGCTTCGGCTGCAGGAGCACGAGTTCAGGGTGCGCACGACCTACGGCGAGATCGCCGGCGCGAACCTGATGGACTGGCCGGTGACGCTGAAGGAACTCGAGCCGTACTACGCACGCGCCGAGGACAAGATGGGCGTGACCCGCACCCACGGCATCCCGGGTCTGCCGGGCAACAACAACTTCAAGGTGATGCATGCCGGCGCGACCCGGCTCGGTTACCAGGAAGTGCACACCGGCAACATGGCGATCAACAGCCAGCCGCGCGACGGCCGCACGCGCTGCATGCAACTCGGCTTCTGCTTCCAGGGGTGCAAGAGCGGCGCCAAGTGGAGCACGCTGTACACCGAGCTGCCCAAGGCCGAGAAGACCGGCAACATGGACCTGCGTCCCGAGTCGCATGTCTCGCGCATCGAGCACGATGACAAGGGCAAGGTGACCGGCGTCGTCTATTTCGACAAGGACGGGCAGGAGCAACGGCAGAAGGCGCGCATCGTCTGTGTCGCCGGTAATTCGATCGAGACCCCGCGCCTGCTGCTGCTGTCGGCGTCGAACCTGTTCAAGGATGGCCTGGCCAACGGATCGGGCCAGGTCGGTCGCAACTACATGCGCCACATGACCGGCTCGGTGTACGGCATGTTCAAGCAGCCGGTGCACATGTACCGCGGCACGACGATGGCCGGCATCATTCGCGACGAGGCGCGTCACGACACCCGACGCGGCTTCGCCGGCGGCTACGAGATGGAGACGCTGGCGCTGGGCATCCCTTTCATGGCGGCCTTCCTGAATCCGGGGGGCTGGGGCAGCGAGTTCGCCGAGTACATGGACAACTACACGCGGCTGGCCGGCATGTGGCTGGTCGGCGAGGACATGCCGCGCGAGACCAACCGGGTCACGCTGAACACGGACGTGAAGGACAAGTGGGGCAACGCCGTGCCCAACGTTCACTTCGACGACCACCCGAACGACATCGCGATGCGCGAACACGCGTTCCGCCAGGGCCAGCGCGTCTACGAGGCAGCCGGAGCGATCAAGTCGTTTCGCACACCGCCCTACCCTTCGACGCACAACCTGGGCACCTGCCGCATGGGCGCCTCGGCCAGCGACAGCGTGTGCAACGCGCATGGGCAGACCCACGACATCGCCAACCTGTTCATCAGCGACGGCAGCCAGTTCACCACCGGCGGAGCGGAAAATCCGACGCTGACGATCGTGACGCTCGCCATCCGCCAGGCCGACTACATCGCCGGGCAGATGGCGGCACGCAGCATCTGACCTCCAGCGCGGCACAGAGCCGCCGGCAACATCCATCGACCTTCAGGATCAAACCATGAGCTTCACCACAGAGAACCACCCCGGCGTCTGCGCCGAGCCCAGCGTGGCTTCAAGCGGGTTCGTCCTCAACCACAGCATGCTGCGCGTCAAGGACCCGGCGGTCTCGCTGGATTTCTACACCCGCGTCTTCGGCATGCGCGTGCTGCGCAAGCTCGACTTCCCCGAGATGAAGTTCTCTCTGTACTTCCTGCACCGCGCTTCGGCCGAACAGGCGCCGCCCGAGGACATCGGCGAGCGCACCGCGTGGACCTTTGCCCAGCACGGCATCCTGGAGCTGACGCACAACTGGGGCACCGAAAGCGATCCGGCCTTCAAGTATCACGATGGCAACGCGCAACCACAGGGCTTCGGCCACATCTGTTTCTCGGTGCCCGACCTCGATGCGGCCGTGAAGTGGTTCGACGACAACCAGGTCACCTACGTCAAGCGCCCCGAGCAGGGCAAGATGAAGGACGTTGCCTTCATCAAGGACCCGGACGGCTACTGGATCGAGATCGTCGAACCCGGTCGCCTCAAGAACCTGGGCCGCTAGCTCGTCATGGCGGGCAAAGGCTCGCGCGCGGCAAGGGCGAAGGCGAAGACGCAGACGACCCCGACCACCGGGGGGCCCGAAACGCAGGCCACGGCTTATCTGCGCAAGCCGGCTCACCTGCGCACGCGCAAGGAGCGAACGAATGCCGGCCGTGCGCTGCGAGCAGACTGCCCGCACGAGTCTCACGCCGGCTTCGCGCCGGCGGCCCGCCGCCCCGACCCGGTCGACCTGCTGATCGCATCGAGCGCCGGCCGCATCGAGCACCTGGTGCCGATCCGCTACGGTCGAATGCTGGCTTCGCCATTCGCCTTCTACCGGGGAGCTGCCGCCATCATGGCGAGCGACCTGTCGACCACACCGGGCAGCGGCGTGATCGTTCAGGCCTGCGGCGACTGCCACCTGATGAATTTCGGTGCGTTCGCCACGCCCGAGCGGCGCGTCATCTTCGACATCAACGACTTCGACGAGACCCACCCCGCGCCCTGGGAATGGGACCTGAAGCGCCTGGCAGCGAGCTTCGCGATCGCGAGTCGACACAACGGGCACACACGCACCGAAAGTCGAGCTGCAGCCGCGGCCGTGGTCATCCATTACGCAGAGAAGCTGCGTGAGCTCGCCGCACAACCGACCCTGAGCGCCTGGTACGCCGACCTCGATTACGAGACCCTGATCGAGCTGACCGAGGACGAGCAGCTCAAGCGTCGCCGCAGGAAGGTGCTGGACAAGGCCAGATCGCTCGACGCGGCGGCAGAGTTCGTCAAGCTGGCCCACGTGGACGGCGGAATGCCGCGCATCCGCGACATGCCTCCGTTGATCTTTCACCCTGAAGAGTGGCGCGAGCCCGGCTATGCCGAGGCGATCCGCGAGAACCTGGCTCGCTATCGCGAGTCGCTGTCGGCCGAGCGCCGCGTGCTGCTCGACCGCTACGAACTCGCGGACGTGGCCATCAAGGTGGTCGGCGTCGGGAGCGTCGGGACGCTCTGCGCGGTCGGACTGCTCTTTGCCGCCGAAGACGATCCGCTGTTTCTCCAGATCAAGGAAGCCCGCGCCTCGGTGCTCGAGCCCTACGTCAAGTCACCGCGCTACGCATCGCATGGCGAGCGGGTGGTCTACGGGCAGCGCCTGATGCAGGCCGCATCGGACATCTTCCTGGGTCATGCGGTCGGCGCCCTGGGCACCCACTTCTACGTGCGGCAACTGCACGACGTGAAGGTGAAGCCACTCGTCGAGATCTTCACGCCGCAGAACATGCAGGGCTTCGCGCGCAACACCGGATGGGCACTGGCACGTGCCCATGCGCGCTCGGGCGACCCGGCGCTGATCTCGGGCTACATCGGCAAGGGAACCACGTTCGCGCAAGCCATCGCCTCGTTCGCCATGGCCTACGAGGAGCAGAACCAGAGGGATCACGCCGCGCTCATCGAAGCCGTGCGAGCCGGTCGGATCGACGCGAGCACGGCGGAAGCGTGACCCAGCGGTCCGGGACTGGTTGAAGCGCATGGAAGCGGGCGCCTGAGAGTCCCCCCCGGGAAGCAATGGCCGCCTGCGCAACATTTCGCTGCGGGTTCCTTGCGCAAGGAATTCAAACGCCCGTTCTCCCGAACGTCGATGCACATTGAGGACCTGTTCTTCATCCGGGTAGCCCTCGTCGGCCGCATCGAGCGGCAAAGCCCGCGCAGAGCGCACGCTCCGGCCGGCCGACGGCGGCCAGGCGTGTCCCGCGACCATCGCGGCACCACGCTGGTTTGACATCGCTCAACACCTGCACCGATGCAATCGCGGGATCATCAAAGGTTCACAGATCTGTCACTGGAGCACGGCATGGCCAAGAATTCGACCGACCCCAAACCGCCGACCGCAGCCCGTGCGCGGCCCGCGCGCAAGACGACCGCCGCAGTGCTGACAGCGGAGGCGCTGGCATCGGCCAGGTCGCCCACCGGCAAGGCGCCCCGCGCCCAGGCCGTGAACCGCCCGGTGGCGGCGGGCGACACCACGCCGTCGCTGAACAAGCGCGACATCGAGGCCAACACCGTCTCGCGCGCCACCACCGGCGCCCGCACCGAGAAGGAGATGGCACTGGCAGACGTGCTGGCCCGCCACACGCGTGACGAATCGCCCGACCAGGCGGTGGCCGAGCTGAAGACGCTGTTGGCCAGCGCGTCCCCCGACGATGTCAAGGCGATCAAGCGCCTGCTGTTCAAGCCCGAGACCACATCGACGCTCGACGCCGACGCCGACATCGAGCTGACTGCCGGCTGGCGCGATGGCCGCTACCCGTACAAGAACCTGCTGTCGCGCCGGACCTACGAGCGCCAGAAGTACCGCCTGCAGGTCGAGCTGCTCAAGCTGCAGGCCTGGGTCAAGGACACCGGGGCGCGCGTGGTGATCCTGTTCGAGGGGCGGGACGCGGCCGGCAAGGGCGGCACCATCAAACGCATGATGGAGCACCTGAACCCGCGCGGCGCGCGCGTCGTGGCGCTTGAAAAGCCCAGTGAGGTCGAGCGCGGCCAGTGGTACTTCCAGCGCTACATCGAGCACCTGCCCACGCGCGGCGAGATCGTGCTGTTCGACCGCAGTTGGTACAACCGCGCCGGCGTCGAGCGGGTGATGGGCTTTTGCAGCCCCGCCGAGTACGACGAGTTCATGCGACAGACACCGGAGTTCGAGCGCCATCTGGTGCGCAGCGGCGTGCACTTGTTCAAGTTCTGGTTCTCGGTCAGCCGCGAGGAACAGCGCCGCCGCTTCAAGGAGCGCAAGCTGCATCCGCTCAAGCAGTGGAAGCTGAGCCCGATCGACCTGGCCAGCCTCGACAAGTGGGATGACTACACCCGCGCCAAGGAGGCAATGTTCCTGAGCTGCGACACGTCCGACGCGCCTTGGACGGTGATCAAGAGCGATTGCAAGAAGCGCGCGCGGCTGAACGCGCTGCGCTACCTGCTGCACCGCATGCCCTATGGCGCCAGGGACCTGGCCGCGATCGGCCCGGTCGACCCGCTGATCGTCGGCCGGCCGTCGCTGGTGCCCAGCCGCGGCGACGACCAGCTGGCCGGCAGCGGCAGCTGAACCCAGGGGCGCTTTCGCGCCTCAGAGTCGACCTCGGCAGCGTCGCGCAGGCAGCGGAGTGCGGCCAATGGCACAGCACCTGCTAGTTGTGCTGAAGGCACAAGCAGCGCGCACCACGATGACATCGACGACCACCCCGACCCCTCCCCTTTTTCGCGAAGCGGAGGGCGCGGTGCCCAACACGGCGGTGCTGCTCTGGACGACCGGCGCATGGGCGGCGTCGTTCTGGCTGATGGCGGCCGATCCCATCCTGTTCAACGCGATCGGCGTCATGCTGTGCGTGCAGGCCATGGTGCTGGCGGCCTACCTGATTCACGAGGCGGCCCACAACACCCTGTTCGGCTCGCCCGCGGCCAACCGCTGGGTGGGAGAGTGGGTGGGCTTCATCGCCGGGGCGAGCTATGCGTCGTTCGAGCGCATTCGCCAGCTGCACCTGCGCCACCACCGCGACCGCGCCGACGTGACCTGCTTCGACTTCAAGGGGCTGATGGAGCGCCGGCCGGGGGTGCGGCGACTGCTGCAGGCACTGGAGTGGGCCTACGTGCCGGCCACCGAGGTGCTGATGCACCTGCAGGTGGTGTGGCGCCCGTTCTTCGTGGCGTCGCAACGCCGCCATCTGACACGGGCGGCTGCCATGCTGGTGCTGCGCGGCACGCTGCTGATCGCGCTGGCTGCGTGGTCGCCCCGGGCGCTGGTGCTGTACGCGCTGGCCTACCTGCTGCTGCTGCACGTGCTCAACTTCTTCGACGCGTTCCACCACACCTTCGAGCAGTACTTCGTCGAGCAGGAGCAGCCTGTGCCGATGGAAGGACGCGACCGCGCCTACGAACAGGCCAACACCTATTCGAGCCTGGTCTCGGTGCGCTGGCCGGTGCTGAACCTGCTGACCCTCAACTTCGGATATCACAACGCCCACCACGAGCGGGCCGCGGTGCCGTGGTACCGGCTGCCGTCCGCGCACGAGGCGCTGTTCGGCCGGCAGGCGGCCTGCGTGATGCCGCTGTCGGAGCTGCTGGCCACCTGGCACCGCAACCGGGTCGCGCGCGTCGCCTCCGACCACTACGGCACGCCCGCAGCCGGGGCCGGGGCGCGTCGCGCCGACGGCTTCATCGGCGCCCACGGTGTGTCGTTCATGACGGTCGTGTGAGCCGGCACATCAAACTCAGAGGTCACTGATGATCAGCAACCCGGTTCCCTGGCCCGATGGCGCGCGCTGCGCGGTGGCCTTCACGCTAGACATGGATGCCGAGAGCCTGCTGTACCTGTCGTACCCCGACAAGGCCCACAGCATGGTCGCCACCGCCTCGCTGCTGCGATACGGCCCCGAGGTGGCGCTGCCTCGCATCCTCGACACCTACCGCCACTTCGGCATCCGGCAGACCTTCTTCGTGCCGGGCTGGTGCGCTGAACGGTATCCGCATGCGGTCGAGGCCATGGTGCGCGACGGGCACGAGGTGTCGTCGCACGGCTGGCTGCACGAGCACCCGAACGAGCTGACCGACGAGGAAGAGCGCTTCTGGCTGCAGCGCAGCCTCGAGTCGGTGCAGAAGATCACCGGCGAGAAGCCCGCCGGCTGGCGCGCGCCGCTCTACAACTTCTCGCACCGCTCGACCGATCTGCTGATCGAGCACGGCATCGAGTACGACGCTTCGCTGATGGGCGACGACGTGCCCTACCTGCTGCAGGGCGATCGCGGCCGGCTGCTCGAGTTGCCGTCGCACTGGGGCCTCGACGACTGGCCCGCCTTCATGCACAGCACCGAGTTCGGCTTCCAGATGCCCATCCAGCCGCCGGCCTTCGCGTGGCAGAACTGGTGGGAGGAGTTCGAGGCGATGTGGGAGTACGGCGGCCTCTGGGTGCCGGTGTGGCACCCGTTCCTGTCGGGGCGCCTGGCCCGCTGGCGGCAGACCCACCGCATGATCGAGAAGATGATGGAACGCGGGCAGGTGTGGTTCGCACCGCTGCGCGACATCGCCCGCCACGTGCAGCGCTGCACCGAAGACGGCACCTGGCAGCCGCGCGTCGAACGCTACGGGCACCAGCCGGGGCTGCCGGCGGTGCCGGTGTTCAAGGGCTGAACTTCAGGTCACTTCTCGACCAGGCACCTGGGGGCGCCGGCATTGACCGTCTGCGCGTGGAATCAACGAATCAGGTCGGTTCTTCAACGGACCTCGATCAAGCGGAACCTACTCCCACTCGATCGTCGCCGGCGGCTTGCTGCTGACGTCGTAGGTCACGCGGTTGATGCCACGCACCTCGTTGATGATGCGGCTGCTGACCTTCTTCAGCAGCGCGTACGGCAGCTCGGCCCAGTCGGCGGTCATGAAGTCGCTGGTCTGCACGGCGCGCAGCGCCACCACGTAGTCGTAGGTGCGGCCGTCGCCCATCACGCCAACGCTCTTGACGGGAAGGAAAACGGTGAAGGCTTGGCTGGTCAGGTCGTACCAGCTCTTGCCCGTGGCCTCATCCCTGAAGTTGTGCAGCTCCTGGATGAAGATGTCGTCGGCGCGACGCAGCAGGTCGGCGTATTCCTTCTTCACCTCACCGAGGATGCGCACACCCAGACCCGGTCCCGGGAACGGATGCCGATAGACCATGCCGGGAGGCAGCCCGAGTGCCACGCCGAGTTCGCGCACCTCGTCCTTGAACAGGTCGCGCAACGGCTCCAGAAGCTTGAGTCCCAACTGCTCGGGCAGGCCGCCCACGTTGTGATGACTCTTGATCGTGACGGCCTTCTTGCTCTTGGCTCCACCGGACTCGATCACGTCCGGGTAGATGGTGCCCTGCGCCAGCCATTTCGCGCCCTTGGCGCCCGCACTGGTCAACTTGGCCGCCTCCTGCTTGAAGACGGTGACGAACTCGCCGCCGATGATCTTGCGCTTGGCTTCGGGGTCGCTGACGCCGGCGAGCTTGCCGAGGAACAAGTCGCTCGCATCGACGCGGATCACCTTGGCGTGCAGCTTGCCGACGAACATGTCCATCACGAGGTCGCCCTCGTTGAGGCGCAGCAAGCCGTGGTCGACGAACACGCAGGTGAGCTGGTCGCCGATCGCACGGTGGATCAACGCCGCCGCCACCGATGAGTCGACACCGCCCGACAGTCCGAGAATGACTTCCTCATCGCCGACCTGCGCACGGATCTTCTCGACCGCTTCGGCGATGTGGTCGCGCATGACCCAGTCGGGCTTCGCGGCGCAGATGCCACGCACGAAGCGATCGAGGATGGCCTGGCCCTGCTGCGTGTGGGTCACTTCGGGGTGGAACTGCACGGCATAGAAGCGGCGCGCTTCATCGGCCATGCCGGCGATCGGGCAACTGTCGGTGCTCGCCATCAGCTTGAAGCCGGGCGGCAGTTCGGTGACCTTGTCCCCGTGGCTCATCCAGACGTTCAGCATGCCGGCGCCGTCCGGCGTGGTGAAGTCCGCGATGCCATCGAGCAGTGCCGTGTGGCCGCGTGCGCGCACCGCCGCGAAGCCGAACTCCCGTTGGTGGCCGCTCTCGACCTTGCCGCCGAGTTGATGCGCCATGGTCTGCATGCCGTAGCAGATGCCGAGCACGGGCACGCCGAGCTCGAACACCGCCTGCGGCGCCTTGTCCGTCGTGTCTTCGTAGACGCTGGCGTGGCTGCCCGACAGGATCACGCCCTTGAGCGAGCCGTCCTTCGCGTAGTCGCGGATCCATGCATCCGTGACGTCGCACGGATGCACTTCGCTCAGCACATGGGCTTCGCGCACCCGGCGTGCGATCAGTTGGGTGACCTGTGAGCCGAAGTCGAGGATGAGGATCTTGTCGTGCATGGGTTGCTTGTATCGAGGGGTGTGAGACCCGGCGCGCGGTCAGGATGTGCCGGAAGCAGCCGCCACGGCCTGCGGCGCACGGCTTCCCATCCGGCGGAAATGCGTCCAGGCCAGGTACAGGGCCGTGGCCTGCAGCAGCGCGCCACAGTAGAGCGGTGAACCGATGGCCCAGTGCCCCTGCGGAAGGTCGGAGACCATCACGAGCAGCGGAGTGGTGATCAGCGGCCCCATCACGGCAGTCAGGCTGTTGAGCGCGCTCACCGCGCCGAGCGTCTGGCCCTGGCTGCGCTCGTCAGCAGCGCCCGAGACGATGCTCTGGATCGACGAATTGACAGTGAAGCCGAGCACGTTGGCGAAGATCACCGCGTACATCATCCAGCCTGCCACGGCCGCGCCCCACAGCGCATAGGCCAGCATGGACGAGATGAGACCCAGGACCGCCAGACGCGGCGGCGGGAACCTCTTGAGCAGCTTGCCGAGCAGGTAGCCCTGCACGAACACCGAGACCACGCCGATGGCGGCCAGCGACCAGCCGTTGGCGCTCGAGTCCCAGCCGAACTTGAAGGTGGCGTACAGCACCCAGCTGTTGTAGAGAACGCCCTGCGCGAGCCCGGTGCAGGCGATCACACCGACCAACCGGCCCACGCCCTTGAGTTTCGCAAGCGCCTTCAAAGAGGTGATCGGGTTGGCTGATCGCCATGCAAACGCACGCCTGCGGTCCGCGGGCAGCGATTCCGGAAGGACGAAACAGCCGTAGAGCAGATTGACCAGGGCAAACGTGCCGGCCACGAAGAACGGCAGGTGCAGGTCAATGGCGCCGAGCACACCGCCCATGGCTGGCCCGAGGATGAAGCCGATGCCGAACATCGCGCCGAGCATGCCGAAGCGCTTGGCCCGCTCCTCCGGGGCCGAGATGTCAGCCACGTAGGCGTTGGCCACCGCTGCGTTGGCCTGCAGGCCACCACCCAGCAGCCGCGCCACGATCAGCATCCACATGGTGGTGGACAGCGCGGTGGCGAAGAACGTGAAGGCCAATCCGCAAAAGCCCAGCAGCAGCACCGGCCGCCGGCCGTAGCGGTCCGACAGCGCGCCCAGGATCGGCGCCCCGAAGAAATTGGCGATGCCGAAGGCGAAACTGACCACGCCAAGCCAGAAGGCATGGTCGGCCTGCGAGCCGGTGAGGCTTCCGACCAGCGCCGGAAGTACCGGAACGATGATGCCGATCGACACCATGTCGATCAGCACGGCGATCAATATGAAGGGCATCGCGGCCCGGCGTCGGTCCCGGTCAGGCGGCTTCGACGGCTCGCCTGGTTCCGGGGCGCCCGCGTTATCGATCACGGACGTCGTCATTCCATGCGGTAATTCGGCGCTTCCTTCGTGATCTGCACGTCATGCACATGGCTCTCGCGGATGCCTGCGGACGTGATCTCGACGAACTCGGCGCGGCTGCGCATGTCTTCGATCGTGGCGCAGCCGCAGTAACCCATCGAGGCACGGATACCGCCGGCCATCTGGAACACGATGCTGACCATCGATCCCTTGTAGGGAACTCGCCCTTCGATGCCTTCGGGCACCAGCTTGTCGGCGTTCGGATTGGCGCCGGTGTTGTCCTGGAAGTAGCGGTCGGCGCTGCCTTGCTGCATCGCACCGATCGAACCCATGCCGCGGTAGCTCTTGTAGCTGCGGCCCTGGAACAGGACGATCTCGCCGGGCGCCTCTTCGGTGCCGGCAAACACGCCACCCATCATCACCGTGTGTGCGCCAGCGGCAATCGCCTTGGCGATGTCGCCCGAGTAACGGATGCCGCCGTCGGCGATCAGCGGCACGCCGCTGCCGGCCAGCGCCTTGGCCACGTTGTCGATCGCGGTGATCTGCGGCACGCCGACGCCCGCGACGATGCGTGTCGTGCAGATCGATCCCGGTCCGATGCCGACCTTGACGCCATCGGCGCCCGCCTCGACCAGGGCGAGTGCGGCTGCGCCGGTGGCGATGTTGCCGCCGATCACATCGATCTGCGGGTAGTGCTGCTTGACCCAGCGGACCCGCTCGATCACTCCGGCGCTGTGGCCATGCGCGGTGTCGACGACGATCGCATCAACCCCGGCGCGTACCAGCGCCTCGACCCGCTCTTCGGTGCCCTCGCCCACGCCGACCGCCGCGCCGACGCGCAGCTTGCCCTGGGCATCACGCGCGGCGTTCGGAAAGCTCGTCTGCTTGGTGATGTCCTTGACCGTCATCAGCCCACGCAGCTCGCCGGCTGCATTGACGACCAGCACACGCTCGAGCTTGTGCAGGTGCATCAGCGCCTTGCCGTCTTCCAGCGTGGCACGCTCGTCGACCGTGATGAGCCGCTCGCGCGGGGTCATGATCTCGCGCACGGGCGCATCGAGGCGGGTCTCGAAGCGCAGGTCGCGATTGGTCACGATGCCGACCACGCGGTTGCCTTCGAGCACAGGGAAGCCGGAGACACCGTGTTGCCGCGACAGTTCGACGACTTGCCGAACGGCGGTTTCAGGCGTGATCGTGATCGGGTCGCGCAGCACGCCGGATTCATAGCGCTTGACGCGGGCAACTTCGGCCGCCTGCTGCCGGGGGCTGAGGTTCTTGTGGACGATGCCCATGCCGCCCTCCTGGGCGATGGCGATCGCGAGCCGCGCCTCGGTCACCGTGTCCATCGCGGCGGACACCAGCGGCAGGTTCAGCTGGATATTGCGTGAGATCCGGGTGGCAAGACTGGTGTCGCGTGGCAACACCTGGGAGAACGCTGGCACCAACAACACATCATCGAAGGTGAGCGCTTTACCAAGAAGGCGCATGGAAATGGCTCCTGACGCAAAACGAAATTATAGGGATGCAGGAACAGATGCACGGTTTGGGCCGCGCATTGCGTCGGGTGACGCAAGATGGCACGCTTACACTTTCAGTGGACTTGATCGAGGTGCCCTTCCCATGCGTCACTGGCCTGCTGCGTTGTTTGGAATCGTTCTGCTGAGCAGCCTGTGCCTGCCCGCAGCTGCCCAGTGGAAATGGCGCGACAAGAACGGTCAGACGCAGTACAGCGATCTGCCCCCACCACAGGGAACGCCTGCATCAGCCGTACTGCAGCGGCCGACCGGCGCCAAGCTGCGCAGCGTGCTCCCCGCAGACGCCGAGGCTGCTGCATCGGCGCCCCTCGCACCCGCCCCCAAGACCGTGGAGCCCGAGCTCGAGGCCAAGCTGCGCAAGGCCGAACAGGAAAAAGCTGCAAAGTCCAAGGCTGAAGACGAGAAGATCGCCCTGCAGAAGGCCGAGAACTGCAGCCGGGCTCGCAATCAGATGCGGGTGATCGACGAAGGATTGCGTGTCGCCCGGATCAACGAGAAGGGTGAGCGCGAGGTGCTCGACGACAAGGGCCGCGCCGAAGAGGGCAACCGGGCCCGGGCCATCATCGCTTCCGACTGCAAGTAGTTCGTTGCCGGCGCCGCCGGGCGTCCTTGGGGTCGATCAGCAACGGGCGGTAGACCTCGACCCGATCGTGATCGCGCAGCGGGTGATCGAACGGCTTCAGCTGACCCCATACGCCGACCTTCAATCTCGACATCCCGAAGTCGACGCCTTGCGGAAGCAGCCCGCTGAGGCGCAAGGCGTCTGCGACCCGTGAACCTGCAGGCAGGCTGAGCCTGATCCGACGCATTTCACCGGCAGCGGGACTGTGGACCACCTCGATCTGGAGCACCTCGGCCTCAGCGGTCTCCATAGACCTGCGCCGCGCGCTTGACGAAGGATTCGACGAAGGTATTCGCGATGCGATCGAAGACCGGGCTCACGACCGCTTCGAGCGCCACGCTCGCGAAGGCGTAGCGCAACTCGAACTCGATCTTGCAGGCCTGGGCCTCCGATCCGACGCGATGAAACAGCCATTGCCCGTCGAGCTGCGAGAACGGGCCATCGACCAGCTGAACGCGCACCGCACTGTCGCTGTCGTGCTCGTTGCGGGTGGTGAACGCATGCCGGATACCGGCGTACGCCAGATGCAACCGGGCGGTCATGCTGGCATCGGTGTGTTCGAGAACCTCGGAACGGGCGCACCAGGGAAGGAACTTCGGGTAGTCGGCCACCCCGGTGACCAGTTCGTACATCTCGTGCGGCGAGTACCACAGCAGCACTGATTTCTTGACGTGCTTCATACAATGCGCCGATTGTATTGACGTGCCCAGAGCGCGACCCCTTCATGCCCATCGCCGAGAACCGAC
>Ga0116157_10001876_pt1 | contig 20893 bp, 19 predicted proteins | sample AD_UKC048_MetaG_FD_89882 | JGI IMG/M metagenome (GOLD analysis project Ga0116157, IMG submission 89882) | Active sludge microbial communities of municipal wastewater-treating anaerobic digesters from USA - AD_UKC048_MetaG | ecosystem: Engineered > Bioreactor > Anaerobic > Digestate | place: USA...
CGCACCTGGAAGGCTACCAGTCGGTTGAACATCTCAAGCGCTACACCACACTGGGCATGGGCACCGATCAGGGTAAAACGTCGAATCTGAATGCATTGGCAATCATGGCGGAGAAGCGTCGGCGCGACATTCAACAAGTAGGCACCACCACGTTTCGACCACCCTACACGCCCGTCACCATCGGCGCGCTGGCGGGACGCAGCGTGCGTGCACACCTGCAGGCAGTGCGGCGCACGGCCTTGCACGACTGGCTCGAAGCGCATGGCGGCGTGATGATGGAAGCCGGTCCGTGGAAACGGCCTCTGTGGTTTCGTACCAATGGCAACACGCTGTCTGATGCTTACAAAGCCGAGATGGCAATCGTGCGTGAACAGGTCGGCATGGCCGATGTGTCCACGCTGGGAAAAATCGATGTGCAGGGCCCAGATGCCGCCGAGTTTTTGAACCGTGTGTACGTCAACGGTTTTGCAAAGCTGCCCATTGGCAAGGCACGCTATGGGTTCATGCTGCGCGAAGACGGCATCGTGATGGACGACGGCACCACCAGCCGCTTGAGCGAGACCGAATTTTTCATGACTACCACCACCGCTCAGGCAGGCAAGGTGATGAGTCACCTTGAATTTTTGTTGCAGGTGGTGTGGCCCGAATTGCGCGTGACCGTGGCCTCCGTATCCGACCAGTGGGCCGCGATGAGTGTCGCAGGACCGAAGTCGCGTGACGTGCTCAAGGCTGCGTTTCCGGAAGTGGATTTCAACACCGAAGCGATTCCGCACATGGGTTTGGTTGATGCGGACCTCACCGGCGCACTGGCTGGCGTAAGTGTGCGCATCATTCGCCTCACTTTCTCCGGTGAACTGGCCTTTGAGGTGTACGCGCCCACACACCACGGCAACCTGATCTGGGAGCACCTGCTGGAGCAGGGCAAGCCCTGGAACCTGCGCCCCTATGGGTTGGAGGCTCTGGGCTCGCTGCGCATTGAGAAAGGCCATGTGGTCGGTTCCGAGATGGACGGCCGCACCACACTGGACGACATGGGCATGGGCAAGATGGCCAGCAAACTCAAACCGTTCTGGGGAGACGCCCTGCGTCGCAGCGACAACCTGGCGCGCACCGACCGTCCGACGCTGGTCGGCCTGGAGCCTGCCGAAGAAGGCGCCACGCCTTCAAATGGCGCCATCCTGTTTTTCGCGGATGATTCCATCAAAGGGCACGGACGGGGGCACATCACGTCCACCACCTACAGCAAGTCGCTCGGCAAGGCGATCGGACTGGGCCTGCTGCAGGGCGGCACCAGCCGGATCGGGCAGGTTGTCATCGCGGCTTCGCCCGTGCAGGGCCGTCAATACCGGTTGAAGGTGGTTGACCCCTGTTTTCTGGATGCCGAAGGGGAGCGTTACCGTGGTTAAGTCTTCTCTCCATCGAAGCCCATTTACAGGTCACCAGTTGGGCGACCGACCCACCCCGGCTGGTGATATCGGCGTGACTGTCACTGCCAACATGCTGGGCAGCGTGACGCAGGTGAGCACTTGGCATACGGGCGTGTCAGCCCTTTGCGAAGTCCTGGGCGCGGCCTTGGGACAGGCCTTGCCGGCGCAGACCGGCAACACCGTGGGTTCTGCCGACCGGCTGGTGATGCGAACCGGCCCGGAAGAATTCCTGATCATCTCGAATGAGGCCGCGGACATGACTGCCCTGCTACGCCAGTCCATCACAGCGGACGTGGGGTCCGTCACCAACCTCAGCCACGCACGCTGCCGCATTCATCTGGCAGGGCCGAAGTGCGTGGACACGCTCTCCAAGCTGTTTCCCATTGATTTGCGTGATCACGCCTTTACCCACGATCAAATCAGGCTGACCGGCCACCACCACGTCCCCAGCCTGCTGCACCGTCTAGGTGCACAGTCGTTTGACGTGTATGTTTTCAGCACCTACGCTTTTGATCAGCTGGCCACCGTGCTGGATGCAGCGCGGGAATACGGAGTGACCCTCAAAAGTACCGGGTGACTCCCTACCCCGCTTGCAACGCGGGTGGATTCAGCGCATTCTTCGCAACAGACCACAGCCTGTTTCAAGGAGTCTGCCATGCGTTCATTCCAGCCTTCATGTGTTCGTCCATTGTTGAAGCGGGCGGGAGCCATCGCCTTGATGATGGGGGCGAGTCTTGCCGCTTCGGCCGCTGAGCCAGCGGTCCCGCAAGCTGTCATCGATGCTTTTTCACGGGCGAACGCCGCGGTCGTGGGTGTGCGGGTCAGCGCCACTGAGGGCTCACGGTCTGCCGAAACACTGGGCAAACAGCGCATCGGCTCTGGTGTAGTGATTGGGCCGGACGGCCTTATTCTCACCATCGGATACCTGATGCTGGAGGCCCAGTCCATCCAGATCACCACGCAGGACAACAAAACGCTGCCCGCCAAAGCCGTGGCCTATGACCTGGCCACCGGTTTTGGACTAATCCAGCCCCTGCTGCCTCTGGGCAATGTGCAGCCCATTCCTCTGGGCAGCCTGGGCGACCTGCAGACCGGCGAGGCGTTAATGACGGCCACAGGCGCACAGCCCGATGGCGAAGACGGTGATGTAAACATGATCCAGCTGGTCAGCAAGCGATCGTTCTCGGGGTATTGGGAATACCACATCGACACCGCGCTGTTCACCAGTCCGCCCATTGCCAACCATTCGGGCGCGCCGCTGTTCAACCAGCGCGGCGAGCTGATGGGCATTGGCAGCCTGCTAGTGGCCGACGCACTGGGCGGTGGCCGCCGCCTGCCGGGCAACATGTTTGTGCCGGTGGACCTGCTCAAACCCATTTTGTCGGAGATGAAGCAAACCGGCAGCAGCCGCACCAGTCATCGGCCGTGGGTTGGCCTGACCTCTGCCGAGCAGAGCGGGCGGGTGCAGATTGTGCGCGTCAGCAAGGAAAGCCCGGCGCAGCTCGCCGGTCTGGAACCGGGCGACGTGGTACTGGCCGTGGACGGGGCCAAGGTGGCCACGCTGGAAGCGTTTTACAAGAAGCTGTGGGACCGTGCCCAGCCCGATGCAGACGTGACACTCACGGTGCTGCAGGGCGCCGACATCAAAACAGTGGTCCTCAAACCGGTGGACCGGATAATGACGCTGAGCAAGCCCGATGGGGTCTGAAAAGGCTTGAAACGGCCAAAACTAGGCATCGAATCGGACTCCAGCCTTTGTCGGATATGCGTGAGTTGCTATTATTTACGTAGCAACCCCGTTACCACGGTCGGGTAGCGCAAAACCAGTTTGAGTTCGCGTTTCATCCGCGTGTTGTCCATGCGGCGGGATTCGCTCATGAAGCTCAGCAGCATTGGTGACAACAGGGTTTTCGCCTCGCTGCGCGTCACACGCGGCGGCCGCTCCAAACCGTACAAATCGGCCGCCAGATCAAAATAGTCGCCCATCTTGAGCTGCGTGTCGTCGTTGACGTTGTAAATGCGTTGCGGCAGGCCCCGCCACAGCGCGGCCACACAAGCCCGCGCCAGATCGTCGGCATGGATGTGGTTGGTGTACACGTCATCCGCCACCTGCAGCACCGGCGTGCGTTTGAGCAGCCGGGCCTGTGGCGTGCCGCCTTCGCGGTCAGGTGCGTAGATACCCGGAATGCGCAAGATGGCGCTTCTCACACCCGTCACCCGGCCATGCCAGCGCACCACGGATTCGGCATCAATCCGGCGCCCAGCCCTCTCTGTTGTTGCTCGGGTAGCTCTTTTTTCTATAGCAATTTCACCCTGGCAGTCACCATACACGCCACTGGTGGAGCCGTACACCAGTGACGCAGGTGCGCGGCGCAACCGCAAGACAGCCATCAGTGCGCGGGTTCGGGGATCACCCGCGCCGTCACCGGGCGGTGGCGCCAGATGGACCACGCGGTTGGCCAGCCCGGCCAGACGGAGCAGCGAAGGGCGCGCGTCCAGATTGCCAGTGAGCGGGATGATGCCCAGTGAGCGCAATTCATCAATGCGCCGGGACGACGACGTGAGCGCCATCAGCTGCACCCGGCCCTTCAAGGCCCGGGCCACGCGCAGGCCCACGTCGCCGCAACCGATGATCAACACCCGTTCGCGGCGAAAGCGGGCTGGCAGCGCTCCAAGGGGGCTTTGGTTTGAGGGCAAAATCAGGGGCTGGGTAAAACAGGTTGCCCCGAGGATACCGAAAAGCAAAAAGAGAAGTGAACCAACAAGGACAGTGACAAGATGACATTCCAGATTTCCATCCAGCCCAGCGGGCGCACCTACGCGGCCGAGCCGGGCGAAGCCATGCTGGCCGCAGGCATCCGCCAGGGCATTGGTTTGCCCTACGGCTGCAAGGACGGTGCTTGCGGCTCCTGCAAGTGCAAAAAGCTCGAAGGCACCGTGGTGCATGGCCCGCATCAGCTCAAGGCGCTGAGTGTGGAAGAGGAAGCGAACGGCTATGTGCTCACCTGCTGCGGCGTGGCACACAGCGACGTCGTGCTCGAATCGCGTCAGGTGACCGAAGCCGGGGCTTTTGCGATCAAGAAAATGCCGTCGCGCGTGATCTCGCTGGAGAAAAAGTCGCATGACGTGATATTGATCAAGCTGCAATTGCCTGCCAATGACACCTTCACGTACCACGCAGGCCAGTACATTGAATTTTTGCTGCGTGACGGCTCACGCCGCAGCTATTCCATGGCCAATGCGCCGCATCTGGCGGCGGCAAAACCAGCGGTCGAGTCAGCAGATGGAGCGCCCGCTACGCCAGCCGTCGGCCCCATGCTGGAACTGCACATCCGCCACATGCCCGGCGGCAAGTTCACCGATCACGTGTTTGGCGTGATGAAGGAAAAAGAAATTCAGCGCATCGAGGGCCCCTACGGCAGCTTCTTCCTGCGCGAAGACTGCGACAAGCCCATGATACTGCTGGCCTCCGGCACTGGTTTTGCGCCCATCAAGGCGGTCATCGAACAGATGCAGTTCAAGGGCATCACCCGCCCCGCTACGCTGTTCTGGGGTGGCCGTCGGCCTGAGGATTTGTATCTGGACGACTGGGTTAAAACCAAACTGGCTGAGATGCCCAACCTGAGCTATGTGCCGGTCATCTCCAACGCCACGCCCGAAGATGCCTGGAAGGGCCGCACGGGCTTTGTTCATCAGGCGGTGCTGGAAGATTTCCCCGATCTGTCGGGGTATCAGGTGTATGCCTGCGGTGCGCCCATCGTGGTGGACTCCGCCCGCGCAGACTACAGCCATCTGGCAGGCTTGCCAGAGGAAGAGTTCTACGCGGACTCGTTCACCACCGAGGCGGATAAAGCCAGGGCGGCCTGATCGTCGCCTCTGGTTTGGTTTAGGCCGGCTTTTTGCCGTCTTTCACGCCATCATGATTCAGGTCATGCTGGCGGTCGTGCTTCTGGCGGTAAATCTTCTTGCTGGACACGGTCTCGCGGTGCAACAGACGGGCACGCTCCTTTTTGGTCACCGTGCCATCGGCTTTCATGCGTGCTTCAGCCGCATCATTCTTGGCTTGCGTGGCTTCCATTCGGGCGGCTTCGGCCGGGGTGAGTGTGCCTGAAGCCGTGCCCTGGTCAATCCGCTTGTCCTGATTGGCCTGCATCTTGTCCACGCGTGGCGTCACGGGTGCGGTGGGGGTCTGGGAAAAAGCGACACCGCTCAGGGTCAGGGTAGCGGCGGCGATCAGTGTCTGAATCTTCATGATGGGGGCCTGTTCATAAGAGACATGGAAATATTTCCATGGTGAGTCAACGCTGCAACGTGAAGGCATGAACGACATACGCTGTGCAAAGTTCTGTAACCTGCTGTAACCCGCCGCGCTCGGGGGCCATCCGGCTTGGGCACAATGGCAGGATGAAACGCAAAACCTTTCTTCAAATGGCCACCACCCTGGCGGCCCTGGTCCTGCACGTTTTCCCGGTCGCTGTGCAAGCGCAAACCCGGCCAATCCGCCTCATCGTGCCTTACGCGCCGGGTGGCCCGATTGATGTCACAGCCCGGCTGCTGGCCGAACGGGTCAAAGACACGCTGGGCACCGTCATCATCGAAAACAGGCCTGGTGGCGGCGGCAATATCGGTGTGGACGCCATCGCCAAGGCCGCGCCGGACGGCCTGACCATCGGCATTTCTGCGCTTGCCACCCACGCCATCAACCCATGGCTATATAGCAAGATGCCGTTCAACGTGGCAACGGACTTTGCTCCCATCACACAAATGGTGCGCGTGCCCAACGTGCTGGTGATCAATGCCGACACCGCGCATAAGTTGCAGATCAACACGCTGGCGGATCTGGTTCGCTACGCCAAAGCCAACCCCGGCAAGCTGAACTACGGATCGGGCGGCAACGGCAGTGGCGGCCACCTCGCGGGTGAAATGTTCAAGGCGCAGGCGGGCATTTTTGCGGTGCACATTCCGTACAACGGTGGCAACCCGGCGCAACTGGGTTTGCTGTCGGGTCAGGTGGATTTCAACTTCGACAACCTAGCCACGGCATCGGCCAACATCAAGTCCGGCAAGCTCAAGGCGCTGGCAGTAACGACGGCTAAGCGCAGCGTGGCCCTGCCAGACTTGCCTGCCGTGAGCGAAACACTACCCGGCTTTGAAGTGGACACATGGTGGGGGCTGGTCGCCCCCGCAGCCACACCGAAAGACGTGGTGGCCAAGCTGCACGAGGCCTTCGCGACGGCACTGAACTCCCCAGAGGCCAAAACCCGATTCGCCACACTGATGGCCGAGCCGGTAGCCAACACCCCTGAACAATTTGGTGCGTTCATGAAGAGCGAACTGGTCAAGTATGAAAAGCCGGTCAAGGCGTCTGGCGCCAAGGTCGATTAATCACGTGATTCGTCACACAATTCATCACACGACTTACATAAGATTCAATCAAGGTTCAAGCATGAAAACAAAAGCAGCCGTTGCCTGGAAAGCAGGCAGCCCCCTCACCATAGAAACGGTCGATCTGCAAGGCCCCAAGTTTGGCGAAGTGCTGATCGAAATCAAGGCCACCGGCATTTGCCACACCGACTACTACACCCTCAGCGGTGCCGATCCCGAAGGCATCTTCCCCGCCATCCTGGGCCATGAAGGCGCCGGTATTGTGGTGGACGTAGGGCCAGGCGTGACGTCTCTGCAAAAGGGTGACCACGTCATTCCGTTGTACACGCCGGAGTGCCGTCAGTGCAAGTTTTGCCTCTCGCGCAAGACAAACCTGTGCCAGCTGATTCGTGGCACCCAGGGCAAGGGCCTGATGCCCGATGCCACCAGCCGTTTCAGCCTGGATGGCAAGCCGATTTTTCACTACATGGGCACATCGACCTTCAGCAATTACACGGTGACACCTGAGATCTCGCTGGCCAAAATCCGAAAGGATGCGCCGTTTGACAAGGTCTGCTACATCGGCTGCGGCGTCACCACCGGCATCGGTGCGGTCATCTTTACAGCCAAGGTCGAAGCCGGTGCCAATGCCGTCGTGTTTGGCCTGGGTGGCATTGGGCTCAATGTAATTCAAGGCCTGAAGATGGTTGGCGCCGACAAGATCATCGGGGTGGACCTGAACCCCGAACGCGAAGCCATGGCTCGCAAATTTGGCATGACGCACTTCATCAACCCAAAAAACACTGAGAACGTGGTCGATGCCATCGTTCAACTGACCGATGGCGGAGCCGACTTCAGCTTTGAATGCATTGGCAACACCAAGGTGATGCGCCAGGCACTGGAATGCACACACAAGGGCTGGGGCCGCAGCATCATCATCGGCGTGGCAGAGGCCGGCGCCGAAATCAGCACCCGTCCTTTCCAACTGGTGACCGGCCGCAAGTGGGAAGGCTCGGCCTTTGGCGGCGCACGGGGCCGCACGGACGTGCCGAAAATTGTGGACTGGTATATGGAAGGCAAGATTAACATCGACGACCTGATCACCCACACCATGCCGCTGGAAGACATCAACAAGGGGTTCGATCTGATGAAGCGCGGCGAGTCGATTCGCGGCGTAGTGTTGTTTTGATGCCGGTAATTGGCATTGTGGCGAGGCGTTTTAACCCTTTAGCTCTCATGAAATATGCGTAAATAGCTATTGAATTTATAGCAATGAATACCTTGCAACCCCTGCGCCATGTCAAGGCGGGCGTGCTTGATGTCGCGCTGTACGAGGCTGGCCCGGCAGACGGTCCACCCGTATTCCTGATGCATGGGTTTCCATATGACATCCACGCTTACGCCGAGGTGGCGCCACTCCTCGCTGCCAGAGGTTGCCGCGTGATCGTGCCGTATTTGCGTGGCTATGGTGGCACGCGTTTTCTGGACACTGCCACGCCGCGCTCAGGCGAGCAGGCCGCTCTGGGCGCAGACCTGCTGGCGCTGATGGACGCGCTGGCCATTCCAAAAGCCGTGCTCGCCGGTTATGACTGGGGTGGCCGCGCCGCCTGCGTGGTGGCGGCCCTGTGGCCCGAGCGGTGCGCCGGTCTGGTCTCGCTCAACAGCTACAACATCCAGAACATCGCGAAGGCGATGGTGCCCGACACGCCAGAGAACGAACTGAGCCTGTGGTACCAGTATTACTTTCACAGCGATCGAGGCCGCAACGGGCTTGAAAAGGACCGACGCGCGTTGTGCAAACTGCTGTGGAAGCTCTGGTCACCCACGTGGGCGTTTGACGACGCCACGTTTGAACGTAGTGCAGCGGCCTTCGACAACCCAGACTTTGTGAACGTAGTAATCCAGTCGTATCGGCACCGATTCGCTCTGGTAGCGGGTGACCCGGCTTATGCCGATATCGAGCACCGCCTGGCGGCGCAACCCGTCATCACCGTGCCCAGCATCACCTTTGATGGCATTGATGACGGCGTGCGCCCCCCGGCGCCCGCGACAGCCCATGCCTTGCACTTCAGCGGACCCCGATCGCACCGGCTGGCGCCCGGCGCCGGGCACAACTTGCCACAGGAGAAACCCCATGTGTTTGCCGACGCGATATGGGAACTCTTACACACCCACTCATGACATTCAAAACCATATCTGAACACACCAGCTTCGGTGGCAGACAGCTGTTCATGGAGCACGGCTCACACGAGATCGGGCTGCCGATGCGCTTCTCGGTGTACCTGCCACCGCAGGCCACGCAGAGCCCGGTGCCCGCACTAATGTATTTGGCGGGCTTGACCTGCAATGAAGAAACCTTCATGACCAAAGCCGGTGCGCAGCGCCACGCCGCAAAAATGGGCCTGGCACTGATCGCGCCCGACACGAGCCCGCGTGGTGCCAACTTGCCCGGCGAATCGGAGAGCTGGGACTTCGGCGTCGGCGCGGGTTTCTATCTGGATGCCTCGCAGGCGCCTTGGAGCCTAAACTACCGGATGGAAAGTTACCTCACAGCCGAGCTGCTGCCAGCCCTGACGAAGCATCTGCCGATCAACGATAGCCGCGTCGGCATCTTTGGCCACTCCATGGGTGGCCACGGCGCCTTGACACTCGCTTTGCGGCATCCAGGCCAGTTCAAATCGGTCTCTGCGTTTGCACCTATCTGCGCGCCCATGCAATGCGCATGGGGGCACAAAGCGTTCACCGGGTATCTGGGCGCCGATACCGCCACATGGGCTGCCCACGACAGCAGCCTGTTGATGGCAATGCACACGGCTGCACCCTACCCGGCTGGTATTCTGATTGATCAGGGTCTGGCTGACAAATTTTTGCCTGACCAGCTACACCCCGAAGCATTTGAAACTGCTTGTGCCCAGGCGGGTCAACCGCTGACGCTGCGGCGGCACGCGGGCTACGATCATGGTTACTACTTTGTCTCGACTTTCATGGATGACCATTTGAATCACCACGCTAAGACATTGCTGGCAGCTGTTTGATGCAGGACTCCTTAATGATTGTCATCCTCGCCGTCCTATCCATGATCGGCGCGCTGGGCATTGACACCTACCTGCCCTCGTTTCCGGCCATCGCCAGTACGTTCGCCGTCTCGCTCGTGGTGGTGCAGCAAACGCTGAGTGTATTTGTCCTGTGCATGGCTGCCATGATGCTGTTCTACGGCACGCTTTCCGATTCGTTCGGTCGGCGCCCCGTGCTGCTGGTGTCGCTGGCCCTGTTCGCCATCACATCGTTTGCCTGCGCGCTGGCGACCAGTGCAGGCATGCTGATTTTTCTGCGGGCGCTGCAGGGTCTGTCGGCTGGCGCGGGCAGCGTGGTGGGCCGCGCTGTGGTGCAAGACCATTTCAAGGGGCACGACGCACACCGCGCCACCGCCATCATGACCATGGTGTTTGGTGTCGCACCCGTGATTGCGCCGGTGATTGGCGGCTGGCTGGAAACCACGCTAGGCTGGCGATCGGTATTTGTGTTTCTGGGCGGCATCGCCGTGCTGGTGTTCATCGCCTGCTACCGCCTGCTGCCGGAGACCCTGCCCCGGGAACGACGCACACCCTTTGCACTGCGACCGATTGCCGCCAACTACCTGTTGTGTGTAAAGCATTCACGGTTCGTGCTCATGTCCTTGAGCATTGCGCTCATGTTCTCGGGTATTCCGCTGTATATCGGATCTGCTTCCGCGTTCGTGATGGGTATCCTGCACCAGCGCGAAACCGCCTTTGCCTGGCTATTCACACCGATGGTGGGTGGCCTGATTCTCGGTTCTGGCGTTGCAAGCCGGTTCGCCACCCGCATCCCGCCCAATCGCATGATGCTGGCTGGGTTTGCAATCGCATTGAGCGGTGTTGCGCTAGGTGTCGCCTACAACTCGCTGTATGTTGCCCGCGTGCCCTACGCCGTGATGCCGATCATGATCTACACCTTTGGTTTGGCGCTGACCTCGCCTGGCATGATGGTTCGCACACTGGATCTATTCCCACAGATGAGCGGTCTGGCCGCCTCGATGCAGGGTTTCATCCAGATGCTGCTGTTCTCCGTCGTGGCAGGTCTCGTTTCACCACTACTGTTTGACAGCGCACTCAAGCTGTCGCTGGGGCACGCTGCCGGGGTGGCCACTGGCGTAGCGTTGTGGGCCTTTGCGACCCGACCCACAACCGGTCAAACTCACTCGCCCAGATAAGCGGCGCGGACCTTGGGGTCCTTCAGCATTTCTTTGGCGTCACCACTCATGGTCACTAGGCCGGATTCCATCACATAGCCGCGGTTGGCAATGCCCAGAGCCCGACTGGCGTTTTGCTCCACCAGCAGCACAGTCACACCCTGCGCATACACGTCACGCACCACCTCAAAAATCTTGTCTACCATGATGGGCGAAAGGCCCATGGACGGCTCGTCCAGCAGCAGCACCTTGGGGCGGCTCATCAGCGCACGGCCCATAGCCAGCATCTGCTGTTCGCCACCCGACATGGTGCCGGCCAGCTGGTCACGACGCTCTTTCAGGCGCGGGAAGATACCGAAGACCTTGTCAATATCGGCTGCAATTTCGGGCTTGTCCTTACGGATGTAGGCCCCCATCTGCAGATTCTCGGTAATGGTCATGCGGGCAAACACACCGCGGCCCTCCGGCACCATGGCCAGGCCCTGTTTCACCAGGTCCCAGGGGCCCTGACCCTTGATGCTCTTGCCCAGGTATTCGATATCGCCCGCACCAATCGCCAGTGAGCCGGTAATGGCTTTCATGGTGGTGGTCTTGCCCGCACCGTTGGAGCCGATCAGCGTGACCAGCTCGCCCTCACGAACTTCGAAGTCCACGCCCTTCACGGCCTGAATGCCACCGTAGGCGACTTTGAGGCCGCTGACTTTGAGTAATGTTGTTGCCATGTCAGTGTCCTCCCGTGCCCAGGTAGGCCTCAATCACTTTTTCGTTCTTCTGCACATCTGCGGGCAGGCCTTCTGCAATCTGTTTGCCGTAGTCCAGCACGGTGACACGATCGCACAAACCCATCACCAGCTTCACGTCGTGTTCGATGAGTAAAATCGTGCGCTGGTCTTTGCGGATCTGGTCAATCAGTGCGCGCAACTGCACTTTCTCGGTGGCGTTCATGCCGGCGGCAGGCTCGTCCAGCGCAATCAGTTGGGGATCGGTCGCCAGCGCCCGGGCAATCTCCAGGCGGCGCTGGTCACCGTAGCTGAGCGTGCGGGCTTTGTAGTCAGCAAACTTGCCGATACCTACGTAGTCCAGCAACTCCTGAGCACGTTTGGCAATGGCCGCTTCTTCCGCCATGAATCCTGGGGTACGGAACATGGCACCCAGCAGGCCGGAGCTGGTGCGGATGTGTCGCCCCACCATCACATTTTCCAGGGCTGTCATTTCGGCAAACAAGCGGATGTTCTGGAAGGTGCGGGCAATACCGGCCTTGGCCACTTCGTGCACGGCGGTCGGTTTGTAGGGTTTGCCGGCGAGCTCAAACGTGCCGCTGTCGGGCGTGTACAGCCCGGTAATGACGTTGAAGAACGTTGTCTTGCCAGCGCCGTTGGGGCCGATCAGGCCATACACCTGGCCCCGCTCGATGGTGATGCCCACATCGCTAAGCGCCTGCAGGCCGCCGAAACGCTTGGAAATGCCAGCTACTTTAAGAATGATATCTGCCATGCTGTTCTCCTCAGGCGCTGGTTTGCAGTGACTTGCCGTGGTCTGGCGACGGCCACAGTCCTCGCGGACGCATCAGCATGATGACGATCATGGCCAACGCAATCAACAACTGGCGCAGGATGGAGGCATCAAGCCGCCCGCCCGTCAATCCCTGCAGCGGGCCCGCCAGATGCCGCAGCACTTCCGGCAAGGCCGCCAGCAGCACAGCGCCCAGCACCACACCCGGCAGGTGACCCAGGCCACCCAGTACCACCATCGCCACAATCATCACGGATTCCATCAACGTGAATGACTCCGGCGAGATAAAACCCTGAAACGCTGCGAACATCGAGCCGCTGACGCCGCCAAAGGTTGCACCCATGCCAAAGGCCAGCAACTTCATGTTTCGGGTGTTGATGCCCATAGCCTTGGCCGCAATCTCGTCTTCACGAATGGCCATCCACGCGCGGCCAATACGTGACAACGCCAGGCGGTGGCTGACGATGATGGTGAACACCACCAGCGCCAGAAACAGGTAGTAATACAGCGTGACCGGTGCGAACGTCAAGCCTAACGCACTAAACGGCTTCCCGAAATTGATGCCAAAAAAACTGATCGCATCAATCTGGGCAATGCCCTTGGGGCCGTTGGTGATGTTAACCGGGTGGTCCAGGTTATTCATGAACACACGGATGATTTCACCAAAGCCCAGCGTAACGATGGCCAGGTAATCGCCGCGTAGTTTCAGCGTGGGTGCGCCCAGCAGAATGCCAAACAGACCCGCCACCCCGGCAGCCAGTGGAATCGTGATCCACAGCGGTGAATGCAAGCCCTGCGGAAACATGGCCGCAATGGCCGGGAACGTGTCTGTCAAGTGTGGCGAGTTGAGCAAACCAAACAGATAGGCGCCCACCGCAAAAAATGCGACATAACCCAGATCCAGCAGACCGGCGTAACCCACCACAATGTTCAGGCCAACCGCCAGCAACACATACAGCAGCGCGGTATCCAGAATGCGAACCCATGAATTGCCAAAGGTCTGCAGAAAGAGTGGCACCATAAGCAGGCCAATGGCTGCCACCACAAACAAAACAGTCTTGTTGTTTTTCATGTTGTGTTCCTCAAGCCCGATCCGCCACGCGCTCACCCAGCAAACCCGAAGGTCGCAGGGTCAGAATGACGATCAACACAATGAAAGCGAATATTTCCGAGTAGTGGCTGCCCAGCACACCACCTGTCAACGCGCCGATGTATCCGGAACCCAACGCCTCGATAAGCCCCAGCAGCACGCCACCCACCACCGCACCAGCCAGATTGCCAATGCCACCAAACACCGCAGCAGTGAAGGCTTTCAGGCCGGGCAAAAAGCCCATGGCATGTTGCACCGTGCCGTATTTCATGGCCAGCATGATGCCTGCAATGGCCGCCAGCACGGCGCCAATCACAAAGGTGGCCGAAATCACCACATCAGGCTTGACGCCCATCAGCCCAGCGACCCGTGGGTTCTCGGCCGTGGCACGCATCGCACGGCCCAGCGAGGTGTAATTCACCAGCCAGACTAGTGCCACCAGCAGGATGACGGTAAGCGACAGAATCAGCAGATCAGTCGGGGAGATCACTGCACCAAAAATCTCATAAGGCGTGGATGGCAGCAGATTGGGAAACGGTTTGGGGTTGGGCTTCCAGATGATCATGGCCAGCGTCTGCAACAGCAGCGACATGCCGATTGCGGTGATCAGAGGTGCCAGCCGCGGTGAATTGCGAAGCGGCCGATAGGCTATTTTTTCGATGCTGAAGTTCAGCACGGCAGATACCGTGCAGGCCACCAGCGTTGCCAGGATCAGCACCACCCAGCCCGGCATGCCTGGAAACATGGGTTGCAGGTACCCGGCAACAGTCCAGGCGGTGAGCGCACCCACCATCAAGACCTCTCCGTGGGCAAAGTTGATAAGCTGGATGATGCCGTACACCATGGTGTAGCCTAGGGCTACCAGGGCATAAACACTGCCCAGCACCAGACCATTAATGATCTGCTGGAGAAAAATATCCATAGAAAAGCGCTCCGTTGTTCTTGTGTTTGAACCGGCATGACCGTCAACGCTCGTGGCGTCACGTCATGTCTAGCAAAAAACCTGCCATGTCAAACCCTTTTCTGAAGCAAGGCCGAAACAAGGTGTTACACAGGACAGGTAGCTGTCGCGATTCTAGCCATGCACCATCCTGTCGCATGGCACTTTTGGGGTGGGTTTACCCTTGAAACACGTGCCAATAGTCAATCATCTGATGCTTTTCTCGCATGATAAGTTTTGCTTCTTTATTTCTGATTGCGGCTCTTCATCTCACGCAACTTTTCGGCAATGCGAATCTCCAGCCCGCGCTCCACAGGTCGGTAAAACCCGGGCTCGGCCATGCCGTCAGGCAAATAGCGCTCGCCAGCCGCAAAGCCGCCCTCTTCATCGTGGGCGTAGCGGTAGTTCTTGCCGTAGTCCAGGTCTTTCATCAGTTGCGTGGGCGCATTGCGCAAGTGCATGGGCACCGGGCGCGTACCGTCCTTCTTGATGAAAGCCTTGGCCTCGTTGAAAGCCTTGTAAACCGCGTTGGACTTGGGTGCCATCGCCAAGTAAATCACACACTCGGCCAGCGCCAGCTCGCCCTCGGGCGTGCCCAGGCGTTCATAAACCTCGGCCGCGTCCAGCGCTAAGCGCAGCGCACGCGGGTCGGCCAGACCAATGTCTTCGCTGGCCATGCGCACCAGCCGACGCGCCATGTACTTCGGGTCAGCCCCGCCATCCAGCATGCGCACAAACCAGTACAGCGAGGCATCGGGGTCTGAGCCGCGCACAGATTTGTGCAGCGCACTGATGGTGTCATAGAATTGCTCGCCACCCTTGTCATAGCGGCGCATGCGCTCGCCCAAAACCTTGAGCAACCAGACGTCGGTGATCTCGGCGAGCTTTTCCTGCGTGGCGGCCACCGCCAGCGTCTCCAGCGTGTTGAGCAGGCGCCTGGCATCACCATCGGCATAGGCAATCAGGCGATCAGATGCTATCGTTTCAATAGCTGGTAGCGCATGAATGGCGAGGGCTCGGGTCACTATTTGTTCTAGATCCTGCTGAGATAGCGGCTGGAGGACATAAACGGCAGCGCGCGACAGCAAGGCCGAGTTCACCTCAAACGATGGGTTCTCGGTCGTCGCCCCGATAAAGGTAAACAGGCCACTTTCCACGTGCGGCAAAAAGGCATCCTGCTGGCTTTTGTTGAAGCGGTGCACCTCGTCCACAAACACAATTGTTCGGCGCTGCTCCAGCCCGTCACGCGCTGTTTCGGCCTGCTCCACGGCCTCGCGAATATCCTTCACGCCACCCAACACCGCGCTGATGGTGATGAACTGCGCGTCAAACGAATCAGCCATCAGCCGTGCGATGGTCGTCTTGCCCGTGCCGGGTGGGCCCCACAGAATGCAACTGTGCGGCTGGCCCGACTCAAACGCAATACGCAGCGCCATGCCCTCGCCCAGCAAATGCTGCTGGCCGATGACCTCGCCCAAGGTCTTGGGGCGCAGGCGTTCTGCTAGGGGTTTATGGCTTTGGAGGGCGGGCTTCATTGGGCAATATTGTGGCTTACTACCTGGTGTGCGTTGTCAGGGTTGAATTCGGGTTGCTTGCCAACGTGTATGGCAGGTGCAGCGGGCGTCCGCCCGCATCACTTGCGCACCCATCCAACATACGAATGCGACAGAAAATCCACTTAAGATGCCACGCGTAACACCAAGCCTTAAAGGAGCCAATTGCAATGACCTCCACTGAATCGAACACCCCACTAGAGGGCGGCTGCACCTGTCGGGCTGTGCGCTACCGCGTAACGACCAAGCCCCTGTTTGTGCACTGCTGCCATTGCCGCTGGTGCCAACGTGAAGCCGGCGCATCGTTTGCGCTGAACGCGGTGATCGAAGCAGACCGTGTGCAAATGCTGCAGGGTGAAGTTGAGGTCATCAACACACCCACCAATAGCGGCAAGGGACAAAAGATTGCCCGCTGCCCGACTTGCAAAATAGCTGTGTGGAGCAATTACGCTGGGGCGGGTGATGCGGTGCGCTTCGTTCGCGTGGGAACGCTGGACGAGCCTGACCGCCTGCCGCCCGACATCCACATCTTCACCTCCAGCAAGCAGCCGTGGGTTGTTCTTGCACCGGGTGCACCGGCTGTGGCGGAATACTACAAAGCGTCAGAAATGTGGCCAGACGACAGCCTGAAGCGCCGCGCGGCGCTAATGAATGCCAAGTGAGCCACCTCTTTGTGCGGTTTACTGCCGCACAACGTCCGCACCCTGCGGTGGCTTGAACTGGAAGCTGGCGGCGTCCAGCGACACGTTGGACTGAAACGCAGCAAATGTCATGCTCGACTTCTGGCCAAAGCTATCCAGAATGTCCAGCGAAGCCAGCTGACCGGCGCGAAAGCCGATGCGCACATTTTGCAGTTGCCCGTCTTTGGCTTTGGGTGTGGCCAGCACCCACTCCAGACCGTCTTTGTCTGGCGCAGTGGCCAGCGTGAAATCTGCTCTCAGCGCACTGATGTCGGCCGCGGATGCAATCAACGCGGCGGGGGTAGAACCCAGCACTTCAGCCTGCTTGCGCGTCGTGACCTGATTCAGGTCCACGTCATACAACCATAGCGTCTGGCCGTCGGCGACGATGGTTTGCTCGAACGGTTTTTTGTAGACGAACTTGAAGCGGCTGGGCCGCGAGAATTCGAATGTGCCGGTGGACGTTTTAGCTCTGGTGGTCTGCCCCTCTTTGGCGGGCGGTGTAACGACCTGGGTGAAATCAGCCCGGCCTGTTTTGGCTGTTTTCACGAAAAGTTCAAGGCTTTCCAGGCCTCCAGCCCTCGCCAGTCCTGCCCAAGCAGCTAAAAAAATAATTGCAAAACGTTTCATTCAACACCTTATTCAGCCCGGGCCGGTACCAGTATTTCGCGCTGGCCGCTGCCACTCATGGCGCTGACCAGCCCGACTTTTTCCATATCTTCCACCAGCCGCGCCGCGCGGTTATAGCCAATCTTTAGGTGGCGCTGCACCAGCGAAATGCTGGCGCGGCGGTTCTTCAACACCACTTCCACGGCCTGGTCATACATCGGGTCTTTTTCGCCCCCACCATTACCGCCACCGCTGCCATCGCCCAGCAAATCCCCTTCGCCATCGATCGTGCCACCTTCCAGCACGCCTTCGATGTAGTTCGGCTCGCCTTGCGACTTCAGATACCCTACAACGCGGTGGACCTCTTCATCGCTGACAAAAGCGCCATGCACGCGAATGGGCAGGCCCGTGCCGCTAGGCATGTACAGCATGTCACCCATGCCCAGCAGGGCTTCGGCACCCATCTGGTCGAGGATGGTGCGGCTGTCAATCTTGCTGCTGACCTGAAAGGCAATGCGCGTGGGAATGTTGGCCTTGATCAGGCCGGTGATCACGTCCACGCTGGGACGCTGCGTCGCCAGAATCAAATGGATACCGGCGGCGCGGGCTTTTTGCGCTAGCCGGGCAATCAGCTCTTCAATCTTTTTACCAACCACCATCATCAAGTCAGCCAGTTCGTCGATGACCACCACAATGTGCGGCAGGCGGTCCAGCGGCTCAGGGGCTTCCGGGGTCAGGCTGAACGGGTTATAGACAAACTCTCCGCGGGCTTTGGCTTCATCGATCTTGGTGTTGTAGCCCCCAAGATTGCGCACACCCATTTTGCTCATCAATTTGTAGCGGCGCTCCATCTCGGCCACACACCAGGTCAGGCCGTGGGCAGCCTGGCGCATATCGGTGACCACGGGGGCCAGCAGGTGCGGGATGCCTTCATAGACCGACATTTCCAGCATCTTGGGATCGATCATCAGCAGGCGCACATCACGCGCTTCGGCCTTGTACAGCAGGCTCAAAATCATCGCATTGATACCCACCGACTTGCCTGAGCCGGTGGTACCCGCCACCAGCACGTGCGGCATCTTGGCCAGATCAGCCACGATGGGGTTGCCAATGATGTCTTTGCCCAGGCCCATCGTCAGCATGGATTTGGCTTCGTTGTACACCTGCGAGCCCAGAATTTCGGACAGCTTGATGCTCTGACGCTTGGCGTTTGGCAACTCCAGTGCCATGTAATTCTTGCCAGGAATGGTTTCCACCACACGGATGGACACTAGGCTCAGACTACGCGCCAAGTCTTTCGCCAGACCCACAATTTGTGAACCCTTCACACCGGTGGCAGGTTCAATCTCATAGCGAGTGATCACCGGACCCGGCTGCGCCAGCACAACCCGCACCTCAACGCCAAAATCCTTCAGACGCTTCTCGATCATGCGGCTGGTCATCTCCAGCGTCTCGGGGGCCACGGTTTCCTGCCGTACCTGCGCGCCGTCCAGCAGGTCAACCTGCGGTAGCTTGCTGTCGGGCAACTCCATGAACAGCGGCTTCTGGCGCTCCTTAATGACACGGTCGCTCTTGGGCACGTCCACCATCAGCGGCTCAATCATCACGGGCATGGGGTGATGCTCTTCAATCTCGACACGTTCTTCAAACACCACTTCTTCACGCTCGCGGGCCGCCTGTTGGCCAAAGGCCAAATCCTGGGCAATTTCGCGTTTTTCACGGCGGGATTCAATCACCCCCAGCAGCCACGAACCCAGACGCTCAGCAACATGCCCCCAGGAAAAGCGAAACACAACTGCAGCACCCACGACACCCAAAGCGATGGCAATCAGGCCAGAGCCTGCAAATCCCAGCCACTTCACGCTCAAGGGTCCCACCAGATACCCCAGCACCCCACCCACGTGGCCTGGAAGGTGTGACTCCAGGCTATACAGACGGGACCACTCCAGTGCAGTGCTCGCGCACAACAGCACGGCCAGACCCAGCCAGAATGCTGAGCGGCTCGCCGCCCACCGGGCCAGGCGGGAGTCGTCATGCGATTGCGGAGCGTGGGGCGTTGAGGTTATCAACTCGCGCGACCGCATCCAGCGGGCCAGCGTCGTCAGCCAGGCCCGGACACCCGCAGCGAAACACCACCAGACCGAAAATCCCAACAGGTAATAGCTGCCATCAGAGAGCCATGCGCCCAAACGCCCCGCACGGTTATGAATCGGCGTTCCTGCACCTGAAGTTGACCAGGCAGGGTCTAGAGCTGAATAGCTGAGCATGGCCAGAAGCCAGAAAGCTAACGCCACAAAACCTGCCAGCAACGCCAACTCACGGACAAAACGGCTACTGGCCGACGGTTGGGCAGCGGCGGCCGCGCGGGTTGAATTGAGGGTGTTGAGTGAGTAAGTCATGAGGCAATCAGAGTGCTCAAGCTTACCCCAACCCGCGCATGCGGCTATCGGGCAATCAAGCGACGGTCTTTTACCAGAATGGCGCCATTTTCGAGCGTTTCGATGAAGCCCTGCTCCTCAAAATCCTTCATCACGCGACTGACCATCTCGCGCGATGCGCCTACCATTTTGGCAATGTCCTGACGGGAAATTTTGTCACGAATGATCATCTGGCTGCGGTCGTCCATTGCCGCATGTTCCAGCAGCACATTGGCCACCCGGCCATACACACCCATCAGGGCCAGTGAACCAATCTTGCGATCTGCGTTTCGTAAACGTTTGACAAGGCCTTTCATGACCGACATGGCCATGGGGGTGTTCTCATTCAGGCAACGAGAGAAGGCATCCCGCCCCAGCACCAGCACATCGGTCTGGACCTCGGCCTCCACGTTAGCTGAATGCGGCTCGTTATCAATCAGGCTCATTTCACCGATGTAATCGCCAGGCTGCAACGAAGCCAGAATGACTTCGCGTCCCTTGTTGTCGGTCATCAGTACGCGGGCTTTGCCAGACAAAATAATGGACAGGGCATTTGATTTGGCCCCCTGCTCAACAATCATTTCACCCCGTTTGAATCGCTGTTTGGCCACCGCGCCAGCTAATGTCTCAGCTTGCGCAGATGTCATCATTGCGAACAATGGCACACGACGTATCAAATCCAGATTGGTCAACATCGACATTCAGCACCCCTTCGTGTGGACTTATTCAAGTTCTTACAATTAAGGTTGTAACACCCAAACTTTAACCGATAGCCCGGGCACCCCCGCCAGGCAGCAGACCGTACATTCCATGTCAACCCTCCAACACGCCAAAGTCCTGATCCTGGGCTCCGGCCCAGCCGGCTACAGCGCCGCTGTGTACGCCGCCCGAGCCAACCTCAACCCGGTGCTGATCACCGGCATCGCCCAGGGTGGTCAGCTCATGACCACCACCGAGGTGGACAACTGGCCCGCTGATGTCGATGGCGTTCAGGGCCCGGATTTGATGCAGCGCTTTCAGGCCCATGCCGAACGCTTCAAGACACAAATCATCTTTGACCATATCAACGCCGTTGACCTGGGCAAACGTCC
>Ga0116157_10001879_pt1 | contig 20884 bp, 41 predicted proteins | sample AD_UKC048_MetaG_FD_89882 | JGI IMG/M metagenome (GOLD analysis project Ga0116157, IMG submission 89882) | Active sludge microbial communities of municipal wastewater-treating anaerobic digesters from USA - AD_UKC048_MetaG | ecosystem: Engineered > Bioreactor > Anaerobic > Digestate | place: USA...
AACTAAAGTGGTTGTTGGAACTAACGTTGTTGTTGGCTCTAATGTTGTTGTTGGAACTAACGTGGTTGTTGGCTCTAATGTTGTTGTTGGAACTAACGTTGTTGTTGGCTCTAATGTTGTTGGAACTAACGTGGTTGTTGGCTCTAATGTTGTTGTTGGAACTAACGTGGTTGTTGGAACTAACGTGGTTGTTACTAACGTGGTTGTTGGAATTAACGTGGTTGTTGGCTCTAATTGTTTTTTTGTCCAGGTATAACAACTAACTTGATCATCACCTTTAGTATTACTAATAGCATATTCTGGCGATGTTAATTTCACATCAAAACCATTTAATATTTCATTATCTGTAGAATTTTTAGTGACTTTATATTGAATAGTTATTAATCCTATTTTTGATCCAGGTATTGTTTGATTTTGTCTTCCAAAAAATGTATTACTTAATGAATCATAAGTCCAATCAAACACATATGCAATTGTTCCACCAATAGCTAAAATAGGATCATTGTTGTTTGGAATACCATTAGACAATTTAATAGTTAATAAAACACAATATTCTGGTTTATCTATATCAAAAATCATAGGATAATCTCCAGTATTACCAAATTTAAAAGATATTTCGCCTGTGCCATTTTGTTCTACAGGTAACAAAGGTGCAGGACTTATAATACCTTGTAAAAGAACTGGATTATAATTTCCATCTTCTAATTTTATACTTTTCATATATAATTTTTTTAATATATATATATAAATAATTATATATGAAATATAAAAAAAAATAGTAAGAAAAATAAAAATTTCTTACTATTTAGGACTGACCACCAATCTTTAACAAAGATATTTAAATATATAAATATTAATTATATTTGTTTATTTTTTATTGTAGATCAGGTAGGATTCGAACCCACAATCGTTTCTAATGTGTGTTTTAAATTTTAAGTGCCGATGGTGGGAATTGAACCCACATGATCTTTACAGACCGATTGATTTTGAGTCAATTGTGTATACCATTCCACCACATCGGCGTTTTGTGGATTAGGTGGGAGTCGAACCCACAAAAATTGTGATTCTAAGTCACAAATGTCTTTACCATTGCATCACTAATCCATTTAAGTGGCGAGTACGGGCATCGAACCCGTATGAGCAGCCAAGCTCACGGCTTTTTAAGAGCCGCATGTATACCAAAATTTCATCAACTCGCCATTTTGTACTCTGAGAGGGAGTCGAACCCTCACACCTATCGGCACAGACTTCTTAGATCCGCTTGGCTACCAATTACAACATCAGAGCATTATTTTAATAAATTCTTCGTTTTTTCAAAACAAAAAACCTCAGTTTTTAGACTGAGGTTTTTGTACAACTACTATTTTAACAACTATCACAATAGCATAATACTTCTCAGTCCATTGTTTTGTAACAATAGGTTTAAGAGAAGATTTAAATTCATTATGTTATTGCAATTTTTCATATCAATATATATAAATATTTTTTATCAAAGTTTTCTATTTTTGAATTTATTTTTAATAATCATAATTTTCATCTCTACATCTCAATTCTGTATTATCTCTTTCATAATCTTTAATTTCCCAAATTGCATCATCTAATGACATTGCACGATAAGGACGTTTACCATCACTAAAAGTCATTTTTGAATAAGCATCATTTCTTTCATCAGCATCTTTTTTTGCTTCTTCTATTGTAGTAAAAATAGAATCAACTTCTAAATCGCCATAACGATGAGCAACAAATAAATCGTAAACAGATAATTTCATAATTTTTATTTATTAATTTCATACAAATATAAAATAATATTACCAATAAAAAAACTTTTATGAATATTTTTTATACCTAAAAATAAAAATGAGGAAATATTACTTAATTTTTTGGGATTCTGGTAATGAGTCTCTTATTGAAATATTTGCATCTGATGTGCAAAATTTATATGACAATCTAGTTCAACAATTTCCAAATTTAGATGAAATTTTATTAAATAAATTTAATTATAACTATATTTCAAATTCTTCACATTGGTTTGGTGCGGGATATATATCATCAATGGTATATCAAACATCAAATGATATTTCTATATCAAAAGCATTATCACCAGCACATTTTAATAAAAGTTTTTTTTATATATTAGGTTATGTAGAAACTACAGATATAAAAGAAATCAGAAAAAATAAGTTAGATAAGATAGATGAGCAAGATTCAGAATGATAAATACTATACTTCTTTAGAATTATCAAAATATTGTATTGATAAAACTTTTGAAATAATAGGCGAAGAAAATATAAGTGATATTATAGAACCTAGTGCAGGAAATGGATCATTTTCAAATCAATTATTTTTTTGCACAGCGTACGATATTCATCCTGAAGATAAAAATATAATTAAACAAGATTTCCTTCAATTAAATATACCATATAAAAAAGGAAGATTAATAATAGGAAATCCTCCTTATGGACCAAAAATGCAATTAGTTATTAAATTTTTTAAAAAATCAATAGAAATTGGAGATTATGTTTCTTTTATATTACCTATTTCTCAATTAGACAATATTTTAAGTTTATATGAATTTGACTTAATACATAGTGAAGATTTAGGACTTCAAACATATACAGATAGAAAATTACATTGTGTATTAAATATTTATAAAAGACCTGAAAATGGCTTAAATTTTAAACCATCATTTAAATTAAATGATATTACAATTATTAGAGATGCTAAGAAAGGATATGATGATATTCAAGACTACGATTTACGAATGGTATATTGGGGTTCAGGTTGTGCTGGAAAAATATTAGAAAAAAATGATAAAAGATATGCAGGTGAATATAAAATTTTTATTCATAATGATAAATTAAAAAATAAAATAATCGAAGTGTTATCAACCACAGATTGGTTTAAGGAATTAAAAGTAATTGCAATGATGAGAATAAAACATTATCATATATATAATGTATTAAAAAGGGAAATACCAGAAATTTCTTAAAGTTTTTAATACTCATTATTTTTCCATTTATCAAAAGGAATCTCTTCGAATATTAAATTATTTTCAGTACTATAATCTTTAGCGTAATAAAATTTTTTATAAAAAGGTAATTCTTCCATTTCATTTAGAAGAGATTCCAATTTCAGTGGAATGGGTATTGATTTTCTTTGTAATTCTGTAGAATTCATTAAAATGAAACCGCCATAAATATTTGAAACTTTAAAAGCTGCTATATTTTTAGTTACATATTCTCGTTGCTTTCTAGCGTTATTCATTTTTCAGATTTCTTCTGTCTTTTTTCTACTTTTTTTTCCTTCTGGGTTTTCAAAGGTTTCTTTTTTTCTTCTTTTTTTATTTCTTTTGTTTTCATAATATGTTATATTTTTTCTAATTTTTTTAGTTTGTATTTTCTAATAAGTTTATTAATATTTATAGAATCATCATTAGAACTAAATCTATTTTTAATTATTTTTAAATTTTTATTTGTTAATACAAAATTAAAAATGCAATGTTGTTTAAACAAAAAATATAATTTTGAATTCATGATAATTGATTAATGATTTATTTATTTATTTGTAAATCATAATTTCCTAGAATTAAAAATCTTGTAGCATCTTTACCACTTCCATCTTTAGGTATATTAGTACCATTACTGGATAGAAATTGTTTAGTAGCACCAGCACCAACATTGTGAGCCATTGCAATTATTCCAGATTCTGTTATTGACCAGCCATTTAAGAACTTTCCATCATATTTTTTAATATCAGATTTCAATTCTTGATATAAAATATCAATCCACATTTTAAGTGCAGCTTCTTGAATTTCTGGATTGCTTTTCCATTTCTCCCAACTGAATTCGCCTAGTCCAACCGACTTTCTTGCAGATTCGGACATTTGATATTTGCCCCAATATTGACTACCTTCTCTTCTCGCATCGTATGCACCATTAGATTCGATTGCAGCTAAATTCTCTTTCCATTTCTCATAGTTTTTAGATGAATCTTTTAAGTAAAAAATAATATAAGTTAAATTTTCACCTAATTCTTTTTTATACTTTATAATGTTTAAAGAATCTTTTTCATTGTCACCTAAAGAAGGTATATAAATAGTTAATGTTGGAGATTTTTCTATTTTATTAAAATTAACATCAATATTAAATATATAAAGTAAAGAAATAGAAATTGCAATTAATAATATTAATAATGCTATTAATTTAATTAAAAATTTAAAAAAAAGTTTAATAAAAAATAACTTATCATATTTAAAAAAATATCTAATTTTTTTTGATATTAAGTTTTTTTCACAATTTAAAGTTGCTTGAAACAATGCTTCGCAAATTTCAGTATCACTTTTCAATGATGGATCTAAATGATAATCGTTTTTATCAGTTAAAATTTTATTTATTCTTTTTAACATAATTTATATATTTAACATAATAATTAAAAAAAAAAGAGAAAAGTTTTCACTTTTCTCTGATAACATATTGGGAGTAAGATTTCTCATTACTCACTTACAACAGTCGTATCAACAACAGCTTCGACAGCAACAGTATCAACAGGAGCAAAAACTGTAGTAGAATCTACAGTAACAGGCTCTACTTTTTTACCTGTGTTAGTACAAGATGCTATAATAAACGCAACTGCAATTAAACTCAAAATCATTAACTTTTTCATATTCATTTTATTTTTTTTAGTCACCTATATATTAAACAAAAAAATCAAAGTTTTACTTATTTTTATTTATACTTTGAATATTAACAATTATTTAACATTAAATAAATTTCATTTTCTTAAATTTTTCTTTTCTTTCTTTTTGAACTTTTTCAATTTCTAAAAATTTAAGTGCTTTATTATATGAATCTATAATACCATTTTCTATTACTTTTAAATGTTGATACTCTTTATTTTCAGATAATGATTTAATAAAATTATTTGACATTATAAATTCTATAAAATAATTATAGACATTGCCGAAATTTGTTTGCTCATAATATTCCTCTTTGACTTGCGAATCTAAAATTTCAAGAATTTTAAATCTTTCAATTTCAGTTCTTGAATATTTTTTCAATAAATAAAAAAATAATTTTTTCATATTATTTATTAATAAATAGTAATTTGAGTTCTCTTATTTCTGATAAAGTTTTATTTTCTTTCCATTCTAAATTAACAACTCTATTATTAGGGTTTGAATGACAAGATTTACAAATTGTATATATCCAGCCTTTTGTATGACCAATATTTTCAGTTGAACCACAAAATTCACAAATATCATTTGACATATTTTCAGCTAAACTAACCATACCACTTATATAATCATCACCACCATTATAATAGAAATTTAAAGAACCAAATTTTTCTTTTACTTGAGTTGCGACTACTTGAGGTATAGTTTCAATTTCTATTTTTTCACATTTAGACTCTATAAAATCTTCTATCCTATATAAAATATTATAAAGTTTTTTATATCGTATTTTAAATCTTAGATTTCGTATTTTATTATAAATTGCTCGTAATGTCTTATTTTTAATGACTTTTTTCTTAGAATTATTATCAATATAATTTTGAATAGATTCACAAAGTTGGTCCAATAGCCAAAACCAGCCATCATTGTGCTCAAATCCCCAACACATCGCCGTATTTTGCATATCTGCATATCTATTAACAAATATTTTTGGATATTTTTCAACTAAGTATTTATCTAATCCAGGTGTCATTTATTAAATTTTCCTAATTAATACTTCATCAATCATGCCATAATCTTTTGCTTCCTGTGATGTCATCCAATAATCACGATCACCATTCTTTTCAATTTCTTCAAAAGATTTTCCACTATGAAAAGATATAATATTATATAATTCTATCTTTGCTTTTTTGATCTCATTAGCTGCAATTAAAATATCAGATACTTGACCTTCTGCTCCTCCTAATGGTTGGTGTATCATTACTCTGGCATGTTTTAAAGCACTTCTTTTACCTTTTGTACCTGCACACAAAAGCACAGCACCCATTGAAGCTGCCATTCCTGTACAAATTGTAGCAACATCAGGCTCTATATACTGCATAGTATCGTATATAGCTAATCCACTATGAACAACGCCTCCTGGAGTATTACAGTAGATAATGATATCTTTATTTTTATCTATTGATTCTAAAAATAGTAATTGTGCCTGAATCACATTAGAAACGTAATCATCAATTGCAGTGCCCAAAAAAATAATTCTATCCATTTGGAGTCTAGAAAAAACATCCATTTGTGCGACATTTAGTTGTCTTTCTTCAATAATAGTTGGAGAAATGTAATTATCGTTAATAGTACTCTTATAATTATGCAAAGATAATGAGCTTATACCAATATGTTTGGTAGCATATTTTTCAAATTCGTTCATCATATATTAAATTATTGAATTGTTATTTTAAATATCCTTTTTTTTATCGAAATCTCTTAATTTTTTTTGTTCTATTTTAAATTGAAGTTCGGATAAAACTAAGTTCAAACTTCTAGTTATATTACACATAATCTCCTTTTCCATATTTTTCCTATCATCTTCGACTTTTTTATCAAACATGGAAACCATCTTTGAATATGTTTTAGATGGTAAATTTATAATATATTTATATTGGTGGTTAACAATTGTAACAATGTTAGCATTAACGTTATCAGATTGAAGTATAATAAAAGTATTCACTTCTTTATCTAAAAGATATGTTTTTGTTACGATATATCTTTTATTAGTTTCAAAAGAATTTAAATATCGAACATTATCATCATCGTATAAGCTCAATCTAAATATATTAAAAGCAGTAATTTGATCATCTGTTAAAATAGGTTCAGGATTTACACGATTACGAATAGATAAAAAAAAATTTTTTATTTTATTTGATTTCATTATAAATTAATATTAGATTCTAATAATTATTGAATATCATCAGGATTCCCATTATCATCATTAGATGTTTCTTCAAGTTTTTCTAACATTAAATCCTTAATTTTTTTCATTCTTTCGTCAGAAAAAAGCACTTTTACTTTATCATCATCAATTGGATATAAAATTTCAGTGTCCAGTACATGAAAAAGATAATCGATAGCTAATTCTGTGTCAGCTTTTTCACATAAAAAATCAATAAAATTAAGTCTTTCAGACTCTTCAAGATCAAAAATTTTTCTTTTTTTCATTTGATCTAATACACTTTCTTGCTCTTCTATTGAAGAATCTGAAAAATCACCTGTTAAAATTTCGTTAATATTCATTTTTTTTTAATTTTTTATTATTAATAATTAATTTAGTTGTATTAAAAAATAAAGTTTAATTTTTCTTATATTTGCTCACTCTGATCAATTATTTAAATTTTAAAACTTATTCACCATATTTTAATAAAAACTGATTTGAAATAGTTTTAAAAGATATTCTTACTGTCGCATCAATAGAAACCCAAACTAAACCCTCTCGAATTGTAGAATTAGGATTTACAATAGAATCACCATTTGCAATCATTAATAATTCATCAATAGTTTCTGGCAAAATAAAATTATTAAAAATAGTTGGAACAGTTTCAAGATTAAACAATTTGCATAATTCTAACATTTTTTCTTTTGAAATATACTCATATTTATCAATATCAAAAATATTATAAACTAAAAGTTTTTGACCCCTTAATTTATATTTATTACCCTGAATTCCTTCACCAATTATCTCACCCTGAATTGCTAAGTTCTTACCATAACTCTTCAATTTATCTTCCAAATTATTAGCAATTGCTATTTTTCCATATGTAGTTTTATCATTAAAAACTAACTGTAAATTTCTAGAACAAATACCAAATTCACCATTATTAAAGAAGAAAGTGGAAGAAGTACCATCAACTTTTTCGGATGCAAAATATTTATATTTTTTATATTCTTGATATTCAGAAGTTAGGTTTTGAATTCTCAAAATATATAACATTTTGATTTATTTGAAATTCTCCCTTTTTAATAACAACATTCCAATTATCAATTGTTGCAACCTCAATTAAATCTGCACCCTCAATTGGTTTAATGTTTGATATAACACGAATTGTTGCTAATTTTCTCATATTTTTATAATATTTAGACAACAAATATATAAAAAAATATTTAATAAAAAAAATTATTCTTCATCTAAATAATCTTCATCTTCATCTTCCTCTTCATATGCACTATAATCTTCGACCTTATCTAATAATATATCAACTATTTCTATATCACGTTTAATAGTTAAATTATCATCATCTAAGATTTTATCTATTAATTGTTCAGCGAATTCGCTAACATCTTCATAATCTGATTTTTTTGTTTCAACTGCAAAAGTCAATGTAATACTATACTCTTTCATATTATTTATTTTTATTTTATTAATTTATAATGGAAACTTCTATTTTCTTTATTCTATGTGGTGGATAATATAGAAAATATTCATTTGATTGTTTTTCATTTATTTTTTGTGTAACACCACTAATTCCTATATTTGTAATATCCTTTTTGAGTTCATATTCACTATTATAACTAATATCTTTTGTTATAATATCATCATCGATAAAAATTATCATTTTATAATTCATATTTGTTAATTTTTTTTACTTATAGTTAAAAGAAAATTTCTTGTTTATAATTTATTTTCAAGTTGCTTTAATTTTACACTTCTTATTAGCACACTAATATCAAAGAACATTTCTTCTTTTACAACCTGATTAAAATATGAATTTTCTAAAGATAGCCTAATAATTTGAATATTATTGTCGTTAATTTTGATTATCAAATTAAATATATTTCTAAATTCTGAACTCATATGAAAATATGAAAAATAATTAGTCTTAAGTAAAAGTTTAGAATTATTATCTATTAAAAAACTTTTAATTAACATAAAATGTTGATATTGAATATATGAATTATTAGAACTTGTAAATTGAATCTTATTTAAATCTAAATCTACTTTAATTAATTTATTTTTAATTAATGTGACCCTTTTATTAAATCCTTTACATGTATTAATAGACACTTTTTTATATGGATATTTATTATAAATTAAATTAAACAAAGCCTGTAATATTGGTTTTTTATTATCATTAACAATAAGAACCATTGTGGATTTTTCTATCCATTCATGTAATTTATCTAAGTTTTCCACTTTAATAATTTTTGTTGTCTAAGATTTATCTCTACAATGTATGAATATCCTTTATCTGATCGTCTGATCGGCCGTGATGAAGTTCCCGCAGTTGTCTTCCACCTTCCAGGTATTAGCCAGTCATGATATTCGCATTCACACCAACCAAATCCAACAAAAAAATTTTTATCATCGCAATAAGTAATATAAACATACTTAGATCCATCTAAATATTTCGTAAAATCTGAATAATATTATAGTAATAATTGAATATTTCCTCTTGAAAAATCTTTCCATTGGCAAGTTCTACCTGTTTCATGATCTATAACTATATTTTCTCTTATTCTATAAGTTCTTTTTTTTGTTCCTCTATTTCCATAGCCTATTTGATCATTTCGATGTTTCTTAATTTTTTGATAATTTTTTTCATCTTCCACAGCTTTTAATTTTTCAAACAATCTTTGATATGCTATTTCTTTATTTTTATTCTGATCTCTAGTGTCTTGAACCTTAACTTGTAATCCAGTTGGAATATGAGTTAGTTGTACACAACTATTTACTTTATTAATGTTTTGTCCACCATTTCCGGAACTTCTTATGTATGAATATTTAAGATTATTTTTATCTAAAACAAATTCTAAATCTTTTTCTGGTTTCATAATAGCAACAGTGATAAAACTTGTTTGTACTCTATCATTTTTTTCTGTTGGAGGTATTCTGACAAAACAGTGTGATCCACTTTCATTTTTAAAATATTTGAAAACTTCATTACCTGTAATTCAAATTTTAGAAATACCATCACTCTCTTCTAATTTATAAGAGAAGTTGTTATTACGGCAAGATTTAATATAAATATTAGTCAAATCTTTAACTAACAATTTAGAATCATTACCACCTTCAGAGGCTCTAATTTCAATTACAATTGTTTTCATTTTATTTATTTTTTTTAATATATATTTAAAAATAAAGTGGGTAAAAAATATTTTTTACCCACTTTTATTTAGAACTAAATTAAAATTTAACAGTTGGAGCATTATTAGCGCCTTCTTCTGCTTTAAAATAAGGTTTTTCATCAAAACCAAGCATACTAGCCACAATAATAGTAGGAAAACTTCTCCTAGATGTATTGTATACTTGCGCAACATCATTAAAATTTTTCCGCTCCACTGCAATTCTATTTTCAGTTCCTTCTAATTGAGCCTGTAAATCTAGGAAATTCTGATTAGCCTTTAAATCAGGATATCTTTCTACCACAACCATTAATTTTCCTAATGCTTGACTCAATCCATTTTGATTTGCTTGAAATTCTTGTAATTTCTCCGGAGTTAAATTTTTAGGATCAATAGTCATTTGTGTCGGAATCCAGGTAGGTGATAACATCAGGGGAATAAAGTTCTTTGGCTTTTTTAATACCGGTCATTCGGACCTCCCCGGAAAAAAGCTGTTGTTTCGGTATAAAAACAGGATTAATAGGATCAGAAATCGAAAATTTGTATAACTGACTTATGGTTTCTTTGCACCCGTCAGCAACCACGATGAGGCACTTCTCTTTGTATTCCTGATCCAGAAACGACTGGATGGCGCGGGTCAGTTTTTCCGGTCTGTTCTTAGCGGCCCCCGGATAATCGCCCAAATATGATGGCATGATAACTGCTATTTTCATGGATAAAAAGGTATTTCGTTACGATTTGGGCTTCTTGATCGCCACGCTGAAATAATCGGTTCCCTTCTGTGACGTGCGCGACCACATGGCCAATTCATAGATCTGGCCATCTACATTTACCTCCCCCTTATAGTCTGGGTGCTTTTCCGACTCCTTTTTGTTGTTCTTAAATAGAACTCCCGTGTTAATTTTATTGTCGCTCATATCGTGTTGGTCTGCAATTTTGGTGGCTGCTATTGCTATTAATAACAAGTTTATTCCTGATAAAATCGGCTGTGGTATATCAAAACAATAGTTCAATATAGCAGCTAATCCTGTAATGAATATTGTGTAGAACCATTTGAAAAAACGGTTGCTAACAACAGGTATATTCAATTGCGGTTTTTGTGTTTCTTGTGTCATTTGCTCTCGTATTTAAGTTATTATTAATTTTATAATTTTGTGCTTCGTAGTCCGCAACTGAAATATACCTGCGGTCGTTATAGGTAAGGCTGTAAGTCCTCATTAGACCATTGGTTATCTGAATTTGACACTAATCCACGTTCACGCCAACCTTTACCATATTTAATATTCATTTGCCTTCTTGCTTCGCCAATTCCGACACCTTGTTCATTTACAAGTATTGCAATTTCTTTTCTAATTGACGCAATTTTCTTTTCAGCAGGTGTTCTTTTGTAGCTGCCTTTCGTACTCTTTTTGAAGATATCTAAGTTCTCTGGCTTTCGATTCTAATTCAACTTTTGCTGAATTTTGGTGTTCATAAGTTAAGGTTGTTGCGAAATATTCAATCTCATCAGCCTTTTTGCGAAGTCTGTTCGCTTCCTGTTTAATTTCTTCCCGTGTCATTTTGTTTCCTCCCATATTTTAAGTACATCGTCTATAATAAGTCCCTCTAAATCTTCTTCGTCATTGTGCCATAACTCGGTTAGTTCTCCATAATACCATCCATTATTATTTGCCCAAGTATAAAAGGATTCCATTTCGGCAGGGGTGTAGGTTTTCTGTTCGCAATATTCTACCACCGTGTCGATGGCTTCTGCGTGTGTACTCTCCTTAAAATGCAACTTAATCCACGCTGACCTTTCTTTCAGCACCTCAATCGCTTCCTTTATGTTCATTTCGCTTCCTCCTTTCATAATTTTAATTATTGACATTGTTGTTATCACACGGTATAAGCAAAAACCGCCTCGGTGCGTAATTGAAAGTATGTAGTTCTAATCAAGTTCATATCGTATTGATAATGTTGTGTTTCAAAATCGGTTTCAGCTCATACCGTCACCGTTATAAAACAGCTTGCCAACTACTTTAGCGTGCAGTATGTCAAGTTCCATACTACACTTCCTCCCCATGTATTTAGATATATCCGTCATACTTCTGAATACATCTAAGCCAAACACATGATTTCCATCTTCAGATACCTTATCGTATCTAAATACATTAGCCTTTTTGTTCGCAAATGTCACTTTGTTCAAAGTATGCTCTATTGGTCTGTCAATAGAGAATAGTGACTTCACTATCAAATCTCCCTCCTTAATATCATTGGTCATTAAGCAGATATATTCCTGTCCTGCTACTACTTTAATTTTTGTATGTTCCATGACTACGCTAATTAACTCGCCCTGACAATAAATAATCCCGATATGGTCATTTTGTTTCCTCCTCTTTAATGCAGAATCTTATGATTTCAAATGCCTCCTTCGTTAATCTAAGACTTTCGGCATTATGGTCTTCTTTACAACAAACCATCGTGTTTAGGAGTGATATTGCTTTGAGAACTTTTATCATTTCTGTCTTTGTCATTCGTTTGCCTCCTTCCAAATTTTTAAAAGGTCTGTAATTGTGTATAATTTCGTTTCTCTTGTTGCATAGTTGAATGTGCCGTTCTCGTAATATACAATCCCTCGTTCCCCGTTGGATTTCTCCGGCTCTATGGAATAGCCCAGTGAAACCCACGCAGCAAACGATTCCATATCCTCACCCGTGTAGCCTTTTATTGACTTGAGGTCATCCTTCATTTCGGATGCGAACTCTTCTTTTTGCTCCCTATCCTCATAGGCTACATTCCATTTATCGATAAATTGATTCGTTGTCATTTGGTTTCCTCCTCTTATAAATCTCTTATAATTTTATGATAATTGTGTTTATAAATACGTTAGTGGCAATTTTAAGAAGCGTTCGTGTTAATAACAATTGGTTCGATAAATTTACCAAGTTCGTATTTTTTATTCTCGCCTTTTGGATAAGGTTCAATTTCATAATTTAGTTTTTTCATATACTCTTTTCTTTTGGTTTTACTTGTTGCAAAATAAATGTATCGGTGTTTGGCACTTCGGTATTTTCTTAAACCATTTTGATTTTCATTATCGTAGTGCCTTGAATGTTTCCCACCCTCAACATATTTATCAGTTCTTGCTTTTGTCATTCCTGTATAAATCCAATTTGTAGCTTGGTAAATATATCCGTTATGGTTCATTTGGGTATCAGCATAAGAAACTAAAATCAAGTTTTTGGCTTTCAACTCATTTAAGCACCAACCCACAAATTTAGATAGTTGTATTTCTATCTCACCATCAACACAAAGTCGGTTTAATTCAAATACCTTTTCGCTATATTCTTTTCCGCAAACACCAATACATAAACTATTACTTGCAGGTTTTCCAAATGTACAAACTGCTTTCAATTCGTTATTTTCAAAGTAACCAAAAGAAAATGTAATACTCGGTTTTCTACCTGAATAATGGCGAGGTAATAAAAAATCAACAGCTTGTTTATACGTTATCGAAGAAAAACTGCCACTAACACTGCATATACGCAATGTGGGATTTAGTGCTTCATCAATGTTTTGGTTTTCAAATAAACTTTTTTGCATAATTTAAAATTTAGTTTTCATAATTCCCACACTGCGTATATGCTTTAACGTTAGCTGCAAGCACGTAGCAAAATAACATCGTGCAGTTTATCAAAGTTTCTTATTTCTGTGCTGTGAAATACTTTTGAGATTAATTCTCCGATTGTCATTTCAGATGGTACATTTAATGCAACCTCTACATCCGTTGCATGGTCTCCTCTAAAATCTGAGGTTCTTACTAAAAACTTAATAAAATGGCAGAAACTTTGAATACCAACGTGTATTGCCCTCGTTTCATAGGTTTTATTACTTCCGCAACATGGACAGGCTGTACCATCCATCTCATCCTTTCCCATGACCGCTTCCAAAACCGTGTCAATAGCTATCCCGAGTTCTCCCGGTGACTCCTGCGGTATCTCTGCACCCCTGCGCCACTTATTGTGACGTTCTAAGATTTCTATCGCTTCTTTAAGTTCCATTTATTTGCCTCCTCAATTCTTTTGCGTATCAAATCACCTCTTAATAAAAATTCAGCGTCATAATATTTGCATGGCTTCTTGAGGTGTATGTAAACCCGGTCAATGGCATCACGCAAGTATAGGATGTATTCATTCTGCGCCTCAATGAGAGACTTGAGTTTGGACTGCATCCATTCTGCACCACGCTTATAAGCTATTTCATTGGACTTAATTGATGATAGCATATCATATATTTTTGCCGCCTGTTCAATTTCTTTTGGTGTCATTTCCAACCCTCCTTATTTTGCGTTTAAATCGTTTTTAACGCGTTTTTATTCTCGCCTAATATCCAAGACAAAAATAACACACCCAAAAATGCAATTACGATTAATACAATCCAAAATGCTTTCATAATTTTTAATTTTTTAATTTTTAATTTATTAATATTTATTTGTTTTATAGTTATTTTTAAAAAAAGTTTATTTATTATTTATTTCATCTAGTGTTGCTATTCTAATTGGAACGAATAATGCAAACCCATCATCATCTTCAAAATGATTACAATAATCATCAAAGGTTGCACCAAATTTATATCGTTTATAGATAAATTTATTTTCGTCTGCATTCCATTTAGCTAAAGTGCAATTTCTATGTTCGCCTATATAAAATTCACCATCAATCAGATCTTTTTTCATAATTGCACCTGCACCAATTAATTTTGGAACATAGAATTCTTTCCATTCTTTTTCATCAACCACAGGTAGCTGTGGAATATCTTCAGGTTTTTTGAATTTTGGTAAAGTTTCCCAAAATTCTTTAATCCTCTTGTCTCTATCTTCATTCATAAATTTAAATATTTATTTTACTTTACCACTTCGATGAACTGCCACCACCCCCAAATTTACCACCACCTCCACTACTACCGCCTTTTCCAGCAGTCAGAATCAAAAATAATATATTTATTGCAAGACTTGGATCTATAAAAAGAATTATAAGCCAAATACCAAATACCACAGCACCAATTATCCAATGGTCAATTAGCCATGAAATAAGGCTTTTATCTGATTTATTTTTATTAATCAAATCCTGATTGACTTGTTCTGAATAACCTTCTTTACCAATTTTTTCTTTAATCTGATTTAAAAATTCAATTGTACCTTCATAATAATTATCTTTATATTTTATTCCAATACTATCACCAGTATGTTTTAACCATCCGTCTGGTAGATATCCTTCTAATCCATAGCCAGTTTGACTTCTTAAAACTCCTTGGTTCTTTGATATAATTATTAATAGTCCATTATTTAAATCTTTCTTACCAACTTTCCATTCTGTTGCTGTTTTTTGAGCAAAATCAGCAATATCACTTTCAAATTCTGATACTGTTAAAACCACAATTTCAATAGTTGTTTCTTTTTCATAATCGCTTAAAATCTTTGTTAAATTAGCATTTTGCTCCGGGGTGAACAAATTTTCATAGTCAGATACAAATCCAAGATTTTTTGGAATTGTTTGACTAAACAAATTGATATTTAAGAATAAAAATACTAAAGCAAATATTTTCTTCATTAGTTATATTTTTTATGATAAATTTTTTCAATCAACGTTTTGAGTTGTGCGTAATTTGGTCAAGACCATCCGTCACCAATTATCGCATCAAATATTATTATTGAGATTACCCTGTAAGCAACCACATAAAACAACACTACTACATACCACAATAGAATCCAGTCAGGTAAATATTTGCTCATTAGTATAGCACCTGCTATTAATCCAATCAGGTTAATAATTAACCAAAGTATATTCAGCATTATACGTTTGAACAACCAACTACGCACAACAACACCTATACTCCATGCCTTTTTAGTGCGTTTACGAATGTTTTTTGCTTCGTTCATAGTGTTGTATTATTTGAAAGTTTCGTTCTCGATTTACGGCACGAGAGCATAGCCAAACCGTTATGCACCATTAGTTCACAGGGTGCAAAATCAATGTTCGTGGTTTTGACTTTATCTCTTCCCATTCTTCATCACTCATACAAGCATCGTCCGCTGTCCAATCCATTGAATAAACATCACCGCACCAAGTCGTTTCTGCTATATAAACTGCATCAGGGTCAGCACCATCCAGCGGACTATATCCGTTGCCTTCACTATCTTTTTGTAAAACCACTTCCATTTCATCAGGTAGGTTTGCAATCGCTTCTTTTAATTCTTTTACAGTCATTGTTTTTCCCTTTCATAATATTATTTATTTATAAACGAGTTGTGTTTAATTGCTCGTTCCTCGCAACTCCGATACGCTAAACATAACAAAGTTTAAACGAATGTAAAACAAAAATATCAAGACATCAACCATTTAACCAATCTTGTGAAATAATCTTTATCTTTAAAGTCTTGTGTTAAAAACTGATGATACCAATTCACATCTGTAAGTTTGTAAAATAACATACCTACAAATAAAAAGATAAAGATTACAAGTATTCCAATAAAATATATCATAATTTTTGTTTTACATTCGTTTATACTCAACCGTTAGTCAACTGTCCGCTTACGGGTACTGAAATAGGCCAGCATTAGTTATAATTTTTATGATACAAATATAATTATTAAAATCGAATAAAAAAAAAATTTTAAAAATCTTCTAATTGTTTATTTAAACTATCTAATTTATGAGTTATATATAACCAATCAGATAAACAAATAGATAATTTTATTAAATTTTGTTTGTCTTTAAAATCTTGTGAAAAAATATTATTATATGATATATTTAATAACAATTGCATATTTTTTATAATTTCTTCTTTGATATTATTTCTTACTTCTAATCTATGTATAATATCTAATGTAAAATCGTAGTTTGCTTGAAAAAATATAGAAAAAACAGTATTATATTTTCTTATCAAACTTTTATACTTAAACCAATCTTTACTTAACAATTTTATTTTTTCAGTATCATACTTTTTTAAGGCTATAGCTATCACTTCTACATAATGAGAAAATAATTCTTCAAATTCTTTAAAATCTAAAGATGATAGGTATTTAATATACCCTTTTTTAAAATTATAATTATACCGACTTTTTTTTAAAATAAGATTTAATCTATGGATCATTAGTTTATAATTTCATTAATATTGTTTTGAGTTTTGCCTTTTAAATAATATTTTTTATTATCTGTATTGCATATTATTGAATATGTTGTTGTTAAATTTTCATCAGAAGCTAATATAGATACTTCTATATTTTTATTTTGTTCATTATAAATAAAAACACCAACGTTTTTATGATGTTTTTTGTAATAAGATTCTAATTCTTTGGTATATTTATTTTTTGCTTCGGTATAAATTTCTAATTTTTTTATTTTTTTATCTAATTCATTTTTAATTAATAACAATTTTTTATATACTTCTATAAAATTATTTGAAACTGTTGTTTTCCATTTATAAACTGATCTTTGTCCTATATCAATAATAAACGGCATCCAATATTTGATAATAAACTTATTTTTATTTTGATGTTGAATAAAAATACGAACATAATATGTAGCATGATAATTCCATTGTAAAGCAATAGAATCATAATAGTCGAATTTCACAAACTCAATACCTTTTTTTCTAAAATACTCTATAAATTTATTTACAAAAAATTCTTTCATTTGAATAAGCTTTGAAGTTTTTCTGATCTAATTATTTTTGTGATATCTTCTAATTCATTATAATATTCATCTTTTCCTATTAAAGTTATTTTTTCATCCTTATACTCCATTGTAAAAGTCACTTCTGATAATTTTGAATTAATAATATAAAATCTTACATAAATTTGATATGCTATATTTATATCTTTGATTTTTTGTTTTTTGAAATCAAAAAAAATTGTTTTTGATCCTTTATTTCTAACATATTTAGTAATTACTGGAAAACTAACTTTCAAAAATGACCTCGATTGCAATTGTTCATCATTTAAAAAATCTATATCTACATTATATTCTTTTTTAATATAAGATATTATAATAGGTTTAATTTTTTTTTCAATTTCATTTTTATTAGAAATAAAAAAATCTAATTTTTTTATATATCCTAATAGAGTTTTAAATTTAAATAATATTTCTTTTTCTGTTGCCTTATAATTTAAAATTGTAATTTTAAATCCTTTTAAATGTAAACTATAATCATCGTCATAAACAAAAGAGAGACTTTCGGCACCTAATTTAATAGGTACCCTATATTCTTTTTCATTAACTAATATTGAAACATAATTTGAAAAATTTTTTAAAATATTAAAATAAACATTTGGATATTTTTTAGAAATAATATCTACAATCTCACTAATTTCCGCCCACATTTTTATTATTTTAGAGAATTCTTAAAATCATCAACCTGTGAAACTTTTGCACCAATTTCTTTTGCTTTTTTTGCTTTTGATGATGTTGAATCTTCACTTTTTGTAAGTAAATCGGTAGTCTTTCTAGTAATACTATCTTTAACTACACCACCATTACTTTCAATAAATTCTTTTAATTCACTATCTCTAAATCCTGTAAATACAAATTCTCGTCCTGTAAAATTTACATTTTTCATATTATTATCATTATTTTTTGTAGTTTCTTTTTTTATTTTAATTTCGTCTGAAATTTGAACATCTATATTAGACATAAATTCATTAAAACAAACAAGACCATTTAAGAATGATTCTGAAGATTTATCAGACATACCATTAATTGTATTAAGTCTATCGATAATATCTTTACGAACAGAATCATATTTCAACATATTTTTGATTGTTTCAAAATCATTTTTTTCTAATGAGGATCTAAAATATGCAAAATCCTGTGATGTTGTAAAATCAATTACATTCTTAACACCATCAACAATCATTTTTAATTTTCTGGATCCTAAATTCTCAAAACAGCCAGAAGCATGACCAATTACATCAAAAGGAGCTTTTTTAATTTTATCATTAAATTCTTTTAAAAGTTTTGTGGCAGATAAATTACCCATACCTTCAATATTCTGAATATCTGTTATACTCATTGATAAAATTTTACCAACAGTATCATAACCTGCATCATAAAATCTTTTAATTGTTTTTTCCGCAAATCCTGTAATTTTAAATCTTACAAAAAAGAATGCAAGTTTTTGAAATTTTATTTCTCCACAATGCTCATTAACACAAATCAAATCTATATTATTTTCATTCCAAATCAATTCTTCTCCACAACTTGGACATATTAATGGTAATTTTACTTCACCATTTTTTGTAACACCAATTATTTTGGGTATTACACTTCCACTTCTGATCACTTTCAGAACAGAACCGTTTCCAATTTGATTGTCCATAATAAATTTGGCATTGTATCCGGTGACTCTGGATACAGTAACACCTTCAACATTAAATGGCTCAAGTAAAACTACAGGTTTTATAGCTTTTGTTTTACTAAGATTCCATTCAATTCCTCTAACCCCTGGCTCATTAATTTCAGACCAGTCTGGATTTTTATATGCTCTTGAATACGCAGGGTTGTTATTTCTTTCACGTCCAAGTGATTTCCGAATTTCTTTATCATCTATATCAATAACTAAACCATCAATATCATATTCTTCATTCCATTTTAAAAATAAATCATTTAAAATTTCAGTATCTATTTCACTTGCGAGATAAGCGTTATATGGTGTTTTTGACAAATTATCAAAAATAAAATCAAGCTGTTCAGATTTATTTTTAATAAAATCATCATCTGCAAATCCATAACGAACATGTTTTGCATATTTTAAATCATTAGATATCGTATCTGAGTTTTTTAACCCTGCTATCATGTTACGGGCATTTTTAAATGGCTCTCCATTATCCCTGTAAAAAACTCTACTTGAAAAATCTTTTTTCGGAATAATCATTTCACCAATAGTGAATATGGAAATATTAGAACCTTTATCTTCAAGTTTTTTATAATGTTCATGCATAGTCTCACCTTCAAATCCATCACCTCTTGACCAAGCAAGATTATTTTTCTCATCTTTTAAAATAGAAATTCCATCATATTTAGCAGTTACAATTATCCTTGTATTTAATGGTACTCCTTTATTAAGAAGCCATTTATGAATTTCTTCAACTGAATTTACCTTATCCAAGGAGAACATTGGATATTTTAATTTTTCTTTTCTATCTGAATTAACTTCTTCAATAACACCTGAATTAAAAATCTCATTTTCTGGATTTACAAATTTTACAGTTTCTATTAATCTATCATATTCAGAATCTGCTATTTGTGGATTACCATCACGATAAAATTTATTGAGTTTTTTAATTTCATTTGTGACAGTTTTAAAATCACCGTTATTTAACGCGATATAAATTTCTGATAAATTCATAATTTTTTATTTTATTTTAGTACAAATATAAAGAAAAGTTATGAATTAAAAAATATTATTTTTTTATTTTATTGTAAATTTTATTGTAAAAATCTAACTTATTTTGATCGAATTTGGATTTAGATGCTTGAAAATTTTAATAAGTTATGAAATGAACTACTACTACACTAAAGATGTAGTAGTTTCGGGAACATAAAGTTCCTTCTCTTTAAACGCTTCGTAGCTTGTGCCTTTAATGATTATAATTAATAATCAAGGTCTTATGTTTGCTCCACGTTCGTAATCGGTTGTTCCAACCGATCTAATTTTTAAGTCAGGTTAGCACATCCATTTCTGGTAGGCTCTGACGGACAACGAATTATATCGTTGTTTATTAACGCTTTATTGATTTTACTTACGGAAAGACTAATCCGTAAAACCAACTATCAATATTTCAAAGAA
>Ga0116157_10001885_pt1 | contig 20842 bp, 41 predicted proteins | sample AD_UKC048_MetaG_FD_89882 | JGI IMG/M metagenome (GOLD analysis project Ga0116157, IMG submission 89882) | Active sludge microbial communities of municipal wastewater-treating anaerobic digesters from USA - AD_UKC048_MetaG | ecosystem: Engineered > Bioreactor > Anaerobic > Digestate | place: USA...
TATTTAATTTGTTAAGTTTTTTCTTCATAATTAACCATTTATCTGGTCTTCTATCTAAATTTAAGCAATAAATATGGTCAAAATATTCATTAACTGAAATATTTAAATTGGTATTTTTAATAATAGGAATTAAGTTTGTAGTTGTGGTATTCAAAGTAGTACTTGTAGTTGTTGGCGCAACCGTTGTAGTAGATGTAGTCGTTGAAGTAGTATTTTTAACCAAACTCAATTTAAATTCTATACTATTATATTTTTTTAATTGAGTTTCAAATTTATTTTTCAACTTTTTAAAATTATCAACAATTGCTTTTGGATGTTGTCCCCCAAAAACTTCACTTTTAGAAGGTCTTTTTATATTTTCATCTATACCATATAATTTTTCAATCTCTAGTTTTTCATTATCATTACCAATAACCCATGGTAAATATATTTTATTAAAATAATTATCAATAACTTTAGTAGGTCTTAAAAATTCCTTATAATATTGAATTTTATCATATACTTGATCAGGAAAAACATGTGAATAATGATACATATAAACCCCAATTGAAGATGATTCTAAAGGTTTTTCTGGTAATATATTTTTAACCAAATGCTTCAAAGTAGGTGGTCTATGAGTAGACCAATATGAACCTGGATAATATTTTTTAATTCTAACATATGGTAAACTTGATTCATAACCAGATATAAACCTATCAAATCCCCCGAAAAATGAATACGCCCTAAATCTAACGGTAGTATATTTTTCTTTTTCTAAAGCATTTATAATCTTTTCTATATCTTCAGAATGAAAAAGTTCATCACTATCTATATGCCAAATATAATCAGTATCAGGATTTACAAATTTCATATAAGCATTAGCTTGTAAATCTTTTTCATTATATTGTGAATGAACGATTGAAATTTTATTTTCTGGATCTGGAAAATTATCAATAATTTCATTAGTTTTATCTGTTGATGTTGTAAACCCCTTTTTCTGCCAATAAGAAACAGGACCTTCAGCTATTAAAATCTGACTAGCATATGGATATATAGATTCTAAACATTCTTTAAGAACATAATCACCATTAAAAACAATCATACCAAAAGCAATTTTTAAATTACTCTTATTTTCAATTTTATTCACAATTTTATTTACCTCTTTTATTATTTTTATATTACCTTTATATGAGTTCATTTGTTTTATATATTCTTTTCTTAAAATCGATCCGTAACCAGTTTCAGGTTTAGAAGTTAAACTATTTTTATGTATTCTTCTATAAAACAGTGCAGTATTAATATTTGATATTTTAACTTTATTTTTTAATCTAAAAATTAATTCAGAATCTGCTGCACATAACCAAGGACGATAACCCCCAGCAATATTCATTACACTCTTCTTAAAGAAAATTATACCCGGAGTTATTAAGAAATCATTACCAATCTTATCATCTTTTAAATCAACAGATCCCAGCATTAAAAGATCATTATCTTTTTTATGTTTAAAAACTTCTTTAACTAGTTCTGGCTTCATTATATCATCTGAATCAAATCTCAAAATATTCTCAAATTTTGTTAAATCTATCAAAGTATTAGTTGTAACATAAGTGCCTTTATTTTCAGCCATCATATAGATATTTAAATTTCTATACTTATGTTTAATTTCGCTTAATTTATTATATGTTTCAGCGCAGCCATCAACTCCAACTAAAATTTCAAAATTATTATTATTAATAAAATAACTTTGATTAATTATAGAATCTAAACATTCTTCGATGAAATTTTGTGATTTATAAGCTGTTATAATAATACTAACAGACTCCTTTTTAATATTCTCTTTAAAAACTACTATATTATCAATATTATCTGAATTTTTAACGAAAGAGGTTAAATTATCATATGAGAAATAATTTTGTATATTTAAAACTATTTCTTTTTTTATCGGATTTAATTTTGTGATTGGTATAAATATTTCATTATCGGTATAATCTAAATTATTGAAAATGAATGTATTATCATCTATAATAATTTTACCTTTTAATCCAATATAATCTTTTGTAGAATTTTTCAAGACATTATAAACAGATTCTATAAAATTATCTGATATGTCTATTATCTCGTCTATTATTGATATATAATTTCCAAAAATTACAGGAAGATTATCTGAAATGATAATTTCTATATTATTTTGAAGATTTAATTTATTTATTTGTTCTAGTAATTTACTTTTTATATAATTAAGAAACCAGCCATTATCTTTTTGCTTGACTAGTAGGATTGTCCAAACCATCAAAAAACTTTTTTAATGTATATATATTGTTTTTAAGAAACCAAAAATAAAAAAATCACATTTTTTGCTAATATTATTAACAAAAAATGCGATTTTCAAAAGATTGAAGAAAGTTTATGGACAAACAGAGTATGCGTATATACTCATTTCACCTGTAACAGGGCCATCGTATTCGTATGCTACATATACGTCGTTTGTTACGAGTTCAGTAGTTCCGGGTACGGTTTGGTCGTCGATATTTCTAATACCTGTTATTTTAAAGCCGGGATATGTAAGATAATCGGTATTATCTTCATGTCCAAGGTATCCTACGCTCCAAGGTCCAGCGGTAAATTCTGGTACAACACTTTTAAACACACCAGCAATTAATTTAGATCTTTTCATAATTTTATTTTATTTTTTAGTTATTAACTTGTTTTATATATTAAAATCAAAAAATGATTTTTTGTAATTTCTTTCTAAAAATTAAATTAGTTTCGTTTTTTTATATATATTAAAATAAATTTATAATTTTTAATGATATACTTAAAAACATATGAAATATTTAAATGGGTTGAAAATAAAACTTTAAAAAAAGGTGATGTTATTTCTTTTTTTAATTTGAACTGGGGTGATAATAACATTCATATCGGAGAAATTATAAAAATTAAACATATACCTGCTTCCAGGCTGGTGCCTGAATATATAGAATATTATGTTATAGATGAAAAAGATAGAGAACATAAAATTGTTAAAGCTGAAATTGAAAGAAAATTAACACCTGAGCAAGCAGAAGAATTTAAAATACTAAAAATATCAAATAAATACAATTTATAATAAAAAAACGAAAATGAGATATTTAAAAACATACGAGCAGAAAAAAGGAATAACATTTAAAGAATGGTTAAAAAAGAATATCCTTGAATTTGGAACGCAAAAAAATATAATATGTAATGAGATATTTGATGAAATCAAAATTTTTTACTGAAAGTAAAAAATATTTAAAAACATATGAATCAGTATGTAGTTTACCGAAAATAGGTCAATATGCAATAATTGATTATGAGGATACTAAAAAATTTGGAAAAATAGTATTTATTTCAGATCATACTTATATTATAAGTACTAATATTAATGATCAATCTAATACTTTTGATAACACTTTTATTGTTGATATTAATAAAATATTATATTGGTCTGATAATAAAGATGATATAGAAATATATATTGATAAAGATAAATATAATTTATAAAAATAACGCATTTAAATTAAAAATTTATGATAACAAAATTTAAAATATTTGAGCAAAATTATTCCGATGAAGTTTATGGAATGCTTTTAAGTTATAATTATCTTAAACGGGTTAAAAAATATTTCGATCAAGAAACTGAACCTATTGCGAATATTGATCTAATTCTTAACTTTTTAAAAAATCATAAAATTCGTTATGAAACATATGCGTTTAAAGATGGTGACGCTTTTTTAATTGCTTTATTAAATTCTGAAGATTTACCTAAAAATTATAATGGAAAATATATGGTACCTGATAATATAGATATGCATTCATATCTTATAAATCCTAAATATTTTTTTAAAGTATATATTGATAATATAGAAGACTTGAATTCAGTTGTAACGTCAATAAAATATAATTTATGAAATATATACAAATATGATTATTAAATTTAAAATATATGAACAAAGTTCATATTCTCTTAAAAGAGTATTTGAAAATAATAAAAATCCAGAAATTGGAGATTGGGCTATTTTTAATATTGATATTGATGATATGGAGTATATTGAATGTAAAGAATTTATATTAAATAATATTGGTCAAATAATAAAAAGAGGTGGTAAAGATGATCTTCCACAATTTCCTGATGTTAAACAATATAATTTTGATTTTACTGTAAAGTTTAATAATGTCCCGAATAATTATCCTTTTGGTGAATATTTTAACAAGAATGGTGAAATTGGTGTTTATTTAGATGAATTATTATTTTATTCAAGTAATAAAGAAGAAGTCGAAGCATATTTAAATTCATTAAAATATAATTTATAAAATGAAACATATAAAATATTTTGAAAATTTTAATGTATCGAATATTAAAAAATATTCAGTATGGAAATCGTCTGTAACAAACGAAATATTAAAAATTTGTGAAATTACAGATAACTATAAACCATATGGAATTATTTTTAAATTAATTAATTATTATAACACTAATTTAAAACAAGTTGTAAAATACCATGATAATAAACAACAAATATTTACTAACGAAGATATTGAAAAATTAGTTCTTTATACATCAGATAATTTAGAAGAATGCTTAGATGTAAATTTATTAGATTCTTTATATATATCAAATAAATATAATTTATGATAAAAAATTTTAAAATATATGAAGAAAGTTCACATTCTCTTAAAAGAGTATACGAAAATGTAAATAAAAAACAAACATTTATAATACCATTAGAAATGCCTTGTTTTAAAATTTGCTTAGAAAAACTTGGTATGTCAAAAAAGGAAATTGAGCATTGGATGAATAATTATAAAAATAAAGTGTTTACAGATTATGGTCAATATCCACTTAGAAAAACCATAACAATTTCAAGAGAAAAATATATTTCTAGAATTGATTATTCGTATACTTGGTATTGGTATCCTGGCGGTCAAAATAATGAATATGAAGAATTTATGGGTAAATTGGATTGTACTCCAGAAGAAATAGAAGAATATTTAGATAATATTGAACGTGAAGAAAATATAAAAAAATATAACCTATGAAATATTTAATATCATACAAAAATTTATTAGAAAAATATACACACACCGATCAAGATAAAATTGATGATATGATATATATCAATGAGTTTGTCAAAAAATTTGAAGAAAAATTCGAATATAGATTAAATCTTGAATATGACTCTGAAGCAAAATTTCGTGATTATTTAGGTTTTGGTGCAGGTAAGTATTATCATGGTGAAGTTGAAATATTAAATAAATATATGATACAATATTTTATCAATATATTCACAGATATAAATCCAAATGGTATAGAAAATGAAAACAATATAGGTAGAACTTTTAATATTGATTTTGATATTAGAACACGTATAAGAAAAAATACAAGAAATGCTAGAATAAATAATAATATAATAGATTTTTACGGTTATTCAAGAAACATGGAAGAGTTAATCGATAGATTTGATGAATATTTATTAAAATTAGATATAAAACATTTAACTGAAGAAGAAAAGAAGGAAAAGGAAATTGAAAGGAAAATGAAAAAATATAACTTATAATTAGAAAAATATAACTTATGAAATATATTAAAAAATTTGAATATGTAAGTGACGAACCAAAAATTAGTGATTATGTAAAAATAGATGGTGATTATTTTATTGATGAAATGTCAGATTTTTTTAAAATTCACATTGGTAAAATAATAAATATAATTGATAGTGAATTTGCATATAATGTTGAATTTGAAGATATAATACCAGATTATATTGACGGGAATGCCCTACCGTGTTCTAAATCTAATGAAATGAGATTTACCAGAGATGAAATTATAGAATTTTCATCGGATAAAGAAACATTAGAAGCAATATTAATAGGAAAAAAATATAACTTATGATTATAAAATTTAAAATATTTGAGCAAATTAAAACTAGAAATATCGGAGAAACACCACAAATTGGAGATTATGCAATAATTGACCACGAATGGTTTAATTTTCTTCATACAGGTAAAGAACCTAATATTGTTAAGATAGTTAATATTACACCTTATAATTGTTCTATAATTTTTGAAAATGGAATAATGAAAAATTATGGAATTCTAAAAATTAAGTATTGGTCAAGATATAAAGATGATTTGGAAGATTTAATAATGTCAAAAAAATATAACTTATAATGAAAATAGGAAAATTTAATGAATCTGCAACTGAACAACAAAAGGAATTAAATGATTTTGTAAAGTTTTTTATTGATAAGTATGATATTAATATAAATGTTAATAATTATAATTGTTATCTTAGCAATCATAAAATAATAATGGGGTTTTACTTTAATATTATTGATCAAACTGATATAGAAACATTGCAAGAAATAAATAATTATATAAAAAAATTTGATAAAAACGTTAAATGGTTCATTTCTATTAATCATGAAATGATCTATTGTTATTATAATATAAGTTTAATAGCATATAAAGATATTTATGATGATATGGAATTGTTTCAGTTCCTGGTGACAAAATGTATGAAAATTCATTCATTAAGCTTATAATATACTTTAGCGAATGATATCTCATACATGTAATATAACAAATTATAACATATGATAACAAATTTTAAAATATTTGAGCAAAGTTCATCCTCTCTTAAAAGAATATATAAGTCAGATTTATATTTATTTTCTAATTTAAATGTTGGAGATTATGTTATTGCAAAAGAAACATCAGCAAAAGATGAAGATTTGAACGAATTTTTATCAACACATGTTGGTATATTAGGTATATTAGAAAATGAAAGTAGACTAGCTAAAATATATAAAGTTCGGCTGCTTGGTCGTAATAATTTAATGACTTTTTGTTATTAAGGTATTCCGTTTTTCTTTGGTTTAGAAAGTAATTATAAGTCCATCTAACAGAACCAAAATGCTTGTTTAGTAATGTTTGTTGTTCTTGATTAGGATCAAGTCTAAATTTATATGTATATTTAATTACTTTCACTTATGATAATTATAATGTTTTAGTATAAGTATATATAATTAAAAAAATATGGTTTTTGCTAAAAATTATTTATATATAATGTTATGATAATGGTGTTTGAGAACTATAATACAAAAAATCATTCCAAGTATTTATTGAAATATCATATGATTTTCGTGGTTAAATACAGAAAAAGGTTATTAAAAACTCCTATCAGTGATGACATGAAATTAATTTTAACTAACACCAGATGAAATTTTAGATTTTGAATCTAAAGAAAATGTAAATAAGTATAACTTATGAAATATATTAAAAAATTTGATAACATGAATAATAATTTCAAATCAAAAGACGATTGGAAAATTGGGGATATTATTGTTGCAACGCATACTCAATACGATAATCATGGTAAATGGGTTGTTGATGATAGAAAATATAAAATTATAGGGTTTGATACAGATTCATTATTAAAAACAAAAATATATATTTTAGATATTGATGATAATACACCACTTTATCATAGTTATTCTAAAAACGGGTTTGTTGATTTAGAACAGTGGGAAACAACGTTAGCATCAAAAAAATATAATTTATGAAATATATAAAAAAATTTGAACAACAGACTGAAGATTCTGATTTAGATAATTTGAAAGTTGGAGATTATGTTCTTGTTAATATACCAGATTTTGAAGGTATTGATGAGGCTAGAATAGTAACAGAAATTGATAAAAATATTGATGGTTTTACAGTTACTGCTGTTCCAATTGATGGTAGTGAAGCTGAAATTGCTGTTTTTTATGATTATGAAATTACTAAAATATTATCACCAGAAGAAGCTCAATTTTATTCTTCATTAAAAAAATATAATATATAAGTAATGATTATAAAATTTAAAATATTTGAACAAAGTTCATATTCGCTTAAAAGAGTATTTGAGAAGCAAATTAATAAAAGTGATATTATTAAAAAAGCATGTAAAGATAATAATATTACTTATCATGATGTAAAAGTTGCGAAATTAAAAAATAGTGATTTTTATGGACTTCCTTATAGTATGAGCATACAAAATAAAAAGCAAGAAACTCCAGAAATAAACGATTATGTGTTATTAAATGTTGTTCCAGGTTCTGGAATAGATAAGAAATTAGAAAATAAAATAGGTAAAGTTATTAATATTATAAATGATGTTATAATTCATGTAGAATTCGATTCTGATGATTTTGAATTGTTACATAAAAGTTGGATAGAATTTAAATCCAAAAATAAAGAAGATGTGGAATTATATTTAGATACAAAAAATTATAATTTATGATAACTAAATTTGAAATATTTGAACAAAATTCTATTAAAAAGGTATTTGAAAATGAATATGATATTTATGGTGAATTGTTGGATTCCATTGTATGTGGAAAATTTGCAAAATTTAGAAGATTAATAGAGTCTAAACCAAAACCTAATGATATTAATATTAATGGTAAAGGTGAACTATTATTTCTTGCTACTGAATCACAATTTATATGGATGATAGAAGAATTAACTAAATTAGGTGCAGATTGGCTTATCAAAAACTCCGAAAATAATTATTTTTTAGATTATTTAAACGAAGGTCATAAGATGAGATTAAAAAAATTATTTCCCAAAAAATATAAAGAATATTTATTTAGAAAAAGTGTAGATAATTATAATTTATGATAACAAAATTTAAAATATTTGAAAAAAATTCATATTCTCTAATGTTTGAGAACATTAAGCCAGAAATAGATGAAAAAACTATTACAATAAGATCAACAGATAATCCTAATTTTTATATTGATATATATGTTGATGAAGATGATAAAGTTTTTTATATAGATAATCCGAAGAATTTAAAAATACCAGATTGGATTGAAAAAAAGATTACTTTAAAAGATATTCAAAAATATTTTGATGGTTTTAATTCTTATCAGTTTGGTGGTAAAAAAATAGTTTATTGTGATTATTTATATAAAATAATAGCTCAACAAAAATATAATTTATGATAACTAAATTTAAAATATTTGAAAAAACAACTCTTATTAATTTAGGCGTACCATTACAAATTATGCCTAAAATTCAAAAGGACTTTGCACTTTCAGATGATGCACAATGGAAAATTTTAAATTATAAAAAAGATATTAACTTAATTTTACATAGTCAAAAAGATATTTTAATTTTATCTGTATGTAAAAATTCTATATTTGTTATATTTTCATATAACAATCTCTATTATATAGAAACATATACATTAATTAATAATGATGATTTTGGAAATAAACAATGGCAAAATAGTAGAGAAGTTACAACTATTACTGAAATTCTTCAAAAAATAGGACGTAATTGTAAATCTTATCAATTAATATCAGGTTCTTGGTCACCTGAAATATCTAAAAAAAGAAAAATTAAAAAGGAAGACACTGATTTTGTAGATATTACAAATAATTTTAAAAGAAATTTTGCTGAAAATTTTACAAGAACAGTTAAAAAATTATATGGAAATAAAGCAAATATTATAACTGATATAATTATTAATCATTTAAAAAATGTTAAAAATAACTTAACTGATCAACAAATTAGAGATATACTATTTTTAAATGTTGAAAGGGCAAAAGAAACTGATATATTAAAAAACAAACAAAAAGAAAAAGATCCTTATAAACTTTATAATGAATTTATTAAAGCTAATTCGTTAACTATATTTGATGAACATCTTTTAAATTTTGAAAATGATTATTCTGAAAAATATAGAGAATATTTAAATGTTCCAATCATGATTGAAAAATTTGGATTGGATAAAGTTAATACTGCTTTTATGTATTTTTTATATTCAAATAAATTAATGAAGTTATGAAGCATTTAAAAATTTTTGAAAATAAAATAAATGACTCATATTTAAGAAATTTTTCTAAGGAGAAAGATGAACTATATAATAAGATCAAAGAATTTATAATAGAAGAAAAATTAATAACCGAAACTAGAAATATTATTAGTATTTTTGATGTTTACTTAGAACATTTAGAAATAGATGAAGGTAAATTTGAAGATGTTATTATAGTGAAAGTGTTATTTAAAAATGCTTATCTTTACTCGTATCAATATACAGAAGATTCTTTAATAATAGATAATATTGATAGCTTTTATTTATTTTGCGACAATCCATTAGCATATAAAAATTCAAAAAAATATAATTTATGAAATATATAAAAAAATATGAATATGTAAGTGAATCACCAAAAGTTGGTGATTATGTTATTATTATAACAGAATTTTTACCAGGGAAAATTAAAAAATTTTTTGATAATAATGTTGGTATTATCACAAATATAGATAAAAGTCACTCACCATATGATTATAAAATATTTTTTGAAAATATTCCAGATGAAATTATAAATGATGATATATGGTATTATTTTCCGGGTGGCAGTCATCCAGAACTTTCAAATACTGATTTTAGTGTTGAATTAAGAATTAATCAAATAGCATTATGGTCAGATAATAAAGAAGAATTAGAAGCATATGTAGAAGCAAAAAAATATAATCTATGAAACATATTAAAATATTTGAAAACGAGCATTTGAAAATTTCTAATTTTATAGAATCATTGAGTGAGCAAAAAAGAGAACTTTATTTTAACGCAAAAATTTTTTTAAAAAATGAAATTAATTTAAAACATGTATATCAAATAATAGACATGTATTATGAAGATGATAATAAGGATGAGTTGTACATAATATATTTAATGGAATACAGCATTGATAATATATTTGAAATGGATAATATAACTATAACCTCAGAAGAATTAAATAATTTTCATTTATATATAGAAAATCCTGAACAATACATGCAATCTAAAAAATATAATTTATAATATGAAACACTTAAAAAAATTTGAAAGATATGGAGATAAAGATGATAAATTATCTAAACAGGCACAAATTGATGTTTTAGAGGATTTACTTAAAGCTAATCCATTAAGTAAAGATCACGATTTTTATATATTTGTTGGTAGAAATACTTTTGAAGAAGCCAAAGACGGTTTATATAAAAAAGTTTTAGAGATTGAAAATATGGTTAAAATAACACCAGATGCAAATAGCATTGCTGCAATGAGTGGATTACAATTAAGAGCTAAGTTTCAACCTGATAGTAAATTATATCATATATGGCTTCCTAAAGAACTAGAATCTGACGTTTCAGGTAAGGGTTCATCTAGATTAGAAAGATGGGTTGTAGACTTAATTGATAAATATAAAATATCAGGACAAGGAAAAGACCTTATTAATCCAAATTTAAATATTGGTCAAGAACTAAAAAATGCTGTTCAAAGAAGAAAGGATTTAGATACATTTAATTTATGAAAATACAAAAATTTAAAATATACGAAAATAAAGAAATTCTATCTAAAGATAACATAGATTTTATTAAATGGTGTGTTACTGCTGATAAGAAAAGTAGATATGTATATAACGAAGCAGAAGATATGTGGCTAAGTTTAGAAGATTACTCAACATATTTAACTTGGGAAGAATTGTATCTAACGTATATATCAAAAAAATATAATTTATAATGAAAATTCAAAAATTCAATAAAATAAACGAACAATTAAAAACAACTAAATATTGGGTATTTGTAGAACCTGCAGATGATGATTACGAAATGGAGTGTTATATTTTTGGTGATAAACAAGACTCATTTAATTTTCTTGTTAATAGAATGTATAGCAAATATAAATATAATAATCTTAATTTAGATGAATTGGATCAAATTGTATCTGAATGTGAAAATGATGTTACATGCTTATATGAAACATATCAAGATATATTAGGAAAATATAGAATTGATAATTTATTACTAACTTACGAAAAAGTAAAGCATGATATAAAAATTGAAGACTGGATTCAATTAAGATTTAATGCTAAAAATTATAATCTTTAATGATTCACATTAATAAATGGGAGAAAAAATATTCAACACCAAAAGATTCTTATAATATAGGTGATTATATAAAATTAAAAAACCAAAATTCTAATTATTTTCATTTTTGTAAAATTGTTGATATAAATGATCGTACTATTAAAGTACTCACGATAAATAATACAAACTCAGTAGAAATTATTAATATTTTTAAATCTGATATAAATAGAAAATTAAAACTACACGAAATTGATGAATTCAATATAAAATTGAATTTAAAATATTAATTTTTTAATAAATTCTTTTTTTAAAGAAAAAATTATTAAAAGTTTTTTATTTAAAAATATTAATTGTATATTTGATGATTATTTTAAAAATATTAAAAAAAAATATAAAAAATGAGCACAAAAATCTACAATGCCTATCAGTTTCTTGGAACTTCAGAAGAACTAATGGTAATATTGAAAGAATTAAAAAAAGATTACTATGAATATCTTAAAACATTTTTAAAAAATTTACATTATTCAAACCATGTTTTTGAAAAAAAAAGATATCCATTTCTTGAACAAGATTTAACTTTCAAAGAATTGAAACAAAAAGATTTTGCAGATTATCTTTTGGAAGATATTATCCACAAAGAAATTAAAATTGGTGATTGGCATCCTCTTAATATTGATTCTTCAGCAGTTGTATATTTTTTTGAAAATAAAATTTTTATACAATTTTTCGGATTACCTAAAGAATTTAGATCTTTCATAGATAAAAATAATAAATTTAAAGATTATCATTATCAAAATAGTACTAACATGAGTAATTATAATTGGGATGATGAAGATTGGAACACAATGACCGAAGAACGGCAAACAGAATTAGAATCTGAATGGAATGAAAGAAGAAGAATTTGGAACGAAATTATGCCTGATTATGGTGTACCATCAGAGTGTGGCTTGACTTTTGAATTCACTCCAATGGGATATAAATTTAATCAATTGTGTAATTTTATTTTAGAATCAAATTAAAATGTATCACGATACCATACATATTAGATTTAAATATGATAATTGGAAAGATGTAAGTTTTGATTATAGTTTTTTAATCTCTAAAAATTTGTCATCCAATACAGCACCAATAAAATATGGTGATTTATTACAAGAATATAAAGAATTAGGGTTTAATATTAAATATTTAAAGTTTAATGATATTGATGAAAATTCAATAGTATATTGCTCTTATAATCATCAACCAAATCTTAATATTTTTTTCTTAGCTTATAAAAAACTTATTCAAAATAAAGATTTTGATATAAGTTTTGAATATGGTAATATAATAAATAATATTTTTATTCCAAATAATATGAATTTCTTTGCTGGTATTTATTTTTTATCAGCAAATAAACCAAATGTATTTAAATCAAGCCTAACTCATATTGATTATTTAGAGAATGTTATTGAAGGAAAAAAACATCTAAAAATAGAAGAAAGATATCAATTAATTGATATTGATGGTAATATTATTCATAAAGAAATTACCAATGCAGAATTAGAATTTGAGCAGCATTTTTTTGAAAAATATGAAGTTAAAATAGCATTAAGAAAATATAAATTAGGAAGGTTAGAAAATTTATTTAAATAATTTATATATATATATCATAATAATAAAAATTATTTTATGAGATACATACAAAATTATAGAATATTCGAAAATAAAACACTTATAAAAAGTACAGAAGAGCAGAAAACAGAATATTTAATGGGTAAATTACTTCATTTATATGGTTCTATCCCATTATCTAAACAAAAAAGTTCTATTGTAATAAAAAAAATATTACAAGATAATTATAAAGTATTAGGTGAAGATATTGATTTACAATATAATAAAGATCATGATAAAATTAGATTCATAGATTATTTTGATTCTTTATTAAAAGCAAAAGAAACAAGAGGTCATAATTTTGAAGGTTTTATCTCTGGAATTTATAATGGTGAATTATCTAAACCAGGAGAAAGGTGGGATGTTGAAATTAATAAACAAAATTGGAGTGTTAAATTTGTAGACAATCCTTCAAAAGCGCCAGAAATAGGTAGTTTTAGGCAATCTTTATTGCTTGCTAACAAACAGGAAGACGTAATTAGAGAAGGTGGAATATCTAAGTTATTTCAAGGTAGTAATAATACTTTAAAAGAAGAAATTTGGGAAGTAATATCAAAAGACATAACAGGAGGTTGGTTAATTGCATATCCAAAAAATAAAAATAACGAAAATTTCATAGAAGTGAATTTAATTTATCCTGAGATAATGAAAAATATATTAATGAATGGTGGTACTGTAGCTCCAAAAGGCGGATTTAAATCAATATTTAGTTTAGCTTTAAGTGCAAAATATAAAAATTATTCAAATAAATATAAAATTATATTACCAGAAATTAGTTTAGAAGAATTAAAAAACATTTATATTGATTGGTCTGAAGATCTTTGGAGTTATAAAGTATTCGGTGAAATGCATGATAAAATCAGACCAGATGTATTAAGATATATTAAAGATAATCAAGAAATTATAGGCAAAAAATTATTAAAATATAAAGAATTTTAATTTTTATATGACCCGTCAAAGAAAACACAGAAGTCTTTAGCTTCTGTGATGAATTTGACAAAAAACTGAAACACTTTAGTCTTTAGCTAATGTGTAGTTCATAATACTTCAATCAATTTCTGATAATGCTTTTTAAATATAACTTCAACTTTATCTTGATAAGACTTTGGAAATATAATAGAATCATGAACAGTAAATAATATAATTTCTGGATAAGTTTCAAAAATTTCTTTAATTACTATATTAAATAAAAAATTACTTTCCATTTTTTGTAATTCATGAGAAAGTTCCTTGTAATTTTTTCTTATCTCTTTAAATTCTAAAATATATTCATAAACAGAAGGATATAAATCTCTAAATATTTTATTTGCTTTTTTATTTGTTTTTGAATTATCCCCAAATAAAACCTTATAAATTAATTCTTTTACTTCATTTCTAGTTAAATTTGAATTTTGACTTATATCATCATATAATAAACCACTTTTAACTAAATCAAAATATTTTTTAGTATCACCATTAATATGTAATAATTCCTTTTTTAAAATAATAGCAAAAAATAAAGGTTGTGAATTTTTAATATCAATTTCAGCAAGTATCTCATTATTAATAGTTAAGAATTTATTTCTAATTTCTCTTTTGAGAATTGTAAAATTCGTATGAAATCTACCAAAATCATCAAAATTAAAATAGATATTTTGTTCATTTATATTTTCTATTGAAATCATATTTTTTTGATACTTTGAATCATCTATTAGATTCTTATATCGTTTCATATGTTTAATAGCACCTTCATAATCTATTTTTATTTTATCTAAACAATTTATTAATTTAGTTCTTATATCAGGTAAAATAGAACTTTCAGACATTTCTGTTATTGCTGTCTCATATCTATTTTTATGTTTTTTTAATAAGAAATTGTCATAATTCTTCCATCTAATTATATCATATAAATATTTTGTTTCTAATTTGTAAGTATTTGTCTTTTTACCTACATAATATTTAGAAACTAAATTCATAAAACCATTTTCACATAAATAATCAATATAATAATTATAATATTGACCATATTTTTTTCTTACAATAGTAGATGATAAATTAAATTTTATATCATTACTGAAATAAAATTTTAATAGAACTTCATGTATAATATTAATTAGATATGAGCATTTTAAATTAATACCTTTATGTGGAACTTTTGTTTGCTGAGTTAGATATTGAAAGTCTTTAGATATAAATTGTAGTAGATAAGTATTTTGATTTGTCACTATAACTTTTTTTTATTATTATATAAAAATAAGACAAATTAGTTTTTTAATTTGTTTATCATAAAATATTTTCTAATTCTTTTTTAGTACTAACATGAATAATCTCATCAAAACCTTCATCTTTTGATGGCTCTTGATACTTATTTATATAATCTTTTAAAACAAATTCTGGAATGTTCTTTTCTCTTTTAGATTTTAATAATTCTAAATCCCTTTTCTTATTTATATTAATAATAATATCTTCCATTCCTTTTCCACCTTCATTAAAAACAACCGCCTTAACTTTATAATATTTTTTATTTTCACCTAATTTACTTAATACTAATTCTCTACTATATCTATTAATATTAGTCATATCAATGATAATATCATTCCGATTTTTAATTGAAGTTTGTAATCTTTTTTTAAAAGTTTCCTCAACTTTATCATTTATTTTAATTACTTTTGAAAATCCTTCATTACACCATCTTCTCATATAATTATTCTCAGGTAACTCTATTATTTCTCCTAAATTTTCATGATTTTTTAAATATTTTTTACCATTTATTTCATAAAAATCAGATTCATTTGGAGCATGAAAATTTCTATCGTCGCCTAAAACATAATTTGGACGATTAAAAGCATCTTTATATGTTAATCCTTCTTCTTCACAAATTTCAGTTACAATATCATCCCTATTTAAAATATCATATTTTTTATTTAATTTGCTAGTATAAAAAGATTTACCTATACCAGGAGGACCAATTAACAAAATAAAATCTTTAAAGTTTTTAAATCCAAGTACTTCGTTTACAAAACTATAATATTTTGTTATCATTCTTAAAAATTTTATTTTTAACTGCTGCTACAAGAGTCTCAATTGTAGATTTAAATGCGAATAAAGCAGCTCCACCACCAAAAACTAATATTTTTTGTGGTAATGTATCTATATTTATACCAGTATTAGATATCCATTCTGTTATCACTAAGGCTGTTGGTACACATAATGATACATAAGCTAACATGTCAGTAAAGACATCTATAATTTTTCCAAAACTTTTAGATATAAAACTAAATATTTTATAAACCGATAATAAAGAATCTTTTACTTTTTTAGTGGTTTCTAATAAATTTTTATTTTCTAATTCTTCTTTTATTTTCTTGACATCTTCATTAAAAACGTTTAATATCTGTGCAATAGAAAATATAGTCATCAGAACAATAGTTTCTGGTGTTACATCTGGTAAATTAGAGTTTTTAACTAAAGCTTCAACTATAGGGTATAAAACAGTTACACCCATTTGAAATGTACCAACAAAATATAAATTTGTAGACCACTTACTTACAGTTTTATTATGTATTGTCTTATAATAATTGATTTTTTTATTTTCCAAAAGAAATTCATAATCAAAATTCTCTAACAAATTTTGTATTTTAAAATTTTCATATGTTTTTAAATATTTCATATTTTTTATATATTATTTTTTTATTTTAAAAAACTTTTTTAGATTTGTAGTCTAAATCTTAAATGTATGAAATTTTTAAAATTTAATAAAGAAGATAAGAAATTTGTCAAAATGATTAATTCAAAACATTATAGTTTTGAATTAGTCTTACCAGAAGAAATACTACATGATATTCTTAAACAAATTGAGCAATATAAGAATAAAAATGAGGATATTAATATTTCATGGCAAATGAAATTTAAAAATGAAAACTTTATACATTATAAAAATTGTATTTTTTCTGATCCTGTTGATTATGAAATTCCAAAAAATACGTATTTTAAGCAAAATAATAGATTAGTTAATTTTAATAACTTAGATAATTATTCTATCCTAAAATTTAAAAAAATCAAAGTTACTTTTTCCAATATAGATTATTATACAAATTCTATAAAATATAAAAATAAAATTGTAGGAAATATTACAATGCGTCTCAAGCAATCAAAAAATCTAAGCAGATATAAAGATGGAATTCTTTTAGAAAGAGTTATGAAAATTAGTAATTTAAATTAAAATTTTCATGAAACCACAAACGTTAATTTGGATAGAAAAAATGTTTGCTCATGCTGAGCAACGTCAATGGTATGAAACATATTGGTTTATAGATATGCATGGTGTTATTTCTAAAGCAGATTACCGTAAACAATCAAACGAAATAGATTATTATCCATATGTTAAAGAAACTTTGCAATATATATCCAAAAATAGGACAGATATTATTATGATTCTTTTCACATCATCTTATCCTAAAGAAATTGAATCATACATGAAAATCTTTGAAAATGATAATATTTTTTTTAAATATATTAATGAGAATCCTGAGGTTAGTGATTTAAAAGGAAATTTTGGATACTATGATAAAAAGCCATATTATAATGTATTAATTGATGATAAAGCAGGGTTTAATGCTGAAACAGATTGGCAACCAATTTATGAATACTTTTTAAGCACAAATTATAAACCAAATACATCTTGGAAATTTAAAACAAACGAAACTTATCATAAATAATTAAAAATTTTTAAAATATGTTGAAAAATAAAGAAGAAAGAAAGCAAATGGCTATGACTGCAATTAATACCTTAAAAAATGGTATTGAAAATGAAAGCATTAGTTTAATTATCAATGCATTTGAATTTACTAATGATAGTACTTTTAGCTGGTTAGATCTTGACGATTTGTTTATAGAATGGAACGCTCTTTGTGAAGATGCTAATGATATTTTAAATAAAATTTATGAATATTAAAGAAGGCGATATATTACAAAGTGGCTTACATTTCTATAGAGTTCATAACGTTGGTAGTGATATTGTGATGAATAAAATTCTCTATAATCCTAAAACTGACAAATTACAAATTTATCATGGGCATGAATTTGCTGAATGTAATCAAATAGGTGAAGGAAAGCTTTATACTATTCTTGATGCTGAAAATAATGATACAATGTCAAAACTAGAATGGATTAAAAGAAAATATAAATTAGAAATAATTTGAATTTTGAATAAATTTTAAAAAAAATGTCACAAAAATTTTTTTAATTAAGAAATTATCCCTATCTTTGTTTCATCAGAGAGAGAGAAACAAAAAAAGCAATAACCTTAAAAAACAAAAATTATGGCACTCGGAAAAAGGCAGGTAACAGCGAAAACAACAGCAGCAAAAAAAGAAACTCATCCTGTAGTTACTGTTAAGGGTGAGGATTTTGCAGAAAAATTGAAGAAGTTTAATAATCTTAAAGAAGAAATTAAGAACCTTACTGCTGATCAGAAAGCTATTGAAGGTGATATCAAAGCAACTTGTCTTGACCAGTATATTGACCTCTATACATCAGGTAAGCGCAATCCTGAATCAATTAAGGTTCAGAGTGAAGATGGTGACAGGGTAATGTTTATGGTTGTGAAAAAGTATTCTGGTGCAGTTGATGAAGAAAGGGCTACTGATCTTCGTGAAAAATATGGTCAGGAATTTGTAGAGGAAAAATCTGAACTTATTATGAATAACGACCTGTTGAACAAATATTCTGAAAAACTAGAGGCTTTGATTATGTCTGCAGATTTTATGACCGAAGAAGAAAAAGAAGAATTGTTTGTCAATAAAATTACCTACTCTATTAAGAGTGAAGCTATCAACGAAGCCTTTACAGTGGCAAATGGTGATGTTAAAGGCTTGATTAGTGATGTGAATCCTGTGATGATGTTGAAAGAAACCCGATAAAATTTCGATTATTATGGAAAAATGTAATGGACCGCCCTGATAGTATTTTATGATTATATTATAGATTAAGCCAAAAAAGCAAAAATTAGATAATTATAACAAATAGAAATATAATATGAAAAATAATCGTGATCCCACTTAATAAGATTTATATAATTTAGATTAAACTTTTTAGATATATTTAGATAATTAAGTTGTATATGATGAAAAATCACGATCCGCCCGATTTATAATTTATATAAATAATTAATAGATATAGATATAATAAGCCAAAAAAGCAAAATTAAATATAATTATAGATCATCAAAGCGAAAAAAGACTAACGTTACCGAACCATATTTAAAAGTCTATATGGCTGTTAGAATAGATAGGTAAGAAAAAACAAAGCCAACTTATATATAGTTGGCTTTTTTTATATTGTTAATGAATCATTCTTCTAAATTTGATCTTAACATCCAAGCATCTTTTTCATATTCTTCAATAAAATCTTCTAATAATTTGCTTGTTCCATTATCTAAATCTTCATCTTCTAAAAAATCACGGATTTGCTTAATAATCGATTCGTAATCCTCTAAAACTTTTTTAATCATATTATTAGCATCTGGAACTTCTGAATCAGAATATTCTTTTAGTTCAGCTTCTTTAATATAATCAGAAAAAGTACCTAATGGTTTACCACCAATTGATCTAATTCTTTCTGCTATTTTATCTATATTTTCAAAAAATTTATCGTATAATTCATTAAAATGTTCATGAATATTTCTAAATCTTTTACTAACAACTATCCAATGAAAATTCCACATTTTCATAAATAATATAAAATGATTAGATAGTAATTTATTTAATTTTTTTACAACGTCATCTTTATTATCAAGACCAATATCAGCATCATCAAATCCCTCAAATACTGAAAATGTTAAAATTTTATTTTTCATAATGTTTATTTTTTTTGTATATATTAATTTAATTTAATCTTTATTCTTCCATTAAATCTAAAATTTTATCAATTTCTTTTTTAATAAATTCATCTTCTATTTTTGCTTTAATTCTAACTAGTTTCTTTTTTATTAAAGCATCTTTTCTAAAATCTTTTTTAAATTTAATATCTACACCAAATTTTGTTTTCTTATCATCTTCACCTCTTTCTAGATCTTTTTTAGAATATTTTTCAAAAATTTTAATGTGCTTCATAACTTTATAGTTCCGTGAAATAATGAAATTTAATGAAATTTCTTGATTTTCACATTTTCTTTCACCGTTCCACGATGGCCTAATGGCTTAATCTCCTGGTGCGTTAATTCGGGTGAACTCAACCCTATTTTAATTCTTTCTCCTTCATTTCTGATATTAATTGCTGCGTTTAGGTCTCTATCATGAACTTCACCACACTCAGGACA
>Ga0116157_10001886_pt1 | contig 20837 bp, 21 predicted proteins | sample AD_UKC048_MetaG_FD_89882 | JGI IMG/M metagenome (GOLD analysis project Ga0116157, IMG submission 89882) | Active sludge microbial communities of municipal wastewater-treating anaerobic digesters from USA - AD_UKC048_MetaG | ecosystem: Engineered > Bioreactor > Anaerobic > Digestate | place: USA...
ATGGTGTTGCTGTTCAAATCCGTGTTCAAACCGCTCGTCATCATGTTCTCGCTGCCGCTGTCGTTCACCGGCGCCTTCCTGGCGCTGCTGATCTTCGGCAAGGCGATCGACATGCCGGTGATGATCGGCATCGTCCTGCTGCTGGGTATCGCGGCCAAGAACGCGATCCTGCTCGTCGAGTTCGCAATCGAGTCGGAGCAGCGCGGCCTCAGCGTCTACGACGCGCTGTTCGACGCTTGCCGCGAACGCGCGCGTCCGATCGTGATGACGACGGTTGCCATGTCGGCCGGCATGATCCCGACGGCGCTGGGTCTCGGCGAGGGTGCAGGCTTCCGCACGTCCATGGCCATCGCGGTCATCGGCGGTCTGATCTCCTCGACGGTTCTGTCGCTTGTGCTGGTGCCGGTTCTCTACTCGCTGGTCAGCAGCTTCGAGCGCCGCGTCAGCCCATTGGCCCGCCGTCTCGTCACCAAGCCTACGGCTGAAGACGAAGCGCTGCTCAAGCACCATCATGACGGCAAGCACGCATCAGCGCCGCCGCCGGCTGAGTGATCTTGAAACCATTCAGAGAAAGGCCCGTTCGCAAGAGCGGGCTTTTTGCTTTTGTGCCTAGCTAGGTTCGACTTCGCCAGCGCGTGACGCCCAGATCAGGCCGACAAACAGCCCCTTCATCCGCGGCAGGATCAGCAACGTCGCGCCGATGACGATCCCGGCGACGAACAGGAAGGGCACGAACACCGCGTTGGCGTCGCGATTGGCGAAGACGAAGAAGAACGGCGAAACCAGGTGGCCAACCAGCAGGATGGTCGCCCAGGCGGGGCCGTCATCGGCGCGAATGTCGCCGGTGCGCTCGCCGCAATTGGAACAGCCCTCGGCCTGGCGCAGATAGCCAGCCATGATCCGTCCCTTGCCGCAGGCCGGGCAGGTCAGCCGCAGGCCGCGCCTAACCGCCAGCCAAGTATCGCGCTTGGGTTCAGTCTTGTTCATACGCCTGACGGTGGACCCGCCGGGCAGTCCGGTCGATCACGCCTTAGGTCGCAGGCATCAGCTGCGGGGGGCGCCGTGCACGTTAGGGGCGGCAAAATCAGGTCAGGCGAACTGTAATCCTGCCGCGCCGCGCGTCTGCCAGACGACATAGGCCCAGGTTTTGATCCGGAGGGTGGGCTCCGATAGCATCACACGGTCGGTGAGCTGCACATCGCGCAGGAACTCGACACGGGCCCCCGTCGCGCTGACATTCTTCACCACAACATCGATGCGTTCGCCGCCGAGCGTCGTGACAGTTGCTGACTTGAAGGTCTGCTTGCGTTCAGCGCGCTTCTCTTCCGGTCCCGCGGAAGAATAGGTCACCTCTTCCGCCGGGACCGACGCGATTTTTCGCATTCGGTCCGCCAGCGGATCTGCTGGTTTGCTAGGGGTAGGCTTCTTGAACATAGTCGCGCGAGCAGGTGGTTGACCCAACCGTGATATACATTGGGGGCCAAAGGATTATGAAATAATTGACCTTTACTAGCCCGTGCCACCTTGAAGCAGATTAACCAATGCTAGCTGCCAAAGGGATAACCCTTGCGGCAGTGGTTTTCAGCCGATGGTGACTGAAGTTCCGCCATCCACGGGCAGCGCAGCCCCCGTAATAAATCGCGCCTCGTCGGAGCACAGGAAGAGGGCGGCGTAGGCCGTGTCCCAGCCGGAGCCCATGAAGCCCATCGGCACGCGGGCATTCCGTTCGGCCCGGAGTGTCTCCATGGGCTTGCCGCTAGCGGCCGCAATCCCGGAGATCGCCATGGGCGTGTCCATCAGGCCCGGCATGATGACGTTGCAACGAACGCCATGCTTGGCATTGCCCGCGGCAACCACGGTGGTCAGGCGGTTCACCGCCATTTTCGAGACTTCATAGGTGACCATGTGATGGCCTGCGATCGCGGCCAGCGACGAGATGTTGACGATCGCCCCCGCTTTCTGCCCGCGCATCACTGGCAGAACATGGCGGATCGTCATGGCCATCGATTTCAGGTTGATGTCCATGATGCGGTCCCATGCCTCTTCCTCGATCGCATGAGGTGGGGCGTCGCCCCGGCCCGTCCCGACATTGTTGACCAGTATGTCGATGCGCTTGAGCCGGGCCACCGCCTCATGCGCGATGGCGGCGCAATTGATGCTCTTGGTGATGTCCGCCTCGAAGGCAAAGGCGCGGCCGCCTTCATCGGTGGCCATCCTGACGGTCTCCTCGGCGCTATCGAGGCGGTGATCCACGCACATCACCTCCGCCCCTTCGCGCGCGAACAGGATCGACATTGCGCGGCCATTGCCGATCGTCTCGCCGGGCGTCTGACCGGCGCCGACGATGATCGCGGTCTTGCCTGCGAGCCTGCCAGCCATCTCAGAAGGCTTTCAGATCATGGTCCAGCGTCTGACCCTCGTCGAGTTGGATGCCGAACGAGTTGAGGATCATCGACACCTGCGTGTACTGGCCGACCGTGAACACCAGATCCATGCATTGCCGTTCTGAATAGTGCTTCGCCAGTTCCGCCCACGTCGGGTTCGAGACGAAGTGATCGCGATTTAGATCGTCCACCGCAGCCAGCAGCGCCTTCTCGGCTGCGTTCCAGCCATCGGCCCCCGCGCCGACCTTGATGCGCTCGATCTCTTCGGCGTTGAGCCCTGATTCCAGGCCGATGCGGTGATGCTGCGTCCACTCATAGCCCGACTTGCACAGCCAGCCGACGCGCAGGATCGCAATCTCGCGGTCCCGCGGCGTCAGCGAATTGCGGCTGAGTACATAGCCGCCCCACCATGTGAAAGCACGAAACGCTTCCGGCACGCGCACCAGCGTACGGAAGATATTCAGAACGGAGCCGTCCTTCTGCCGTGATTTCGCAAGGCGCTCCACCTGTTCGGGTGTGAACTCCGAATCCTGAAGCGGCGTGATGCGAGGCTTCGCCAGGCGCATGTGTGTCTCTCCCCAAAAGGTCTGACATGTCTAGCTCGGCGTCGTGCTGCGCGCCATCGGGGCTATGCGATAGGGGAATCCAACTTGACGTTACGCGATGGTGATTTCGACCAAGCGCTCGCGAATACAAGGAACCTTCTCCGCCGCACGCAGAAAGGGCTGCGACTGGAACGCGCTCGGCAATCCCCGATGGTGGCGCGAAGGCAGCTAGCTGGCGCGCAGGATGTGGTCGGCAGGCCGTGCTTCGGTGTGGTCCATCAAGTAGATGTAACCGTCTTCATCCAGCCGGCCGGTATCGCCCATCGCGACGAAGCCGTTGGCGTCGCGCAGCATGCGCTGCGCAATCCGCGTATGCTCATCGCTCTCCAGCGTGCGCGGCGTACGCGCCCAGATCTCGCCAACTGCGCCAGCAGGCAGCGTCTGGCCAGCGCGATCACGCACCTCAACCGTCACGCCATCCGCCGGCCGCCCGCAGCTGCCCGGCTTCTCGATCTTCCGCGTGAACGAGATAGTGGAGACGCGACCCGTCTCGCTCGAGCCATAGGCTTCACTCAGGATCGGCGCGAACAGGTCCGCCACCCACGCCTTCAGGTCCGGCGTCGCCGGAGCGCCGCCGATCTCCAGTTGGCGCAGCGAAGACGTGTCGGTTTTGCGAACCGCGTCCGTCCCAAGCTCCTGCATCCGGCGGAAGGATTCCGGCAGCGCGCTCCAATGCGTGATGCGCCGCTTGCGAATAAAGGCCAGCGTCGAAGCTGCGTCAGTGTCACTGAACAGCGAGATCGTGCGGCCTGCAGCCAGCGCAGCCCAGAACTGAACCGGCCCCCAGATGCGATGCAGCGGAACGGTGATCAGCGAGTTGCCATACTCCACCATCGGCGGCCGCGCCCTGGATGCAGGCAGCGCGCGGCGACAAGGTAGTCCGATCTGTAACGCACGACCCGCAGCGCCGGATGTCCACGCCAGCAGCGACGGCGTCGCGCGGCCAAAACGCGGCTGTGCAACGGCCGGGAACAGATCCCAGAAATTGTAAAAGCCCAGCGATACCGTATCCATCGCGGCGCGCAGGCGTAAAGGCAGCCCCTCCAGCGCGGGCGAAAGCCGCGAAGGCGCAATGTCGCCAACGATGATCGCCACCGCCTCGCTCAGGATCAGCCTCTCGCGCAACACGCGTGGCGGAAGGTCGGGGTCCAGCGTCAGCAGCCGCGCATCGAGTTTGGAGCAGGCGAGGGCAATCACCGCCCACTCAAGGCGATTGCGGCAACGCACGGCCACCACGTCATCCGCACCGATGCCGCGGCTCGCGAATGCATCAGCCAGCATGTCGGCATACTCATTCCATTCGCGATAGGTCAGCATGGCCTTGTCTTCAAATAAGGCAGGCCAGCCGCCACGGGTGGCGGCCCAGTATTCAAGACTGCGCGCGACCGGTTCGGTCAGGGCGCGAGGGACCGCCTGATGTTCGCGACCAGGGCTTCGCGAACGCGCAACAGCGATACGTGATCCGGATTGATCAACCACTGAAACATAACTCCACGCATGGATGCGATGATGATTGAAGCTTCCGCTCGTGGCCGAGCGTCCGCTCTGATTTCGCCCGCCTCACGGGCCCGCTTGATCAGGGCGGCGATGCCATCGATCGCCTCCCGCGTGATCCCCGCGACGTTCTGTGCAAGCTCGGTCGGCCCCACCCCAGCGCTCAGAATGCTCAGGAATGCACGAAGGCTGATGGGATCGCGCATGCCGTCGTCGATGTAGAAAGCGACGTGATCGCACAGGGCGTCGAGCCCTTCGGTCTGCTGCACCGTCTTGCGAATACGTATGGCGTAGCTTTCGAGAATGTAGTCGACCAAGGCGGCGACCAGCGCGTTCTTCGTCCCGAAGTAGTGGCCGGGCAGGGCGCGGCTATAGCCGGCGGCCTCGCCCGCCGCATGTAGCGTCAGGGCCTCAATACCCCTCTCGGCGACGATGATCTTGGCGGCTTCCAGGATTGCGCGTTCCGAGGTCTCACGACGCTCGGCTTGGGTCTGACGCGCCTTGTCTAGCGCTTCAGCCTGATCGCCGCCTTCAGAAGTCTTCCGTCCACTCATTTCGGGAGTAGATAAACTAGCTGTCCAACAAGCAAGTATGTTGACCCAACGGCAACTGCTGACGCAATGTCGCAGAACGCCCGCTGCGGGTGCGACAAGTTCGACGCAAAGAGTTTCCCGCTCTGTTGACGTCTGACTGCCGTCACGGCACGGACATACCCAATTTTCAATCCGCCCGGACCTTCAGTCCATGATGCGGGCCGAACCCGCGCTTTAGTTTTGAGGACACGCCATGACCGCCAGCCTGACCGCCGCCGCAGCACCGGCCGACGAAATCTCGGCCTACATCGCTTCCGCCACCAAGGCGGCCTGGGGCGTGGAAGGCCTGCCGGCCGGCACGCCGCTGAAGCCGATCAAGAAGGTGGGCGTCCTCGGCGCCGGCACGATGGGCGGCGGCATCTCGATGAACTTCGCCAACGTCGGCATCGAAGTGACGATCGTGGAAGTCCAGCAGGCGGCGCTCGATCGCGGCCTCGGCGTGATCCAGAAGAACTATCAGAACTCGGCCGACAAGGGCCGCTTCCCGCAGGAAGAAGTCGGCATCCGCATGGGCCTCCTGAAAGGCACGCTGAACCGCGCTGATCTCGCCGACTGCGACCTCATCATCGAAGCCATCTTCGAAGACATGGCGATCAAGAAGGAAATCTTCGCCGACCTCGACAAGATCGCGAAGCCCGGCTGCATCCTCGCCTCCAACACCTCCTACCTCGACATCAACGAGATCGCCTCGGTCACCAGCCGTCCGCAGGACGTGATCGGCCTCCACTTCTTCTCGCCCGCCAACGTGATGAAGCTGCTCGAAATCGTCCGCGCCAAGCACACGTCGGACACGGTCGTCGCCACGTCGATGGATCTGGCCAAGAAGATCGGCAAGGTCGCAGCGCTCGCCGGTGTCTGCCCCGGCTTCATCGGCAACCGCATGCTGGCCCGCCGCCAGCAAGCCGCCGGTTACCTCGTCCAGGCCGGCGCAATGCCGTGGGATATCGACGCCGCCTTCAACGCTTTCGGCTTCAAGATGGGCCCGTACCAGATGTCGGATCTCGCCGGTCTCGACATCGGCTGGAAGCCGGGCGCGAAAACCGCCAACCCGCTGCGCGACATGATCTGCGAGCGCACCCCGCGCCGCGGCCAGAAGTCGGGCGCCGGCTATTACGACTACGACGCCGCCCGCAAGGCGACACCGTCGGCTGAAGTCGAAGCCATCGTGAAAGAGTACCAGGCCAGCTCGGGCATCGCCGCTCGCAAGGTCACGCACGAGGAAATCCTCGAAGAGTGCGTGTTCTCGATGATCAACGAAGGCGCTGCCATCCTGGAAGAGGGCATGGCCCAGCGCGCTGGCGACATCGACGTCACCTGGCTCAACGGCTACGGCTTCCCGCAAGACAAGGGCGGCCCGATGTTCCTCGGCGACAAGGTCGGCCTCCAACGCGTGCTGGAAGTCACCGAGCGCGTCTCGAAAGTCGTGCCGGAAGTGAAGGTCTCGAACCTGCTCCGCTCGATGGCAAAAGACGGCCGCAAGTTCTCGGACCTGCCGGCGCAACCCATCAAGGTCTAGGCTATCAAGGTCTAAACGCTAGACTTCTGCGAACCGGGGCGTTGGCTTGTACAACGCCCCGAGCATCGCGATCGTGATGATCGCCGGGATCAGCGCGAGCCACGGATAGCCATAGGCGCCCGCGCCAACGGTGGCCGTCAGTCCCAGCCCGATGAACGCTTTCCCAAGCGACGTCATCAACGAACCACTCTGCCGCCGCCGCACGAAGTCCTTGCGCGACGCCTGCGTCCGCCGCCACACGCCGACCAGCGCAGCCGACATCGCATTGGCGAAAACGCCAAACGCCGCCCACATTCCCACTGTCGGATCACGCGCCCCCAGCGCGATCACCGGCAACACCATCAGAAGCAGAACGGGAACGACGGCCGCAAATATCTTCGCGCGATGAACCGACTGCAGCCTGACCGGCGCCGACGCAATCAGGTCCGGCGCATCCTCAGCCGACACCGTCACCCAGATCAGGCTGCCCGAAAGAGCCCCCGCCAGCAGGGTAAGCGCAGGCGCGAATGCCGCCGCCGTAAGCTGAAACTGCCCATCCGGGTCCGGCCGCAACAGCACGAAGCCAAGCGGCAGGAAGTACAATAGCTGCAACCCGATCTGCGACAGCAGAAGCGGATCGCGCACCAGCAGGCGCATCTCCTTGCGGACCACCGATCCCGTCAGCCCGCCCCGCACCGCCGCAATGCGCGTATCCGCAACGCGCTTCTTGGCCCCCATGGTGGAAGCCGCCGCCGCATCCGCCACAAAGCGACGGCTGAAGATGTAAACGCCAAACGGAAACACAACCGCCGTCGCCAGCACCCACATCAACGTCGCAACAATATCGCCCGTGAAAGCCCGCGCCGGGAACAGCCACCACACATCCGGCTGGATATTCAGCCTCTGTATCAGCTCCGCCGTCTGCTGCGGTGTCATCGCGCCTTCGCCGCGCGTGGTGACGTTGAAGTACTGGAAGGTCAGGAAGATCGCGGCGCCCGCAATCGCGCTGAATATCTGCGCCAGCACCCGCGTCTGCTTCGGTCCGAGCAGCCGGAACAGGGCGGTCACGATCAGCAGCGCAAACCCCGTCGCCATGAACGCCAGCGTGATGATCACCACAATTCCCGCCAGCCACAGCGGCGACGAGAAAATCGTCATCCACAACAGCGGCGGTCCCAGCATCCCCGCATAAAGCGGCATCGCCCGCAGCGCGATCGCAGAAGCCCGCACCACCAGAATGCGCCACGCCGAGATCGGTGACGACAGCAACAGATCCAGATCGTTGCGCGTGTAGATCGCCTCGACAGCCGCCAGGATGGCGCCCGACATCATCACCGAGCCCATGAAGGCGATCAGCACATCGACCACAGCCAGCGCCACACCCGCCGCCGGCCCGTCATTGAACGGCGGCGGCGGAATGGCCGGCCCCAGCCGCATGAAAACGAAGAAGCTGAACGTCGACCACAGCCCCAGCATCAGGAGCAGCAGGATGATCCCCGTGCGCGGGTTCATCTTCCCGCGCCGCCAGAACAGGCGCAGCTCGTGCCCCATTAGCCAGCGTATGCCGCCGGGCTTGCCCCCCAGCGACACCGACTTCGTCTTGGCCTTCTTCGCCGCCTTGCTCATTGCGCCGCTTGCGCCACGCTTGTCGGCTGCGCGATCAGCGACAGGAACACATCCTCCAGCGACTGCCCCTGCGCGCCCGCATGCGCCTGCAGCTCGTCCAGCCGCCCTTCGGTCAGCAGCTTGCCGTCCTTGATGATGCCGATCCGGTCCGCCATCCGCTCGGCCACTTCCAGAATATGCGTTGTGAGAATAACGGCCGCGCCTTGCTCCACTCGCTCGCGGATCATGTCCTTCACCAGCCGGCTCGCCGCCGCATCAAGCCCCGTCAGAGGCTCGTCCAACATCAGCAGCTTCGGCTCGTGGATCAGCGCGCCCGCCAGCACAGCCTTCTGCTTCATCCCGCGCGAGAAAGTCTCGCAGCGATCATTGCGATTGTCCCACAGCCCCAGAAGCTTCAGCAGCCGCTCGGCGCGATTGCGCGCCTCCGCAGTATCAACGCCCCACAGCCCCGCCACGAACTCCAGATATTCCCACGCCGTCAGCTTGTCGTAGAGCAGGGGCTCATCCGGCAACCACGCGATGAGCCGCTTCGCCGCGATCGGATCATTGCGAGCATCGACATCGAACACGCGGATCTCGCCCGCATCCGCATTCAGCAGTCCCGCAATCATGCGCAGCGTCGTCGTCTTGCCCGCGCCATTGGGCCCAAGCAGCGCATAAAGCTCTCCGCTGCGCACCTCGAAGCCAATGCCATCCACGGCGCGCTTGCCGCCATAGCTCTTGGCCAGATTGCTCACCTTCAGGGCGGTGGTCATATCGCAGGCAGCTCCACTTGGGCCTTAACGCATGGCCCCAAAACGCGGCCTCAAAAAAACGCGGCAAGCTCGATTTCTACCCGGTTCGCGCTGATCCGTCAGTACGATCCGCGTGTATATCCTTGGTGAACCGGTTGCCTTCATTTCTCGTCATTCTGGACGGCATGGCCTTATGGGGTGTCGTCCACCACCGTCTCAGGCCGGTCCGGCCTCAGTCAAAGGTCCTGCCTTCATCGCCAACGACCTGCGCCCGCAGCGCCGCTGCCAACGCGCGCACCACGCAACGCATGTGCGAGTCCTCGATGTGAAAGTCCTTCGGGCCGACAAAGCTTACACGGCCCTCATGCCAGCGGAACACGCGCCGCCAGACACCCGCAAAGTGAACTTCGGTATCGCCGCCCGTATTGGCAAAGCGGAACACCTGTCCCGTCTCCGGCAGCGTCACGAGATAATCGCCCTCGGCCAGGCGAACATGCTCCGCCTCGCCAACAGCTGCCACCCATTCGGACAGCACGATGTCCGCGCCATCGCGCGTGATGTGAATTTCGTACGCCATGGACCACCAAAGCAAACAGGCGGCCCCATCGGGGCCGCCTGCTGCACATAGTGGCTAGCTGTGCTCCTGCCTACTGGCCGATGCTCTGCTGGGCCTGCGCCGCATTGATCCGGCCATTCATCATCTTGTTGATCGAGTCCATCTCGTCCGGCGTCAGGAAGCCGTCCTTGTTGGCGTCAACCTTGTCCCAGTTGTCCAGCAGCATCTTCGCCATGCGGCCGCGCACTTCGTCCTTGGCGACCTTGCCGTCGATGTTCACGTCCATCATGCCGATGGTGCGCGAGTCATCCAGCGCCTTCTGGTAGTCGGGCTTGAGATTGCCGACCGACTCTTCGTTCCAGCGGAATCCAAAGGCCGTGTACTGCATCTCTTCGTGGCTCTGCTCGCCCCAGCGCACCGTGATCGTCGGGTCCGGATTGGCCGGGTTGTTCTTCGAGTTGTCATACTCATAGCGCGTGATCAGCTTCGTGCCCGGCTCCAGCACGATCGGCGTCTTGAACTCATACCCGCGCTGCCAGTTGAAGTCGTATTTCGGCAGCGACAGGATCAGTTCTTCCTTGGCCGCGCCCGGTCTCAGCAGCGAGACTTCGACGTTCTCGCCGCGATAGTGCGCGTGCGGGAAGACGGAGTAGAGCGTCGCAGCCGCCGGGAAGGTCGAATACGCCGTCTCCTTGTGGCGCGCTTCGTTCGGCTTGATCTCGATGCCCGCGTTCAGCACCACGGCGTTGCGGCGCACGATGCTCGGCGGCTTGTCCTTCGGATAGAAGTAGAGGCCGACCTTGGTGACGTCGGTCGTCGCCTTGCCATAGGGCGTATAGTGCATCTGGAAGCGCAGCGTCTGGCCGGGCTCGACCCAGGTGCCCGTGCCTTCCGGATAAACCGTCGACTCCGCGCCCACAGCATAGCCGCCAACCGGCGAGAGCAGGTGGTGCACGGCCTGACGATCGCCAACCTTGATGGTCGATGCGCGCAGCCAGCGGCCTTCCGTCATCGGGTTCTTCAGGATCGGGTTCTGGTAGTCGACAATGCCCGTCGCCGGCACGGCAAACGCCGGCAGCGTCAGCACCAGATCCGGCTCGCCCAGCTCCCACTCCGGCGCAACCTTGGCATTGATCTTCAGCGGGTCAGCCCCATCGCCACGCGGCGATCCGGCTTCCACCCAATGCACCAGCGTCTGCGTGTCCTTCACCGAAAGGTTCATGTCGTCCTTGAACGAGCCGACATGCGGATCGGCATTGTAGGGCGGCATGCGGTCCGTGCGGATCGCCTCGCGCATCATCGGCGCAAACTGCTTCACCGCCTCATAGCTGTTCATCGCAAACGGCGCGATGCCGCCCTCGGCGTGGCAGGAGACACAGTTCTTGGCGAGGATCGGCGCCACATCGTTCTGGTACGAGATCTTCGCGAACTCGGCTTTGCGATCACGGTTCGGGAAAGCGATCAGCGGCGTCTTGATCTCCGCCGTCGACACCTTCACCGGCGTGCCAGCCACCAGGCTGTTCACCGCATCCGCGACATAGGTTTTCTTCGCCGCCGAGATCGGCCCCGAATAGACGATCTTCCACGTCTTCGGCTGGATCACGAACGCCTGCGCCACGCGGCTCACACCCAGGCTCTCGCCCACCAGCTGCGTGTCATCGATCATCACCGGCGCATCGAGGCCCAGCGAAGCCATCTCGGCCTTGATCGTATCGCGGTTGTCGCCCGGGTTAGAATTGAGCAGCAGAACCGGAACTTCCTTGCCCGCAAACGCCGCCTGCAGCGCCTTGATCTCGGCAGCGCTGTCACGGAACGACTTCGCGCCATTCTGCTGCGAGATGATCACCACGGCGGGAGAATTCTTGTAGTAGCTCAACAGCTGCGTCTTCGACTTGTGGTCGACCAGCCGGAAGTCCTCGGCACGGTCCGCCACCTTGACCTGCGAAGCCGCCGCCACCGCGCCGATCGTCTGGCCATTGGCAGTCACGCCAACGCCGATGATCGCCGCCGCTGCAACGGATGCCAGCGCAACGCTGAGAAGTTTGGCTTTCATGGAAATGCCTCCCGGAGAGCAAAGCTCGCGAGCGCCGGTCCAGCACGGCGCACCGAGGAGTTTCCATATCAAAAACAGGTCGAACAGGCAATGCGACCGTGCGGTACCATTTCAGCCTGAAGTCAGCACAACCAGAGGTTTAGTTCAGTTCGCGGCGCACAGTTCGCGGCCGGAATAGGTCGGCTGATAGGCCGCGCACTTGATCTCCAGCGTCCACGGCGCGCGGCTGTGATCGATCGGTCCCACCCAGCTCTTCAACTGCGTGCTGCCCCATACGTCAAAGATCAGCTGCTGCGGCCGCACGAGCCGCGCCGCGGCCGGGCCAGCTTCCTCATAAATCATCTTCCCGTCGGCGTACCAGCGGACATAGCCGGGCTGCCAGTCGAAACCGAAGGTATGGAAGCCATCCGCCGAGTCGAACGGCAGCCTGACCCGCTTGTGCGTGGATTTTCCATTCTCGTGGATCGTCGCCTCAAGCGTACGCGTATCCCGCCCAAGGATCTCGACATCGATCTCGTTCGACCGGACCCTGCCGTCGATATGCGCATAGGTGAAAATGCCCGTGACCAGGCCAGACCCACGCGGAACCTTCATGTTCACTTCGAAATAGCCGTAGCGATAGAACGGCATGGTGCGCACCTCGCCCGAAACCAGCGGCTTGGCCTCTCCCGGGGGCGACTTGTCCAGCGTCAGGACAAGCCCGTTCGGCCCGGTGCTCACCTGGCTCTTGCGCCAGTCATTATCCATATGCGGGCCATTGCCCCAGCCGTCTGAAACGAACCAGTGGCTGCCCAGGGTCGGCTCATCGAACCTGTCGATAAACGGCTCGCCAATCTGGTTAGGTGCGGGGAGGGCCGGGGCCGCAGGCGTTGGCGCTGCCTCGGTATTGGGCGCCGTTTCCTCGTTCGGCACGTTCGTCTCGCGCTCGTGGGACAGTTCGTCGGAGGCCATCAGCCGCCCCCGCCACAGCCCGTCCAGATAGTTATCGCCATAAACCAGCGAAACCGTGATGATGCTGCCGATCATCGCTACAGCCGCCACTTTGCTGGCCATTGTGGGCGGAAGCGGCTTGATCCCGGCAAACCAGTCCGCATCCAGCCACGCCCGGAGATGGTTTATCCAGGCGGCGCGCAGGCCCGTTCCGAGGCGCGCAAATGCGCGTCTCAGCGTCCCCAGCGGCGATTCAGGTTTCCCTTGCATCTCCCGGCAGGCGCAATAACCGGGCCAAACCGCCAAAAAGCCTTAACCGTGAGGGACTTGCCATGGCGGCGGTCGGCCTTCTTCCCCCCTTTCCAGCTGTCTGCTAGAGCCCGCCGCATGACCCCCCGCGACAAGATCCGAAACTTCTCCATCATCGCCCACATCGACCACGGCAAGTCGACGCTGGCTGACCGCATCATCCAGATGACGGGCGGCCTCGCTGCGCGCGACATGACCGAACAGGTCCTCGATACGATGGACATCGAGAAAGAGCGCGGCATCACCATCAAGGCGCAGACCGTGCGCCTCGACTACACCGCCAAGGACGGCGTCACCTACACGCTGAACCTGATGGACACGCCCGGCCACGTCGACTTCGCCTACGAAGTCTCGCGCTGCCTCGCGGCCTGCGAAGGCTCGCTGCTGGTGGTGGACTCGTCCCAGGGCGTCGAAGCCCAGACGCTTGCCAACGTCTACAAGGCCATCGACGCCAACCACGAGATCGTGCCCGTCCTCAACAAGGTCGATCTCCCCGCCGCCGACGTGCCACGCGTGAAGCAGCAGATCGAAGACGTCATCGGCATCGACGCCTCCGACGCGCTTGAGATTTCCGCCAAGACCGGCATCGGCGTCGACACCGTGCTCGAAGCCATCGTCACCCGCCTGCCGCCGCCGAAGACCGGCGACCGCAATGCGCCGCTGAAGGCCCTGCTGGTCGACGCGTATTACGACACCTATCTCGGCGTCGTGGTCATCGTCCGCATCGTCGACGGCACGCTGAAGAAGCGTCAGGACGTGCAGATGATGAAGACGGGCGCGCATTACTCGCTCGATCGCGTCGGCGTGTTCAAACCCGGCAAGCTCACCGATGTCGATGAACTCGGCCCCGGCGAAGTCGGCTTCTTCACCGCTTCGATCAAGCAGGTGGCGGATTGCTCGGTCGGCGACACCGTCACCGACCAGCGTAACCCCACGGCCGAAGCGCTCTCCGGCTTCCGCGAAGTCCAGCCCGTCGTGTTCTGCGGCCTCTTCCCGGTCGACGCCGCCAAGTTCGAAGATCTGCGCGCCGCCATGGGCAAGCTCCGCCTCAACGACGCCAGCTTCTCCTACGAGATGGAAACCTCCGCCGCCCTTGGCTTCGGCTTCCGCTGCGGCTTCCTCGGCCTGCTGCACCTCGAAATCATCCAGGAGCGCCTCAGTCGCGAGTTCGACCTCGACCTGATCGCGACTGCGCCGTCAGTCGTCTATGGCCTGCACATGCGCGATGGCTCCGTCGTCGAGCTGCACAACCCGGCCGACATGCCGGATGTGATGCAGATCCTCGAAATCCACGAGCCGTGGATCGAAGCCACCATCTTCACGCCCGACGAATATCTCGGCGGCATTCTCAAGCTCTGCCAGGATCGCCGCGGCATCCAGAAAGAACTGAGCTATGTCGGCGCGCGCGCGATGATCAAATACGAACTGCCGCTCAATGAAGTGGTGTTCGATTTCTACGATCGCCTGAAGTCGATCTCGAAGGGCTACGCTTCATTCGACTACAACCAGATCGGCCGCCGCGAAGGCGACCTCGTGAAACTGTCGGTCCTCGTCAATGACGAGCCGGTCGATGCGCTCTCCATGCTCACCCACCGCGCTCGCGCCGAACAGCGTGGCCGCGCGATGTGCGAAAAACTGAAAGACCTGATCCCGCGCCAGATGTTCAAGATCCCGATCCAGGCTGCGATTGGTGGGAAAGTCATCGCCCGCGAAACCATCTCCGCCATGCGCAAAGACGTCACCGCCAAATGCTACGGCGGCGACGCCTCGCGCAAACGCAAGCTCCTCGACAAACAAAAAGCCGGCAAAAAGCGCATGCGCCAATTCGGCAAAGTCGAAATCCCGCAGGAAGCCTTCGTCGCCGCGCTCAAGATGGACGAGGACTAGAGCCCGAAGCCGCATGGTTCGACGGGCGCTCCCTGCGGTCGCTGCTCACCATGAGGCTTCTACTCGGGCGCCAGCGAGAGCCCTCATGGTGAGCAGCCGCGCAGCGGCGTCCGTCGAACCACGAGGGCGGGCTTGCCGCCGGTTTCGCTCAGGGCCTGCGTCCCACAAACGCGCTGCACGCAACCGTCCGCGTCACGCGCCCACCGAACTCATCACGCACAATCCGCTCCGCCTCGCTCAGCAGCCGCGCCCGCGTTTCCTCCGGCGCCATGCGCACACGCGAGAACGTACCATAGAGCGCTGACAGGCTCTCCGGTGTGAACGTCACCTGCTGCTCAAACAGCGCGTGCTCCGCATCCTTGAAGCCAGCATTGCGCAGCTCCCCGAGCCGCGCCGCAATATCCAGCGCGAACGCAGCGCGCCCGCTCGTTGCATTCGGGTCCTGCTCGATGCCGTTGAACAGGTGCTCCGTCGCGCGCCCGAATGCGTCCGGCTCGGCGCTGTTGTGATAGACGTTCCACCACATCGCGAAATGCCCACCGGACTTCAGCGCATTCCGCACCTTCGTCAGCGCCTTCATGCGCGGCAGCCAGTGCATCGACATGGCGGCGAAACCGAAATCATAGCGATCGGCCTCAAGCTCCGCAGCTTCAAACTTCGCGACATCGATAGCCAGCCGCGCCTCATCGCCAGCCTTCTCGCGCAGCTTCGCGGCAAGCCGTGCATCCGGCTCGATCGCGACGATGTGGCGAACAGGCGTGTCGAGGATCGGCAGCGTCGCATGCCCCGTCCCCGCGCCAATCTCGAAACACACGCTGTCGGCGGTCAGTCCCGCGCGCCCACGCAGCCAGTCGAACAGCGCCGACGGGTAGGGCGGCCGCGCGAAATCATAAAGCTCCGGGTCTTCACCGAACTTCGTGCCGCCCGGCGAAGAGTGGATCGACGCCATGCCTACGGAGCAAAGCTCGAACGCGCGGTCAGCGCCCAGCGATTGTTCTTGAACTCGACGATGTAGAGCGAGTCGAACTTCGACAGCACGGAGCCATCGGCGCGATAGCGCACGAAAGTCGTCAGCATGTGCGCCTTCTTTGCGTCGCACTGGACAATCTCGCGCTTGGCCCAATCGGAGTGATCCCACCCGGTGGCTGCAAGATTGCCGAACGTGTCGAGATCGGCGGCGGAGTTGATGATGCGCACGGTTCCGCTGGCGATGCGCACGGACGGGAAGTGGAACGTCGCTGCCCATGCCTCCGGGTTCTTGGTGTTGAACGTCCGCATGAACTCGTCCGTCACCTGATACGCCGGCGCATAGGCCGGGCAGGCGACAAACGCCTTGTCGCTAGCTGCTCCACCCGTCGTGGCGCAACCAGAGAGCAGGGCCGCGGCAGCCGCCGCAAATGCGATGCGTTTCATCTCGTTCCCCTAAAGCGGCTTGCAGGCCTGCGCCAACCACGCCCGATCATCCTCGCCCAGCAACGGCCCAACCTCGCCCAGCACCCGCGCATGATAGCGGTCGATCCACAGCCACTCCTGTTCGGTCAACAGCCCCGTCACGATCAGCTTCTTGTCCAGCGGCGCCAAGGTCAGCGTCTCGAACCCCAGCATCTCGCGATCCCCACCGGGGATCGGTTTCGCCTCGGTCACCACCTGCAGGTTCTCGATCCGGATGCCCCACGCATCGGCCTTGTAGTAGCCCGGCTCGTTCGAAACGATCATGCCCGGCTCAAGCGCCACCGTGTTCGGCACTTTCGAAATGCGATGCGGCCCCTCATGCACGCCGAGATAGCTGCCCACGCCATGCCCCGTGCCGTGGTCATAATCCACGCCCGCTTCCCACAGCGACATACGCGCCAGCACATCCAGCGCAGACCCCGTCGTGCCCTTCGGATAGCGCACGCGCGACAGCGCGATATGCCCCTTCAGCACGCGCGTATTGCGCTCCTTCATCTCCTCGCTCGGCTCACCAATGGCCAGCGTGCGCGTCACGTCCGTCGTGCCATCCAGATACTGCCCGCCGCTATCCAGCAGGAACAACGTCCCCTTCGCCAGCTTGCGATTGGTCTGCGTATCCGGCCGATAATGGTTGATCGCGCCATTCGGCCCCGCGCTCGAAATCGAGTTGAACGACAGGTCCTTCAGCTCGCCCGTCGCCTCACGGAACTCCTCAACCTTCTTCGCCGCATCAATCTCGGTGACTTCACCCGTCTGCCCATTCTCCTCGAACCAGCGCAGGAAGCGCGACAGCGCCGCCCCATCCCGGCGATGCGCCTTGCGCGATCCCTCGACCTCCACCGCATTCTTCTTCGCCCGCGGATACGTCACCGGGTCCAGCTGCCGCACAGTCTCCGCGCCCGCCTTCGTCAGCGCATTGAAGAACCACGACGACGCCAGCGCAGGGTCCACGCTCACACGCTTCCCCTGCAGCTTCGCCATCCGCCGCTCCAGCTCGTTCGACGGACGGATCGTCACCTCGTTGCCAAGATGCTGCCCCAGCTCCGAACCGATCTTCGCTGGATGCAGGAACAGCTCCGCCTGACCATCCGAGAACAGGAACGCCCGCCCCAGCGGCAGAGGCGTGCGCGAAACATCGCCGCCCCGAATATTGAACAGCCAGGCAATCGAAGCCGGCGACGTAATCACCGCCGCATCCAGCTTCGCATCGCTCAGCATCTTGCCCAGCCGCGCCCGCTTGGAAGACGAGCTCTCGCCCGCATACGCCACATCATGCGGCACAACCGCATGCGTCGGCTCCGAAGGCCGATCCGTCCAAGCGATATCAATCGGATTGGGATCGGTCGCCACCAGCTCCGCGCCAGCCTTCTTCGCCGCGTCCACCAGCTTGTCGAGCCCATCCGGCGACATCAGTTTCGGATCATACGCAATCTTCTGTCCCGTCAGCGTCTGCTTCGCCAGCCACCCGAACGGCCCGAGATCAACCAGATCGCCAACCTCGAACATCTTCGGCGCCAGCTGCTGCTTCACCTGCAGCGTGTAGCGGCCATCCACAAACACGATCGCATTTTTCTGGAACACAAACGCCGAGCCCGCCGAGCCGGTAAACCCCGTCGCCCACGCCAGCCGCTCAAAGCAGGCAGGCAGATATTCGTTCTGATACTCGTCATCGTGCGGGATATAGATCCCGTCCAGCCCCTGCGCCTTCAACGTCGCGCGCAACAGCGGCAAGCTGGCCCGGCCCACATCGGGGCCGCCGATCACTTCGTATGTCTGTCTCATGATGCTCGACGCTTTTGAGAAATAACTCGCCAGCGCAGTCTAACCCCGGTCGCAGGGGGTAGGGATAGATTCCGGCACGAAATTTTTGTGCCGATTTAGCGCGTGTTTTATGCCTTACGGGCGTAAACCAACGTCGACCAGCCATTCAGCCTGCGCCGCTGCACCAGATGCAGCCCCTGTCCGGCATAGGCAGCCCGCACCTGCGGCTCCTGATGCGTCAGCAGCCCCGACAGGATCACGCGCCCGCCCTTGGCCACCAGCTTCGCAATCTCCGGCGCCAGGCTCACCAGCGGCCGCGCCAGAATGTTCGCCAGCACCATGTCGTACGGCGCATGCGCCCGCATCATGCGATGCCCGGTCCCGCGCGCATGCATCAGCTTCAGCCGATCACCGGCCTTGTTGTTCTTCGCGTTCTCCTTCGCGATGCGGATGGACTCCTTGTCCATATCCGTCCCCAGCGCGAACCCCGCGCCATACTTCACCGCCGCCAGCGCCAGCACGCCCGAGCCCGTACCGATATCCAGCACACGCTGCGGCCGCTTCCGCTTCAGCTCGACAGCCAGCGCCTCGAGGCAACCCTTGGTCGTGCCGTGATGCCCCGTGCCGAACGCAGGCCCCGCCTCGATCCACACCGGAATCTTGCCGCCTTCAAGGTGCGCCAGCTCATGCCACCCCGCCACCACGAACGGCCCAGCATTCACGGCCGGAAGCCCCGCAAGGCTAACCGCCACCCAATCCTTGTCATCCAGCTTCTGCACCGCCGGTCGCGCCTCGGGAATTTCCCGCTCGATGATCGCCGCCGCCTCGTTCGCCAGCTCTTCATCGATGCAGAACGCATCCAGGCTCCACGACACTTTCGAGGCCTCTTCCACCGACACAGCCGAAGCAGGCGAGGGGTCCATCTCGCTCAGCACAGTCGACAGGCGCTCGGCGTCGGAGCGGGGGAGAAGGCAGTGCACGCGATACATGGGGAAAATCCGGGTCCAGAAGCGCGCGCTTATAGCGAAAAACCCCGCGCTGTGAAGCGCGGGGTCTTTGCGGTCATTCTGGCTGCAGTTCAGCGGTTAACGCTGCTGCGGGTTCTTCTGGTCAGGCCTGTTCTGCTCAGGCTGGCCTTGCTGTCGGTTATTCTGGTCCTGCTGCGCTTCCTGCTGGCGGCGCTGGCCTTCGTTGCCGCGCTGGCCGTTCGGATCGTTGACGTTTGCCTGCTCGCGGCGATCAGCGGGGTTTTGAGTTTCTTTGTTGTCGCGGGGGTTGTTGGCCATGATGGCTTTCCTCTTCTGTTGGGTTTCGGTTGCGCGAAACGTGGGTTGTCCCCCCATCGCACCCCTGACGCGCCCGTATCGCGCATTGAACCAACGCAGGCCGGGTGCTGCCGTTCCCGCAAGTTGATCCAGGTTGAGCAGTTCGTACCTAATGCTTTTTCGTTTCGGGCTCGCCATCCGTGGCCCGCTCTGGAGCAGGGTGACTATTGTTCTTGTTGGGCGTCCGGAACGGCTTGTTCGGATGGTCGCGACCATCCGCTTCATCGGAGCGTGCGCCCGGCGTGCGTGGAGTGTGCTGCGGCACATCACCAGTTTTCGAAGCTTGCGAGACGGCGTGGGGATCACGTTGCGTAGACATCGGATGTCTCCTTGGGCGCAGACTGGAAAATTGCAGACTGAAAGATCACAGGCCCAGACACAAAAACGGGCGGAGACCAGAACAGGTTCCGCCCGTTTGTCAGCGTTCACTGAAGAACGTTACTGGCGCCGTCCGCCCAGCGGCTGACGATCGCCCTGATCGCTGTCGCCCATGGCGCGCATGGGCTGGTTGCGCTCCGGCTGTACGGCGATGCCGATGCTGTTGACGTTCTCGCCAATCGCGCCGCGCGGCGTGTCATTGTAATAGCCATCGGGATCGCGGCCGAATTCATCGCCGAACACGGAATCGTGGATTGGATGATTGGCGTCGAAGTTCACGGGTTCTTTGCGCGACATGATGGTGCTTCCCTTCTTTAGAGTGTGTCGGGATAGAAACGTCCGTCGTCCACGATGGTTGCGCACAACAGCGCGGCGCATGTCCGCACCATGACACCCACATTACATTTCCACGCGCAGCTTGCGGCCACGCGCCCACAGGCGTTCGTTGGTCGAACGAGCACCATGGAGCCCGCACCATGCAACCATCCACCGACCACCCGCACGTAGATCCCCCAATGTCATCGCCCGCGCCCGTCCTGGCCTTTGTCGCCGCGGTAGCAATCATCGTCCTCACCGGCCTGATGGCCACCGAGTTCATCTGGGCCGCCCAGCATCCCGTGGCCGTCGCCCACACAACACCCCAACACGCCCCAAGCTGATCCACCCCGCCAAACCGTAGCGTGCATCACCGATGCACCAAGCCACGGCCACCGCCCCTCCACCGTCATTCCCGCGAAAGCGGGAACCCAGGGACCAAGCATACCGCTCAACCCGACCCCCACCTGTCCTCCCCCTTTCAGGGGGAGGGACCCTGCAGCACTGCTGCCCTTCGTTGAGAGTTAAGTTCGCGCAACGCGGTTCCTCCCCCTGAAAGGGGGAGGACAGGTGGGGGTCGGCCAGCCAACCACACCACCATCACTTCATCGTCCCGCTCCTCCCGCCCCGGACGTGATCCGGGGCTGGACCCAGGGGCGGCTTGTCCCGCTGTGTGAACCCCTGGCTCCCGACTTACGTCGGGAGGAGCGGTGATGGGCTGAAGTGTAGGATGGCGATGATGCAGAACTGTAGGACGGAGAAATTCCATCTCGTCTGCATTCAACAACTTGCACGCCCAAGTTGGGGGATACTCCTCCCCAGAATCTACGGCGCCGAAAACCGGCGTATACTGCAAACGCACCTGACGACGGGAGGTCTTGGAGACGTCCAGCTCAAGACGTCAGGGCGTTGGCCGGCGTGGCCGCGTCGTGTCGGGGAC
>Ga0116157_10001890_pt1 | contig 20797 bp, 15 predicted proteins | sample AD_UKC048_MetaG_FD_89882 | JGI IMG/M metagenome (GOLD analysis project Ga0116157, IMG submission 89882) | Active sludge microbial communities of municipal wastewater-treating anaerobic digesters from USA - AD_UKC048_MetaG | ecosystem: Engineered > Bioreactor > Anaerobic > Digestate | place: USA...
CATGGAGCGAACAATGCTTAAGTGGACACCTTCAGCAGAACGATTTGGATCGAGCGATTCAGGATAAAATGCTGTTTGAGAACAGAATAGAGAGGCCAATACACCCATCGGGTGAGCGGTTGAAGGGAAGCCGTCCAGTATTTTTTTAACGTCCTCGTGAACAAGGGTATGTGTCTTAATATCGTGCGAAAACGTGTTGTACTGTTGGGTTGTTGGTAATTCTCCAAAGATCAGGAGGTGTGCTACTTCGAGAAAATTTGACTTTTCGGCTAGTTCTTCAATTGAATATCCGCGATATCGTAGAATGCCTTTTTCTCCATCCAGAAAAGTAATGGCGCTCTTGGTAGCGCCTGTGTTTTTGTAGCCTAGGTCTAAAGTAACGGCTCCTGTTTTTTCCAGCAGTTCGCTAATATCAATCCCCGTTTCATTTTCAGTTCCTTCAACTAAAGGAAATGTGTAGGACTTCCCATCAATAATCAGTTCAGCAGTTTTTGCCATGTTCGTTAAGATTTATAACTGTGCTTTTAAATATACAGGTTGTAAGCTGTTTCAAAAAAAAAGATGAAAAAATATCCAACATTAATTGTTTCCAAGGATGAGTGGCAGGCCTCCGTCACTAGATCCAATGACAATTACTTTGGTATTGGGCGATTTGGAAAGCTCCAGAGTGGCTTCAATGCCTCTCATTTTCAACAAGTTGTTCGTAAGACTGTTGTTGATGATGTTATTGGCGCGCGATTCTCCTTCTGCTGCAATGCGCTTTCTTTCAGCCTCGCTCTTTTCTTTGTCTAATCGGAACTGGTATGCCAGTGCTTCTTGCTCTTGCTGAAGTTTATTCTCGATAGCACCCTTAATTTGTTCGGGTAAGATGATGGAACGGATTAAAACGGCCGGAGCATCAACAAAATTCTTTTGAAGGATTTTTTGTGATTCAGTTTGAATGGCTACCTCAACTTCTGCTCGCTTGGTAGAGTAAATTTCTTCTGCAGTGTATCGTCCCATTACTTGACGAACTGTGGATCGAACCTCTGGGATCACCAAAACCGATACATAGCTCTTTGTGAATTTTTCATGAATATAGCCGATCTTATCAGGCACTGGACTATATCGGGCACTTATATCTACGTGAATAGAAAGACCGTTTTTGTCCAAGACATCCATGTTTTCATCTGATGAGGTTTCGTTTACACTATAGACATAGACTTCATTCCAGGGTGCTTTGGTATGAAACCCTTGAGCGATTACATTATCCTTATCGAGACCGATACCAAACTTGTAAAAAATAATAGCTCGCTCAGAGGGGCCGATGGTGTAAAAAAGACTTGAGGAAATACCCATGACGATAAATAGTGCAATGACTCCCACAATAATGTAGGGCAAAAATCTTCTGTTGTTCATAGTAAATTGAAATTAGGGGTAGAGTTAATTTTGCTTCGATTCGGGTTTGGGCAATCGCGGCAGACCCATCAGTTTCCCGATGATCAAAACTACAAATAAATTACTCCAAACAGCTTCCATTACACTGATGTTTCGGATTAATCGGCTGGCATTAGGATGATCAGGATCCATCCCGCCAAGGATAGCAAGACTATGGTAAACACATTCGGAATAATTAATGAGTGCGATATCAGGATCGTCCACCAAGCTACCCGGTTTAATGATGCAAATGAGATGAAACAAGCTGGCGAAGGTTAGCCCAATCATTAAAAACACGCAGGCCGACCCCCATAGTTTATCAGGTGTTAGAAATTCGCCTGAGAAAATATCACGGATGCAGAAGCCGATGATGATCAATTCGATTGGAAAAAAGAGACCATGTATAAGCAATAAGGCAAGCCGCCTATCGGGCACATGAAGAATAGTGTAGTAGGGAAACTCCAATAAAGTTCCGAGGATAACGATACATACCAGAATGATCAGGCAACTATTAATAAGCGTTTGACTTTTGGTGAAGTTCCTCAGTAAGTCCCAAAGTAAAAAAGAATAACCTATCCCGAAAATGTTGAAAACAGTAATGGCAAGCTTTGCTTCAGAAGTTTGAGACCCCTCAACCAGGAAACCCGATATTGTAAGGCCAAAAACAATAATGATGATTTGAGTGAGTACGACATTCTTAAAATCTTTTTGTTTTTCAATCTGCAACTCACTTTTAGTGCGGTAGATAAACCTGAACAACATAGGTAGAATTTATTCATCAATATAGTAAGAAGTTGTCTTTTGATTTGCCTGTGATTGTAACCAGCTTTGAATTACTTTACATTGGGAAAAAGAAACGAATGTAATGATGAGACCGGGTACATGGCGTGGATTACTGCTTTTAGCGTTTGCCTTACTTTTTCATTTGCCTCTACTATTGGCTCAACGTCCAAAGGTTGATAGTCTTAGGAGTATATTAAATTCTGGCATTTCCGGAGAGAGACGCATCGATGCCATGAGTGAGTTGGCATACGAGTTATATGATTTTGAAGATAGCTTAGCCTTTAGTCTTTCCAAACAAGCACTGCTTGAATCGAATTCAATAAACTACCTAAAAGGAAAGAAGTATGCCAATACATTGATTGGATTAGGGCATGTAAATAATGGAGAATATCGTGCGGCTGTTGCTTGTTATAGAAATTCAGATGCCATTGAATCGAATACTGAAATGTTGGGTATTGCTGGATATAATTTGACATTGCTTGGTAATTTGTACAGGGACTTGGGCAAGTATGATTCATCAGAGTTCTTTTATGTGAAGGCAGTTGAGAAAATGGGTGGATATAATAGCAATGAGGCGAGGTTGGCTACAGCACTTCGAAATATGGCTCACCTGGATATCCTCAGGTGGCGCAATGACGCTGCACTTATTAAATTAGAAAAAGCAGAGCGCGTTGCAGTGATGGCAAATGATACCTATAATTTGGTTGATATTTGGAGCTTGTTTGGCAGGACGTATGAAAACCTTTTGGACTTTGACAAGGCACAAATGTATTTCAGTAAAATGTGTGCTTCAGCCGAAAAGGAAGGAGATCTCTACCACCTTATTAAGTGCGACCTTGATAATGCGGAATATGCTTATCGTCAGGGAGATTTCTCTACTTCACTACGGCATTGTTTCCAGGCTTTAAAGAAATCTGATATCTATTATTACCCACCACAACGAGCAGAAATTTATCTGACGATCGGAGATGTTTATGCCGAGTTTTCACAATATGATGTTGCGTTGAAATATTTCCTGGAGACTTTAAAAATTTCGGAAAAACTTGGGCTGGTAAATTTAACAGCGAATACCTATAGCGCGATTGCGTGGATTTATAAGGACCAGTTAAATTTCACAACCGCGTTAGAGTACATAAATAAATCGCAGGTTATTCGAGAATCTTTGGGAAGTGATCATGGCATTTCGAATTGTCATAATGTTAGGGGTTTAATTTTCTATCAACAAAAGAGATATGATGAAGCGGTAGAAGAATTAACAAAGTCGATTCGCATTCGCGAAAGAATCAAACACAAAGAAGGAATTGCATCGGCTACCTATAACTTATCATTGGTATATGAAGACCTTAATCGGTTGGATAAAGCACTTTCACTTCAACAAGAAGCCATTGCCATTGAAGAGAAAATAGATAACAAACAAAGTCTTGGAATTTCATATAATTCGCTTGCGGCATTATTAATAAAGCTTGGTCGTCTTAGTGAAGCAGAGAAGAATTTAGAAAGGGCGCAACGACTTGCTGTGTTTACAAAATCAAAAATGCTTCAGCGGAGTAATTATAAATTGTTGTCAAAAGTGTATGAAACAAAAGGTAATTACAAATTGGCGCTTTTGAATCAGCGAAAGTTTCAGGAAATGCATGATAGTATTTATTTGGAAAGTAGTGCTGTTAAAATGTCTGAAATACAAGCACTCTATCAGCTCGAGAAAAAAGACCAGGAAATAGAATTATTGAGTCAGGATATGTTGATTAAGGAGAATCAACTGAATATCCAGACGGAAAAAATCAATCAGCAACGCATCATCATTGTTTGTGGTATTGCTGTTTTTCTACTGATTTGTTTTGTTGCTTATAAAACCTATGGATACAACCGATCTATCCGATTGGCAAACATGTCAATCAAAGAGCAAACGGAAGAAATTCAGGCACAGTCAGAAGAAATAACAGAGGCATACCATACCATCTCTGATATTAATCGTAACCTGGAATTGAAAATTGAGGAACGTACCAATGCGCTGCGTCAGGCCTACAAAGAGTTAGATACATTCTTCTATAGATCATCGCATGATTTCAGAAGACCGCTTACTACGTTTATGGGTTTGGCAGAAGTTGCTAAGATTACCGTAAAGGATCAAAATGCGTTGGAACTGTTTTCTAAGGTAAGAGAAACGGCTAATAATCTGGATAAGATGCTGATTAAGTTGCAATCGATAAGTGATGTTGGTGCACAGCAATTAGTATATAAGGAGGTAATGCTGAAAGAAATTTTTGATAGTGTTTGTGATTCGTTTGGTGAGCAACTGAATGCCAAAAATATCAAGACGTATTGTGAAATTAATTTGAAGGATGCTTTCATTTCATACCCGGCAATGGTAAAAATCATCGTTGACAACCTGGTGGAAAACGCCATATCGTTCTGCGGCATGCATGATCCTTATATAAGACTTAAGGTAATGCAAAAGGATAATGATGTGATTATGGAGTTTAGCGATAACGGACAAGGAATTGATCCGCAATACCATGATCGGATCTTCGAAATGTACTTCAGGGGAAATGAGCAATCGAAAGGAAACGGACTTGGGCTTTTTATCGTAAAGAAATCTGTAGAAAAACTGGGAGGAGAGATAAGCTTTGTCTCTGAATATATGAAGGGGTCAACTTTTAAGATTACACTTCCGTGCAATCAGCAACACAACGATTCTGTTTGAACCATTATTAGAAAGGTATTCTAGCAACACCTATATCTTGCTGCTCCTTTTTGGAATTTTACACTAAATCAATTGACCTTCTTTCTTCATTACTTTTTATAGCGGCTTCAATAAGCTGAATGACCTGAAGCGCTTGTTCTGGTTTTACAACAAGGTCTTTATGCTCGCGAATTACCTCATACACGTTTTGATAATAGGATAGGTAATTGCCCGCAAGGGTTTCCACTTTACCTTCATAATGCAATGCGCCAAGTTGTGTATTGAGTTTGCCCCAGAAGGATTCAGGTTCTTTTCCCCAATTTATCCCTTTCGGGATTTTGCCTTCCTTCAGTGCTTCCTCTTGTGGATCAAGTCCGTATTTCAAAAACGATCCGTTTATACCGTGCAAAATATATTGCGGCCCGGCTTCGCGAACCAGGTAACTTGACTTGACAATGACATTCAAATCATCGAAATCTAATCTGAGATCATAAAAGTCTGGAACCTTTCCTTCCGGGCGTTGAATCCCAATCTTCGCATTTATAGAATTAGGCATTCCAAAAAGTTGAATAACCTGATCGAGCATGTGCGAACCGAGGTTATAAAGAATTCCTGAGCCTACGCTAGGTTCCTCTTTCCATGTGTTTGCGGCAATGTAATTCCGGTATCGGTCATAGTGCATTTCAAGCTCCACAATTTTTCCCAGTACGTTTGATTGAATGATCTCGCGTACTGTCATGAAGCCACCATCCCATCTTCTGTTTTGAAAAACGGAAAGCATTACATTTTGCTTTTTTGCAAGGTCAATAAGTCTGATGCCTTCCTCGACAGAATTGGTATAGGGCTTTTCAACTACCACATGTTTTCCAGCCATTAACGCTTGCCTACTGTATTCAAAATGCGTTTCGTTTGGCGTGTTTACAACTACCAGTTCAATAGACTTGTCCGCTAGAATTTCCTCAAAACTTTTAACAATCTCTACAACCGGATACCGGGCTTGTGAGGAGGCGCTTTTTCGTTGCCAGATTTTAGCAAGTTTAAATCCGGAATGAGCAGCGAGCAAAGGTGCATGGAATACTTCTCCTGACATTCCGTAAGAGAGCAATGCAGTCTGAATTGGTTTTGTTTCGGTCATCGGGGAATGTGGTTAATGCTTTCTTTTTCTAGACACCACAGTATGCGCTGAAGCCACCATCAACAGGAACATTGATGCCGGTTACAAACTTGGAAGAATCTGAACACAGCCAGATTAATGTTCCGACTAACTCCTCTGGTTTTCCAAAGCGGGCAAAAGGTGTTTGAGCTATGGCGAGTTTTGATCGGGGGGTTAAACTTCCATCTGGATTGGTTAGCAAGGTTCTGTTTTGCTCCGTTAAGAAATAACCTGGCGAGATGGCGTTTGCACGAATACCTTCACCAAATTTATTAGCCATTTCAACGGCCAGCCATTTGGTAAAATTATCGACAGCGGCTTTGGCTGCAGAGTAGCCCACCACACGGGTAATGGGTTTTATAGATGCCATAGAGGCGATGTTGACAATGACTCCTTGCTTCTTTGCTGCCATGTGCTCGGAGAAAACCTGAGTAGGTAAGACGGTACCTAGAAAATTGAGGTCTACTACTTTTTGAAAGTCATCGATATTGAGATCGAAAATGGTTTTATCGGGAGCTACAACTGCTCCAGGCATATTTCCGCCAGCGGCATTCACTAAAATATCAATCGATCCTAATCGCTCCTTAATCTCATCTCTTACTGCGATTAGTCGACTTTTATCGAGTACATCAGCCTGTAGGCAAATAGATTTTACGCCAAGTTTGGCGATATCGGAAGCGATCAAATCACCCGCTTCTTTTCTGCGACCCAGTATAACAACATGTGCTCCGGCTTCAGCCAGACCTTTGGCCATGGCACTTCCTAATACTCCTGTACCTCCGGTAACAACCGCTACCTTACCAGTGAGATCAAATAACTTTATTGACATTCGTAGAAAATTTATAGTGTGTTTATGTTAAAGTGAAAGATAATTATTTAACTTTTGGGTACTAAATAATTTTATTGCTATGGCAAAGAAAGCTAAGAAGTCATCCAAGAAGGTTGCAAAGAAAGCAACTAAAAAAACAACAAAGAAATCTGCTAAAAAAGCAGCAAAGAAGTCGGCTAAAAAAGTAGCCAAGAAGCCCGTTAAAAAAGCAGTTAAGAAAGTTGCTAAGAAAGTTGCCAAGAAAGCAAAAGCGGCAAAAAAATCAGTAGCAAAGAAAGTATCTTCGAAAGCTAAGTCGATTACAAAATCGGTAGCAAAAAAAGCGAAGTCTGTGAAGAAGGTTGTTGCCACGAAAGCAAAAGCATTTTCTCAAGCTTTTTCGGCTAAAGCTGAACAGGTAAAAGAAGCGGTTGCAGAAAAGGTAGTTGCTGCTGCAGCGGCTGTTGAAGAAAAAGCTGCTGAAGTAAAAGAATCATTCGAAAACAAGGGACCTGAAACTCAGAAGGACCTTTTTAACGGGTAAGGTTGGATTGAATGCCAACAAAAAAAGCGATAAGATTTCTTATCGCTTTTTTAGTTTCTAGCTGAATCACTCATTAGTAAACGGCTTCGTAATCAACAGACAGTGTTAGCCAAGAGTATTTCCTTTCTTTAACGGTTATTGGATTTATATTTCCCTCGCCATCAAAAAGGTTGGCAAAGAGGCCTTTACTTTCTTTTACAAATACCGAATAATTGCCAGGAGGAAGATTAATACGGAACGAGCCATCAGCCTTACTCAGAATACTTGCTACTGGTGGCCCAGGAATCTCAGTGAAGAATCCATCCGTCTGTTTCGTGTCTTGTAGTTTAACTGAATTGTAAATAATGATTTCCCTTATAATACCTTGCTGTGGCGAATTGCTTTTCTTAGGTCCCGGCATTTGATTTCCACCAATCCAAAATACCTGACCTTTTATGCCTTGCTTTTGGGCAAGAACAGATATCTGGAAAGTCACTAACACTAGCAAAAGTAAAAGCCGTGCCATAGATTAAAGTTATGAAACTTTAGTTTCATGTGTCAAAGAAATGAGAATCTTATCTACGAAATTGATCTAATTGTAGATGAGATTCTCTTTTATTTTAAAGCTGAAAATGTGATAATCAGAACAGCAAGTAGACCAGGCACATTAAGAGGAAGAGTAAGAATATAATCATGGTTTTGGGGTTAGTCTTTTTTGATAATCTGAGGCATTCCATGATAATCAATGTCACTGGTTACGTCTTGATCTATCTCTAAAGTGCCTTGAACATTTACTTTAGCAGTTGAAACTCCTTTGGCCTCTACAACGGCATTTGACACCTCAAGGTTATAAGCTTTTAATCTGCTGGCAAAATTCAAATCAGCATCGAGATTACTTACATGGCCGGAAAGTTCAGCTTCCGATTTTCCGGTAAGATGAACGATCAGATTTTGAACGTTTAAACTTCCATTTACTTTTATTGGACCTTTAATTTCAATCTCCATGTCATCAGAAGTAAACTCATCAAAGGTTATGGATCCATAGCCACCACCTTCAATTTTCTCAAGACTAGGCATGGTTATATTAATTCGAACTTCATCGATATCAACAAACTTACCGTCCCAATCAAATTTTTTCTGGCCTTCAAAATCTACTACAAGTGTTTTTCCAGATCGATAGATTTTATACTTCCTTTTTTCGCTTTCTGCTCCCAACATTTCGACAGCGTACTCATTGCCTGAGGTAATGTTGACATTAATAAATCCGCTTAAATCTAATCTGTCAAAATCAGAAAGGCCAAACTGGTCGCGAATGCCACTTTCATCGTCCTCATTCTTTGGGCAATTTAAACATGTCAAACCTTCATCTTCTTTCATTGACCAGACAAAGCCATCGCGGTTTTCCCAACCAATATAGTGTGATACAAAGTGAGAAAGTGAGGCAATACTTTTGTCTAATACAATTGGATAATCATATGGAACGTAAAGCACCATCTCTAATCGTTGGTTGCGAAAAATTGCATCCTCTTTAAATTTAATATTCGAGTCAAAGGTTATGACTGAATCGCCAGCATTTACTGCATATGTTACCATTTGAGCATTTTCAATGGCCTTTTGTCGAGTGCCACCCTTCGAAATAAATTCCTGAATAAGCTTGATTTCTTTGCCCTCATATCCCCTTAAGGTTAGGGAAACTCCATCATAATCATCTATACCAACTTCATTGATTTTAAGAATGACTCTTTTCTCTGGCAATGGATAAGTGTTTTCAATTTTAAACTCACCCTCTTCTTTAAAGGAGTATATGATTTTAGGTAGACCTACACCCAACATAGCCACGCTAACAAAGAACAATACAAAGAGCGTCCATCCAGTTGTGGCATTGAAGGATAACTTCCTGGCAACAATAGAGGAGCCCAACAGCATGATGAAAATAGTTGGGATAAGTGCAGCAGCAAAAGCAGCCACCACTAACCATGTGGGAATGCTATTTATAAAAATATATAAAGGCATTCCAACTTCGCTGTGATCCATTAACCATGGCCATGAAAACGCTGAGGCTGAGAAAATGCCCAGTAGTATTCCTCCACCAATAACGGTTATAAATAGAAGGCCCACACCAAAAAGAACAACAAAAACACCAATGGCAACCCGTATAATTTCAGCAATAGGTACCAGTATTTTACCAAGTACACTTAACATCATACCGATCAACCGAAAAGGGAAGAGAATGATTTTTGTGAATGCACTTTCTTCCTTGTCGGGATCTTCATTTAAATTTTTTTTTATGTTCGATTCAATGTTTGAAAGTGTAACGGGCTCGCCTTGCATTTGCATGCGATCGGTAAGTGAACGCGCTTCGGGAAGAACTACCCAAAGCACCAGGTATACAAGAAAACCTGTTCCGAAGAAAAATGTAGTGAGCACAAAAATGAAGCGCACCAATACAATATCAACCCCAAAGAAGGCCGCCAATCCACCCGATACTCCTCCTAAAACTTTACGCTCTGTGTCACGAAACATTTTCTTGCCAGTTTCAGTCTCTTCCAAATCGTAGGAGCCAGGAATGACAATCCACATAATAAGGTAGACTAAGAATCCGATTCCGTACGCAAAAGCAAGCAGCGCAGTTAGCAAACGCACCCATACCGGATCGATATTGAAGTAGTTGCCTATGCCGGCACAAACACCACCCAGGATTTTTCTTTTTTGATCGCGCTGAAATGGCTTTTGTGGTTGGTATTGATATGCCTTGGATTTTTCAGAATACGATTCTTCTTTTCTTTTAGAAGATTGTTGTTGAGGATCAGATGACTCTTGCTCTTCCGCAGCTTTAAAGTCACTTACACTTCCCATGGTAGCAATCAATGCGGTTACATCCTCCATTGTAATTACCTGCTTGCCTTCATTGAGTTTGGACAAAAACAGTTCAGCAATTCTACTTTCAATATCGGCCAGAATCTCGCTGCTGTCTTCAAACGAAGAAAAGTATTTGTTAATGGAGTCGAGGTATTTTCTCAGGCTTTCGTATCCGTCTTCTTCAATGTGGAAGATGATACCGCTGATGTTGATGCTAATATTCTTTTTCATATACGTGGTAAAAAGTCGGATGAAGGATTAAGCGTGTGATTTAGTGGTTATCGTTTGGGTAGAGTGTACCAGTTCGTCCCAAGTCTCACTCAAGTTTCGTAGAAATTTGCTGCCCTTATCAGTTAAGGTATAATATTTTCGAGGTGGTCCTGATTTGGACTCTACCCATTTATACTCCAGCAACTCGGCATTTTTAAGTCTGGTCAGCAAAGGGTAGAGGGTCCCTTCTACCACAATAATCTTAGCAGTTGTTAATTCGTCCAACATATCAGAGGCGTAGACTTCGCCACGTGATATAATATGAAGGATGCAATATTCTAAAATGCCCTTTCTCATTTGTACTTGTGTATTTTCAAGATTCATACATCCCGTGTTAAGTCAATCATGGAGCTATATACGGTAAAGTACTATGCATGGCCAAGTACTATTGAAAATATTCTGAATATTTTTAAGAAACGCTGTTTTTGGCTATATTTTAAGGATTAAATTTTTTGAAATGGGAAAATTCGTGCGTCTTCTTTTCAGTGTGCTTTGCATTTTTGGTTGTTCAACTTCGTCATCAAAGAAGAATGCACTTGTATTTCAGTCTGATTTTGGACTTAAAGACGGGGCGGTAGCGGCTATGAAAGGTGTTGCTTTTGGTGTTTCTGATAAACTCCGCCTGTTCGATATCACCCATGAAATACCTCCTTACAATATTTGGGAAGCTTCCTATCGATTGGATCAAACTGCAAAGTATTGGCCTGTAGGAACCGTTTTCGTTTCGGTTGTCGATCCTGGTGTTGGGTCTGAGCGTAAATCGGTTGTCCTAAAAACAAAGTCCGGTCATTATATAGTAACACCCGATAATGGAACCTTGACACTTGTGGCCGAACATTTAGGTATTGAAGAGATACGAGAGATTGATGAAGTCAAAAATCGCCTTTCCAATTCAGAGGAATCGTATACATTTCACGGGCGTGATGTATATGCTTATACAGGTGCCCGCCTTGCTGCAGGTGTTATTTCATTTGAGGAGGTGGGAAGTAAGCTGAGCAACGAAATAGTGGAACTCGATTATCAGAAACCTCTTTATGAAAACGGAGTAGTTCGTGGAAATATTCCTGTTCTGGACGTTCAGTACGGAAACATTTGGACGAACATTGATAAAGCTACGTTTTCAAAATTGAATGTTCAGGTTGGCGATTTGATTCATATTAAAATTTATAATCAGGATGAAATGGTGTTCAATGATGCATTGGTCTTTGCAACTACTTTTTCTGATGTTCCGGAAGGAAAGACATTAGGCTATTTGAATAGCTTGCTCAATTTTTCAGTTGGGATTAATCAGGGTAGTTTTGCCGATAGGTTTAAGATTAGTAGTGGTGAAGCCTGGAGTATGGAACTTATAAAGGAATAAATTGTATTACCTTATTCAACGTTTTTCTCGCTGATAAAATGGACTGAATTTTACCCTTTTTGATTACTTTTGCAGTTGGCCTTGTATCTAACCACGTGTGCTGACTGTTTGTTGATGAGATCGAAAATTTTCCTGGTCATTCTTTCCCTTTTTGCGGTAAACGCTCAGGCTCAAATGGGCAACGAGTGGATTAATTTCGGTCAGTCTTATTTTAAAATTCCGGTAGCAAAAGACGGAATTTATAAACTTACCTACCTTGATTTACAAACTGCTGGATTCCCGGTAGGTACAACCGATCCAAACAAAATTCAACTTTTTCATCGGGGAATTGAACAAGCCCTATATGTTGATGGCGCTAGTGATGGGCAGTTTAATCCGGTTGACTTCATTGAATTTTACGGACGGAAGAATGATGGTACTCTGGATTCTGAATTATATAGACCATCATTTGCCCAGCCTCATGCTTACTACAATTTATACAGTGACACCACGAGTTATTTTCTGACGGTAGGAACTTCAAATGGGAAACGAATGGTTGATTTTTTTGAAATCAATTCATCGGCTATCCCGAAGGAAACATATCACATCGATGAGAAATTAAAAATATTGACATCGGATTATTCTTCAGGAATTTTTTATGGAGCTGATGCGCAGAATACCTTCTTTGATGTGGGAGAAGGTTGGACTGACACTCAGATCACAACCGGTCTTTCGCGTGATTATACCTTTACAAATGTTTCGCTTGCTGTAACTTCTTCTCCGCCTCCGCAATTGGAAATGGTAATGGTTGGCAGAGGAAATATTCCTCATGCTGTGGAGGTTTATGTTGGCAATAGTTTTCGCTTGATTAATACGATTAGCTTTTCGGGGTATAGTGCTACAACATTTTCGCAGGCCATTGATTGGACTGATGTTGCTGCTGACGGAACACTTGTTGTTCGAATAAAAGTGGTTGGAGTAGGAGGTGCCCCAGACCGGATAAGCGTATCCTACCTAAGATTAAATTACGCACAGCAAACAGATGCGCAGGGATCAACCGAAAAAGTTTTCATGTTGAATGCAAACCCATCGGATAAATCGTATCTCGAAATCAGTAATGCAGTTAGTAACACGCGCTTGTTTGATATAACCAATCCTTCAAGCGTAGCACGAATAGGTACTACTTTAACAGCTACTTTAAATGCAGTAATACCTTCAACGAATACAAGAAGAAAAATTATTGCGACTTCTATTTTTACTGTGCCAGCCGTAAAGCCTGTTTCATTTCGACAGATTATACATTCACAACATAACTATATAATCATTAGTCACCCAACATTGCGAAAGGCTGGTGGTGGTTATGCAGATCCCGTTCTTGCGTATGCTGCCTATCGAGCGTCAGATGAAGGAGGGAAGTATGACACACTCGTAGTCAATATCCAACAGCTTTACGATCAGTTTAGTTATGGCGAGCAGACACCTGTGTCTATTTTTCGATTGATGAAATTTTTGGCGGCATCTAACTTGCCGCGTTACCTTTTTCTAATCGGAAAGGGTCTGGAATTAAATTACAGTTACTATCGAAATCCAAATTCATATCCTGTATATAAAGACTTTGTACCATCAGCAGGAATGCCCGCATCGGATATGAATTTTACAGCGGGTTTATCAGGAACAACTTTTGAACCTGCTGTTCCTACCGGAAGAATTACAGCAACAAATTCAAGTCAGGTTGCGGCATACCTGAACAAAATAAAAGAGATGGAGGCTATTCCATACGATGCTATGTGGCGTAAAGATATTCTTCATTTAAGCGGAGGGATTGAAGCCGGAGAGCCGCAGCGATTCAGAAGCTACATGGACGATTTTAAAGTGATAGCAGAGGATTATCATTTAGGAGGACAAGTAGCTTCAATTTCAAAGAACTCAACCGACATTACACTTATTAACATTGCGGAAGAAGTAAACAAGGGATTAGGTCTTGTAACATTTTTCGGCCACTCTTCTGCCAGTACATTGGATTTTGATATAGGCTATGTTAGCGATCCTGTTTTAGGATATAATAATCCGAAAAAATATCCAATACTTTTAATGAATGGTTGTGAAGCGGGTGCATCTTTTATACCCTATTTTCTTTTTGGTGAAGACTGGGTTTTGGCTGCGAACAAAGGAGCAACGGGTTTCATAGCCCACAGTTTTTATGGATTGGAATCCAACTTAAAAAAATATGCAGATATTTTTTACGAAGTAGGGTATGGCGATTCCGTCTTTATTAATAAAGGTATTGGCGATATTCAGAAGGAAGTGGCAAAACGTTTTATACAAGGATCATCAGCATCACCGGAAAACACATCTCAAGTACAACAGATGATTTTGCTAGGCGATCCGGCAGTTAAGCTTTTTGGCGCGCCAAAACCTGATCTTGAAATCAATTCGAATAACCTTATTATCGAATCGCTTGATGGCAGTGAGGTAACGGCATTAACTGAATCATTTGCAGTAAAAATGATTGTCCGCAATTTTGGAACAGCGAAGAATGAAACCATGCGTGTCGAGGTAGAACGATTATTGAATGATGGGTCTGTTCTGTTGTATGATTCACTCTATCCAACACCAAAGTATGCAGACACTCTTGCACTGATTATTCGGACAGGTAGGGAGAATGGATCGGGCAACAATGCATTTACAATCACGCTCGATCCCGATAACATTATTGATGAATTGAGAAAAGATAATAATGTAGCAACCTATCAATTGGTAGTTCCATTGAACGGAACAAAGAATCTGTACCCTCAAAAATTTGCAATCGTTCATTCTGCTTCTCCAAGCTTGTCGTTTCAAACAACCGACTTACTTTCTGGTGAGCGTGATTTCTTAGTGGAGCTCGACACATTAAACACATTTGATAGTCCGCTTAAAAAACAGTTTACCGTAAAAGGAAATGTTCTGGGCAGACAGGCAGTAGACTTATTGTCCCTGGATAGCCTTGCGTATTACTGGCGAACAAAACTGATTAATCCTCTTGCGGGTGAGAGTGAAGCGTGGACGGAAAGCTCGTTCACCTACATCAACAACGGATCAGAAGGATGGGCACAAGTTCATTTTCCTCAATACATAGAAAATCAAGGAGAGGGGTTGGAAAAAGATGCAACGCTTCGAAGATTGAATTTTAAAGAAACGATAACCGCTATTGATATTAAAACATTTGGAGGTTCTGCTGGCAAACCCAATGATTCGGTAAGTGTAAAGATTGGTGGTGCAGAGTATAATTTATACACACAATCAGGTGGAGGTTTTGGCTGCAGAAACAATACAATCAATTTGATTGCCTTCGATAAGAAGTCGACCGTACCGTATGTTGGTGTCTATTTTAAGTGGTATGAAATATTGTATACCTATGGCGGAAGAAGATTGGTGTGTGGTCGTGAACCATTTGTAATAAATAGCTTTACACCCTCTGAATTGAGCACAGGAAATAATGATGACATCATAAAATATGTTGACAATATTCTGGTTGGTGACTCGGTAGTGTTGTATAGTATGGGTGATGCCGGATATAGTGCGTGGCCTGCTGCTGCAAAAAATAAATTAGGTGAGTTAGGAATTTCGGTGGCGCAAATTGATGATCTTTTACCAGGTGAGCCAGTTGTGATTTTTGCCCGCAAGGGATTGGCCCCTGGCTCGGCAACGATTTTGAAAACTTCTGGTCCACAACCGGAACAACAAAAGCTTGTAGTGAATAAAACCATCACAGGTCGATACCTTTCAGGTGAAATGAAGAGCACGTTGATCGGCCCAGCTCAACAATGGCAATCGTTTATTGGACAGCCTTCGGAGATTGAAGCATCTGACATTGCTTATTTTGATATTCATGGGATAACGTTAGATGGTGATGACCAACTTCTATTTTCTCATGTCAGCTATGGAATGGATTTAAGTTCGGTTAGCGCTGATGACTATCCGTATCTGAAAATTGTATTCTATGCTGAAGACAATATTAATCTTACCGCTGCACAATTAAAGAAGTGGCTCGTTACCTATACACCTGTTCCTGAGGGACTATTGATTTACAATGGAATCACATCACAGGAAATAATTAGTGAAGGTGAAGAATGGAAGAGCACATATGGGTTTATGAACATCAGTGAAACAACGTTTGCTGATTCACTTACTGTTCGATATGAAGTCTTCAATCAAAGTACTCGTAATTCAAATCTTGAGGTTTTTAAAATTAAGCAACCTGCTCCGGGAGATACAACACTTTTTGATGTAACATTCAATTCGTCAAATCAAACAGGCTTGAACGATGTAAATGTTTTTGTCAATCAACTTGTTCTACCTGAATTGTATTACGACAATAATGTGATTGAATTGCGAGAACACTTAAATGTGCAGATTGATAATTTCGATCCGGTGATGGATGTGACCATAGATGGAAGACGTGTACTAAACAACGACTTTGTTTTCTCTAATCCCTTTATTCTGGTTAAGGTATGGGACGAAAACCGAAACTCTTTGATAACCGATATTAGTACCGTGCAGATTTTTCTTACCTATCCATGCGATGTAGAAAACTGCCCGGTTACACAGATTGATTTATCATCCGATGATGTAAAGTGGTATCCTGCTACCAATGAATCTGATTTCAGAATTGAGTTTAAACCCACTAATCTCCCTGACGGGAAATACACCTTGCGTGTTTTGGCTACTGATGCAAAGGGTAACGAAAGTGGCGCAATACCTTACCTTGTTGATTTTATAGTTAAGAATGAAACAACAGTTGTGATCAGTGACCCATATCCAAATCCGTTTGCTGCGAGGACGTACCTCAACATTACAGTGAGTGGAAATACATTACCTGATCAGTATCAGTTTGAGATTTTTGATTTGAATGGAAAGTTGCTTCGTGAATTTCAACAAGATGAAATGCCACCCATTTTTATTGGAACAAATATCATTTCGTGGAGTGGTACGGACGACTATGGTAATGAAATGGTAAATGGAATGTATCTTTTCAAACTATCACTTTCGATTGACGGAAATCAAATTGAAAAGAGGGGCAAGATTGTTTTAGTCCGCTAACTATTTATCGGTCATGAAACGATGTATGGTTTTTTGATAATATTTCTCTCCTGGCTTTAAAATCACAGAAGGAAAATCCAAACGGTTCGGTGAATCCGGAAAGTGTTGAGTCTCTAAACAAAACCCGGTGCGGTGTGCATAGGCTATTTTGCTTTTACCGATATCGGTGCTGTCTAAAAAATTGCCAGCATATAATTGTATACCCGGTTCGGTTGTATAAATTTCCATAATGCGTCCAGAAGTTGGTTCTGAAACAACAGCAGCAAGTGTAGGCGAATTGTCTTTTTTTACTAACACCCAGTTGTGATCATATCCACTTCCAAATTTCAATTGCTCATCGTCATCATTAATATGTTCACCAATAGATATAGGTTTTCTAAAATCAAACGGTGTGTTTGCTACGCTGCGTAATTCACCGGTAGGAATAAGGCTACTATCAACCGGTGTGAAATGATCTGCATGTATTGCTAAACGGTGGTTTAAAATATCACCATTACCTTCTCCTGCTAAATTGTAATAGTTGTGTTGCGTTAAATTAATCGGTGTGGATTGATCGGTGGTGGCTTCGTATTCAACGATCCAATCGTTTTCATTCGTAAGAATATACTTTACAATTACTTTTAAGTTACCCGGATAACCTTGCTCGCCATTCTTGCTTGTATATTCTAATTGAAGCGCTTCGTTACCATTAATTGAAAGAGGAGTAGCATCCCAATACACATTATGAAAACCGTTTGGTCCACCATGCAAATGATTTTCTCCATTGTTTATTGGCAACTGATGTGTATTTCCATTCAATGAAAATTTTCCTTTCGCAATACGATTGCCAACGCGACCAATTAATGCACCGAAATACGGACTACCATTTATATATTCTTCCGGAGTGCCATAGCCTAAAATAATGTCATTAAGCTTTCCGTTTCGATCGGGAATCAACATGGACATTACCTTTCCTCCGAAGTTTGTAATGGTCATGGATAAACCGTTTTTATTTTTCAATGTAAAAACGTTTAGCCTTGAAGAAGTAGTATGAGATGAATCCATAACGGAAAGGAGAGAGGTTTTATAGTTAAACAGCTGGATTTAAAATAGCTAAATATTCTTCACACTTAGTAATCTGGTAAGACTTTAATTGGCCAGGTTTTGTGACAGAAATTGTTATTTTTTAAGTGCGCTCATGAAGATACAGATCCAACCTGCAATAAAGAGCAGACCACCAATAGGAGTGATGGCACCCAGCACACCTAAGCCGGAGAAACATAATAGATAAAGACTCCCACTGAAGAAAAGTATACCACCAGTAAAAAACCAGGATGCAAATTTCAGAAATTGAATAGGTAATTGGTTCATTAAAATTCCGGTAGCCAATAACGCAAAGGTATGGTAGAATTGATAGCGCACTGCCAACTCAAAGGTTTCCAGTCGGCCTGATTCAATAAGCATGGGTTTAAGTGCATGCGCTCCAAAAGCTCCGATGGCAACACCAAGCAATCCAAAAGTAGATCCGGTTAATATTGTATTTCGTGCATTCATTTTGTTTCTTTTTTACGGATGTTTACCGACTGCCAAAAATAGCTGAACCAACACGCACCATGGTGCTTCCTTCTTCTATTGCAATTTTATAATCACCACTCATGCCCATAGAGAGTTCCTTTATATCAACGTTAGTAGGAAGCGAAGTCTTCTTTAAGCGATCGAAAAATAGTTTTAAACTCCTGAATTCGTTTCGAACCTGTCCAGGATTGTCGCTGAAAGTAGCCATGCCCATCAATCCCACAATCTTTATGTTTTGATAATTTTTGAACGATGTTGATTGAAGCAGCTCCATTACCTCATCTTCTGAAAATCCGAACTTGGTCTCTTCCTTTGCAATATGAAGTTGCAACAGGCATGGTATTGTACGTTCCAATTTTCCGGCTTGCTTGTTTATCTCCTCAAGCAACCGGGTGCTGTCAACCGAGTGGATGAGGTGAATAAAGGGTGCGATGTACTTTACCTTGTTTGATTGGAGGTGTCCGATCATGTGCCATTCAATATCTTTTGGCAATGCTTCATATTTCGGAACGATTTCCTGAACCTTATTTTCCCCGAAAACACGTTGACCCGCTGTATACGCTTCCGCCAGTCTTTCGATTGGATGCGTTTTGCTAACGGCAATCAGTTTACAGTCAGGAGGTAAGGTTTGCTTTAAATTGGTAATTTTAATATTGATATTCATTGTTATTTTTGACCACTTTATAAAACAGCGTTAACGTAAAGATATGGCGATACTTGGAACCTTGCTTAAAAAAGGAATCCGCATCCGCGAAATGTTGGAACAGGAGTACACCTCTCCATTCGATTTGCAAAAAAAGGAATTAAAAGAGCTCATCATTACGGCAAGCCAAACAGAATTTGGGAAACGCTACGATTTTCAGGATGTGCTTCAGCGATTTAAGAAAAGTGATAAATCTTTTTATAAGCTGTATAAACAGAATGTACCCATCCATACCTATAATAAAATCTACTCGGATTGGTGGAAATTATCATTGAAGGGTGTTAAAAATATTTGCTGGCCGGGACGAACGAAATATTTTGCGCTGAGTTCGGGAACATCGGAGGCAGCCTCTAAATATATTCCCATTACCAAGGAAATGACGAAGGCGATCCAGAAAACCAGTATCCGCCAGATGCTTACCCTTTCAAAGTACGATTTGGAGCCTGAAATTTTTCAATCCGGAATATTGATGTTGGGCGGAAGCACGCACTTAAATAAGAGAGGAAGTTATTTTGAAGGTGACCTTACCGGAATACAAGCTGCACGATTGCCGTTTTGGTTTCAACATTTTTATAAACCCGGAAAGAAAATTGCCAAGAACAGAAACTGGGATGTTAAGCTGGATGAGATTGCAAAGAAGGCAAGCGATTGGGACATTGGTATTTTAGTTGGTGTGCCTGCGTGGATACAAATACTAATTGAAAAAATACTGAAGTATAACAATGCAAAAAATATTCATGAAGTCTGGCCTAACTTAAAGGTGTATGTACACGGTGGTGTTTCGTTCGATCCCTATCGAAAAGGGCTCGAGAAATTATTTGGCAAACCGGTTTATTACATTGAAACGTATTTAGCTTCGGAAGGCTTTTTTGCTTTTCAGGCATATCCAAACAGACGATCCATGCGATTGGTGCTGAACAATGGAATATTCTATGAGTTCGTACCCTTCGAAGAAAAGAATTTTGATGCAAATGGTGAAATCAAACCCGATGCTGAAACTTTAATGATTGATGAAGTGGAAGAAGGAAAGGAATATGCTATTCTGATTTCTTCCTGTGCCGGTGCATGGCGCTACATCATAGGTGATACCATAAAATTCACATCGCTTGAGGAATCTGAAATTATAATAACAGGTCGTACCAAACATTTTCTGAGTTTGTGTGGCGAGCACCTTTCGGTGGATAACATGAGCAAGGCGATTGAGCTCGCATCAAATGATTTTAATATTCGAATTCCTGAGTTCGCAGTGGCAGGGGTACCCCATGGAACACTCTTCGCGCATCAATGGTTTGTGGGCACAGATGATAAAGTAGATGCAGATGCATTGAAGTTAAAGATTGATGCACACCTGAAAGTTTTGAACGATGATTATGCCGTGGAGCGGAGCGCTGCACTGAAGGATATTTATGTTAAGGTATTGCCGGTAAAAACATTTTACGATTGGATGGAGTCGAAAGGTAAAAAGGGAGGACAGAATAAATTTCCACGAGTGATGAAGAATGCTCAACTAGAAGACTGGAAAGAATTTCTTCAACTGCACGCCAATGGAAATCATTCTTAAGGGAATTGTATCAGGTATAGTCCTGGCGTTTTTAATTGGCCCCGTTTTTTTTACGCTTATTCA
>Ga0116157_10001898_pt1 | contig 20730 bp, 20 predicted proteins | sample AD_UKC048_MetaG_FD_89882 | JGI IMG/M metagenome (GOLD analysis project Ga0116157, IMG submission 89882) | Active sludge microbial communities of municipal wastewater-treating anaerobic digesters from USA - AD_UKC048_MetaG | ecosystem: Engineered > Bioreactor > Anaerobic > Digestate | place: USA...
CGTCCGGAGCGGGGGGAATCGAGTAATTTCATAAGCGAGAAACTTCCATGGTTATTGTAATCCAAGGCCGGGAGAGCGGCCCGGCGGCCCGCGCGCGCGGGTCAGTTAACCGGGCAGCGGTTTATCCCCAGCCACCGGAAAAAGGGTATCAGGCCGGAGGCGGCGGTCAACGAAGATAGCAACCCGCCGGATTCGAGCGCGCCGCGTTTGGCTGAGGTGCCAGCCTTTTTGTGGGGCTGCCGTCCGGAGGGCAAGGCTGGCCGGCAGAAGGGACGGAAAAAACAGGCAGTTGCTCAAGCGCACAGGAGCAAAGGGAGGCGGAGTTCCCGGGCGGAAGCTGCGCGCGGCGCGCGAAATAACGTCCTGGCTGTCTGCGGCTGTGGCGGCGCGCGGGCGATGGAGCGGTTTGCTGCCGGTGCCGTTTTGAGGCCGCCGGTGGGAGGGTGTGGCGGGTGAGGGCATGAGGAAAAGGCAGTTGCCGTCCGGCGAAGGGCGGGTAATGTTTTGGCCGAGTTATGATTCCGGCAGGGCGCAGCGTATGGCGGCGATTGACGCCGCGTGAAATCCGGATGTTGTGCTACTTGGGGGTGCTGCTGGGAGCGGCGATCTGGAGATTTGCCCCGCGACCGTGGCATCCGGCCCACACCGTCGAAGTGCCGCATTATGTCATCCAGTCCTCGGCCACGGAGTTGCAGACGGCGGAGGCGGGTCAGGCGTTGGAGATGCTTTACAGCGCCTATACGAGCCGCTTTGAGGGGTGGGCGCAGTTTCAGCCGGCGCATCCGAAGTTGAAGGTCAGGCTGTTCCGGGATCGGGCGGAGTTTCGCCGGATCAATCCCGGCCTGGGGTGGGCCGAAGCCTTTTATCGGAAGCCATATTGCCAGGCCTATTACGAGGCGGCAGAGATTAATCCCTGCCATGCGTTATTGCATGAGGCGGTGCATCAGCTCAACGAAGAAGTGACCGGGGTGGCGCTGGCCCAGTGGCTGGAGGAGGGATTGGCCACCTACTTTTCCACCAGCCGGATGATTTCGAACCGGCTGGCGGTGGGCCGGATAGATGTGAATACCTACCCGGTGTGGTGGTTGGACGAGTTGGCCGTCAGCCCCCACCTGGCGGAGAACCTTCGCAACGGCAGTGTGATTCCGTTGTTGGCGATTATCACGAATCGCGGCGGCCCCAGCCTGAACCGGCGGGTCAACTTGTATTATCTGCACTGGTGGACGCTGGCGCATTTTATTTTTGAGGATTCGCAGTACGGCCAACGGGCGGGGTCCCTGGTGCGGCAGGGCGGGGGACTGGAGGCGTTCGAAGCGACGATCGGCCCGGTGGAGAAGGTGCAGGTGGAGTGGCATGATTATGTCCGGCGGCTCAAGGCGGCGTGGACCGCCGGTGACGTGAGGTTTTTCAGGGACGGGATACTTCCGGAACCGGCGAAACCATGAGGGCGGGAGAGGAGGGAGGGGTTCCCTGGGCGGCCACGATGAGCGGGGCGCGCGCGGCAGCGAACCGCCGGCGGCCGGCGGATGGCGCGAGTGACGGGGCGGCGGCCCGGCGCGGGGGAATGGGCGATGGAATTGACCGGGGTCAAGGCGGCGGGAGGCGGGATGCCGGAGGTTGGGCGTGGCGATGATGAGCACGGATGTTACGTCGGCGGCCGGTTCGGGCCCGCGCCGGGGCGCGGGGCGGCGGGTTGCGAGCCGGCGGCTGGAGCGCGAGTGGCGGACGATTCAGGCGATGGTGCGGCTGTATTGCCGCGCGCATCATGCGGGCGGCCGCGAGCTTTGCGCGGAGTGCCAGGGGTTGCTGGCCTATGCCGCCGTGCGGCTGGAGCGCTGCCGGTTCGGGGCGGAAAAACCCACTTGCGCGCGATGCCCGGTGCATTGTTATCAGCCAGCCCGGCGGGAGCAGGTGCGGGCGGTGATGCGCTATGCGGGGCCGCGGATGGTCTGGCGGCATCCGGTGTTGAGTTGGTGGCATTGGGTGGATGGATTGAAGCGGCCGGCGGGAGGCGGACGGCGGGGCAGGGGATGAGCCGGATCGGGCGGCATTTCCCGGAGGAGGAGCGGGTTCGGCTGCCTTGAGGCGCCCGGTGGCGGGCGGGGGTTATTCGCGGTTGCCGGGGTTCAGGCGCGGCGGGGTTTCGACTGGAAAGGCCCCGATCATCTGGCGCACCTCCGTTAAGACGGTTTCCACGGGAAGCTGGGCCAGGCCCGCCGGGTGGCGCAGCACGATCATTTTTTCACTGGGCGGCCGCCAGATTTCCACCGCGGTTTCACCCCACAAGAGTACTCCCGGGAGGCCCACGGCGGCGGCGAGGTGCGAGATGCCGGAATCGTGGCCGATGAAGGCGCGGCAGCCGGCCAGGTGGCGCGCCAGTTCGGCCAGGGGACGGCTCTGCGCTACGCGCACCCGCGCGGGCGGCAGGGGGGCCGCGAGGCGCTTCAGCCGGTCGCCCTCGGCTTCTCCGCCCACGAGCAGCAACTCGAAGTCCGTGGCGGTGGCCAGATAATGCAGAAGCTCCGCCCACCGGGCTTCCGGCCAGTTTTTGCGCTCGCTGCCGCTGCCGGGATGGAGGGCCAGGGGGCCGGGCGGCGCCGGGGGCGGAGGCAGGCGCAGGCGGGGGACGGGGTCGGCGTCGAAGATGGCCAGGCGTTCGAGCGGCTGGAGATAGACTTTGGCGGCGTGCAGGCCGCCTCCGTCCATGGCCCGGTGCGGTCCGGGGATGAAGTCGGCGCCGGTGCAGAGGGCCACATTCGTCCGGAAAATGCCGTCCGGGTCGTAGAGATAGGAGACGATGACATCGAATCCGGCGAAGTAGCTGATGAGTTCGGGGGCCAGCCGGCCGCCGCGGGCGAAAAAGCCGGCGAGGTTGGCGGCTTCAATGGGTTGAACCCGGTTGACCAGGCCGCCCGCCAGGGCCAGTTGGGCGATGTGGGGATAGCCGAGGATTTCCAGGTGCGCGGCGGGGAACTGCCGCCGGAGCGAGGCGATCGCCGGCAGCGTGAGCACGAAGTCGCCGATGGCCCCGCCGCGAATCACCAACAGTTTGCCCTGGCCAGGATTCACAGGCGCAAGGGATTCGGGGAGGCGGCGCGGCTCAGGAGACGGTGCGGAAGACCGTCAGCCCCAGGGCCGCCACGAACAGGCCGAACGCCAGCCCCAGGCTGCAGGCCACCTGGGTGCGCTGCGGGGTTGCGGTGCCCCAGGCCAGGAAATCGCGCAGGCGCCAGGGCGAAATGGTGAGCCAGATGCCGGCGAGGACCAGCCCATAGGCCCAGGTTTGGTTGATTAAGACCCAGTGCGTCTGGCTCAGCAGGGGGCGGCCGCTGTCCACCATCAGTTTGGCCAGCAGGAGCAGCACGATGGCCAGCCCGCGCACGGCCAGGAAGTCCTGCACGAATATGCAGGCGCCCAGGCCGATGGCCGCAAAGCCGACGAACAGGTGGCTCTTGAAACGGGCGAAATCGGCGATGGACTCCTGGCTCAGGTTCCACAGGAACCAGGCCGTGCCCAGGGCCATCAGGGCCAGCCCCCACGGCAGCGAGCGCGGGAACTTCCGCACCGCCGCGGCAAAGGCCGCGGGTTTGGCCAGGCCGTAGAGGAGCGGCAGCCCCACGCCCAAACCGAGCAACAGGCTCAAGGTCGAGAGTTTCAAAGTCATTTCAGCAACCGTGCGGAGGATGGGCGATAAGCCCCCGCGGCGCAAGCTGGGAATGGCGGCGTTTCGCTACTGTTCCCGCGGGGGGTGGCCGGTTTGGCCGTAGAGCGTGAACGTGCCCGCGTGCGAGATGCTCACGTCCAGGAGCTGGCCGCGGCAGTGCGGCGGGCCCTCGAATACGACGATCTTATTGCAGCGCGTGCGGCCGGTCAGGCGGGAAGGGTTCTTTTTGCTCGGCCCTTCCACCAGGACCTGGACCGCCCGGCCAACCAGCTTCTGGTGCTGGCGCGCGCCGGACTCATTGACGGCGGCCAGCAGCCGCTGGTTGCGCTCCTCTTTTACCGCCTGGCTGATTTGCCCGGGCATTTGCGCCGCGGGCGTGTCGCGCCGCGGCGAGTATTTGAACACGAACGCCTGGTCGAGCTCGGCTTCGCGCACGAGCCGGAGGGTTTCCTCGAAGTCCGCCTCGGTTTCCCCGGGGAAGCCGGCGATGAAGTCGGTGCTGATGCCGATGGTGGGCTGCACGCGGCGCAGTTTCCCGATGATTTCCAGGAACCGCTCGCGGGTATAGCCGCGGTGCATCCGTTTCAGCACGGAGTTGCTGCCGCTTTGCACCGGGATATGGGCGTTTTCCACCAGTTTGCCGAGCCGCCCATAGGCTTCCACCAGGTCATCCGTGTACCCTTTCGGGTGGGGCGAGCTAAAGCGGATCCGCTCCAGGTCGTTGATTTCATTCACCGCTTCGAGCAGTTGCACGAAGGGGGTGCGGCCGTCGCGGCGGGGGATGAGGCCCCGGCCGTAGCTGGTGACGATTTGGCCCAGGAGGGTGATTTCCTTGACGCCCTGCGCGGCCAGCTCGCGGCATTCGGCCACGATATCGCGGATGGTCCGGCTGCGTTCCTGGCCGCGGGTGTGGGGGACGATGCAGAAGGTGCAGAATTGGTTGCAGCCCTGCATGATGCTCACATAGGCGGTCACGGATTTGCGGGCGTTGCCGTCGAGCAAATGCTCGCGAATCGCGGCTTCACTGCCTGCTTCCGCCGCCACGTCCACGACTTTCCCGCGCTGGCCGGTGAAAAGGCGGTCGAGGTGCTCCGCGGTGCGATGCAGCTTTTGCGTGCCGACAATCAGATCCACATCCGGCAGGCGGTGGATCAGCCACGAGCCCCGGTTCTGGGCGACGCAGCCCAGGAAACCCAGCACCACCCGGGAGCGGCGGCGGCGGGTTTCCGCCACGAGGTTTTCCATTTTGCGCAGCGCTTTCTGCTCGGCTAAATCGCGCACGCTGCACGTGTTGAGCAGGATGACATCGGCCGATGCCTCGGAGGGGGCGAGCGAATAGCCCTGGGCGACGAGTTGCGCGGCGACCGCTTCGCTGTCGCGCTCGTTCATCTGGCACCCGTAAGTCTTGATATAAACGCTCGGCATAGGGGCTCGGCGAGTTTGATCAAATTAAGCCGCCCGCGCGGGGTTGAAAAGGTGGAAGTGGCCGGGTTAGCGGGGAGTTTCTGATTCCCGCCGGTTCAGCAGCCAGCCCAGCAAGGTGAAGGCGGGCCATGCGAGCGCCGGGATGTAAAGCCCGAACTCATAGAGGCTCTGCAAGCTCCAGCCCAGCACGCCCAGCCAGGCGGCGAATGCGAGCGCGTATTCCGGCCCGGCCGGGCGTTTGGGCCGCGCCCGGGGGAATCCCCAGACCAGCGCGCCGAGGATAAACCCGGTGTAGGCCAGCAGGCCGGCGATTCCGGAATCGGAAGCCTGCTGCAAGTAGTCGTTATGTGCCAGGCGCGCCATTTCGGATTCGGGCCGTTTGACCTGTTGATAGGCGATGGCGAATGTGCCCGGCCCGGTGCCGAGCCAGGGGTGGGCGCGGACTGTTTGGGCGGCGGCGCGCCAGTAGTCGAACCGGGCGACCACGCTCGTTGCCCCTTTCCGAAAAAAGGAGGCGTATTTCCAGAAGAAGCCGGCCAGTCCGGCCAGCAGGATCGCGGCCACGAGCAGGGTTTTGAGCCGCCGGCTGAATGGCACGCGCAGCAAAGCCAGCAGGCCCAGCAGGAGCATCAGCAGCCAGCCGCCTTTCGAGCCGGACCAATACAGGCAGGCCAGCCCGGCCATCCCCGCCAGGCTTATCAGAAAGGCGCGCGCGGCCGGGGTCAGAAACGCGCGCAGTTGTCCGAGGGCGGTGAGGAGCACCGGCAGCAGCAGCAGCAAAACCCCGGCCAGGGTGTTGGGATAAAACAGCGTGCCAAAGATGCGATCGCTGGTGATTCGCTTCAGGTAGTCGGGGGATACGGTTTCCAGGTGGGGATACACGTAGAGGAAGAAATACTGGCGCGATTGCCGGAGTCCGCCCCAATGCTGCTCCCAGCCGACCGCCAGGACCAGCAGCAGCGCCCCGAGCAAGCCAATCCAGAATAGCCAGGCCTGCTTGACGCGGCGGAGGGAGAAGTAGCCAAGGTAAAAACAAAGCACGCACGCGCCGAAGTGTTTGAGGGTGGCGGTGGAGAGGCTCGGATCGGCGGACGCGGTGGCGGCGAGTCCCTGCCAGCCCAGCCAGATCAGCGGCAGGGCGATCAGCCAGCCGGGCGCGGGGGACCGCCAGTGCGCCACCGCCGCGCCCAGGACGGCGACCCCGGCCAGCATCCCATACGCCCAGGCGATGGGCCACGGATAGCCGAACAGGAACTCATATATCCCCTCCGGGGGGACCACCCACTGTTCGGTGATGGGCGGGTTGCCAAACTTTAACAGCGCCAGGCCGAGGAATGCGCCCCACAGGGCGGCAAAGAGAGCCGTCGGCCACCCGGCCCGCGGGGTCTTGGCGGCTGGCGCGGGGAAGCTCAAGCTACAGGTGGAGTTTCAGCAGCCCGACCTCCAGGGCCAGCGCTTCCTGGACGTTGGTCTGGAGGTCGCTCTGGAGTTGTTCGAGGATGCACAGGTTCTCCCGTGCCGCTTTGGGCGAAAGCCGGCGCGCCACCGGGTGCGTCCCCGCCAGTTGAGGGAAAGCCAGCAGGGAGCGGAGGCTGGCTTGGGAGCCGGCGGATTCCCCCAGGGACAAGAGCCAGACATCCCGCAGCCACCATTGGAGGGCCAACAGAAATTCACCCCGCTGACGGCGGTATTCGGCTTCCACCGCGGCGTTAAGCTCCAGCGTCCATTGGTCGCGCAGTGCGGCGTCCACCTCCTCGTATTTCTCCAGCGGGGAACGGGCGTTGAGGTCTTTTTCGATGTCGTCCCGGACGGTTTTCAGTTTGCGGAGCAGCACATCCATGAGGCGGTAGCGGCCCAACAGGCTTTTTTGGCTGGCGGCCGCCATTTCACTGAACGCCGTCAGCCATTCGAGTTGCGCCGCCGCCCAGGCCGGGGGGCCTTCGCCGGCAAAATTCAAGCGCAGGCAGCGGGAGCGGATGGTTTCCAATAAACGCTCCGGCTCGGTCGTGAGCAGAATCAGCACCGAATGCGGCGGCGGCTCTTCGAGGGTTTTGAGAAAGGCGTTGGCCGCCTCCTCCGTCATGCGGTCGGCGGCCACGATGATGCCCACCTTGTATTGGCTTTCGGTGGGCTTGAGGTTCACCACGTCCAGCAGCACGCGGGGCGGGCTGTTGTCGCGATGGACAATCTGGCCGATTTTGATTTGCCGCAGCTTGGATTCGGGGCGCACCCAGAACACGTCGGCATGCTGGCCGTCGCGCGCCTTCCGGCAGCCGGAGCAGCGGTCGCAGCAATCCACCGCCGCGCCGTTGCGCCGAACGGGGTGCTGGCAGTTCAAGGTTTGGGCCAGGGTGCGCGCCAAGGCTTCCAGGGAATCGAGATGGGGGCCGGCAAACAGGTAAGCGTGCGCCAGCCGCTGGCGCTCGAGTGAGCGTTGCAGCAGCTCCACGCCTTGCGCTTGCGCGGGAAAATCTTTGAATGCCATCCGCTCTGTTATAAATCCCCGGCTGCGGGAAGGGAAGCGGGCATTTTAACGGGAGTTGACGGCGGGGGGGCTCAGCGCTTAAACCCTTGCCATGGAATGCAAAAAGTCGCGCAACGCACAGTTCTGCAATTGCACCTACCCGGGCTGTGAAAAGCATGGCATCTGCTGCGAGTGCCTGCAATACCACCTGGGCATGCGGCAGCTTCCCGGCTGCTGTTTTCCCAAAGAGGTCGAGCGCACGTACGACCGGAGCTTCGAACGTTTTGCCGCCCTGGTGAACGCGGGCCAGGTCTAGCGGGCGTTTTCCGGCGCCTCCGCTTTTCAAGCGCCTTCCGGAGTTTATTCCAACCGGCATCTCCGGGCGCCTCATCTGGCGCGCCGGGATTGAGGACGCCCGGCCGGGGGCTGTCCGGCTGCGGCCCGTAAAGCGGCAGTGGCTCTGGCGGCGCATTTTTTCCGGAGGAACGGGCGCGGCCGCGGCCATTCCCGGCCGGCAAGCTCTCAAGGGTTAACGGGTCAACGGGATGCGCGCGGAAGAGTTCTTGCTCCGCAGCGCCTTTTCCGGTCAGGATGGCTGAGCATAATGAAGATAAAGGGACTCCGCTGGTACATCGCGGGACTGCTATGCCTGGCTTCGGCGCTGAACTATTTGGATCGGCAAACCCTTTCCGTGCTGATTGGCACCATTAAGGAGGAACTCAGCCTGACGAACGCCAGCTATGGCGCCATTAACGCGTGGTTCCTGGCCAGCTACGGGGTGATGTACGCCGTCAGCGGGCGCATCATAGACTACATTGGCACGCGCCGGGGATTCGTGCTGTTTGTGTCGGGTTGGTCGCTGGCCAACATCCTCCATGTGGTGGCTGCCACCGTGGGCCAGTTTTCGTTCTTTCGCTTTCTGCTGGGAGTCTTCGAGCCGGGCAGCTTCACGGGCGGAGTGAAAGCGGTCGGCGAGTGGTTTCCCATGCGCGACCGCGCGCTGGCCATTGGCATTTTCAATGCGGGTACGGCGGTGGGTTCGGTGGCGGCGGCCCCGATCGTGACTTTCATTGCGGTCACATGGGGCTGGCGATCAGCTTTCTTGGTCACCGGGGCGCTGGGATTTGTCTGGCTGGTGCCGTGGCTGCTGTTCTTCCGCCAGCCCAAAACGCATCCGCAGCTCAGCGAATCGGAACTCCGGTTGATTCTGGAGGGCCAGCCGGAGGAAACGGCGCCGCCGCCGCCGCGGCTCCGGCAATTGCTGCAAATGCGCGAAACCTGGGGTTGCGTGCTGGTGCGCGCGCTGACCGACCCGATCAGTTACTTTCTCCTGTTTTGGATCCCGCTCTACTTTCAAAAGCAACACGGGTTTTGCCTGCAACGCATCGGCCTGTTCATTTGGATTCCCTATGCCGCGGCGGCGTTGGGCAACCTTTGCGGCGGCATCATCCCGCGAACGCTCATTGGCCGGGGCTGGTCGTTGGACAAAGCGCGCAAGGGTACGATGATCTTTCTGACGTTCACGCTCCTGGTCTGTTTGTTTGCCGTGACCCGGACGGCTAATCCGATGGCCGCGCTCCTGCTCGTGGCGGGCATGACCTTCTGTCATGGTGGCTGGGGCAACATCACCCTGCCGGCCGAGGTTTTCCCGAAAAGCGCCATCGGCACGGTCACCGGCTTGGGCGGGGCGCTGGGCTCCTGGGTGGGAGCCCTGGCGATGCTGAGTACGGGCCATGTGGTGGATGCCTATGGCTTTACCCCCATCTTTATTACCTGCGCGCTCTTTTACCCGCTGGCGCTGCTGCTGGTGTACGTGCTTATTGGCAAGCTCGGGGTGGTTCGGGCACTCCCGCAATGAAAGGAAAGGGCGGCGCGCCCGCGTGAAGGATCAAAGGGGCGCGTCCGGCCTGGGTCCGACTGCGGCCGGGAAGCGAAGGAAACGCGCCGCGGCGTCAACATCCTTGAGCCCGTGGCCGGTGATCAGGAGCACGATTTGCTCCCGGCGGCCCAGCAAGTCCGTGCCCTGAAGCCGGCGCAGGGCCGCCACGGTCGCGGTGGCTGCGGGTTCGGCGAACACACCGGTCTTCTCCGCTAGCGTCCGTTGTCCCCGCACTATCTCCCGGTCGGTCACTGTGAGGGAGAATCCACGGCTTTCCTGGACCGCCCGCCGCGCCAGGTGCGCGTTGGCCGGAACGGAAACGGAAATCGAGTCGGCAATCGTGGCGGGTCGCCGGGCGTTCTGGTATTTGCCCGTGCGGATGTAATGATGGATGGCCGCCGAGCGTTCCGCCTGCACGCAGATCAAGCGCGGCAACCGGGCAGTCAGCCCGGCGGCTTTCAGATCGAGGAAAGCCTTGTGCACCCCGCTGATGATGACGCCGTCGCCGACCGGCACCAGAATCGCATCCGGGACCTTAAACCGGTTTTGCTCATAGATTTCCAGTCCCACGGTCTTTTTCCCCTCAAGGGTCAGGGGATGATAGGCGGTATTCCGGTTGAGGCCGCCCTTGTGCGCGGTGTATTCCAGCGAAAGCTGGAACGCGTCATCGTAGGTGCCGCGCACGGGAATGACGCGGGCGCCATACAATACCATTTGCACGAGCTTGGCCTTCGGCGCGCTTTCGGGCACGAAGATGATCGCCTGCCGGCCTGCGGCTGCGCAGAGCGAGCAGCCAATACACAGGGCCGCGTCGAAGCACGGCACCTTGTTCCGGTTGAGGGTGATGGCCTGATACGGGCAGCGCGTGCAATTGCCGCAATGTTCACACAGTTCAGCGTCCACCTGCGGCAACTTCTTGGTCGCCGGAGAGCCATAAAGTCGGTAATCGGATGCGGCAGCGCCGCGCCGATCAATTCTTTGACGGACTTGAATCCCCGGTCCTGCATGAGAAAACTGAGCCCGGAGTGCAATTCATTCACGATGCCCAGCCCGTATTTCATCACGATGGTGCAAAACTGCACCGTTTGGGCGCCCAGGGCCAGGAAGTTGGCCGCCGCCTTGTAGTTCATCGGGCCGCCATTGCTGGACACCGCGATGCCCATGCCCGACACTTTCGCCAGCGTCAAGTTGCTGATCGGCAGCACCCCTTCGCCGGACATGCCGACCACCACCCCCTCTTCCCAACGCCGGTCCTCGGCCCGCCGGAGGGCCAGTGACGGGAAGCTGTTGGCCAGGGTGACCCCGGCTTTCTTATGAGGATACTGGGCGAAAACCTGCTGGATGTACTGGATGATCGGCTGAATGGCGGTGACTGCGGCGGTGAGCTTGAACAGTTTCGGGTTATCCGCCGAGCTGGCTTCCATGACCCAGCCGATAATTTTGGCCGCCAACTCCGCGTTCTGAGAAACAATGTCGCCCTGCGCTCCATCGCCGCCTTGGGGGCAAGAAAGGCTGTATTCAACACCCATGGCTCCCGCCGCTTCCAGTTTTCGCGTATTCGACTGCCAAACAGCCTTGTCGGCCTGATCCTGTCCCGTGACCGGTCCGCCGGTCGAGGCCAGTGCGAGCCGGTCCGGGAATTCCCGCACCAACTGCCTTACTTCCCGGCAAACACGGTCGAGTTCATGACCGGAGACATTGTCGCAGTTGGCATAGGTCGAAGGACCCAACACGGTCATGTATTCGGAGGGAATATGGATCGGCACCTTATCAAAGGCGGTCTTCATCACCCCGCCGGCCCAACCCGCCGCGTATGCCTTGCGCATTTGGGCATAACCGTCCGTATGCGGCGCCGCCGAGAGCAGAAGGGCGATCGAATCTTACGCCCGAAGAACTCGGTTTCGAGCGGCACGGGATACAGTTCCAAGCCCGACAGCACGACATGGCTCTTGGCGCGGTTCTTGAGGCGAGGCGGCTTTTTGCCCAGCAGATAGGCCTCGGCCTCCAAAGCGGCGTTCTTGCCGGTAGCCACTGACTCGACAACCGTCGCCGAGCCTAAAACCATTTCGCCGGCGTAAAAGGCGCCCCGCACTTTTCGGATTGGCAGCGAGGATCGGCTTCTGGTGGCGATGATAACCACATCAAACTCCCGGAAGATCGGGGATTCTCTCCGGTTGACCACGAAGTTCTGCGGCCGGGGCGCTTTGCCCTGCGGGAGCATCATCCGGGCGAGGCGCAACCCGGTTGCCTTCTGGCCTCGATGCAAGATCTCGAGGGGCTTGCAGCAACTGGTGATTTCGATGCCCTGCTCCAGCAGTATCTCTCGCTCGTAAGCGGTCAGCGGCATATCTTGCTGCCGGCGCCGGTAAACCAACTCCACCGATAACGCGCCGTGCTTTCTGGCCGTCATGGCACAGTCAACAGCGACCGCGCCGCCGCCCAGCACGGCGACCTTCCGTCCGGCTACCGCGATCTGCTTCTGCCGTTCCAAATACTCCTGCCAGGAAAGCGCGTATTCCTCGCCCGGGATGCCCAGCCGCATCGGCTCTTCCAGTCCGGCGCTGACGATGACCGCCTTGTAGTCCTTGAGCAGCGCAGCCGGATCGGTTATGCCTTGGCCGGGTCGGAAATCAACGGCGCCAAGGGCCTTGATAAACTCGATATCCCGGTTCGCGACTTGCGGGTCGAGCCGGTCATTCGAGATGAGCCGCATCATACCGCCCAGCCGCTTCCATTGTTCGTACACGGTCACTTGGTAGCCGCGCTGCGCGAGCACGCTGGCGGCGCCGAGACTCGCCGGCCCCACACCGATTACCGCAACCTTTTTGCCGTTGCATTAAGGTGCTGGGAAACTTCCTAATCCCGCTTAGTGGCGCGCTTCATCACGCTGGCCTGAACCGCGGGAATATTGATCGGCTGGTCAAACGTGCGGCGCACACATGCCTTCATGCAGAAGTAATCCCGGACAGACGACTCCGCAAACCCAGCCCAGGGGATTCGCTCCCATGATCAGCGCCCCCGCCCGCCGGTAATCAGAAGGCGCTCCCATGCGAGCCGCAATGATGAAGTCCGCCAGCGAGCAATCCGCCGGGCAGGCGACCTGACATGGCTTTTCTTCGCAGTATTCGCACCGGTTAAGCTCCGCCTGCAATTGGGCGGCGGTAAGTGATCCGTCGTTGTTCTTCATGGCCATTTTACCGACAGCAAGGGCTCTCATAATGACACTCCCCGCGAAAGACCGTAACCGCACTTCGGTTGGCCCTTGCTGACCATCGGTTGACTCTGCTCGAGCGGGCAATCCGCATTCATTTCCTCACCCCCGCCGACTCGCGCCGGCGCGGTTATCCATCCTCAACCGCTTTGGCAGCCTCGATGAAGGTTTTGACCCGGGCGTGATCCTTCTTTCCGGGGGCGGCTTCGACCCCGCTCGATACATCCACGCCATAAGGCCGCGCGCACTGTATCGCCTCGGCGACGTTTTCGGGGGACAGTCCCCCCGCCAGAAAGATTGGGCGCCCCCAGTCGCGGGCCTGCCTGGCGAGATTCCAGTTGAATGTTTCGCCAGTGCCCCCCGGCAGGCCTGGCGTGTAGGCATCGAACAGCCAGGCATCTGTGCGATAAGCCCGCACGGCCTCCAGCGATGCCCGATCGCGCACGCGAAAGGCCTTCATGCTCATCAGGCCAAATCCCAGGCAATACTCCGGAGACTCGTCGCCATGAAACTGCAGCAGGTTTAGCCCGCATTCCCGGGCGGCGTGCAGAACCAGCCCCACCGGCGCATTCACAAAGACCCCCACTTTGATCACCGACGCCGGCAATTTGCGAATGACACTGGCAGCCGCGTCCACGGAAATATGGCGCGGGCTGGGCTCGTAGAATACGAAACCGAGCGCATCCGCGCCCGCTTCGGCCGCGGCCAGTCCGTCGGCCTCATTCGTGATGCCGCAGATTTTGACTTTTACGGGCATGCTGTTGCGGCAGCATACCCGCTTTCCCGCTTGGGACAACCGCGTAATGCGCTGCGCGCGGCTTTTCGTATCTCGAAAAGGGAGCAGTTGCGTGCGCCGTTCATACCCACCGCCAGCCCTCCGCCACGCCGGCACGTTCGCCCGAAAGACCATTTGCGCCCGGATTTACTCAGGCCTATACTGCCGCTTCTGGCTGCCCCCATAGCTCAAATGGATAGAGCGGCGGTTTCCTAAACCGTTGATCCCTGTTCAATTCAGGGTGGGGGTGCCAGCTTGCGCGCGATGCCGGGATCGGCCCCTTACCAGTTCACCGGCACGGTCAATTTTCGCCCAAAGCGATTGTGGTAATGCAGTTGGCGCTGCTGCGCGCCGTATTCGTGCACGAGCCGGGTGAGTTTCACGTCGTAGCAGCAGTACTCCGCGATTTCGAGCAGCTTGCCTTCCCGGTACCATTGGATGGCTTGCAGCCCCTCCGCGGTCTTCTTCAGGCCAAAGGTGGCCGCGGCGATTGCCTCCAGCGAGAGCCGGTGGCGCAGGGTCTCTTGCAGCTTGAGCATCATGTCCAGCGTGGGCAATTGGCGCAGATCAAACGCGGTGTAACCATGTAGCACCTCATAATCGAACCGCAGAATGTTGAAGCCGACGACCTGATCGGCGCGCTGCAATTCCATGATCAGTTCGTTGACCCGCTTTTCGCAGTAGATCTCGTAAGCGCCCCGCGCGGTGCTGAAGGTCACGCCGACGCTCATGCCCATGCGGCTGATGTTTTCCCAGCCGCCGACCTCATCGGCTGATTTCTGGGTCTCCAGGTCAAAATAAACAATGTTCTTCATCGAGGCGTCTTGCGGCGGCGACAAAGCCAGCCTGCCACCGGGCCACTCTAGCGGACACGGAAAAGCGGGCCTAGGAAAAACGATCGGGGACAACAGTTTCCCTCCCCAATTTCCATTTTTCTGCCATTGACTTCCCCACGGCGCGCGGCAAAAGATGTGCCGCATGAAAGAAACTGCTCATCCGCTTACGTCTCGTCGCGAGTTTATCAAAACCACCGGTCGCTTCACCGCCGCTTCCGCCCTGGCGGGCGTGGCGTTGCCACATGTCCACGCCGCCGGGAGTGATCTCATCCAACTGGCCCTGGTCGGCTGTGGAGGCCGGGGCACGGGCGCTGCCAATAATGCGCTCTCCACCCAGGCGGGCCCACTCAAGCTCGTAGCCATGGCGGATGTCTTTGAAAAGAGGCTTGCCGACAGTTATGACAACGTAACGAACTCGAAGCGAGACCTGGTGGACGTGCCGCCGAGCCGCCGATTCACGGAGTTCACCGGCTATCAGCAGGCGATGGACTGCCTCAAGCCCGGGGATATCGTGATCCTGACCACGCCGCCGGCCTTCCGCTGGGTGCATTTCGCCTACGCCATCAAAAAGGGGTTGAACGTGTTCATGGAAAAACCGGTCACCGTAGATGGCCCGACCAGCCGCCGGATGCTCAAGCTGGCCGAGGATGCCGCCGCCCGGAACTTGAAAGTCGGGGTGGGGCTGATGTCCCGTCATTGCCGGGCGCTTCAGGAATTACGCCAGCGCATTCAAAACGGCGAAATCGGCGATGTCATTCTCATGCGCGGCTACCGGATGCACGGTCCGGTCGGGCATGCTTTCCAAACCAAATGGCCGGGCGACCCCAGCGAATTGCTCTGGCAAGTGCGGCATTTCCACGCCTTCCTTTGGGCCAGCGGCGGCTGTTTCAGCGACTTCTACATCCACCATATTGATCACCTTTGCTGGCTCAAGAATGCCTGGCCGATCAAAGCCCAGGCGCTCGGCGGGCGGCACTACAAGCAGAATCCCGAAGGCGTGCCCTACGTAGATCAGAACTTCGATTCGTATTCGGTGGAGTACACCTTTGCCGATGGCAGCAAGCTATACATGGATGGACGTTGCATGAATGGTTGCAATGACATTTACTCCAGCTATGTGCATGGCAGCAAAGGCATGGCCATTGCCGCCAAAGCCGGCGACTTCCAGGGGCCTTCCAGCATCTTCAAAGGCCAGAATGCGCAACGCTCCAACCTCCTCTGGACTTCCAAGCCTCCTCCTGGCCAGACGGACGACCCGTATCAAAATGAATGGGATGATCTCATGGCCGCCATCCGCAACAATCAGCCCTACAACGAAGCCAAATACGGCGTCGAAGCCAGCCTGGTCACCAGCATGGGCCGCATGGCCGCCCACACCGGCCAGGAAATTTCCTATGAAGACATGCTCAACTGCGAGCATGAATTCGCGCCCGATGTGGATAAGTTCACCATGAATTCGCCCGCCCCGTTGCCCGCGGGACCGGATGGCAAGTATCCCATGCCCATGCCGGGGATCACCAAGCAGCGCGAATATTGATTTCAGCCTGGCCCTGGCTCCGATTGGGGGCTTTGCCAGCGGGCGTCCGGCGGGTCTGAACGTCTTGGGGAAGCTCGGCCAGGCGCCGCCGCAGCCGCCCAGGCGGACGCGGAGGATGGGGGAACCGGGCTGGCCTGGGCGGGAGAGGGCGTCTTTGATATGGAGCCCGCCTTGCCGCCCGCTTTCGGGGCGCCGGGATGGTTGCCGCATGCCCCGCGGGGCTTTGGCGCTGCCAGAAATGGAGGCGTGCCCTTGCGCCGCGATGGCAATATTCCGCTTCCCTCAACCGAAACTCCTGCTAATGATGGCTCGGTTTCATTTGACGCGCGAATCATGAAAGACATTGTTCCAGCTCCGCCGCCCGTCGTGCGCAATGATGTGGCGGCGGTACAGACGCTTTTCCAGCAGAACGTCGTGCCGAGCTATGGCCGCTTCGATTTGGTGCTAAGCCACGGAGCGGGATGCAGCCTCTACGACATCACCGGCCGGCGCTATCTCGATTTGGGCGGCGGCATCGCCGTCAACTCGCTGGGCCATGCGCATCCGGCCATCACGGAGGCGCTGGCCGAGCAATCGCGCAAAATTATCTACTGCTCGAACTTCTACTACCACGAACCGCAAGGCCGGCTGGCGCAGGCGCTGGTCAGCCTGATTGGCCCGGGCAAATGCTTCTTTTGCAATAGTGGCGTCGAGGCCAACGAGGGCCTGTTCAAACTGGCCCGCAAGTTCGGGCACGATGAGGGGCGCTTCGAGATTCTGACCACCTTGAACTCGTTTCATGGCCGGACGCTGGCCGCCATCGCCGCCACCGGGCAGGAGAAGGTCAAAAAAGGGTTCGCGCCAGCGGTGCCGGGTTTTCGCCATGTCCCCTTCAACGACCTGAAAGCCATGCGCGAGGCGATCTCGCCCGCGACGGCGGCGATTATGATTGAAGGCATCCAGGGGGAGGGGGGCGTGCTGCCCGCCACGCCGGATTATCTGCTGGGCTTGCGCCGCTTGTGCGACGAAAAGAAGCTGCTGCTGCTTATGGACAGCGTGCAATGCGGGCACTTTCGCAGCGGCCGCTTCCAGAGCTATCAGCGCATCCTCGAAGCGGTGCCGGGCGGCGAGACGTTCCTGCCGGATGGCATCTCGATGGCCAAGTCTCTGGGGGGCGGCTTTCCCATCGGCGCGTTCTGGGTGCGGGCGCCCTATGCGGATTTGCTGAGCGCGGGCTCGCACGGCACCACTTACGGCGGCTCGCCGCTGGCGTGCGCCGTGGCGCTGAAGATCCTTGAGGTCATCGCGCGCGAGAACCTCGCCGCCAATGCGCGCCAGGTGGGCGCGCAATTCAAAAGCCGCCTGGAGGAGCTTGCCCGCAAATACCCGGCGATCATTCAAAAGGTGCGCGGCCTGGGACTGATGCTGGGGATGGAGCTGGCGCCGGCCATGCCTCAATTGCCCGGCGACCCCGCGAAGACGCCGGCGGTCCGTTTCATTAATCTCCTGCACGCCGCCGGGTTGCTGGCCATTCCGGCCGGCACCCACGTCATCCGGTTTTTGCCGCCGCTCAACCTCCGGCCTGCGGAAGCCGAGGAAGGGCTAAAGATGCTTGAATCCGTGCTCGCCAATCTGGTATGAGAGGCTTTTCTCCGGGCAGGCAGCACGCCTGTCCGCTTTGGATATGAGACATCTATTGAGCATTGAGAAGCTGGCTCGCGCGGAGATGGACGCCATCCTGGCAGGGGTGGCGCCGCTCAAAAAGGAACGCGGCCGGCATACACGGTTCCCGCTGGCCGGTCAGACGTGGGCCATGATCTTTTCGAAATCCTCCACACGCACCCGCGTTTCCTTCGAGGTCGGCATCCGCGAATTAGGCGGGCAGGTCATTTTCCTTCCCGCCCATGAAATCCAGCTTGGCCGCGGTGAACCCGTCAAAGACATGGCGCGCGTCATGGGCCGCATGGTCCACGGCGCGATCTTCCGCACCTTCGCCCAGCAGGACGTGGAAGAGTTTGCGCACTACGCCCAAATCCCCACCATCAACGCGCTCACCGACCAGGAACATCCCTGCCAGATCCTGACGGACATCTTTACGTTCCAGGAAAAGCGCGGACCGATCCAGGGCAAGGTAATCAGTTTCATCGGCGACGGCGCCAGCAACGTCGCCACCTCGTTGGTCTTTGCCGCGGGCAAGGCCGGATTCGAGTTGCGCCTCGCCGCGCCCCGGGGCTTTCAACCGGACGCCGGCCTGGTCAAACGGGCGGGAGGAAAGATCGTCGTCACCGAAGACGTTAAGGCTGCGGCGGCGGGCGCTGACCTGCTTTACACCGATGTGTGGGTCTCGATGGGGCGGGAGCAGGAATCCGCTGAACGCCTGCAGCAACTGAGCGGCTATCAGGTCAACGCCGGCATTGTCCGGCTGGCCCGGCCCGACGCCTTGGTCATGCATTGCCTGCCCGCTTATCGCGGCAAGGAAATTGATGAGGAGACTTTCGAGGCCCACGCCCAAACCATCTTTGATCAAGCCGAAAACCGCCTCCACGTCCAGAAAGCCATTCTAAACTGGATGACCGGCTGACAAGCCCCCTATTCGCAGAGGCCCGTGCGCGGATCGCGATCGTCCCGCCCGTGCGCCAGCCGTTGCTGGCCAGACGGATCCGCTGAGAATACTTGGAGCCCGAGGCTGCCTTCTTCCGCCCATCTGCTCCAGCCGGACCGGCGCTCCGCCAGCTCATTTCCCCCAAGCTTCCCGGGAGTGCCCCCTCCAGATGCTCCCCGCCCGCTTTCGCCGGTTCCCCAACGATTTGAGTGGAACCAGCCGTAGGGCAGGCGGAGTTTGCCGGCCACCCGATGGAGGGTGGTAATGCGGTTGACGATGGCGCGGTAGCCGCAAGCCTTTCTTTTGACGGTGCTGAACCCGCGATTGAGCCTTTCGGTGTGGTTCTGGCAGAACATTCGCCCGTCATCCTGACGGCGGCGGGCCGATCCCAAAAACGAGGGCCGCTCCCGGAACTTCAGAAACACCGTGCCGCTGGCAGGTTCAAATCAGTTCGCGGCCACCTCCCAATTCAATCCCGGTCCAAACAGCTCATGAAACAAGGCTCCCGGCGTCAGGCCCCAAGCCGACATGGCCTCCTGGCCCATCTTACCGACTTCGTGGGCAAATCCCCGTTTTATACGTAACCCCCGTCTTTCCAGCCTCATCCATAGCTACCCTCAAGCCGTGTACAAGGGGTGTACAAGGGATGCCCACCGGGTGCACAACGAAAAATCCTATGTACTTCCGGTGAGCATCCCTTGTACACCCCTTGTACACGGCTTGAGGGTAGGGTGGAAGTGACGTAATTGCAGGGAGTTGAGGTGCTTTGAGAGGATTGGGAGTCCGAGGGGCTTTGGGGGCGGTTTTTGGGGCGGTTTTCGTGGTTGAAACAGCGGAACTGTGGGGGGAGGGAAAGCCTGCACTCCTTCGCCCTTGAGCCCTGGCAAACCGGATTCCCCTTTGCCCGCGCACTGATCGGGCGGCGCCATCATCGCACGGCCAAAAAGAGCGGCCAAACGCCCCCGGGATCGCACGGCTGCCTTTCCAGCGCCCCGCCGGAGGCTGGCGGCTGTTTCCGTGGCGCCAGCTCATCCGTGGCCATTGGGCGGGGGTGGGAATCCGCAATTATTGGCACCGGATAGGGCGGATGGGCGAGGACGTCTCGCGCAGTCGCAACCCCCACCGGCTGGCTAACCTGGCCCGGTTGCACCGCGCACTGCTGGCCCTGCTGGCGCACCGCAGCCCCGATCCGCCCCTTCCCCCAAACATCGAAGCGTTTAACCGCCGTCCAATCCGCCGCCTCAACCTCCGCAGCTCTTGATCTACAAAACCAAAGCCCCTGACCTATTCGGGCACCGGAGGCATTCATGTCTGGCGGCGGGCAGGCTGCCGCATAAAGGGGGATGGCGTTGAGGATGCTCGTGAGAGGGGCAGGGGAGGGGGCCTATGCCCGAAGAAGAGAGACGCGGAAGAGCGGGCCTCAGCGGACCTTTTGCCCGGCCCAATCGCGCGGGGCGGAGCCAGAGGCGAAGGATTCCTGGCTGTGGAGCCAGCGTTCCTTGGGTTTTGACACCACGGAGCAAAGCTCTATGCTTAGGCCGTGCGCATTGTAAGGGTATCGCTAGGCCAACGCAGCTATAATATCCAGATCGGCACGGGCTTGCTGGCTCGTGTGGGGAACCTGTGCCGGCGGCTGGAACTGGGGCGTCGTTGTGCCATTATTTCCGACGCGAATGTTGCGCCCCGCTATGCGCATGCCACGCAAAAGGCATTGGACCGCGCGGGCTTTGCCACGGAATTGATCACCATCCCCGCCGGCGAGACGGCCAAGAGCCTGGGCACGGTGGCGGCGTGCTATAATCAACTGGCGGGGCATCGGCTCGAACGCAGCTCCTTTGTTGTCGCGCTGGGGGGCGGCGTGGTGGGGGACCTGGCGGGATTCGTCGCGGCGACGTATTTGCGCGGGATTCCGTTCGTGCAGATTCCCACCACTTTGCTGGCGCAGGTGGACAGCTCGGTCGGCGGCAAGGTGGGGTTGAACCTCAAGGCCGGCAAGAATCTGGTGGGCGCGTTCCACCAACCGCGGCTGGTGCTGTGCGATCTCTGCACGCTGGCCTCGCTGCCGCCGCGCGAATATCTCGCCGGACTCGCGGAGGTCATTAAATACGGCATCATTTACGACGCCGCGCTCTTTCGCGTGTTGGAGCGCGACCTGCCCCGGCTCTTGCGGCGCGAGCCGGCGTGCCTGGCGGGCGTCATTGCCCGCTGCTGCGAGATCAAGGCCGCCGTCGTGCAGCAGGACGAAACCGAAAGCGGCCTGCGCGCCATCCTTAATTTTGGCCACACCATCGGCCATGCGCTCGAAGCGATCTCGCGCTACGGCCAATACCTGCACGGGGAAGCCATCGCCATCGGCCA
>Ga0116157_10001903_pt1 | contig 20705 bp, 19 predicted proteins | sample AD_UKC048_MetaG_FD_89882 | JGI IMG/M metagenome (GOLD analysis project Ga0116157, IMG submission 89882) | Active sludge microbial communities of municipal wastewater-treating anaerobic digesters from USA - AD_UKC048_MetaG | ecosystem: Engineered > Bioreactor > Anaerobic > Digestate | place: USA...
CCGCGTGATGATGCCCCCAGCCTGGGTGCAGGGCATGCACGCGCTGGCATGGTCTCCCGACAGCATGCAGATCTACTTCCTGGAGAATCAGCTCGGTCAAACCAACCTCCGAAGGTTCAACCTGAACACCAGGGAGATCACCACGATCGACACAACCCCCTACACGCTTGTCGAGCAACCCTGCGTTTCATCAAAGGGTGACATGGCTCTGGTCGCCCAGTCCGCCGCCAAACCGCCGCGTGTGCTGCGCATCGCCAACGGACAAACAGATGTCATCGCCCGCAGCCAGAGCGAGGTGCTGCCGGTGGCATTCCTCAGCCAGCCCGAAGCTATTGCCTGGCAGTCCTCGGATGGGGTCACGGTGTACGGGCTCTACTACCCGCCCGCAAATCCCGATTTTGAGGCCGAAGGTGCCCCACCGGTGATCGTCTACATCCACGGCGGGCCGACCTCCCAGGTTTTTGACGCTTTCAACCTCGAAGCAGATTTCTTCACCAGCCGTGGTTACGGCTATTTCGCGGTCAACTACCGCGGCAGCACCGGCTACGGGCGGAAATATCGCGACGCGCTGAGAGGCGAGTGGGGCAGGGTCGACCTGCAGGATACGATCGAAGGCACCCAGGCGCTGATCGCGCGCGGGTTGGCAGACCCAGCAAGACTGATCATCAAGGGCGGCAGCGCCGGTGGCTTTACGCTGCTCAACGCGCTGGTGCACCACCCGGGGTTCTTCAAAGCCGGACTGTGTTCTTATGGAGTCTCCAACCTCTTTGACCTGGACACCCATAAATTTGAACTCCATTACAACACCTCCCTGGTCGGCGAACTGCCCGCAGCGTTGAAAAAGTACCACGCCTGGTCGCCAGTATTTCATGCTGACAAAATCCGGGATGCTATTGCCGTTTTTCAGGGCAGCGACGACAAAGTGGTCCCTCCCGAGCACTCCGAGTCCATTGTCCGGGTATTAAAGGCAAATCACGTTCCGCATGAATATAAGCTGTATGAAGGCGAAGGGCACGGTTTTAGAAAGAAAGTAAACCTGATCGACTACTACGAAACGGTCGATCGTTTTCTCAAACAGTATGTGATCTTTAGCTTCGAGGAGGAAGCATGATAACTCGGGAATTAAGTCTTCAATCATCAAGTGGTGAAAAGCTTTGGGGTCTGGTTGGCGAACCAGCCAAGGAGCCCCGCGCGGGGATCGTGCTGGTGCATGGGCTTGGCGAGCACATCCAGCGTTATGAGTATGTCGCGGAAAAAGTGAGCGCCAAGGATATTGCCATATTGGGCTTTGACCAGCAGGGGCACGGCAAATCAGGCGGAAAAAGAGGCGTGATCAACTCCGCGGAAGGCTTGATGGAAGATATTACTCGGGCAGTGACGCTGACCAAGGAGATGTATCCTGGTCTGCCGGTATTCCTCTATGGGCACAGCATGGGGGCGTTGGAAGTCTTGCATTATGGGCTGAATGGACCCGAACGCCCAACCGGCATCATCGCCACCAGCCCCGCTTTGGATACTGCCAGCATGTCAGCAGCGCAACGCGCGCTCGTCCGCCTGCTGAAGAACGTCCTGCCGGATATGGCGGTCAATAACGGTTTGCCTATCGATGGACTTTCCAGGGACCCTGGGAACAATAATGCCTATCGCGTCGACCCCCTGGTGCACCCGAAAGCCAGCGTGCGCCTGGCAGCTTTCATGATGGAGGCGGCGGAAGACGTGATGGCGAAAGCCAATGAATGGGATGTACCGCTCTACCTGGCACACGGCAGCGCCGATCCCATCTGCCCGGTGGCTGGTTCGGATCAGTTCGCGCAACGCCTTGGCAGCAAGGTGACCTACAAACGCTGGGATGGTTTTTATCACGAAACCCACAACGAACCTGAAAAGGACGTCGTCATCGGTGCGATGTTGGACTGGGTCGAAGGTCAGCTAAGCTAGTTTAAATGCAACGGCGGATTGGAAGCACGGCCAAGTAACATTCAGTCAATGCTTTTGGTGCTTCCAATCTTGCCCTACTAATACGGTCTTTTTAGTAGGGCGTGATTGAGCCTCCCTGCCCTCGCAGTGCAACTGCAAGGGTTTGCTCAATCCGCCGATAATGTTGACTAATACGGTCTGGTTTCGTAGGGCGGAATGGCGCTCTTTTCGCCACTCCGCCGTCTAATTTCTTGTGTCGGAGTGATCCCGCGAGAAGTGAGTGGTAGGCGGAGGATCTGAGGCGGTCTCATTCCGACCTGCGGTCTTCATCAAATCTTTTGTAGGTGGGTTGGCGTCACAAAGCATATGCATAAGCACAGCTGGTTGTAGCCTACCCACCGCACCACAAGCAAATTTCTAGGAAGAATCCTGCTTTTGGTGGGTTGGCTATTTTGATGTCAAGACAGGGCAAGAACCTATGACGCCAGCCCACCCTACAAGGGCACCCTTCCTTAATCCGCCGAACTTATCTGATTCTTCTGCTAACAAAACCATTTGACTTTTACGGGGTTGGGCTCGTCCGGGACCGCGACGGCTTGCAGCGCCGCGAGTATTTTTTCGCATTCTTTCAGAGCAAAGGCTTCATGTTCTTCCCAGGGTACGTCCATGCCAAGCTGGTCATAAGCAACGACAACCCCGCCGTAAAGGGCTAAACCAAGAGAATGCATCGCACTGTGGATGCTGGAGGCTGCCTGCCCGATTGCCCGGGCAGCCGCCTGGGCAGCAGGGGTCCCTTCGGCATCATTTGCAGCTTCATGGCAAGCCAGGATATATTTCTTAGCCTCTGGCAACTTCACTTCTTTGCGGAGCCATTTGCGACCATACTCCAGCGCCAGTTGCGGTCTATTATCCTCGGGGTAAGTCTTCAGATATATGGGTAAAAAGTTTGCTTCAGCATAGCCAACAGCCCAGTTGACCAACGTTTCCTTGCTCTGCGTTTCGATCAGGCGCATAAGGCCCAAAATCGGCTCCGCCTCCCAATTGCTCAGCATTTTGCGGTACTTCACCTTGGTAATACTCCTTAGTCTAATGAGTGGGATTATATCGAAATATTACAAGTATAGAAGTTGAATTCACCTCACGGTATCTTCAAATTTCCTCGAACACGCAAGCTATCTTTGGCGAAATAAACCCTCCCTGTTCAAAGGGAGGGTAACTAGTATCTTTTATGGGGTCTGAAGAAATCAAGGGTTAAGTGATTCTGCCATCAAGATTAGTTGTTGAGGGTCAGGTCCTGTAAAATTGATGCTTTTTCCGTCTTTCACGAAAACGAGTGAGTAAAAAGGAATTGTCGGATCCCAAGCAAAACTATCATTATTCCAACCACCTTTGTAAAGACCTGCCGCGTACATTCCGTTCAAACTGATCTCCTCCAAGGTCTCTGTACCTACGACCATGATACTTGCGCTGTCTGAGACAATCATCGCGATATTTCCATTTCCTGGATTAACCCATGTGACTTCAGCCCAATCCCCCTTACCTTCAGATGAATCCTCGACATGATAAAACAAGTATTGGTCTTGTTCCACACCGAAACCCTCGGGTATATAAGCTGGAAGGATCACACCATTTTCTGCGGCTTGCTCAATTGGGATAGCAACAGGCTGGATTGTTGTTTCTTGATCGGTAAGAGGGTGTTCCTTGCTAATGAGGAAACCTTGATCTCCAATGGTAATAACCAGATCCTGAAGCTTGGCTCGAGCGCTCGGGACCGCCAGAACCATTGAAATGACCACAAGGACCAACACCATCGAGAAGCCGAAAGCCAGGCGTGCCCTTCTTAAGCCAGGCTTTGGTGCCTGTCTTTGATTGAGTTCTTCAAGTCTGTTTTTTAAGTGTGTGCTAAAGTTTTTATTCGGATGCTGCCTTAGCGAGTACATGAAATTGTCATTCATTGTCTACCTCCAATTTTTTGCGTAAAGATTCAACAGTTCTAAAGAGACGAGTGCCAACGTTGGATTCTGAGAGATGAAGAAGTTTAGCAATCTCACGGTTATTCAAACCTGCACCATATTTGAGGGCAACCAATTCTTGTTCTTTTTCCGGGAGCATGGCAATCAAGCGCTTGAGCAGAATTTTCGCCTCAAACTTGTCACGATCGAAAAGATCAGTTTGTGAGTCTTCTGTCTCCAATGGAACTAACTTGGAGGTGTATCTTCGATGCTCGCGCAGATACTCTCTAAAAACATTGCGAGCTATGCCAAAAACCCAAGACTGCACCGATGCCAGGTCTGACCGATAACCCAACTTATTTGACCAGGCTCGTTCTACTGTAATGCTGGACAGATCCTCAGCAATTTTTTCATTTCCTGTTCGATAGAGGAAGTAATTATACAAATTGGGTAGCGTAGATTGGTAGATAAAATCCCAATCTAGATTCTTCTGTAAGGGGCTGAAAAATGTGAGTGCGTTTGTGTTTTTCATCTCACATAAATATTGACAATTTGCATGAATGTATCACAGTTGTGAAAAAAAGCCAGCCTGGCCGGGCTGGCATCTGGCGGAGAGGGCGGGATTCGAACCCGCGATACCTTACGGTATACTCGCTTTCCAAGCGAGCGCACTAGGCCAGCTATGCGACCTCTCCGCGTGAGCCGCTATTATAACAGAATTTTGCTGGTGTGAAGGGGTCAGGCAAGCACTCCGCAGCTTTTCTATCCGGTCAATTGCAAATCGCGGCGATCTTCTCAATCGTTCTCGTGATGAGCACTTCGCGCTTGTCGGGGGATCTCCAATTAACCACGCCTGTCGCGATGAGTGTGCCGCCCTTGGCATTCACAAGTTTTTCCATGCCTTTGAGAGCCTGGTTGCCGCCCATCCAGGGGAATGGAAATGCTTCGGTGACGAAACCAGCCAGCCGTTTACCTTCCAGCGAAGGCAAGTCCCGCAGGTAGGCCTGCATGGCGAAAGCCAGCCTGAAGCCGTTCACAGGCGCGGCGAAAACGAGCATGTCGTAGCCCTGCGTGGATGGCGGGTTTGAGATCACGATCTTTTGAATGTCCATCTCGCCGTCATTGCTCGCGACCACTTTTTCAAGCGCAACCGTATGACCCAGAGCCAAAAGTTTGTCCCTTAATTTCTCTGCAACCGACAGCGTGTTACCAGTTTTGGAATTGACGAAAATACCTATATACATTTTGCCCTCACTTACCAGGATAAAAGATGAGATTTTTACTGCTGGTCAAGAATCTTACTACCAATCACGATGCCGACCAACAAAACTGCACCAAAAGATGTTTTTGACGGAACAGGATTTGTCAAGAACGACTAAAAAAGGACGTTCGAAAGATCGTCGCGGTATTGGCGAACGGTTGGATAGCCATCGCCAAGTACTTCCAGCAAAGCAAGGTAAACATCGTGCAGTTGATCGTCATGGAAATGTTTATCTCGCCGCAGGATATCCAAAAAACCATCCAAAGCGATCTCAATTTTCCCGCTGCGTGCCAGGCGCAGACTGTTGCGATAGGCCGCTTCGAGCGGATTGGCACTCAGCTGCGGCAGGGTATCGAAACTGGCATAAGCTTTTGCCAAGGGTAAAAGGCTCTTCGCAGTCTTGAACTCAGAGCTTGCTGGGAAGCTGTTCAGAATGGCGTAGGCATCGTGCGCCTTCCCCTGCCAAAGCAAAGCCCGCGCCAAAGCCAGCAAGCCAGCGGGCTCGCCATGACTCTCAAAAACATACTGTGCCAGGGCTTCTTCAGCCCCCGCAAGGTCGCCCAACAGCATCAGGCTTTTGCCCTTCTCAAGCAGAAGATTGCCGGCTTTGGGCAAGACCCGGTCCACAAGGAGGCGCAAGTTCTGTTCGCTGAGCACGCCAGTCACTTCCGCTACGATTCGTCCGTCTACAAAGGCTTTGACCGCTGGAACCTGCTGCACCTTAAGGCGGGTGGCGAGTTTGGGTTGATCATCCACGTTGATGCGGGCCAGCCTGAAGCCCCCATCAGCTTCGTGCGCCAGCTTGGTGAGATCGCGCGATTGTACGCGGCAGGGAATACACCATGGCGCCCAAAGGTCGAGCACCACGGGCACTTGCATCGAGTAGTTCACCACCTCGAACTCGAACGTGTCTTCACTGATGTCAATAATGTTCGCGGCTGCCATGTTGTTTCACCTTGGTTAATTCTATCAGAATTACTCCTCGTCTCCTGGGGGTGTGATAGCCGGCTGCCTGATCTCCACCACCTCGCCATGGAAATCCACCACGATTCGGAAACCGGTCATGCCGAGGTAGCTCCGCATATCCTGGGGCAGCCCTGTGCTGCGCAACTGCTCAAACTGATCCTTCGAATTTTCGAGTTGCTGGCGGATAACAGCAATCGAAAAAATATCTTCCTGGCCGAGCATTTTCGCGGTCTGTTCACTCAGAAAATCCTCATTGCCGCTGATACCCGCGGTTAAAGCATCCCAAACCTGTCGGTCGACCTCCTCAGCGGGGATATGGCGCAAGAATCCACCATCATCCAACACATAGCTGGGGTCATCGCCAACCCAGGTTACAGCCAGGGGTCGATCGGTTGTATCAAAAACCAAGCCTTCAAAAAGCGCTCTCTTCACGTTACCTTCCTTGTTCCTTCTTTGATGTGATTATAGCGAAAGACTATATAAGAATAATTAACAAACTTAGACACCGGGAAAATCGTTGTTCCAGTCGCAGACCCAAACGTGGTCGATCCTTCATGAAACCCACAGTTATCCTGGTAGCGGCGACGCATGCGTCGCCACTACGTCTTTTGGTTGATCAGCGTATAGGTCAGGTGCTTGAACGATCCTCTTGTCTTTTTGCGGGGTTTAACCTGACCTACACAAATACCTCTTTTTGATAACAGACACGAAAAATCTGACCTGTAAGGGTTTTTTGCTTTCATGCCAAACAAGCATCCGCGTAGGTCAGGTCATCGTGCTCGAAGAGTATGCGCTTCTCAACCTGACATCACGAGCCATGGCATGCATTTATACTTGTCTTATCAAGCTCATTACGTCAGGTTCAACTGCGGAACCTGACCTACGCAAATTCCTTTTTTCTTATTTGCATGGAAAGGAAAGGGGAATTTTTGATCGTGCCGGTGTCACACCGCGCACGGTCTCTGACCGTTAGGTCTCCGTAAAAATATTTGCATCGGTTGCGGTGGGAGAAATCCCCCAACTTCCTGATGTAGGGGCACGCCAGTGCAAAACCTCCCCTTGTGGGACGCCGTGCCCGCAGTAGGGATGGGCCTTGCGCCCATCCGTCTACCTCCATACTTTCCGTCATCGCGAGGAGCGCAGCGACGTGGCGATCTGCCTTTTATCTCATGTTTGTGCCGGGCTTACCAACCACGTAGGTCAGGTTCTTCTGCCTGCCCTTGAGCACAGCGAATGGGGTTGAACCTGACATCACAAATGGTGGCAGATAAGGCCTTAAACAAAAGCAACTTACGACTTCACATCTGGCACGATTAAAAAACTAAAACCCACCAAATCCGGTCAACACATCCACCTGCGTGCCCGTCTCCTCGGTATGATAATACTGGTCAAACGGTACAACGGGATTGCACCAGCGATAGATCCACTTGGCATCTTCCGCCTTCATGTTGATACAGCCGTTACTCATGATGTTACCCCAATTGGAATGCCAAAAGGCTCCATGGAAAGCAACCCCAAAGAGGGTAATGTAACTGACCCAAGGCACCCCTGGCAGATCATACACATTCGGGTTGGCAGGCTCGTTGACCATCCGCCGACAAGGGCGTTTTCGGTTGGTCATCCAGCGCCCAACCGGCGTAAGACCATCCTTGATCCCACTGGAACATAGAGTCTGAAAAACCTGGCGATCGTATTCAAAGGCGCGGATTTCCTGCTTGTAAAGGTCCAGTTCAATGCGTTTGGCATCCGGTGCGACCTCCGGACTGAGAGGGGTTATTTCCTCAGGCTTGGTCAGATGCACTGTTCTCGCCGGAACGTAATAGGACATCCCATTCAGATCATCCCATAGTTCATACCAGGGTCTTCCAAACTCATCATATTCCAGCTTGAGCACCCAGAAGTTGTTTTCATAATAAAAGGTCCGGTGAATATTGCGCACATTAGGCTTGAGATACACCGGCACTTTTGGCACAGTTATCTCGCCGAGGGTGCCACCTTCAGGAAGTGGTTCTCTGGGCACAGGATTCATGCGATCAAACACTGGCTGTACCCAGGCAGCTTCGATGTACTCTGTATCACTGATCTGATACCAGCCGACTTTTTTCTTATAGATGTTTTCAACATAAATCAGTTTGGGCAGCGGGATGATGTCGTCATACTTGAAGAAACCGCTGTTTTTCGAGAGCGCATAGGGCTCTTCGTGGATCAGCAATTTATACCGCAGGATGCGGGCAAGCGGCGGGTCGAGGTCGATCAGGGCTGCCGATGCATCCGAAACCGGCGCGGGCAGGAGCATGCTCAAGGCGCCCAAACCCATAGTTTTCAAGAAACTTCTACGTGTTAATTTGATATTTTCCATTTGCTTAATAGTGAACGTGAACTGGTATCCCCACAAAAGCCCAGTCGAATAACCAGCCAGCCTGGCTGGTTTCCATGTTAACACAACCATGGCTCATAGGATAACCAAAATTGCTGTGCCAGTAGGTGCCGTGGATGCCGTAACCGCGGTAAAAATACATCACATATGGCACGTCGGGCAGGTAGTATCCCGGACCAGCCATGTCATCATAGAGCAATTTGACCCAGACGTGGTAGGTGCCGGTAACAGTTGGGGTGTCCGGCAGACCAGTTGAAACATAAAAGGAAGCTACCAACGTTTCGCCCTCGTAAGCATAGAGGATTTGCTGACTAAGGTTGACATCGATCCATTTGTCGCCTAGCGGCTCTGACACACCCGGGTTGTAATTGGTATCAGTCGGTATTGGTTCGTAAGGGGTTATCTCAACCGTCGGCAAGGGCGTCTCTGTTGGCGTGGGTGTTGCCGTCGGAGTGGCTGTCGCGGTGGGAGTAGGCGTAGGGGTAGGCGTGTTAGTCGGAGTCGGCGTCGGCGTTGAGGTCGGGGTGTTGGTGGGAGTTGCCGTGTTTGTTGGCGTCAGGCTCGGTTTGAGCGGTACAGCTTCTGTTTCAACCAACTGGAACTGAGCGCCAGCGGCAGGTTGCGAACGGATAATCCCAACCGAATAGAGCCCGAGTAGCATCGCAGCTATCAACAAAGCCCCAAAAGCCCAGCCCCACGCCAGGCGGCGTCTCGGCTTTGGCTTGGGGGTTACCTGTGGGACCGTAGGTGGAACGGCAGGAGTTTGCTCAGTGGGAACGTGTTCCTTTTGCCAACCGACTGCTGAACTTTGGCGCATCTGGGTGCTTGCCCACAGCAAACCATCTCGTGCAACTTGGTTTTGGGGGTCCTGGTCGAGCACTTTTCTCAGCCAAAGCACGCTCGTTTGAGGCTCAGAAAGCCCTGCCATGAGCAGCATCGCCGCGCTATTTTCTGGATCAGTCGCCAATACTTGCTCCGCCAATTGGCGGGCAAGCGCGACATCGCCATCCAGAACAGCCTGTTTGGCTTGCGCGATCAGCTCATGTGTGTTTGTGCTCTGACCTTCCATCAACTCCAGGATCCAGGTTTAGGGTTGTACTCCCGGATCTGATACTCCTTCATTATTCATATAGCATTTTATGCCAGCAACGATGCCGTCAGCCAGGAGTTCGGGATCCGAGGTAAGAATTTCCTGGTCAAGGTTCAGGAAACCGATCTCGATGATCCCGGCAGTAGTGTTGGGATCAATCTCCGAAAAGGCATGATAACGGGTCATGTCGTTCGTTACTGACTGGTAATGATACCTTAAACCGGTGAGATTGGCATACCGGTCAGCGACACATTGCACAAGCCTGTTGGAATTCTCAGATTTTGTTTCCGAGAGTGCGGCAGCCACCTTGAAACCAGTGGCAGAGTCGTTAATGTAATCGCAGGAGTCAGCATGGATCGAGAATAGCAGACCTGCCTGGTAATCCTTTAAGCGGGGATCAAATTCATCCAGGAGTTCCACGTCATAGCCCATGTCGATCAATTTCATCTGCGCGAAGGTGGCAACATTGCTGTTCACTTCCAGTTCAGTTAGACCATTGCTGCAGACCGCGCCAGAATCGCTGCCCCTGTGACCGACCACGATCCCGATTTTCTTGGCCGGGAAACCGCTCGGCAAAAAAGCCGCTTCGGGAGTGGCTGTGAGCACCTCCGCCTGGCTGAGGTTGGCAGCCTGTGCCACGCGGTTTTGTAGATTACCTGGCATCAAACTTCCGGGCATCCACAGCGAAAACAAGGTTGCGGTGACAGCGCCCACCCCAACAACAGATGACATGACCTGCATAAACAGTCTCCCGATGCCCTGACCAGGATGGCTCCGTGTCGCTCCCTCAGGTACTGCCTCCCTCCTGGAAGATTGCCTGCGCGGAGTTTCCTCGGGCATCCTTGCTTCAGTGTGAACCTCAGCCTGACGAACTTCGTTGTATTTTGCATCATCAGAATCAATCCTGGCTTCCCGGCGTACCTGCTCCGGCTCTGGCTCAGATTTATGACCCTCAAGTGAAAAACGCGACTTCCGCGGTTTTGGATCATCGTCTATTTGGTGCATTTCTCTGGACATACTGGCTCACCCTGTTCCCTTCGCGCAAAAGTATGCGGGAAGCTGAATTACTTTGTATAATGACAGTAAGCCTGATTGAGGCTTGAAAGGAATGGTGCAAATCCTATGCCAGCGCAACTTACCCCTGATGAACGTACCACTCTGCTAAAAATCGCCCGCCAGTCACTCATCGATGCTGCCAATGGCCGCTCGGCTACCCCCTTACCTGAACACCTCACCCCTGCTCTATTGGAAATTGGGGCAAGTTTTGTGACCCTGACCGTACGCGGTCAACTTCGCGGATGCATCGGCACCCTCGAAGCGTACCAGCCGCTTGCCAAAGACGTGCGCCAGCGGGCAGCCCAGGCTGCCACACAGGATTACCGCTTCCCGCAGGTACGTCCAAGCGAAGTTGGCTTGATCCACATCGAGATCTCCCGCCTGACCAAGCCTGAGCCCCTGCCCTATTCCGACCCGGCTGAACTGCCAAAGCTGCTAAGGCCGCACGTCGATGGAGTCGTGCTTTCGGATGGAATGCATCAGGCAACTTTTTTGCCCCAGGTCTGGGAACAGCTGCCAGAACCAGACCAATTTCTCAACCACCTCTGTCAAAAAATGGGTACCCAATCCGACCTCTGGCGCCGCCGCGTGTTGCAGGTGGAGATCTACCAGGTTGAGGAATTTGAAGAAAATAAATAAGGCGCAGTAGCTCAAAAGTGGACTGGGTGGCTTGCTATAATCTTGGGTATTTTTGATGGGGTATTCAGATATTTTGTTATTTTTGCTATCCCCTACTAGCAAATAATCGAGTGGAGATAACCTACCTGGTTTTTCCAGTATTTTATGCACCTAATCCTCAAGTTTACCCATCTGGGCTATATTGATTTTCATCAGGTGTTTTTTTTCAAATTACGAAATAAACAGGCTAATAATGTTATAATATGGGCTTGATTGGTACCAGACTTTCTTGGAGAGGGAGATATGGATAACAACGCGTGTCCAAATTGTGGTAAGAGTCTACCAAGTAACGCCGCCTTTTGTGGTAATTGTGGAACAAAGGTGAGCCGTCAAATACCAATCGTCACTGCTCAAACCACCCCAAAATATCCTCCCCAATTTTATGAACTCGATCAATTACTGCCAGTCCCTGGAAGAAAGCCGACCAACAAGCAAATTCAGCCGGGCGAATTACGTCGTATCCTGACAGACTTCGAAAAAGGCAGAGGTGAAGTTTACGCAAGAGCTTCACGGTTGTTACACGAAAATCTTCCACTGGCGGCTGTGCAACCACTCTGGTCAATGAAAAGCAAATTGTTTTTTCCTGAGGAAAAGACAAAAGATGTGATGTCCTTATTGAGTGAAATTGGTGGCGATGAGGTCGTAAAACTCATCACTGATGAGGCTTACGTTGCAAGCAACTTGCTTGATTACCTCCAGGTACTTGCTCTCACGAACTCACCCAAATCCATCCCCTGGCTGGCTAAGAACAGCAGCGATCACTCACTTACTTCCATCATGGCCATGAAAATCCTCGAGAGGTTCAACAATCCGGAAGTAATACCAAATCTTGTCAAACATGCCAGTTTCCTCTACATAGAATCTGAACCCGCAAATTCAGCCGGCTACAAAGGTGTAAGAAAGTCTTCAGGTCTACTGCCAGGTGTCATCGCAGCGGGCATCAAGGCTGTGGCTGATTCAGCGGCCAATCATGAAACAAAAATGAATTTCGCCAGGTTAATTCCTGCTCCCTTCATGCCTATCCAACAGCTAGAGTCCGACACCACTAACTTTGCCTGGAGATTCCTAACGGAAAAATTTAGGTTCAAGACTGTGCTTTCTTTGGTTGAGAAATTTGGTCTGCGTTATCTTGAAGATTGTTGGAAGGATGTAAATCCACAAACGGATGAAAGCATAACGACCTTCTTATCTGCCTGTTACCTTTATAAGGGATTGCAACATCCTTTTATACGGCAAACCATTGACTCGCTGATCAACCTGGAAATGACGAGCTCCTGGAATCACAGCCGACTAATCTTTCTTATGGATGCCATCATCACCAGCAAAAATGAGTCGATCAAGAGCCAATACACAAGTGTTATCGGCGGTCTATTTAACCATAAAGAACCGATCATCACCTCTTTTATAAATTCGTCAATTCTTTACAATAATTTCTCGCCACTAATTTCTCAGGTCTTAGCCAAAGGATTGGTGTCGGAATACATACCAGCCATCGTTTTCTCGAGTGAAGAATTCAGAAATCCGACTGCAAAGGCTTTATTAATTGGAGCGAGAGACCCCAGCATCATTCAGGAAATTGAGGAATCCAAGCGGGTGCTTTCCTCATGGAAGGTCTAATCCTGGATTATCTCCTCTGTACATGCCAAAATGCATGGTCAGAGAAATGATCCCGGTGTAAATAAGTCAAGAGGAATATAAATACAGAGTTACTATGACTGATAAGAAAATGTTAGCTGTTGGGATCGATTTAGGAACCACCTATTCTTCTTTATCGATTGTTAATGATCATGGTGAACCTGAAATCGTAACCAACGCTGAGGGTGAGCGCCTGACCCCATCGGCAGTCTTTTTTGATAACGATGTCGTGGTTGTTGGTGAAATTGCCAAAGAAAGCGCGGTTACATCTCCTGATAAAGTCATTGTCTTTTCAAAAAGAGAAATGGGAAACCCAAACTGGTTTTTCAAATACAACGGAAATCGATTAACCCCGCCAGATATATCCTCGTTAATTCTGAAAAAGCTAAAAAAAGACGCTGAGGATACTCTTGGCTACTCCATCCCCTACGCAGTGATTACCGTTCCAGCTTATTTTGACGATAATCGTCGAAGAGCGACAATTACAGCTGGCGAGATTGCGGGGTTTACAGTTCTGAAACTTATCAACGAGCCAACAGCCGCAGCCATCGCTTTTGGAGCACAGAAGAGCAGTGCTGATGAAACCGTCCTGGTCTACGATCTGGGTGGCGGCACATTCGATGTCACGCTGATGAGAGTCGAAGATAAGGGCCAAAACATCAGGATCATCGCCTCAGAAGGTGACCATCAACTGGGTGGTAAGGATTTTGACGATTCAATCATCCGGTTTTGTGTTGAGCAATTTGTAGCAGAGCATCAATTTGATCCAACTGAAGATGCTGCAGAAACACAGCAGTTGCGAAAAGACGCTGAGAAGGCAAAAAAGGAATTGAGTGTCCGCCAAAGAACCACTATTTTGGTTCGGGCAAAAGGGCATCGAAGCCAGGTTGTAATTCAACGAGAGCAGTTTGATGAGGCAATCAAACCAAAACTCGATACCACCGCAGCTCTGATACGCAGTGTGTTGAGGTCCGCAAAGGTACAGGTGCAGGAGGTGGATAGGGTGCTGCTCACAGGTGGATCGACCCGAATTCCTGCAGTAAGAGAGCAATTACGATCGATGTTTGGCAAAGAGCCAGACGCATCAGTTAATCCTGACGAGGCTGTTAGTCTTGGTGCCGCCATCGTAGCTGCTTTGGAGGTTATAAAAGTCAAAAAAGAAGAGGTTCAACCTGCGGTAATAGAAAAAATTGGTTCTCTTCAAATAACAGATGTCATCAGCCACTCAATTGGAATAGAAGCAATTGCACCCGGCACAAGCCAAAAAATCAACTCGATCCTCATTAAGAAAAACACGCCAATTCCTGTTGATGTATCCAAAGAATTTGTAACTCAGATGCAAGGACAGACTGGCATAAAGATTACTGTTTATCAAGGCGAATTTCAAAATCCTGCTTTGTGTAACCCGATTGGTGATTTTACATTAACTGGGCTTCCTCCCAACAGACCACCGGGCAAAAAAGTACGCGTCACAATCAGCAGCACAAACAATGGCGTTGTAGAAATCATTGCTCGGGATATTGAATCTGGCATCGAAACTCAGACAAAAGTTGATTACGCTGTTGGTCAGTCCACAAACCAAATCTCAGCCAAAAAATTGTGGATGCAGTCCCAACTGATTGAATAATCCGCTGCTCTCCACTCAAGCCAAGAGTTGCGGATCCTGATTGAAAATGGTTTGATAATGCTTAGGAAAAGGGAGTTACTGATAGGAAGCAAATGAATTACTACGAAATACTAGGCCTTGATAATCATGCTGGCGCTTCCGCAATCGAGACTGCCCTCGACACACAATACGATCAATGGCGCGCTCTTGTTACAAACCATGACCCCAAGGTGGTCTCCGAAGCAAACCAGGCTTTGATGACAATCGAAGGGATCAGGAAAACCTTACTGGATCCAAACAAACGAAACGAATATGATCGCGCTTTGAACAGCATCGGCGGAATAATAGATCCATCGTTAGTCACTTCAACAACTGGAGTAGGCAGTGGGTCAATGGCACCACCTCGCCCCAAGCCTATAGGTCAGACCGGTCAGCCAGGCGATACCGAAGACGTCAATATCTGGACTTGCCCTTCGTGCAAGAAGAAATATCCTGTGGGAACTCGTTTTTGCAAATCATGCGGAAACCAAATGGGGGTAGACTGCCCAAATTGCGGGAAATTGACTTACATAAGCAGTAAGTATTGCATTGACTGTGGAGTCGATATTAACGACGCCCTAAGAAAAAAAGAACTGCGGGAAATTGAACAACAAAAAGAACTCCGCAGACAAACATTATTGGAACCTATCAGACAAAAAACCGTTTTAGCAAAACGATTTTCCAGCATGTGGTGGTGGATCCATCCTGGATTGGGAATGTTCGCATGGGCATTCGGACTCTACAATTCTAATTCGGGCCTAAAGCTACCCGCCGCCGCTGGTGATGAACAATATAGGCAAGAGTTAATCCGTGCAAAACGAAGGGCAGCCCTCTCGCTCGGTGTTATTTTAGTTTTTATTGTATTAGCGGTTATTATCGGTCTTATTGGTTCCCTCATTGAGTTGTTATAAGTGCTTAGTATTACTTGATGAGAACAACCTGATACTTGGGAGCATAGCCTTGGATTTTTTGAGAGCGATTTTATTGGAAAAGGAAACTGGTAAGACAAGACTAGTGGTCCAAAACAGAATTGATAAATGCTGTGTGAGATGATTGGAACAATTGCTTGATAAAGTGAAAATGCGGAGGGAGAAATGAATTATTATGAACTTATAGGTCTTGATACTGAAGCTAACTCATCTGAAATTGAGACAGCTCTCGATACGCATTACGATCAATGGCGCGCTTTGGTCACAAATCACGATCCAAAAGTCGTTTCCGAAGCGAACCAGGCCTTGATGACGATTGAAGAGATCAGGAAAACTCTACTAGATCCAAACAAGCGAAATGAATACGATCGCGCTATAACGAACATCGGCGGATTGGAAGATCCTTCAACAATCCCTGCAACAACCGGTGTGGGCGCTGGATGGATGGCCCCACCTCGTCCACGGGCTTCACGTCAAGCTGTTCAGCAAACTGAGACAGAGGATGTAAACGTTTGGACTTGCTCTTCATGCAGGAAGAAATATCCTGCCGGCACCCGGTTCTGCAAATCCTGCGGCAACCAATTGGGCGTAGACTGCCCAAGCTGCGGAAGATTAACCGGCATGCACAACCGGTTTTGCCAGGATTGCGGCGTGGACATCCAGGCGGCAATTAAACAAAAAGAAGCTGAAGACCGAATTGCAGAAAAGAAGCGTGTTCAACAACTTCAAGAGAATGAATACCTGTCGCAGATCAGAAGTAAAGTTGATCAGGCTGAAAAGTTTTCCAAATTGTCTCTGTGGATTTTCCCACCATTAGGATTGATCCTTTGGCCGATTGGGCTTTATCATTCGATTGCTGGCCTCAATTTACCGCCAGTTCCTGGCGATGAGTATTATCGAAAAGACCTTAAGATAATGAGGTTAAAAACAGCCATCTCATTAGCGATCCTGTTATTTTTCTTTGCATCAGCTTTGTGTAATTAGTTGAAATTGAGTTAGGAGAAAAAAATGATTGATAACCGCCACACCATCGATGATACTGATCTAGTTCGGCCAGAACAACTCCTCGACCAGGGCATTCCGCTTCCTTTGCTGAGCGGAAAGTATGAAGTGAGAGAGGGTTACTGTGCCGTGGTTACGGAGGGTGGAGTGTTCAAGGAAATCTTAACTCCAGGTTTCTACCACCTCCACAGGTATAAGATGTTCAGGAACATCAGAGCGGTTTTGGTCGATATGCGAGTGAAGCAGTTATCAGTCGAGACCAGCCGGAAGTACCAGATCAAATATCCTGTCCCGGTTCAACTGGATCTCGATCTTGTGGTCGAATACAAAGTCACCGATGTCAGACGTGTTGCTCTGGAGATCGATCAGCCCTTGCACGCTTTATTCGACAGAGTAAACATGGCCATAAACCCTGTGGTCAGTGTAGCTACTTATGAAGAAGTCAACATGCGCCGTGAAGAATTTGGCGAGCGCATTTTCCAAGGGTTAAAAGGCATGCAACTGCCAAAAACCATCGGGGTTGAGATTCTCAGCGTAATCATCACGACTCTCAAAGCGCTTGATTCAGGAAATGATGTCCTCAGCCAGCAAACACTTGACGAATTTAAAACCATCAGGGATTGGCAGGTGGATAGTACCATTCTTCAGAATTCTCAAATGGATATTCGCACCATGCTAATGCAAGCCGATCCCAATGAAAGAATCAAATTTTTGGAAACACTTGCCGATAAAGGATATATGGATCCTGCCGGAAGCTTTTTGGGTCAACCCCAGGGCTACAACCCTTCAGACCCTTCTCAAATGCTCAGTGGCTTGCTTTCCGGTTACGGATACTCAAACAATCAGCAAGCAAGGCCGGGAGGCATGCCTGGTGGGTTCAACCAACTCAACGCGCCCCAACAACAAGCACCCGGAAGGGGAACACAAGCGCGAATGGTTGAAGAAGTGAATTTGCTGAAAAATATTCCTGGTGCCAAAGTGGAATTAAAGCCAGGTGTCGATCAGTACGGCGTTCATGATGGATCCTACATGTTCATGGTAGAGGTTCCAAAAAATTCCGGTGGAAAAATTACATGCTATTTTTCATGTGGAGCACAATATCCAGATGTTCCACCACTTTTTGCTCTCGAGGTCAACGGTGAGGACTACTTATTTGAGTCAACAAATATTAGAAGTTGGCGCAGACAGTATTTGATCGAAATTGTGAATGAAGCATTAGCTGGAGTGGGGTAGCATCATGGATGAACAATCCGCAAAAAATGTTCTAGGAGTTACCGGTGAGGTTACTCACGAAGAGATAACGAACATCTACAACCGAAAAAGAGCATCTCTCCTTTCAAAAGAGTTTTCAGGAGAAGATGTAAAAACAGAGATCCTCCAAATCGAAGAGGCTCTTGCTGTTTTGAATGGAAATAAAAAAGAACCAGAGGAACACCTGCCCAAGCAACTTGCGACTGTGCCAACGCCTCAACCACAGCCAGAAAACCTGATCAACATCCCCTGGCTGAATAACAATCCGTCCAAATCTCCTTACAAAGCCTGTCCAAACTGCGGGGGCATGATCCCCGCTGAAGTGATCATTTGCGACATTTGTCAAACCCAAATTGGCCGGTCCTGCCCTTCTTGTGGAAATACGATCAGCCTTGATACAAGGATTTGTCCAAGATGTGGGACACCGATCCAGGAATTTGATCGCAAACGTTTTTCAAATGCGCTGAGCATAGAACAAAAGACAAATGAAGAAAGGGTGAAAACCGCCGATCAAGCTGAAGTAACTGAGAGAGACAATAAGGACTATGTTGTCAAGGGCACATTTTTATGGCTCATCATTTTTGTAATTCTCATAATTTTCTGTTTCGTTGCTTACGTTCTTTATAACCAGTATTTTCAGGTTTGATGAGCGAACAGCCGGTTATTCAGATCTCGCTGAAATGCCCCAGTTGTGGGTATGAAAACCTTATGGGATCAGTCATCTGTTCTGGCTGCGGAATCAATATGCGCTCTTATCAAGCCAATGAAGAAAAAATAATCGATCTGTTGCAGGAAAACCAATCGGATTCTGACCCCAAAAATCTCAAAAACAAGAGCAATGTTGAACAGAAAGAGGTTCGTCTGCAATACAGAAAAAAAGTCACAGCAATCATCGCTATCAGTATCAGCTTAGGACTGGTTGTTATCGCAGCTTCTCTCCTGTTTGGTTATCAGAGAGAGCAAAGAAGAAATAAAGCTGCAGAGTCATTTGCAGCTGCCCAATCCTGTTTTGAAAAAAGTGATTACGCGTGCGCCTCAGAAGCCGTTTTGAAGGCAAACAAATACGGTTTTAATGAGGAAGAAGTACGACAACTTCAAGTAAAAATTAGCTTGGAATCCGCTAAGGTTGCTCTTAGTGCAGATTTACCTGAGATTGCACTTGAACATTTAGGGACTTGTTTAGGAATACAGCCCAACAACATTAGCTGTGTGCAAACCGCCTGCACAGCCAAAACCATGATAGCTGAGCGTTACGTTGCCACCGCCAGATGGGAAGACGCCGTTACCCTGTTGGATGAAATTATCACCAGCTGCCCCAATCTCGCAGAAAGCAGGACACTCCAGGAGGATACATTCGATAGATGGTACGAAAACGCCAGAAGACAAGGAAATTTGTTAGAAATGAACAGAATCAAGCAACTTTGGAACGCGCGTTTTCCAAAGGAATAAAAAACAGACTTCGAGGAGAATTTTCGTGACCAACTATTACGACTTGCTCAACATATCACAAGACGCCAATCAAAGTGAGATCGAAACGGTACTCGACGATCAATACACCAAGTGGCGCGCATTGGTCACACATCACGACAACAACGTGGTCGCCCAAGCCAACCAGGCGCTCAGCCAACTGGAAGAGATCCGCAACACGTTGATGAACCCCGAGAAACGCCGGGCATACAACAACAGGCTCTTAGCCAGCCAGGATAATGTGGCAGGCTTGGCAGACCCGGATATTCTGTTGGCACAACACCCAGTGGGGCATGTCATGGCACCTCCCAGACCCAGAGTGAGCGGGAGCGCGCAGCCTGCCCAGGCTGAGATGGACCGGACCGACGCGTGGATTTGCACGAATCCCAACTGCAAGAAGGCTAATCCGATTGGCACCCAGTTTTGTGTCAAATGTGGGACGAGGATTGGGCTGGAATGTCCAAGCTGTGGTGAATTTGTTGAGATCTCCAATAAATTTTGTTCCAAGTGCGGCGTTAACAAGGCTGAGTTTTTTGAAATAGATAAGATAAAACGTATTCAGAGCTTGCAAGAAAAAATTAAGGGTATCCAGACTGAGATACAGCACGCCGAAACGCATCCCAGCTGGTATTGGAACAAACATACCTCCTCGATTTATTGGAGCAATAATACAAAGATAAAGTCTCGCCTTGCCGGTGCCGCAGTGGTGGTTTTACTCATTGGGGTTATCTTGTTATATGTCAGCACTCGCAGCCAATCAGGAGCTCAGGCAATATTAGGTCTTCTCTTAGTTGTTCTGTCGGCGATAGGATTGTTAGTAGCAAGGACTAGAGTGAAGCGAGATATGGTTTCTCAATATATCTCAGCAGTAGTGAGACCCCAAATTGACAAAGTAAAGCAAGACATCGCCGCTGTTCAGCATGAAAAATACGGATAGGCATATCCTTTGTGACCATATCCGACAATAATATATAAACTTTGAGGAGAAAAATCATGAACAATTATTACGACCTGCTCAACATATCACAAGACGCCAATCAAAGTGAGATCGAAACAGTTCTCGACGACCAATACACCAAGTGGCGCGCGCTGGTCACACATCACGATAACAATGTGGTCGCCCAAGCTAACCAGGCGCTTAGCCAACTGGAGGAGATCCGCAACACGTTGATGAACCCCGAGAAACGCCGGGTATACAACAACAGCCTCTTAGCCAGTCAGGGCAATGTGGCTGGTCTGGCAGACCCGGACATCTTGTTGGCACAAAACCCTGTTGGGCATGTCATGGCACCTCCCAGACCCAGAGTGGGCGGGGGCGGACAGGCTGCCCAGGCAGAGATGGACCGAACCGATGCCTGGATCTGCACGAATCCCAACTGCAAGAAGGCTAATCCGATCGGGACCCAGTTTTGCGTCAAATGTGGCACGAGGATTGGGCTTGACTGTCCAAGCTGTGGTGAATTCGTTGAGATCTCCAAC
>Ga0116157_10001907_pt1 | contig 20669 bp, 22 predicted proteins | sample AD_UKC048_MetaG_FD_89882 | JGI IMG/M metagenome (GOLD analysis project Ga0116157, IMG submission 89882) | Active sludge microbial communities of municipal wastewater-treating anaerobic digesters from USA - AD_UKC048_MetaG | ecosystem: Engineered > Bioreactor > Anaerobic > Digestate | place: USA...
CGATGACGCCAACCGCGCCCTGATGGGCACGAACATGCAGCGCCAGGCCGTTCCGCTGATCCAGACCGAGTCTCCGCTGGTCGGAACGGGCCTCGAGTTCCGCGCTGCCCACGACTCGGGCGCCATGGTGCTTGCCCGCAGCGCCGGCACCGTCGAGTACATCGACGCGAACGAGATCCGCATCCGCCGCGCCAGCCGCCGCAAGGACGATGAAAAGATCGCCCTCACCGAGCAGGCGTTCCGCAAGAACCAGGGCCGCAAGATCATGGACACGATCGTCGATCCGCTCACCGGCGAGATCATCATCGAAGCCGGCCAGCCCCTCGACATCACCTACCTCACGAAACTCTCCTCCCTCTGCCCCGAGGTCCGGCTGCAGCAGGAATCGACCGACACCTACCGGCTCCAGAAGTTCATGCGCTCCAACCAGGGCACCTGCATCAACCAGAAGCCTTCCGTGAAGATCGGCGACAAGGTCCGCCCCGGCGACGTCATCGCCGACGGTCCGGCGACCGCGAAGGGCGAACTGGCCCTTGGTCGCAACGTCCTGGTCGCGTTCATGCCCTGGGAAGGCTACAACTTCGAAGACGCCATCATCCTCTCCGAGCGCCTGGTGAAGGACGACGTGTTCACTTCGATCCATATCGAAGAGTATGAAATCGACGCCCGCGACACCAAGCTCGGGCCGGAAGAAATCACCCGCGACATCCCGAACGTCGGCGAGGACGCCCTCAAGAACCTCGACGAGGAAGGCATCATCCGCATCGGCGCCGAAGTCGAGTCCGGCGATATCCTCGTCGGCAAGGTCACCCCGAAGGGCGAGACCGAGCTGACCGCCGAGGACAAGCTGCTCCGCGCGATCTTCGGCGAAAAGGCCCGCGAGGTTCGCAACACCTCTCTCACCGTCCCGCACGGCGAGAAGGGCAAGATCGTCGATGTCATGGTGTTCTCGCGCGACAACGGCGACGAACTCCAGTATGGCGTGAACAAGCTGGTCCGCGCGTTCGTCGCGCAGAAGCGCAAGATCACGGTCGGCGACAAGATGGCCGGACGGCACGGCAACAAGGGGGTCATTTCCCGCATCGTGCCGGTCGAGGACATGCCGTATCTGGCCGATGGCCGCTCGATCGACATCATCCTCAACCCCCTGGGCGTTCCCTCCCGCATGAACGTCGGACAGGTTCTCGAAACGCACCTCGGCTGGGCTGCCGAAAAGCTCAACAAGTGCTACGGCACCTCGATCTTCAATGCCGGCCGTGCGCTCAAGAACGAAGACTACGTCATGAACGAGCTGAAGAAGGCGTATGACAACGATCCGCACCACCTGGTCGACCAGGAGGGCAAGGCGCAGCTGTTCGACGGCCGCACCGGCGATCCCTTCCACAAGCCGATCATGGTCGGTATGATCTACATCCTCAAGCTGGCCCACCTGGTCGACGACAAGATGCACGCCCGCTCCACGGGCCCGTACAGCCTCGTCACCCAGCAGCCCCTCGGCGGCAAGGCCCAGTTCGGCGGCCAGCGCTTCGGAGAAATGGAAGTGTGGGCCCTCGAAGCCTACGGCGCCGCGCACGTCCTGCAGGAGCTGCTGACGGTCAAGTCCGATGACGTGGAAGGCCGCGTCCAGGTATACGAAACGATCATCAAGGGCAAGAACATCATGAAGCCCGGCATCCCGGAATCCTTCAAGGTCGTCGTCTCCGAGCTCCAGAGCCTCGGTCTCCAGGTCGACCTGAAGAAGGGCACCAGCGGCGTCTCCCTCAGCGAGGGCGGCGAACGTCCGTTGCTGATGCAGGAAGCCGAAGGCGACGACTGGGAAGACGAGGCCGAACGTGAAGAGGCCGAGGACATCGACGATGTCGGCGCCGAAAGCGACGACGATGACGACGATGACGACCGGTCCGAAGACGACGACATCGAAGGCGAGTAATTCGAACATTCCTGGTCAGGCGAGCGAATAAAGGAGAATCTGCCCAATGTTGGAAATGGATAAATTTGATGCCCTTCAGATCAGCATTGCGTCCCCGGAAAAAATCCGGTCCTGGTCGTATGGCGAAGTAAAGAAGCCTGAGACCATCAACTACCGGACCCACAAGCCGGAGCGTGACGGCCTGTTCTGCGAGCGCATCTTCGGTCCCCAGAAAGATTGGGAATGTTTCTGCGGCAAATACAAGAGCATCCGCTATCGCGGCATCATCTGCGAGCGTTGTAACGTCGAGATCACCAAAGCCGCCGTGCGCCGCGAGCGCATGGGCCACATCCAGCTCGTGACCCCGGTCGGCCACATCTGGTATTCGAAGGGCAGCCCGAACTACATCGCCCTGCTGCTCGACATCACCGCCCGCGACCTCGAGAAGGTGTTGTATTTCCAGAGCTATATCGTGATCGACCCGGGCAACCTGCCCCTTTCGAAGAAGCAGCTGCTCTCCGAGGAAGGCACCGGCGGCGAAATGGGCTTCCGTGAACTGCGCGAGAAATACGGCGACATGTTCACCGCCAAGATGGGCGCCGAGGCCATCAAAGAACTCCTGGCCGAGGTCGATCTGAAGAAACTCGAAGTGGAACTGGCCAGCCAGCTCAAGACCTCGACGGGAACCAAGCGCGCCCACCTGCTCAAGCGCATGGAGCTCGTGAAGTGGTTTGCCGGCTCGATCAGCCGCCCCGAGTGGATGATCCTCGAAGTCATCCCGGTCATTCCGCCCGACCTGCGGCCGATGGTGCAGCTCGACGGCGGCCGGTTCGCCACCAGCGATCTGAATGACCTGTACCGCCGCGTCATCAACCGCAACAACCGCCTCAAGCGCCTCGTCAAGCTCCAGGCCCCCGACATCATCATCAAGAACGAGAAGCGCATGCTGCAGGAAGCCGTCAACGCCCTGATCGACAACGGCCGCCGCGGCAAGCTGGTGACCGGTCCGAACAACCGCCCCCTCAAGTCCCTCACCGACATGCTCAAGGGCAAGCAGGGCCGCTTCCGCCAGAACCTCCTCGGCAAGCGCGTCGACTACTCCGGCCGCTCGGTCATCGTCGTCGGTCCGAACCTCAAGACACACCAGGCCGGTCTGCCCAAGAAGATGGCCCTCGAGCTGTTCAAGCCGTTCGTCATGCACCGGCTCGTCCAGAAGGGGATTGCCCACAACATCAAGAGCGCCAAGAAGATGATCGAGCGCGAAAAGTTCGAAGTGTGGGATGTCCTCGAGGATGTCATCCGGCATCATCCGATCCTGCTGAACCGCGCTCCGACCCTGCACCGCCTCGGCATCCAGGCGTTCGAGCCGGTCCTGATCGAGGGCAAGGCCATCCAGATCCATCCCCTGGTCTGCACCGCGTACAACGCCGACTTCGACGGTGACCAGATGGCCGTCCACGTGCCGCTGCTGCTCGATGCCCAGATCGAAGCCCGGATGCTGATGCTTTCCAGTAACAACATCCTCAAGCCGGCCGACGGCCGCCCGATCTGCCATCCGACGCAGGATATGACGATCGGCCTGTTCTACCTGACGATCGAGAAGCCCGAGTATGCCTGCCCGCATTATCCGACCATGGAGATCCGGCGCGAGAAGGGTACCTCCTGGGAGAAGCTTCTCCTCAACCCGGGCCGGCCTTTCAGCCTGCGCCTGGCCGAAGAGCTGAAGGATGGGGACAAGACGGTCCTCGAAGCAGGCGCGATCATCGATTCGAAGGAGATCGCCGAAAAGATCGAGAAGCTCGACGTCGATGCGATCCGGGTGTTCAACGCACCGGTGTTCTTCAGCACGGCCGAGGCCATGAACGCCGCTTCGACCTGCCATGAGAGCCAGTTCAATCTCCAGTATCCGATCTACATCCATCGCAGCGCCTTCCCGGCTGAAAAGATTGACACCGTCCTCGGGAAGACGGATGCCAAGGGCAAGACCGGGAATTACCTGCGCACCACGATCGGCCGCGTCATCTTCAACGACGCTCTGCCGAAGCTGTTCCCGTTCCAGAACGTCCAGGTGAAGAAGGAAACCGTCAGCAACCTGATCAAGCGCCTGTTCATCGAGTTCCCGCTCGATGTGGTCGGCGTCACTCTCGATCAGCTCAAGGCTCTCGGCTTCAAATACGCCACCTGGTCCGGTCTCACCATCTCGATCGTCGACATGGTCAACCCGCCCAAGAAGAAAGAGATTCTCGACCAGGCCGACAAGAAGGCCGAGAAGGTCCGCGAGCGGTTCGACAAGGGCGAGATCAGCCGCGACGAACGCAAGCAGGCCGAAGTCAACATCTGGACGAAGGCCACGGAAGACGTTTCCGACGATCTGCTCCAGACCTTCGAATCGACAGCCAACATCGGCGAGTTCAACCCGGTCTACATGATGGCGTTCTCTGGAGCCCGCGGTAACATGCAGCAGATCCGTCAGCTGGCAGCCATGCGCGGTCTGATGTCGAATCCGCGCGGCGACATTCTTGCCTTCCCGATCAAATCGAACTTCCGCGAAGGCCTGAACCAGTCGGAATACTTCATCTCGACATACGGCGCCCGCAAGGGTCTGGTCGATACGGCTCTGCGCACCGCCGACTCGGGATACCTCACCCGCCGTCTCGTCGACGTTGCCCAGGACGTCGTCATCACGATTCTCGACTGCCGCACCAGCCATGGCATCGAGATCGGGCCGATCCGGCAGAACCGCACGTCGAACAACATCATGGTCGACGACATCATGGTTCCGCTCCGGTATCGCCTGGCCGGCCGTGTGCTCGCGAAGGCGATCTGCCATCCGGTGACGAACGAGGTCCTGACGTTCGAACTCGCCGGCGAGCAGGTCAAGCTCGAGGGCGGCCTGTACTGCACCGACGAGATCGCCGCCGAGCTCGAAAACCACGTCGAGTTCATGGTGCCGCTGGCGAAGGTGAAGCCGGGTATGATCGTGGCCGAGCAGGTCATCGATCCGAAGACCAACCGCATCATCCTCCGGCCCGATCGGCCGATCAACGAGTACGTTCTGCGCCGCATCGAGGATTCGCCGATTTCCGAGCTCAAGATCCGCTCGCACATCTCGATCCGCTCGCCTCTCACCTGCCGCGCCAAGAGCGGTATCTGTCAGGCCTGCTACGGCGCCGATCTTGCGACCGGGCGGCTGGTCGACGTCGGTGAGGCGGTCGGCATCATCGCGGCCCAGTCGATCGGCGAACCCGGCACGCAGCTCACGATGCGCACGTTCCACCTTGGCGGCGTCGCTCTTGCCCAGCGCTCGTTCGTGAAGTCCCGCACGGCCGGTGTGGCGAAGTTCGACACCCTGCGCCTGGCCAAGGTTTCTGACCGCACGAAGTTCGAGATCGGCTCGGGCACCGAGACGTTCGACAAGACCGAGTTCGGCAGCAACATCCGCACCGTCGTCGTCGGCGGCCACCTGACCGTCGAAGGCAAGGGGAACCGCAAGGACCGGCTGCACATTCCGGTCGGCGCCGAGATGCGCATCGAGAACGGCGACAAGGTCAGCCCCGGCAAGCCGGTCGCCGAGTACAACCCGAACAACGTCGTTTCCGGATACACAGGCGAAGTCGTGTTCGAGGACGTCGAAGTGAAGGACGGCATGGTCGTCTCCGAGAACGCGGTGATCCGCATTCTCACCCAGCAGTTCGACGCCGAGCGGAAAGACTTCATCATCGAGGATTACAAGATCCCGCAGGGCTCGACGCTCAAGGTCGAGGACAACGAGATCATCCACGCCGGCAACGTCCTGGCCGAAATGTCTGCCGAACAGCACGCCGCCATCGCTCGCATCGACGGCACCGCGCGGTTCGAGAACATCCGCGTCAAGAACAAGCAGGTCATCAGTGACAACGGCATGCTCTTCCTCTACCCCGACGACGCCAAGAAGGGCGAGGTGAAGGAGTATCCGCTGCCGAAGGGCGTGAAGGAAGCCAAAGACATCTCGCTCAAGACGGGCGGCATGATCCTGAACGTGAAGAACGGCGATTCCGTGCAGCCTGGCGAGCGGCTCCTGTCGGTCGTTTCCGAGATGGACGGCATCTGCACGATCAGCAGCAACGGAACGCAGATCAATATCTCGCGCGATGTGGTTGAGGAGTATGAGTTCAAGGGCGAGATGGCCGCGGCCATCGACGAGAAGAACAAGTGCCTCAGCCTGATCGCCCCGATCTCGGGCGTCGTGCGCGTGATCAACGAGAAGAGCGCTGCGAACAAGACGCTCGACCGCAAGCGCGTGATCGTCAAGAACGAGATCGAGTATCTCGTCCCCCGTGGCGTCATCCTGCGGCCGAAGGAGAACTGCAAGGTTCCGAACGGCCAGGATGTCAACGAGGGAAGTGAGCTGACCACGAAGCTGGTCGTGCAGGCCGAGATCGACGGCGTTGCCGAGATCATCCGCACCAGCGGCGAGCGGCGTGTCAACCTGATCAGCGACGACATGTCGCTGATCAAGTCGGCCACTCTTGCCCGCGAGCTGGTGAACCGCGACACCGACGTGGTGCTCGCCGCTTCCGGGACGGTCATCGACGAGGATCTGCTGCAGATCATCGACGACAACCGCGACGGCATCCGCGAGGTGTACATCACGGCCGGCGAGCAGGAAGCCGTGAACGTGAAGGGGACCGACCAGGTCCAGACCTACCCGGTGCCTCAGGGCGGCAACATCGTCGTCGAGGACGGACAGCTGGTCAAGGCCGGCGACAAGCTCGTCACCGACATCGACCCGATCGTCAGCGAGATCACCGGCAAGGTGAATTATATCTACGGATATAACAAGGTCATCTGCGAGGAGATCATCGAGAAGATCCTGGTCTACTCCGGTGTCGAGTTCAGCTTCCCCGCGTCTCTGGCGCTCAAGTTCCCGCGCACCGTGGTGAAGGACGGCGAGCTCACGATCGTGCCGATCCCGTTCGAAAGCTACGAGTCGATGTCGGCCGAGGAGGCCGGCGGCGGCGAGGGCATCCGGATCCATCAGCGCGTGACCCGCGAGAAGAAGTACAAGATCACGAAGGAGATGGCCACGGCCCTCTCGGTCCTGGTGAAGGATGGCGAGCATGTGCGCGAAGGCCAGACTCTTGCTGCAATGACGGCGAGCAACAAGGGCGTCGCGATGCTCGAGCGCAAGGTCTCGAAGGAAGGCAAGTCGAAGAGCACGATCGAGCGCATCATCGTTCAGCCCGGTGAGGCTCACCAGATCCTCGACGGCGCCGAGCTGCGCATCGAGGACGGCGACAAGGTCAAGAAGGGCGAGATTCTCGCCAAGTGGGGCCTGGCTCTCCGGAAAACGACGGACATCATCCAGGGTCTGCCGCGCGTCGCCGAGCTGTTCGAAGTCCGGCGTCCGAAGAAGGAAGCCGTTCTCGCCGAAGAGTCGGGTGTGGTCAACGTCACCGGCAACTCGATCACCATCAAGGATCCGGTGACCGGCGTCGAGAAACCCGTCCGCGTCCAGTATGGCGTCACGGGTCTGGTCGTCCACGACGGCGAGTACATCGAAGCCGGCGACTCGATGACGGACGGCAAGGTGTTCCCGAAGAAGCTGGTCAAGGTCGTCGGTCTGCCGGTCGTGCGCCGGTATCTGATGGACGAGATCCAGCGCGTGTACCGCGACCAGGGCGTCAGCATCAACGACAAGCACATCGAGATCATCGTGCGCCAGATGCTGCGCAAGGTCGTGATCACGGATCCGGGTGACTCCGAGTTCCTGCCCAACGAAACGATCCACGTGAAGAACTTCGAGGAGCGGGTGCATGTCCTGAACCAGGGCAAGAAGCGGCCGCCGATGGGGTACCCGATGATCCAGGGGATCACGAAGGCCTCACTGACGACGGACAGCTTCATCTCTGCCGCATCGTTCCAGGAGACGACCCGCGTTCTCACGAAGGCCGCCATCAAGTCCAAGGTGGACTGCCTGCGCGGTCTGAAGGAGAACCTGATCATCGGCAAGCTGATTCCCGCCGGCACCGGGATCTCGGCGTTCAAGAACATCAGCTTCAAGAACCTGCCGGTCGAGATCGAGAAGGTCGAGACGCCATCGGACGAGCTGTTCCCGACCGACTCCACCGAAAAGCGGGACCAGGAGATCAGCAACCTGGAATCCGAGCTGTTCATCACGACCACCGAAAAGGAAGAAACCAGGGACGAAGATTGACGTTCGTACATGGTCACAGCGGGCCCGCATTCGTGCGGGTCCGCTGTTTTCCTGTCCGGGGTACGGCGGGCGGTGTACAGCTGGAAATGCCCATCCGTTGCGAGATCGCGCGGCGCCCGGCTCGGGGCGGGGCGGATGAAGGGGCGGGGGAGCGAAAAAGAGCATTGACATGCCCCTGAAGGTGTGATAATATCAGGACTTACCTCCACGAATAGTGGAGAAATCATCGGTTTCTCGGGTAAAAACTGGGAAATACATTCAAAGGAAGGTGTTCAACGTGCCGACCATCAACCAACTCATCCGGAAGGCGCGGCAGGCTGTGCGTTACAAGTCATCGTCGCCGGCCCTGTCCTGTTGTCCGCAGCGGCGCGGCGTCTGCACCGTCGTCAAGACCACGACGCCCAAGAAGCCGAACTCCGCTCTGCGCAAAATCGCCCGCGTCCGCCTCACGAACAAGGTGGAAGTGACGGCGTATATCCCCGGCATCGGTCACAATCTGCAGGAGCACTCCGTCGTGATGATCCGCGGCGGCCGCGTCAAGGATCTCCCTGGCGTTCGCTACCACATCATCCGCGGAACTCTCGACTGCGCCGGCGTTGCGAATCGCAAGCAGGCTCGTTCGAAATACGGCGCCAAGCGGCCCAAGAAGTAAGGAGAACAGAAGATGCCTCGTCGTGGACATGTCGTCAAACGTGATTTGACGCCTGATTCCGTCTACAACTCCAAGCTCGTTACCCGTTTCATCAACAACCTGATGGAGCGCGGCAAGCGCAGTATCGCCACCCGCATTTTCTACACCGCCGTCGAGAAGCTCTCCAAGAACAACAACAACGAGAATCCTCTCGAGCTGTTCAAGAAGACGATCGATATGGCGAAGCCCATCGTCGAGGTTCGCAGCAAGCGCATCGGCGGCGCCAACTACCAGGTGCCGGTCGAAGTGAAGCAGGACCGCGCGATCGCTCTCGCTTTCCGGTGGATCCTCGGCTTCAGCCGGGCCCGCAAGGAAAAGTCGATGGCCGACCGTCTTGCCGGCGAGTTCAGCGAAATCGTCAAGAACACCGGCGCGACGATGAAGAAACGTGACGAAGTGCACCGCATGGCCGAAGCCAACAAGGCGTTCGCCCATTACCGCGTGTGATTCGCTGTTGGTGAGGCCGCCGCTCCGGCCGAAGGAACCCTGTCATGACCGCTCGTGAAGCTATGAAGAAAGTGCGCAACATCGGCATCATCGCCCACATTGATGCCGGCAAGACGACCACGTCGGAGCGCATCATCTACTACACGGGCAGGAGTTACAAGATGGGGGAGGTCCATGAGGGCACAGCCACCATGGACTGGATGGTCCAGGAGCAGGAGCGCGGCATCACCATCACGAGCGCCGCCACCAAGTGTCGGTGGCAGGATTGCGACATCAATATTATAGACACACCCGGGCACGTGGATTTCACCGCCGAAGTCGAGCGGTCGCTGCGTGTGCTGGACGGTGGTGTCGTGGTGTTCTGCGCCGTCGCGGGCGTACAACCGCAGTCCGAAACCGTGTGGCGACAGGCGAATAAATACGGCGTTCCGCGCATTGCGTTCGTCAACAAGATGGATCGCGTCGGCGCCTGCTTCAGCCGCGTCGTGAAGCAGATCAAGGAACGCCTGCTGGCCCGCCCCGTGCCGATCGTGATCCCCATCGGCGCCGAGGACAAGTTCGTCGGTCATATCGATCTGATCGAAATGGCGGCTCATGTCTGGCCCGAGGGGTCGGAGAAGCTCGGCACCAAGTTCGAGGTTCAGCCGATTCCCGAGGCGATGAAGCAGCAGGCCGAAGAGGCCCGGGGCTTCCTCCTCGAGAGTCTTTCGACCTACAACGACGAGATCCTCGAGAAGTATCTCGAAGATCAGCCGATCGATCCGGCGATCATCAAGGCCACGCTCCGCGAGGCGACCGTGAAGAACAAGCTGATTCCGGTCATCTGCGGTTCGGCGTTCAAGAACAAGGGTGTCCAGGCCCTGCTCGATGCCGTCGTTGATTATCTCCCGTCTCCGCTCGACATTCCGGCCGCGACCGGCACGGACCCCAAGACCGGCGAGACCGTCGAGGTTCCGGCCGATCCCGAGGCGCCGTTCGCCGCTCTCGTGTTCAAGATCATGACGGATCCCCACATCGGCAAGCTGGTTTATCTGCGGGTTTATTCCGGCACGCTCGATGCGGGCACCCAGGTCGTGAACGTGACCCGGAGCCAGAAGGACCGGATCGGCCGCCTGCTCCAGATGCACGCCAACCAGCGCCAGGACCTCACGTCCATCAAGGCAGGAGACATTGCCGCGGTCGTCGGGCTGAAGCGGGTCGGCACGGGCGACACCATCGCGACCGGGGATTATCAGATCCTGATGGAGTCGATCAAGTTCCCTGAGACGGTTATATCGGTTGCTATCGAACCCAAGACCCAGGCGGATCTCGCCAAGCTCGGCATGGTTCTCAATTCTCTCATGGAAGAGGACCCGACGTTCAAGGCGAAGATCGACCAGGATACGGGCCAGACGATCATTGCGGGCATGGGCGAGCTCCATCTCGAGATCATCGTCGACCGCATCATCCGCGAGTTCAAAGTCCAGGCCTCGGTCGGCAGACCTCAGGTCGCCTACAAGGAAGGCATCCGCCGTTCCTCGAAGGGCGAGTGCCGGTATGTCAAGCAGACGGGCGGTCGGGGCCAGTATGGCCACGTCGTCCTGACGATCGAGCCGGTCGAGCGCGGCAAGGGCTTCGAGTTCATCAACGCGACGGTTGGCGGCGTGATTCCCCGCGAATACATCAAGGGAGTCGAGCAGGGCGTGAAGGATGCGCTGGCTGACGGCGTGATCGCGGGATTCCCGATGGTCGACGTGAAGGCCTCGCTGATCGACGGTTCGTATCACGCGGTCGACAGTTCGGATCTCGCGTTCCGTAACGCAGCCTTCGAAGCGACGAAGGATGCACTCATGAAGGCCTCGCCGGTCCTTCTCGAGCCGTTCATGAAGGTCGAGATCGAAACGCCCGACCAGTATATGGGCGACATCATCGGCAACATCAATGCGCGGCGCGGCAAGGTGCTCAACGTCGAGATGCGTGAGGATATCCGTGTCATCGACTGCCAGGCTCCCCTGTCGGACATGTTCGGATACTCGACGCAGCTGCGGTCGCTTTCGCAGGGTCGCGCCACCTTCACGATGGAAATTTCCCACTACGATGTCGTTCCCGATTCCGTTGCAGAGAAGATTCTCGGCATGTCGGGGCGGCGGACGCCGCAACAGATGGCGGCAGGTTGATTTTTCTGATATAATGTAATTTCTCACCCACGGTTTTACGTCGGAAACATATCCAAGGAGGATATCACGATATGGCCAAGCAAAAGATGCGGCTGTCCCTGAAGGCGTTCGATCATCGCCTTCTGGACCAGTCGGTCGCACGGATCTGCGACACGGTTCGCCGCACCGGGACCCGGATCTCCGGCCCCATCCCGATGCCCACCGAGATTCGCAAGTATACGGTCCTGCGGTCGCCCTTCGTTAACAAGGATTCGCGCGAGCAGTTCGAGATGCGCATTCACAAGCGCAACATCGACCTGTACAGTCCGTCCTCCCAGACGGTCGATTCTCTGATGAACATGGACCTGCCCTCGGGCGTCAACATCGAGATCAAGATGCTGTAATTCCTGAGGAAAAGGAGGAAAGCAATGGGCGTCAAGGCAATATTGGGAACCAAGCTGGGTATGACCCAGATTTTCACGGATAATGGTGATGTCGTTCCGGTGACCGTCATCAGTGCCGGTCCCTGCACCATCATCCGCAAGGGTGAGAAGAACGTTCAGGTCGGGTATCGCGAGATTCGCAAGGAAGCGGTGGCCCGCCTGCTGAACAAGCCGCTGCGCGGCATGTTCGAGAAGGCCTCGGTGAAGCCGTTCCGGTTCGTTCGCAGCCTGCCTGCGGATGAGATCGAGGCGATCATGCCGAACACCGAGATCAACGTTTCGATGTTCAAGGAAGGCGAGACCGTGCACGTGACCGGCACCAGCAAGGGCAAGGGCTTTGCGGGCGCGATGGAACGCCACCATTTCAACGGCCAGCCGAACACCCACGGTGCTTCGGACCGCCAGCGCTGCACCGGCTCGACGGGTTCTGGCCAGGAAGCCAGCCGCACCTGGAAGGGCAAGCGCCTTCCCGGTCAGCTCGGTAATGTCCGCCGCACGGTGAAGGGCCTGAAGATCGTGAAGGTCGACGAGCAGAAGAACCTGCTGCTGGTCCGGGGTTCGATTCCCGGCGCGAGCAACGGTCTCGTCATCATCCGGCGCGCGCAGTAACGGAGGACACAATGGAAGCCAAATTGTACAACATGCAGGGGACGTCGGCGGGCTCCGTCACACTGAGCGATGCCGTGTTCGCCAACAAGTCGCATCCCCAGACCATCAATGACGTCGTGAAGGCCCAGCTCAACAACGAGCGCCAGGGCACTGTGAACACGAAGACCCGCAGCGAAGTCAGCGGCGGTGGACGCAAGCCGTGGCGCCAGAAGGGCACCGCCCGCGCCCGCGCGGGCAGCACCCGCTCTCCGCTGTGGCCCGGTGGCGGCTGCACGTTCGGCCCCCGGCCGCACGCGTTCGACATCCGCCCCACCCGCAAGACCGTTGATCGCGCTCTCTGCGGCGTTCTCACAGAGCTGGCCGCCAATGACCGCGTCCGGATCGTGAAGGGCCTGACGTTCGACAGCGGCAAGACCGCCGATGTCGTGAAGTTCATGGAGAGCCACAAGATCGAGAACACGTTGTTCGTCGTCGCCGAGATGACGGAAGCGACCCGCCGCGCCGTCCGGAACATGCAGAACGTGAAGGCCGTGACGCCGCTGCAGATGAATGTGGTCGATCTGCTCAAATACGGGCATGTCGCGATCAGCGATGCGGCCCTCAAGACCCTCGAGGAGGCGCTGAACAAATGAAGACCCCCCAGGACGTCATTTTGCAGCCCATCGTCTCTGAGAAGAGCTACGATCGCATGGGCGAGAAGATTTACCAGTTCCGCGTCGCCAAAAGCGCCAACAAGAACCAGATCAAGGACGCTGTCGAAGCGCTGTTCAAGGTTCGTGTGGAGCAGGTGAACACCGTGAATGTGCATCCCAAGGCCAAGCGCCGTGGGACCACCACGGGATTCACGTCCTCCTGGAAGAAGGCTGTCGTGAAGCTGAATCCGGCTGACTCGATCTCCTTCTTCGAAGGAATCGCCTGACGGCGGACGAGGAAGAGGAGCCAACAATGAGCATCAAGACGTATCGCCCGATGACCCCGTCCCGCCGCGTGATGGAAGGCTACGGGTTCGAAGAGATCACCACGGACAAGCCTTACAAGCCGCTGACCGAGCGGCTCGAGAAGGCAGCCGGCCGCAACCACCATGGTCACGTGACCCAGCGTCACCGGGGCGGCGGCAGCAAGCGGTTCTACCGCATCATTGACTTCAAGCGCAACAAGGACGGGATTCCCGGCCGGGTCGAGACGATCGAGTACGATCCGAACCGCTCTTCCCGCATTGCGCTGATCAGCTACAAGGATGGCGAGAAGCGGTATATCATCGCCCCCGAAGGCCTCAAGGTCGGCCAGATCATCGAGAACGGCAAGCACGCGGATATCGTTCTGGGCAACTGCCTTCAGCTGCGTGACATCCCCCTCGGCTCGACGATCCACCACATCGAGATGAAGCCCGGCAAGGGCGCCCAGATTGCCCGCACGGCCGGCGCCCACTGCCAGCTCGCCGGCAAGGAAGGCAGCTTCGCCCAGGTCGTGATGCCCTCCGGCGAAATGCGCCGCATTCCGCTGGAATGCCGCGCCGTCATCGGGACGGTCGGCAACCAGGATCACATGAACATCGGCATGGGCAAGGCCGGTCGCAATCGCTGGAAGGGCTGGCGGCCGTTCGTTCGCGGCGCCGTCATGAACCCCTGCGATCACCCGCACGGCGGCGGTGAAGGCAAGAACAGCCGCGGTCGCGTTCCGGTGTCCCTGTGGGGCCAGCCCGCGAAGGGCATGAAGACCCGCAAGCGCAAGAACGCCTCCAACAAGTACATCATCTCTCGCCGGAAGAAATAAGGGAGTACGACCATGAGCAAGAAGCCCCCGTTTGTCGAAGAACGCCTGATGAAGCGCATCGAGGCCATGAACCGGGCCAATGAAAAGCGGCAGATCCGGACCTGGTCCCGCACTTCCACCGTCTATCCGACCATGGTCGGACACACCATCGCCGTTCACAACGGCCGCAAGCACGTTCCGGTGTTCATCACCGAGAACATGGTCGGCCACAAGCTCGGCGAGTTCGCCGCCACCCGCACGTTCAAGAGTCACTCGTCCGGCGAGAAGGCTGCGGCCCCGAAGTAAAGGAGATCCACAGACATGTTGCGAATTGTCGGAGTCACGATTCCAGATAACGTCGACGTCTTCAGCGGCATGCGCATGATCAAGGGGCTGGACACCAAGAACAGCCACGCGAAGATCGAGCGCATCCTCACCCAGGCGGGCCTGTATTCCAAGAAGCAGGAAGTCAGCCATCCGCACGGGAACGAGAAAGACGTCAAGATCCGCTACGTCAAAGAGTATCCGCTGGTCGGCAAGCTCACCTGGGCCGAGAAGAAGCGTCTGATCGACCTGGTCGACATGCCCCGCGCCCGCATCAGCAATGTCCGCATCAGCCCGCGCAAGCTGCGGCTGGTTGCCGACGAGATCCGCGGCAAGAGCGTCGACGAGGCGCTCGGCATCCTGAGCTTCATGCCCAAGGGTGGCGCCCCGATCCTGAAGAAGCTGCTCGAGTCCGCGATCGCCAATGCGAGCAACAACCACGAGCTGAAGGCCGACAACCTGTTCGTCGCCAAGGTTCTGGTGGACGGCGGCCCGACGATGCGCCGGTTCATGGCCCGCGCCCGCGGCCGCGCCTGCCGCATCCGCAAGCGGACGGCCCATGCCATCATCGTCCTTCGCGAGAAGGTCGAGATGAACAAGATCATCAAGGCCACGCAGGCTGCCGCCGCCAAGGAAACCAAGGCTGCCGAAGCCGGTGAGAAGAAGGCCAAGTCGACCAAGTCGGCCGGAACGAAGACCGCCGCCAAGGCCAAGACCCCGAAGACCCCGAAGGCCCAGGGAGGGAACTGACAATGGGACAGAAAATCAATCCTATCAGCATCCGGCTCGGCATCACCCGCACCTGGGACTCCAGGTGGTTCGCCAAGCGCAGTGATTATGCGAACTTCCTCCACGAGGATGTGAAGATCCGCAACTTCATCGACAAGAAGCAGTTCCCCCGCGAAGGGATCGGCCGCATCGAGATCGAGCGCAAGTCGAACACCAAGGTGAAGGTCACGATCTTCACGGCGAAGCCCGGCGTCATCATCGGCCGCGGCGGCGAGCGCGTCGAGATCCTGAAGAAGGACCTCGAGAAGCTCACCGGCAAGTCGGTGTTCCTGGCCATCCAGGAAATCAAGCATCCCGACTCGGATGCGAAGCTGATTGCCGAGAACGTCGCGATGCAGCTCGAGAAGCGCATTTCGCACCGCCGCGCGATGCGCCAGGTGATCGGCCGCTGCCTGCGCTCCGGCGCGGAAGGCATCAAGATCACGTGTTCGGGCCGCCTCGGCGGCGCTGAAATCAGCCGCGTGGAATGGGTTCGCGAAGGCCGCGTGCCTCTGCACACCCTGCGTGCCGACATCGATTACGCCACCGAGACCGCCATCACCACCTTCGGGTGCGTGGGTGTCAAGGTGTGGGTGTTCAAGGGCGAGAAGCTTGGCCGGACTGCTCCGGTTGACGCCGCACCGGCCCGCGAGAACACGTTCTGAGTCGACGAAGGAGCTGAAGAACCATGTTGATCCCGGCTCGTACGAAGTACCGCAAGCAACAGCGCGGCCGCATGCGCGGCATGAGCAAGGGCGGAAGCTATCTGGCGTTCGGCACGTTCGGCCTGCAGGCCCTCGAGTGCTGCTGGATGACCGCTGCCCAGATCGAAGCGGCCCGCAAGGTCATCACCCGCACCGTCAAGCGCGGGGGCAAGATGTGGATCCGCGTATTCCCCGACAAGCCGGTTTCGAAGAAACCTCTCGAAACCCGCATGGGTAAGGGAAAAGGCGCCCCCGAATTCTGGGTTGCCGTCGTGAAGCCCGGCCGCATCCTGTTCGAACTTGAAGGCGTTCCCGCCGATATCGCCATCGAAGCGATGTCCCAGGCTGCCCACAAGCTGCCGATCCGCACGCATGTCGTGTCAGCCCATCAGTAAGTGAAAAGGTGATACCATGAAGAACCGTGAAGATTTCACCCAGCTCAGCGAGCATGAACTCGAGGAAAAGTACCGGCATTTCAAGGAAGAGCTGTTCAACCTGCGCTTCCAGGTCGTGACGGGCCAGCTGGCCAATCCGTCCCGCATCAAGCTCGTGCGGCGCAACATCGCCCGCGTGCAGACCGCCATCAACAAGATCCGCGTCGAAGCGATCAAGAAGCAGCTTGCCGATGAGTACCAGAAGATGCTCACCAGCAAGGGCATCGAATCCCGCTCCCACACGCTGGCCGAGAAGGTTACCCTGCTCAAGCAGACGCTGTCGGGCAAGGCGAACCAGGTGAAGCGCGAGATCCGCGCCGACGTCGATCAGAAGGTGTGCGAGCTGATCAAGAGCATCCGCGGCAAGCTGTCCGAGCGGATCAAGACCAGCCGCGGGGCGAAGGACGAAGCCGCGCTGCGCGCTTCCAGTCAGCGTCTCCGGAACGAGAACTTCCAGATGCGGAAGAAGTTCCTTGACAAACTCGTTTCCTTGGGGTTAAATGAAGCTTCTCAAATCGCCTCTCTCAAGGAAACCAAGCGCACGAAGCTGAACGAACTCGAGCGGATCCAGGCTCTACAGCGTGAGCTGAATTCCGGCCGGCTGCCGTTCTAACCGCAGGAGGGTACAATGGAAACCAACAAAACACACCACCGGACCCGCGTCGGCCGGGTCATCGCGGGCAAAACCGCGAAGACCGTGAAGGTTCAGATCGAGGGCATGGTTCAGCATCCCCGGTACAAGAAGTACATCAAGCGCACCACCACGTTCCTTGCCCATGACGAGGAAGGCATTTGTAAAGTCGGCGATATGGTTCGCGTCGAAGAGTGCCGCCCGGTCAGCAAGAGCAAGCACTGGATCGTCCGCGAGGTCATCACCCATGGTCAGGCCGCTGATGTCGAGGAAGCCAAGGAGAGTGCAGAATGATTTGCGCAGAATCAAGACTTCGTGTTGCTGACAACACGGGTGCCAAGGAACTCCTTTGCATCCGCGTCATGGGGGGCTCGAAGAGGGTTTTCGGATCCCTGGGCGACATCATCATCGCCTCGGTGAAGGATGCTCTTCCTGACGGCACCGTGAAGAAGAAGGAAGTCGTGCGCGCGGTCGTCGTCCGCACGAAGAAAGAATACAGGCGTCCCGATGGCAGCTACATCCGGTTCGACGACAACGCCGCCGTCATCATCGCCAACGACAACAACCCCAAGGGCACCCGCATTTTCGGGCCGGTCGCTCGTGAACTTCGCGAAAAGCAGTTCATGAAGATCGTCTCGCTCGCCCTTGAGGTCATCTGAGCCGGAGGACGGAGACATGTTGAAGACGGTCAAAGCGAAGCGCGCGGTCGAGAAGCCGCACATCAAGAAGGATGACACGGTCGTCATTCTGACCGGCGACGATGCCGGCAAGAAGGGCCGCGTTCTCCAGGTCAATCCGGCGAAGGGCCAGGCCTACGTCGAGGGCGTGAATTACACCAAGCGCCATCAGAAGCCCAGCAAGAAGATCGGCAAGGGCGGGATCATCCAGAAGGAAGGTCCGGTCACCCTTTCCCGCGTCGGACTGCTCTGCACCAAGTGCAACAAAGTTACGCGTGCCACGATCGTGGTTCAGAACGGCGAGACTTCCCGCATCTGCAAGCTCTGCAACGAGCCCATCGGCCGCAAGTAAGTCGCGTCTTTGAAAATATAGCATACTATATAAAGGAGTAGTTCGGCATGGCGAAGACCAGTTCAGGGGCCCCGGCGTCGGGGACCAAGTCGATTCCAAGGCTGAAAGAGAAGTATCAGAAGGAAGTTGCTCCGAAGCTTCTGGAGCAGCACAAGAATCCGATGGCCGTTCCGAGGATCACCAAGGTCGTCCTCAACATGGGCGTCGGTGCCGCCACCCAGAACGGCAAGCTTCTGGATGCTGCCGTGGCGGAGCTGACTCAGATCGCAGGACAAAAGCCCGTCGTCACCCGCGCGCGCAAGTCGATCTCGAACTTCAAGCTGCGCGAGGGCGTGCCGATCGGATGCTGCGTAACGCTGCGCGGCGATCGTGCCTTTTATTTTCTCGACAAGCTGTTCACCATCGTCACCCCCCGCATCCGCGACTTCCGCGGTCTGTCGCCGAAGGCGTTCGACGGCCGGGGCAATTACAGCATGGGCCTCCAGGAACAGCTCGTGTTCCCTGAGATCAAATACGACTCCGTCGATAAGGTCCAGGGCATGAACATCACGATCGTCACATCCGCCCGCACCGACGGCGACGCCAGAGAGCTTCTGTCTCTCCTGGGCATGCCGTTCCGCAAGGCACAGAAGAGCTGAGGAGTAGGAGTTCTATATGGCGAAAACCTCATTGGTCCAGAAATGGATGAGTGAACCGAAATTTTCTACACGGGCATACAACCGCTGTCATATCTGCGGCCGCCCTCGCGGTTACATGCGTGACTTCCAGATGTGCCGCATCTGCTTCCGGGTCCTGGCTTCCAAGGGTCAGATTCCGGGCATTACGAAATCCAGTTGGTAAGGAGACGGAATCATGAGCATGACTGATCCTATCGGCGACATGCTGACCCGCATCCGGAACGCCAATGTCGTGAAGCAGGAAAGCGTCGAGATGCCGTCTTCCAAGATGAAGATCGAGATCGCGAAGCTGCTCAAGCGCGAAGGCTACATCCGGGATTTCAGGTATTACAAGTTCCAGAACAAGTTCAACCTGAAGATCTTCCTCAAGTTCGGCGAGAAGCAGGCCCGCATTCTGCAGGGCGTGCGCCGTGTTTCCAAGCCCGGCCGCCGCATCTATTCGCCGGTCGCGACCGTCCCGAAGGTCCTCGGTGGCCTCGGCGTCGCGATTCTGTCCACCTCCAAGGGTATCATGACCGACAAGGAGGCCCGCAAGGCCGGTGTCGGTGGTGAGGTCCTTTGCGAGGTCTGGTAAGCAGGAGGAAGAAGAATGTCACGCATCGGCAAGAAACCCGTTATCATTCCGCAGGGCGTTGAGGTCACTCTCAGCGGCCATGTGGTCACGGTCAAGGGCAAGCAGGGGACGCTCAAGCGCGAGATGTGCCCCGAAGTCACGATCGTGAAAGAGAAAGATCATCTGACCTGCACGATTCCCGAGAACAGCGAAAAAGCCGTTCGCGCGAAGTTCGGCCTTGTCCGCAGTCTTCTGCAGAACATGGTGACCGGTTGTCACACCGGCTTCGCCAAGGAACTGGAGATCGTCGGCGTCGGTTACAAGGCGAAGTCCGAAGGGGCCCACAAGGTCGTCCTGAACGTGGGTTACTCCCACTCGGTCGATTTCGAGTCTCCGAAGGAAGTCACCCTGAAGGTCGACGGCCAGAACAAGATCATCGTTTCCGGTCCCGACAAGGAAGCCGTCGGACAGGTCGCCGCCGACATCCGGAATATCCGACCGCCTGAGCATTACAAGGGCACCGGCATCAAGTACGCCGGCGAAGTCGTCCGGATCAAGGAAGGCAAGAAGCTCGCAGCGTAATGCTGCGGCATACTGAAGGAGTCAGGGAACGATGAGTAGCGTCAGCCATAAGAACGAAATGCGGGAGCGGCGTCACAAGCGCAGCCGCTTCTACTTCTCCGGCACCGCGGAGCGGCCTCGCCTGGCCATTTTCCGCAGCATCAACCACATCTACGCGCAGATCATTGATGACGAGAAGGGTGCGACCCTGGTCGCGGCCAGCTCGAACGAGAAGGACATGCGTGAGAAGAAGGTTAACGGCGGGAACAAGACCGGCGCCAAGAGCGTTGGGGAGAAGATCGCCGAACGCGCGAAGGCGAAGGGCATCACTGCCGTCGTCTTCGATAAGGGTGGATTCCGCTATCACGGTCGCGTGAAGGAACTGGCAGAGAGTGCCAGGGCGGGCGGCCTGAAGTTCTAAGGAGCAGATGAAATGACAGTCAACACCCCCGCTAATACCCGTGAGAATCGCGAGCCCCGCGAACGCCGTGACCGCGATCACCGTGGTCCCCGGCGCGATCGCGATCGCGACCAGGCCGAAAACGAGTTCGTCGAGAAGATCATCGCCGTGAACCGTGTCAGCAAGACCGTCAAGGGCGGCCGGCACTTCGGTTTCTCGGTTCTGGTCTGCGTCGGCGATCAGAAGGGCCGCGTCGGCATCGCTCTGGGCAAGGCCAAGGCCGTGCCGGATGCCGTCCGCAAGGGTCTCGAGCATGCGAAGAAGCACCTGATCAATGTGCCGCTGAACAAGGGCACACTGACCCATCCCTATATCGGCAAGTTCGGTGCCTCCTCCGTCATCATGA